>Ga0074046_10004901_pt1 | contig 10806 bp, 9 predicted proteins | sample BogForMeECP23OM3_FD_94441 | JGI IMG/M metagenome (GOLD analysis project Ga0074046, IMG submission 94441) | Bog forest soil microbial communities from Calvert Island, British Columbia, Canada - Bog Forest MetaG ECP23OM3 | ecosystem: Environmental > Terrestrial > Soil > Wetlands ...
CCGCAGCAGCTGCTCATCGGCCGCCGATAGCTCCGCCCCTGCCTGGTTCCGGTCCTGTGTCACGTCAGTCATCTGGTGTCTCCTCCGTCTCGGAAGTTACACCGTTTAACTTACAGTCCCTTCGTTACGGATCGAGAGAAAAGGTGCGGTCGTGAGGCGTGAGTGGGAGCTGGAAGAGCTGATCGAGTGCTGGACGCTGGATAAGGAGGAGCTCGCCCTGCTGGCGAACAAGTCCGGGGCGACGCGGCTGGGGTTCGGACTGATGCTGAAGTTCTTCGAGCTGGAGGCGCGGTTCCCGCGCCGGGAGGACGTGCCGCGGGCTGCGGTGGAGTTCATGGCGGGGCAGGTCAAGGTCGACGCGGCCTTGTTCGCGTCCTACGACTGGTCGGGGCGCACGATCGAGTACCACCGGGCGCAGGTCCGGAAGTTCCACGGGTTCAGTGAGCCGACGGTGAACGATGAGGACAGGCTCGCAGACTGGCTGGCGGCCGATATCTGCCCGATGGAGATGTCGCGGGACCGGCTGCGGAGCGCGCTGCTGGCCCGCTGTCGCGAGGTGAGGATCGAGCCTCCGAAGACGACCCGGATCGAGCGGGCCCTGGGAGCGGCGGAGGCGATGTTCGAGCGGCAGCTCACCGAGACGACCATGGGGCGCTTGTCAGCCGAGTCGGTCGGCAAGCTGGAGGAGCTAATCGTCGCCGATGACCCTGTCTCCGTTCCCGGCGCCGCGAGCGCGGGCACCCCTGAGAGCGAAGACGAGGGGCAGGCCGGCAAGGCCGCCAGCCGTGCGTTCCTGCAGGAGCTGAAGGAGGATCCGGGGGCGTTCCAACTGGACACGCTGCTGGCGGAGATCGTGAAGCTGGAGCGGGTGAAGGCGATCGGCCTCCCGTCGCCCTGTTCGAGGGTGCGTCGGAGAAGGTCGTGGCGGGATGGCGGGCCCGGGCGATGAAGATGTACCCCTCGGATTTCGAGTCGGCGCCGCTGCCGATCCGGATCACGCTGCTGGCGGCGCTGTGCCAGGTGCGGCAGGCGGAGCTCACCGACGGTCTCGTTGAGCTGCTGGTCCAGCTGGTCCACAAGATCAGCGTACGGGCGGAGAAGAAGGTCGAGGGGGAGATCAACGCGGAGTTCCGGCGGGTGCACGGCAAGAACGGGATCCTGGTGAAGCTCGCGACGGCGGCACTGGCTCTGCCGGAGGAAATCGTCCGCAAGGCCCTGTACCCGGTGGTGGGCAGGCGGACGCTGGAGGACATCATCGCTGAGGCAAAGGCTAGCGAGAAGGAGTTCAACACCCGGGTTCGCACGAAACTGCGCGGCTCCTACTCCCACCACTACCGCCGCGGACTGCCCAAGCTGCTGCGGGCGGTGACGTTCGGCTGCGGTAACGAGGTGTTCCGGCCGGTCATGGACGCCCTGGCCCTGCTGCAGCGGTACGCGGACTCCGAGGAGGACTTCTACGCCGCCTCGGACGTGGTGCCGCTGGAGCATGTGGTGCCCGAGGACTGGAGGGAAGCGGTCGTCGACCCCGACACCGGGCTGGTCGAGCGGATCCCGTATGAGCTGTGCGTCCTGGTGGCGTTGCGCAAGGCGATCCGGCGGCGGGAGATCTGGGTGGAGGGCGGCAACACCTGGCGTAACCCCGACCACGACCTGCCGGTCGACTTCGAGGACAACCGGGACGTGCACTACGAGGCGCTGTCCAAGCCCCGCGACCCGGCCGACTTCGTCGCCGAACTCAAGAAACGGCACGTCGCCGCTTTGGACCGGCTGAACACGGGGCTGAGGAAGAGCGGCACCGGCGGTGTGAGGATCACCAGGAAGAAGGGCGAGCCGTGGATCAGCGTCCCGCCAGTGCTCAAGCAGGCCGAGCCGGAGAACCTGGAGAAGCTGAAGGATGAGATCGCCGGGCGGTGGGGTGTCATCGACCTCCTGGACCTGATCAAGAACGTCGACCACGCCACCGGTTTCACTGGCGAGTTCACCTCGGTGGCCTCCCGCACCGTCACCGATCCTGACGTGCTGCGGCGCAGGCTGCTGCTGTGCACGTTCGGTCTGGGAACGAACATGGGCATCAAGCGGGTCGCCGACGGCACCGCGACGGTCCCGGGGATGGAGGCCGACACCGAGGTCGCGCTGCGCCGTACCCGCCGGCTGTTCGTCAACCGCGACAACCTGCGGGCCGCGATCCGCACCGTAGTCAACGCGACCCTGGACGCCCGCGACACCTCGCTGTGGGGACCAGGCACAGCGTGCGCGTCGGACTCTCGCAAGTTCGGGTCGTGGTCGGCGAACCACATGACCGAGTGGCACCAGCGCTACGGAGGTGCCGGGATCATGGTGTACTGGCACGTCGAACGAAAGAATGTCTGCATCTACAGTCAGGTGCGGTCGACCACGGACGCCGAGGTCGCCTCGATGATCGAGGGCCTGCTCCGCCACCTGACCTCGGCGGAGATCGACCGCCAGTACACCGACACCCACGGTGCCTCGATCGTCGGGTTCGCGTTCTCCCACCTCCTGGATTTCAAGCTGCTGCCCCGGCTGAAGAACATCGGGTCCGCGCGCCTGTACCGGCCGGGCCTGACCGAAGGCGAGGCATGGCCGGAGCTCGACGGGGTCCTGTCAGGCAAGACCATTACTGGTGAGAGGTACTTATTCGGAGCGTGCGGTATTCCCTGGATTCCTGGACGCTCAGCCCCTTCCATTCCGGCGTCCCGAGGCGTAAAGCATCGCGTGTACGGCTCTGTCAACGTTGGCCGTGTCCATTCCGGTGAACGCGTCGCACAGGTCGACGGGGATGCCGTCGGCTAGGCTCGCGGCGAGCCGCAGTACTCTCCGCTCGCCGTCGCTGCTGGGAAGGCCTCCGGTGTCGAGAGCGGCGATCGCGGCGGGCCAGTCAATGGCGGCCATGGCGGTGATGCCGTCGGTGATGCTGGTCCCGATGTCCACGTAGCCGTCGCGGAAGTCGTCACAGGCACGGGGGTGTCTGCCGGGGTGTCTGCCGAATCGACTACGGAGTTGGGTCGCCCGAACCTGGCGAGCGTTCAGTGCCAGGGTTGAGTTCTGAGACGAGTCCCGTTTGGTCCTCGGCGCTCACGATGAGCCGACGCATCGGGGCTGGAAGCGGACCGAGCCGCACCCACTTCGGCCGATCCAAGGTGATCTCGACCAGCCCGGTACCGGCGCCGTTGACAAGCGCAGTGCCTGCCCAGTAGTTGACTCCGCGCAGCACGCTGAGCCTGAACGGGCCCCGCAGCTCGTCTCTGTTCAGGGGGCGCGCGGATGCGACGGCCGCGCGCGGGATCGTGGCATGAAATGCCCACCCCATGCGCACGTCGACGGTTGACGGACTCATCCTTACGCGCGGCCCCTTCCGACCTGCGCCGAAGGCCGTCATGAGAGGGCGGCTGGGTCGATCGACGTTAATCGGGAATGTTCTGTCGTTGATCATGATCCCTCCTCGGGAAAGCCCCAGACGCATCCGGAGCGCGTGCTTGATCAGATTTGCGGCCTCTCCCAGCTCGGGCCGCTGCTGACCCTCGGCGGAGCCGTCCATGAGGACCGCGAGGATCTCCTGCTCATGCTCGCGCCGGAAGAGACGCGGGTAGCAGGCCAACAGTTGCCGGTAGCGCCGCTCCAGGTCTGCGGAGTCACTCATCCGGCAGCCCCCGCAGCCGGCTTCAGGCGCGACAGCGCGACGCGGGCGTTGGCCTGCAACCGGGCTGCCTCGGCCGCCAGCAGCTGTCCGCCTGCGGGCGTCAGCCGGTAGTAACGGCGCAGTCGGCTATCCACGATCTCCTCCCGGTCAACCTCGATGAGCTTGTCTGCCCGTAGACGTTCAAGTGCCGCGTACAACGTTCCGGCCTTAAGCCGGACGCTGCCGCCCGAGATCGCCTGGACGTCAGTGATGATCCCGTAGCCATGCTGGCTGCCCGCGGCCAGCGCCGTCAGGATCAAGAATGTCGCCTCTTGCATTGCCCGCCTCACCACAGCAACAGCATATACAGTTGAACTGTCTAATGGCAAGTCCGTCAGCATCCAGGACCTGTCCTCGGCATCAACTACGAAGGTCACTCCGAACCGCTCCGCAAGTTCTCGTAGCTCAGGTCTGACTCGCGAGGCGGATAGCTGGAGGAGGTCGCGGGCGACCGCCCGGGCGACTCGGTGGGTGCGTGTCTGCTCGGGAGTGAGTTTCTCGGCTACCTGGAGGTAGTGGAGTGATTCTCCGATCTGGCGGCGCATAGCGTGGGCGGGCCGCCCCGGCACCAGGACGCCCTCACCGAGTCATCGGACTGGCTCCAGCGCAAGACGGCCGCCGCGTCCAACGCGGACGCTCTTGCCCTCCTAGCCGAGCACGGCCGCACCCGCAGGATCCGCAACGCCGCCCAGAGCAACCCTCAGCACCCAGGCTCGCGCTGACCGCAAATTCACTCGCCCGTCCCTGCTTGACAACAATAAGAGCGTCAGGGCACTTATCGGGACCGATCGCTTGTGATCTGCGCTCGGTTCGACTGGCCGATCTCGTTCTCGCTCGGGAGGCTTTCCCGGATCTCGCGAACTGGACGGTCGAGCAGTTCCGGCGGCACCCGGCAGAGGTTCGCCGCGCCGATCACCGCGTACCCGCGTAGTTTGACGGTCGGGGCACCTGGATGCGGGCTGCGGGCGGTACCGTGCTCGTCGACCCCAGCGAGGATGAATACGCCGCCCGCGTCCACTTCGATCGTGTCCGGCACGAAGATGTCCGCCCCGCCCAGCACGGCGAAGGTGTTGATCGTGAGCCGTCCGCCTTCGATCTCGGCGTTTCGCAGGTCGATCTCAGCGCCGCCCAGGATCGTGATCACGTTGATGGTGCCGGTCGCGGGCCCGGGCCTTGTAGACCGCGCTGCCAAGGACGGACACCGTCCAGCGCACGCCGCGGGGCCGCTTACCCGCCGACTCGGCCGCGATGCTACCGGCACCGGGAAGGTCGCTGGTGAGCGCGTCCAGCTCGCCTTGCGTCTTCGCCTCTGGCGCCTTGCTCGCCCGGTCCTCGAGTTCGGCCAGAGTAAGGCGGCCAACCGATGCGTGCTCGCCAAGGTTCCTGACCACAGAGTCCCGGTCTGCATCCGACACACGAATGTCCTTGCCCTGCTGGCTTACGTGTTCACCTGACTTGACGGAAGCCGTGTCAGTTCATCGTATCCCGCGGCTCTCTGTCCATCCGGGCAGCAGGCGCAAGCCCGCCGACAAGGTGCAGGCTTGACAGAAATAAGAGCGTCGGCAGAGCCAGGATGCGTGGGCGATGAGGAGACCCGCAGCGGCTTCCGCCGGGTAGAAGCCGTCGGCGCAGGCGCGCAGGGCGTCGGCCAGTGGCGAGTCATCAGGCGGGGGTGTCGTGTTCACCGGGTTTCTTCGGGCTGTGGGGGGCAGGGCGGAGGTCGGCGTCGCGTGCTGCGAGGTAGGCGGTCCAGTCCTGGCGTGCGTAGGTGACCCAGCGGACGGCCGTGTTGACGTGGATGCCGAGGAAGTCGGCGAGGACGGCGGCGGGCAGGTCGGAGGCGAGGGCGGCGAGGGCTCCGTTGCGGGCGGGCCTGGCGCTGATGCCGTGGCGGTGGAGCTGGTTGGTGAGGCTGTGGAGGTCCAGTGGCTGGCCGGGGATACGGCCCGGGAACAGCCAGCGGGGTGTCTCCGGCCCGCTGGAGATCATGAGGCGGGGCGGTGGCTGTGCGGCCAGCTCGCCGAGGATCGCCGCGAGGCGGGGCGGGAGAAGGACCGGTCGTCGGCCCGCGGTCAGGTAGGCGTTGCCGTCTTTCTCGGTGACCTGGCCGGCGGTGAGGTGGCGTATCCGCTGGAGCTGGAGGGCGAACAGCAGGACGAGGGCGCCGGCGGCGCGGACGCCGATAGGCATCGTGCTGTCGGTGAGGCAGCGCTGGAGGAGCTGCCATCGCTGGTCGTCGCCGAGGAAGCCCGCGGGCTGCTGGCGAGGGACCGCGGGGACGGTGAGACGGCGGCTGAGGCCGCGATCAGCGGTCCAGCTGAGGAAGTAGCTGATCCGGTAGCGCACCTGGGTTTGCTCTTCGCCGAGCCAGCGGTCGACGTCGTCTTGGCGGAGCTCGGCCAGCGTGGTTCCCTGCTGGTCGGTCCAGGCCAGGAACTCAAGGGCGATCAGGACCCGGACGCGCAGCTGGCGGCCTATCGACGCGGGGAACGGACGCCGTGCGGCCCGGCGGCGAGCCCGGCGCAGCAGGGACCAGTGCAGGAACGGGCGGACGAGGAGCGCGTACTGTGGCGGCTGGCCGGCAAGGTGGTGATCGAGCCAGGCCGGGACGCGTTCAAGATCCTCATCACGCTGGGGCAGGATCCCGGTTTGGACCAGGATCTGCCGGAGGTAGTGCAGGCTGTGGCCGGGCGGCAGCTCGTCCAGAAGGTCGTGGGTGACAGGCCGCTGCTGCGCGGCCAGGTGCCTGAGAAATTCCGCGGCGGGGCTCTGCCGGACCCAGTGGATCGCGTTAAACGGCAGGTGGACCTGGGTGAACGCCCCGGCGAGGGGCCTGAGTTCGGGCGCGACGGTGCCGTCAGGTCCTGTGAGCAGTTCGGTGATCTTGTCGGCGAGCACGCAGTAGGCGCAGCCATTGTGGCCGTAGGGGTATCCCGACCGCCCGCACCGTCGGCAGGTGAAGTCGATGCCGGTTCCCGCGCAGGTTCCGCAGAGCCCGGCGCCGCCGGCGTCCCGGCCGATCAGCGGATGGGACTGGCGGCAGCGGGCGCACTCTGCCGGGGCCCGGACGACGGCCGTGTAGCAGCTGTGGCGGACCGGCCCGATCGGCCAGAACGCGTTGACCGGCTTGTCGCGCCGGCACCGGGCGCATGTCAGGCGGGGGCGCTCGTCGCGGGCGTAGCAGCTGTGGCAGATCGGCTCGCCGGTGGTGACCCGGACGCAGGGGCGGACCCGCCTGCGGCGTGAGCATTCCTGCTCCGGGCCGCGGTAGCACCTGTCGCACAGGTCAGGCTGGTCATGGTGGGAGTTGCGCTTGATCTTCGCCGTCCTGTCGCATTTCCCGCACTGGCGGAGCGGGCGCCGGTGCTGGTCGTAGCACGGCGGCTGCTTCCTCTAAACACACAGTAACTGCGCGGGCTGGGTGTCGTCTAGAGCGCTGGTCATGTAGCCGTCAGGCGGCTAGCTGCTAACCGTCGGTGATGGGCTGGCGGGCGATGACGTGGAGGTTGTGGACCACGGCGACACGGCGCAGGTCGAACAGGTTCTTGCGGGTGCCCAGGTAGCGGGCGCGGCGGCCTGGCAGTGGCCGACGTGGGCCAGGGCGTGCTCGACCGCGACGCGTCGTCGAAAAAGGGCGGCTCGCTCTCGCAGGAGAACGGCCGGGCTCGGGTTCCCCGATTACTTACGTCAGGACTGCTTGCGCCGCTCCATAGCCTCGGCAAGCGCCACGCTCGCATCGGCATTCCTGTCGAGCTTGGACAAGATGGTCGCGAGGTTTTCGAGCGAGTTAACGAGATTATGCACGTCTGTGTCGGATCCGGCCTCCGCAAGCTTGCGGCGTATGGCTACACCTTCCTCAATTGCGGTGAGGGCTTCTTCTGGACGGCCCAGATGTGCGAGGACAGAAGACTGGTTGTGCAACGCTCGTGCCAGGTCGGGCAAGAAAGCTCCGGGATGGGCGTTTGCAAGGTCGCGGTAGATACGTGTTGCCTCAATCGCCGGGGTCAGGGCCTGATCGTGCCGCTCCGCATCGGCCAAGCGATTCGACTTGCTGTTGAGTGCCCCGGCGAGAGCGGACGAGAACACGTCTGGGTAAGCCTCGGCCAGGTCCTGGTAGATGCGTGTCGCTTCCTCGACTGCGGCCAGCGCCTCTTCCCGACGGTTGAGACCCGCTAGGCGAGCGGACTTGTTGTGCAACGCTAGTGCGAGGTCGGGCAAGAAAGCTCCGGGGTGGGCGTTTGCAAGGTCGCGGTAGATACGGGTAGCTTCCTCGGCCGCGACTGACGCTGGTTCCTGTCGCCCCAAATCAGCTAGACATGTCGATTGACTGGTCAGTGACCCAGCGAGCTCCGCCAGGAAGGCGTCTGGATGTGCCTGCCTCAGCTCGCGGTAGATGCGGGTGGCTTCTTCGATTGCTGTGAGGGCTTCTTCCCGTCGTCCCAGATCATGCAGGACGCTGCATACGTTGGTAAGCGACCCAGCCAGATCGGGCAGGAAGGCATCCGGCCGGGCCTCGGCAAGGCTGCGGTAGATGCGGCTGGCTTCTTCGATTGATGTAAGGGCTTCTTCCCGTCGTCCCAGACCATGCAGGACGCTGGATAGGTTGTTAAGCGACCCAGCCAGATCGGGCAGGAAGGCGTCCGGGCGGGCGCCCGCCAGGTTGCGGCAGATGCGGGTGGCTTCTTCGATTGATGTAAGGGCTTCCTCTGTACGCCCCAGATCCAGGAGCGCGTTCGATCGATTGTGCATCGACATCGCGAGGTCGGGCAGGAAGGCGTCCGGGCGAACGTCTGCCAGTTCGCGGTAGATCCCGGCTGCTTCCTCGATTGCCGCGAGTGCTTCTACCCGCTGCCCCATGTTTGTCAGCGCTAGCGACAGGTTGTTTAGGGCTATGGCGAGATCAGGCCGAAACTGATTGGGTTGAGCGTCGGCCAGCTCGCGGTATATACGAGTGGCTTCGTCGATCGCTGTAAGCGCTTTTCCCCACTGCCCCAGATCATGCAGGGCATTAGACAGGTTGTTCAGCGCCCTCGCGAGACCGGGCAGGAACGTGCCGGGTTGGCTGTCGGCGAGATCGCGGTAGATGCCGACCGCTTCCTCGATCGCCGCCAGCGCGTCTTCGCGCCGTCCCAGCTCCGCGACACAGGCAGCCTGGTTGTTCAGTGCTAGAGCGAGGGCCGGCAGAAACGAATCGGGTTGGTCTCTGGCGAGGTTGCGGTAAATTCGCGTTGATTCCTCGCTCGCGGCGAGCGACTCTTCCCGCCGCCCCAATTCGGTAAGGCGGTTGCTGAGGTTTCGTAGCCATTCCGCGCGCTGGTTGCTGTCGGGAGATTCGCTGACCAGGTGGCGTGCAACGGTAGCGGCGGGTCTTGCAAGCGCAAACGATCGGGACGAAGGGATTGCGGCTGCAATCTGCTCGAGCGCCTCCCGGGATATTTCGTGGATAGTAAGTACGTCGTCGATCAGGTCGCCTAGGACAGGATTTGTCTCAACCGCGACGGACAGTGCGGGAACGAGCGTGTGTTCCAGGTCAGATGTGAGTGCATCGCGTAGCAGGGCCACGGCGTCCGGATGATGGAGGGCGGCGCGGGACACAACTGTCAGCGCACGGGCTATCCGGTGCTCATCGAGACCGCTGAACACGCACGGTATCACGTCGGGGTGCCTGGTTAGTTCCCGAACGACTAGCTGTTCAGCGATCCGGTCGGGGCGCAGGGACCCGATCCATTCCCGTTCCGACTCCGAGGCCAGCGCGCTCCCAGCGGGATATAGATCATGCAACCAGCGGGCTACCTGGCCGCGTAGAGCCGCAGAGTCCACTAGATCAGGAAGGCACGCCAGCAGTCCCGCGGCCTTGGTTTCGTTCTCCGCCCCGGCCAGGCAGCCCATCGCGACTGCGAGCCTCAGAACGCTCGCATCAAGATTGAGGCTGCGGGCGGCCGCGCTCCGTATCCAGTAGCGGGCCTCGTGGCGCAACAGTCCGTTTAGGACGTCGGCGTCGGTGAAAGGCGGTGCAGTACCGGCGGGGTCACCCGCATGATCGAGCACGGCGAGTAGCGCAGCAGCATGCACGACCAAGACCACGGCGGCTGGATCGGTGAGTGTCGGCTCCACCTGAGGCCGGGATACACCGAGCCTGTCGGCAAAAGTGATTACCGCCTCATCAAAGACCGCACCTTGCTCGGCCGCGCTAGCCAGTGGCCCAAGGGTGATGGGGGAGGTCTCCTCCAGCAACTGACTCAGATGGTCATCGGCTGCATCGATAAGTCGCTGCCACCACTCACCGGTTCCGCGGGCCAGCAGGACTACGCGCACGTCCGGCGTCGGTCTGTCAGCCACAACCTGGCTGAGCATTGACCCCAGGCTGTCACGAGTCTCTGCGTAGTCCACCACCAGCACGCACGGTTCCCCAAACTCCCGGACCGCTCCGGCAGCCTGCGCCTCAAGGCCAGGGTGCACCCACAGTGGCTTCCACCCGTTGGCGGTAAGCTCTCGGCAAAGCTGCAAGGCAAGACGGGTCTTGCCGCTTCCTCCGTCTCCGGTGACCAGGCGTACCCCTATATGCTCCCCGGCTCCGCACCAGGCCAGTAGGTCATCAAGCTCTGGGCGACCACGAAACGGCACCACCTGTTCGTCCGCGCGCAAATAGCGTGCGACGCTAAGAACAGGTCGCTCGCCTGGGCTCACTCCTCATCCTCCCTGCCATCCAGGGGCCTTGGAGGCGCGAACATCTCCAGCAATTCCTGCTTCCGCGCTGCATCAGTCGCCTGCCGCGCCTGTCTCTCCATCAGCACTGCCACCACGAACGAGGCAACCAGCCCCACCAGCGCAGCAAGAGCCCCCGCCAAGGTCCCCTTCGTCGCTCCGGCCAGAGCTCCAAGTGCGGTTGTCAACAGCACCCCGGCAGATCCAATGACTACGGTCCGCGAATCAATCCTCACTCTCACCGTCCCCTGTACCTGTCCCAACGGCACCGACGCTCACAGCTACAGAAGTTGAAAGGCCAGCATTTGCACCTCTTTACGGTGGCTGAGATTCGAGGGTGAGGCCGGTCTGAGCAAGGAACGCCTCGATGAGGGCGGGCCGGTACTGGATGCGCTTGAGCCGGC
>Ga0074046_10004902_pt1 | contig 10806 bp, 4 predicted proteins | sample BogForMeECP23OM3_FD_94441 | JGI IMG/M metagenome (GOLD analysis project Ga0074046, IMG submission 94441) | Bog forest soil microbial communities from Calvert Island, British Columbia, Canada - Bog Forest MetaG ECP23OM3 | ecosystem: Environmental > Terrestrial > Soil > Wetlands ...
AGTGGAGCGTTGGTTGCTTTATGGTTTGTGATGTAAGTGTGGGTCACAGGAGGTTTCCCTATGACCCATTTGCGAAAAATGATGCTGGAAGAGCTCCAGCGTCGTAATTATTCTGAGGCTACCTCGAACGACGTTTCTGGCCAGTAACCGACGCCTTTCGGAGTACCCACTCAATCAGAACTTGCCAAAAGGGCTACAGCGCGTTGGCGTGAAATCAGGATCGTCGTTCCACACGTTCATGAGGATTAATCTTTCGGCCTGATCTCAAATAGTATTCACTTGCGTTAATCATCTTAGTTAAGTATGGTTAACATACGAACAACACGGCTGATGGGGATTTGCCTTCATGATGCGATCGCCTCTATTTATTTTGATTATCGCGGGCTCATTGCATCTCCTCGTCCTACCCGGAATGACGTTGGCCCAGGGTGAAACAACGAGTGCCATCGTTGGACAAGTGAGCGATTCAAGCGGTTCAACGGTGCCCGGTGCGAAGGTGACGGTCACGAATAAGGAAACTGGCTCAAGACGAAATGCCTACACCGATAACGAAGGGAGGTTTAATTTCCCGCAACTTAAACCGGGGATCTATTCAGTCAAAGTGGAATTAGAAGGTTTCGAGCCAGAACAGAATGAGAATGTATCTGCCGCACTTGGACAGAAACAAACTGTCGATTTCAGACTCAGGATAAAAGGCTCAAGGCAGAGCATAGAAATAAGCAGCGAAGCTCCAATTCTCAATCCACAAAATGCGAATACATCCACGACCCTGAATGCACCTGCGCTGGAAAACCTTCCCAATCCAGGCGGCGATCTAACCTACCCCCTGCAGTTCGCGACTGGCGCGCTGATCAACACGGCCGGCAGTGGCAACGATTTCGTCGGCAGTTCGAACGGATATGGCAATGTCGAGTTCAACGGGCTCCCAGCCCTTTCAAATGGCTACATCGTAGACGGATTAGAAACGAATGATCCGTTGACAAATCTGAATAGCGGACTATCCTCCAACCTCGTCCTCGGCCTGAACTCTATTTCAGAAGTTACGGTAAACACGCTTTCCTACGCGGTCGATCAAGGTCGCTACGGTGCCTCACAAGTGAACTACGTTACGAAATCCGGCTCTAACCAATTTCATGGAAATTTATATGAACTATGGAACGGTTCAAGGTTCAACGCCGCTGACTATTTCACGAATTCCACTCCAGGGAACCATAAGCCACGATCAACGGTTAACCACTTCGGGGGCAGTTTGGGCGGTCCGATTATCCACGATAAGCTGTTTTTCTTTTTCGATAGCGAATGGGTTCGCATAGCATTACCTATCGTTACGGCGACGGCCGTTCCAACCCTGGCGTTCCAGAATTATGTCTTGGAGCAACTGCCTCTTGGTGGAACCGATTCCATCACTGGTAAGGTATATCAGTCTTCACCGCAGTCGGTGCCGTTCTATAAGAAGATGTTTTCGCTTTACGGAAATACTGATGGAACGCCACTCACGGTGCTCGGCTGTCCCTTCGATGTGGGGGGAGGTGCTGCTACGATTCCGAATGATGGAAACGGCTGCGCCAACCGCCAAAGCATCTCCCATTCGAGCGACGATCACGAGCAGGTTCAGACCGCACGGATCGATTACAACTTTGACGAGAAAAACATCACATGGTACCGCTTTCAGGCTGACACCGGGCTACAGGCTGCCTACACTGATCCTATTAATCCATTGTTTAACGCTCTGTCTCCGCAACCGCTTTACTCTTTTGCAGCTGGATACACGCATGTTTTTTCGCAAAATCTGGTGAACTATTTCAACCCAGCATTTTCCTGGTACGAGAGCCTGTTCGGACCCGCGGACGTTCAAAAGACTCTTTCCGCATTTCCCATCGTATTGCAAGGTAGTGGTGCAAATGCCCCTTTCACCACGCTCGGCGGCCTGGACAATACCTGGGTCCAGGGAAGGCGTGCTTCTCGTTTCTTCATTAACGACAACGTGGCTTGGAGTCGCGGGGCTCACGAATTTCGCTTTGGGACGAATGTAGAATTCTTCGTCTGAACGATTATGACTTCGGCGAAGGTGTGGTTCCCACCGTAACTTACACCACCCTCCCTCAATTCATTTATGGAGTGGCGTCGACGGCAACAAAAACATTTCCGAACTCGGCAAATGAGCCATTCAACTTCCTCAATTTGGATCTATATGCTCAAGACACATGGAAATTGACTAATAAGTTGACATGGACCTTTGGAATTCGAGATACGTTCAATTCCAATCCATTGAATCCTCACGACCAGATTGCGCGTCTGCGCGGTTCGTTCGACTCTATTTCGCATGATGTGAACGAGCCGCTAAACTCGACCATTCAGACGGGACTGGGGAATGTGTTCTCGTCGACGCCGCTTGCCATTCTTCAGCCCCGAACGGCGATTGCCTGGCAATTTGAGCCCGATACAGTTCTTCGCGTCGGCTTCGGCCTTTTCAGCGATATTTTGCCCGGTAGCGTCGCCGATGTGGTGGGATTCAATCCGCCGTACGTGAAAACCTTCCAAGGAGGTCTTCTTGGAACAGTCGGAGGCACAGCTATTGCGCCCGGAATTCCCAACAGTGCCGTCGACGCAACTGTTGCCGCCAACCAATCCTTTACTTCGGGATTTTCGCAGGGAGAGCTGTCTTGCGCCTCCACTCAGTCGAATCCCACAGCGTGTCTACCTCCCGTCTCGATTACCGCCGTACCTGAGGGGAGACTTCACGCGCCGTACTTCATGCAGTGGAGTCTTGGTTTGGAACATCAGTTTGGATCGACAGCGAGCGTCCATGCACAATACGTTGGCACCCGCGCAGTGAACCAACCTTACCTGACTCAAGTGAATGGCTATCAAACGGTCTGCGATGGCTGCTTTGCTCCATTTCCGTATGAACAGCCTACCGATCCACGATTCGGTGCAGTCACGCAATTATCTACCGGCGCGAATAGTCACTATGACGGTTTACAACTGACCGCGATGAAACGTATGGGACACGGCCTAATGGGGCAAATCAATTACACATGGAGTCGCTGCATGGATACGGTTTCAAACGGGGGATTTTTGCAGTTCTCAGCTGGTGGAATTCTTGCTCCACTGCCGGGAGACTTAGCTCGCGATTACGGCCCGTGCGACTACGACATCCGCAACAATCTGAACGCCCAATACGTGTATCAACTGCCGCTGAAGTCTAGCAATCACCTTCTCGGATATGCGTTGAACGGCTGGCAAGTCTCGGGAACGGTGTTTTGGCATAGTGGGATTCCGTTTTCGGTCCTCAGTACACCAAATTCAGCAAATGGAAATGGAATTGTGAACGGAAGTGGACCGCAATTCGCGAGTATCGTTCCCGGCGTACCGCTCTATGAACACAACCCAATTCCGCGCGTAACGCAACCCGGCACAGTTCAATGGCTTAATCCAAATGCGTTCGTATCCGTAGTCGATCCGAGCACCGGTGCGTGCTTAGGGGGCGACAGTTCGAAGAATTGTCAGTTCGGAACCCTCGGCCGCAATGCGTTGCGTGGTCCCGATTTTGTCTGGAGCGACTTCTACGTGACGAAGTGGTTTCCGCTGACCGAGCGTGCAAAAATGCGCTTCGACGTCCAATTTTTCAATGTTTTTAACCATCCCAATTTCGGGCTCCCGAGCATGGTTCTCGCCGGAATTCCAGGTAAACCCTCCACCCAGACGGGTTTTGGCGCCTTTACCTACACCACGTCTCCACCGACAGGCTTGCTCGGAGTCGGTTTGGGCGGCGATAGCACTCCTCGAATGATCGCGTTTCAATTGCGCATTGAATTCTAGGTTGGATTCCGATTCTTATTAGATGCCCACTCATTCCCACGTCAGTTCCCCATTAACCCCCTCGTCAATGTGAATTCCGTGAAACGAGCGAGAAGTCCGGATGTAGGAAGTGAAGTCTCGGCCAAGGTCGCTTGCGTTCGCATCTCCTCGAACGCCGTTCTGGCCCGTGGGGGAACTTGTCCGAGTACTTACCGAGAGTTAGACCGCCGTTATCAGAACTAAGCGGCAAATTTTACGGCTGGCGTGCAGGGCCAATTTGCGGCGCGTGTACGGGTTTGGCTATTCCGAAAAAGATCACGACACCTTGGCCGCCGCAGCGTGTGGAAAGTGCTTCGTTGGGAGTGCCAACACAACTGTCGATGTCTTGCCAGTTGTTAATCACCCAGACGTCGCCTGCCGGACCCACCCCAATATCAGTTTGCATTTGCAGGCCACCGCCGACATAGCCTCCTGGTGGCGAAATCTGGTCGCCCGTTTTCATGCCTGGTGGGCAAGTCTCCGTGCGAACTCCGCATAGCTCGACGATCGGACTGCTGGGCATGGCGAAATTGGAGATCCAGACATTGTCATTGCCGTCCACGGCTGCGGCCCACGGCCCCGGGAGACCGCCGCCAGTGAATGGTGAACCCGAATATTGCGTGCCGTCCGGACGCAGCACCACAACGCTGCCTCCGTTCTTGCCTCCTTTTTGCTGGGACATCGTCTTCGTCAGGTAATCAGAAGCCTTCTCAACGCCATCCAGTTTCAGACGTACGCCCATATCGACCAGATGGGCCATGCCGAGTACGCCACTGCCGAAACGGTTGGTGACCCACACATTGCCCTTGCTGTCGATGCCAAGTCCACTGCTGTTGAATCCGCCGGTCTTGAAGTTGTCGGCCTTGCTGGGATCAGACGCGGGAAAACGTGTGAGGTGGTCAGTGCCGCTATTGGAAACCCAAATGCGGTCCTGCGGATCGATGCCGAGATGAAATGGTGCTTTGAACGACTTGCACGGCTCTGCACTGTTGCCCTCGCAGACAATCCGCCCCTTGGTCCAATCACCCTTCGGGAAATACACGAGTTGTTCTTTCGAGATACACAGAGCCCAAATATCTCCGTTTGGAGTGGCGATGATGCCTTGCATCATTCCGAGCTTGCCATCGAATGTGATGCCCTCTGGCGGTGTCAGTGGCTTGCCGTTTTTATCGAATACGGTTATGGATTGGCTGCCGTAACTGGAGAACCAGACGTTGTCTTTGGCATCGACAGCGGCACCGAAGGTACCACCTTCCATGCTTGGGGCCGTGAAACCAGTAGTAATCGGCGAAAGCGCACGGCCGCTGGGGGCGAACTTAGTTACGTTGCCCTGCCACAACACGTCTTGCCCCTGCCAACCCACAGTCCAGTTGTCGCCAACCCAGAGATTACCCTGACTGTCGAACATGGCTTTGCCGCCGGCTCGAAATCCTCCGCCGTCAAACTTAAGCGGCAGAACCCAGGCGCTCGGCGAAAAATTGAGGTAGGGCATGAAGGGAACAGCTCGCATGTTCTTGCCCTGCAGGACCGGATATAAATAGTTCAGCAAACCAAAAAGCAGTTCAGGCTTGTACCACGGGTAACGCGCAATGTTTTCTGTTGCCGCGAGTGTGTCTTTCGGATAAGCACCCGTCGGAGCCGTGGCAGCATAGAACAGACTGCTGCAGGCATCAGTCCTGAGAACGGTAACGCAGCCCGCGATCACATCTGCGAGAGTCGCAAAGTTCGCCATGGTGGGTGTCTGCCCGCTGTTGAGGGGATCCTGAATGGTTCCGCCCCAGCCACCTGTTTGAAGATCAACAAAGTTGGACACATTGCCCGCAGCGATGCGAAGACCTAATGCGTAGCCCTGCAAGGCAGGACCGCTGAGGAACTGCAGGTTCGTCCACACTGATGCCACGGTCGTAAATTCGTTTATGGTAACCTTTTCCGGTGGCTTATTGCCTAGCACTGCGAGTAGAACGATGGCCGGATTTTCACCGCTTCCGTTATGAGCCTTCGGTTCGCCGCCAGTGGCTACGAGATACAGGCTTGTATCATTGCCAGTTGCCACTGCGGAACGAATCTCGAACTGACCTTGTTGGTTTGTTTTTGTTTCAGCCAACTTTTTGGGCGCATTCGCACTTGCTTCCCACAAAGTGACCGTGGAATTGGCGATTGGAGCGCCACCACCAAGTACCTGCCCGCCCAGCTGCTCGGCAGCGAATGTCGAGCCACCAAACAACATGGCGGGCACCAACAACGCAGCAATTAGACTGGATCGAATCCAACTGAGGATTTTCATTTTTCTCTCCGTTGCACCCGGGTACAGACGCCGGATTCGATTTGAGAAGGTGAGGCCCATTGCTCGTGAAGCAAGAGGGTACATTACTAGATAGTGCAACACAACCGTAACACGGTTTAACTGTCAGAATTAACACCAGGGCCTAACGCGGATCTCGTCCATGTGAATCCAGCGAAAGGAGCCAGAAGTCCTAAAGTCTCGTTCGAGGACATCGTCAGTGATCACCTCGAGCGCCGTTTGGGGCCTGGGTTTGACTGCCCAACTTACCGCGAGCTAGTGAGCATTAGAACTTCCTCCGATTGGTAATGCGATTTACAGGCTGTGAGCGGTGTTGCTATGTTCTTGCTGATTACCTCCTGCAGATCTGTTTTGCGCTTCCAGAATCGAGTCCGCCCATCAGGGAAGCAGCAATCGTTGCACTAAATAGGAGACTCTTCATGAGCCTTTCCCAGTGGCAGAAGCGCATCTCTCAGTTCGCTCCTCGCATTCTGGTGCTTGTTTCTGCGGCTTTGTGCTTTGCATATCCTTCATTGCCGCAAGCCGCTCCTACGTCAGCCGTTTTGTTTCAGAACGTTCGCCTTTTCAATGGCACTGACAAGCTGACGATCCCGACGAACGTGCTCGTCGTTGGCGGCAAGATCGCCAAAATCTCGACCGGTCCGATTGCTGCGCCCAACGGCAGCACCCTAATCACGATTGACGGCGCAGGCCGCACACTCATGCCGGGCCTGATTGACGCTCACGTGCATATGTTGTTCAACAGCCTTTCGCAGATGGCGATCATGCTCAGTGACATCGGCTTCGTCAACTTGGCCTCCGGCAAGGCTGCTGGTGACATGCTCATGCGCGGCTACACTAGTGTGCGCGACCTCGGCGGTCCATCGTTCGGTCTTAAGAAGGCGATTGACCTCGATATGGTAGTCGGCCCACGCATCTGGCCTTCAGGCGCGATGATCTCTCAGTCGGGCGGACACGGCGACTTCCGGCTTCCTACTGACCTCCCAGCCGCTCCCGGCAGCTTTACCCACTCGGAGCAGGTCGGGGCCACTGAGATCGCTGACGATCCAGCAACGGTTCGCCGTCGTGTTCGCGAACAGTTGGCATTGGGTGCCAGCCAAATCAAGTTGATGGCAGGTGGCGGTGTTGCATCCAGTTATGATCCGCTTGACGTCACGCAGTATACGGTGGAGGAACTTCACGCCGCAGTGGAAGCGGCAGAAAACTGGGGCACCTACGTGACCGTTCACGCCTATACCCCGCGCGCCGTCCGGCAAGCGATCGAGGCTGGCGTAAAGTGTATTGATCATGGCCAGCTTCTCGACGACGCCACCGCGAAGTTAATGGCCGAAAAGGGCATTTGGTGGAGTTTGCAACCCTTCACCGACGATAAGCCATCAGCTTATCCTGAAGGATCGTTTAATCGCACCAAGCAGCTGACCATGTTCGCTGGAACGGACACCGCTTATGGTCTGGCGAAAAAATACGCAATCAAGACCGCTTGGGGCACGGACATCCTGTTCGATGCGGAGAATCTCGCTGCCCAAAATCTACAGCTCACGAAGATGGTGAAGTGGTACACGCCTACCGAAGTGTTGAAGATGGCGACTGCGGATAACGCGGAACTTCTAGCACTTTCTGGCCCACGCAATCCTTACCCCGGCAAATTAGGAGTAATTGAAGAGGGAGCGCTTGCTGACCTATTGCTGGTCAACGGAGATCCAATCGCCAATATCAAGCTGCTCGAGGTCCCCGGCAAGAATCTTGTTTTGATCATGAAAGACGGTAAGATCTACAAGAACACCGTTGGCGATAAGACGAGATAGCACCGGCTCGGGTTCGGATTCCGCACCGGTAGCGCGGATAAGATTCTGGATCAAAATCCTAGCAAACGCGCTACTCGTAAACTTGAATTCGACGAAACGAGCCCGAAGTCCGGTTCTGGGAAATCACGGCGGACCCAATTCCATCTTCATGTGCAATGTGTTTGAAACAACACAGAACCGCCCAAAAACATCCGATTCTGGGCTATCGAAATTCGAAAAATTGCATATGTAGAATCAAGGGTTTATGACCGCTGTCCAATGCGGGTTTTTGGGCAGCAATCGTTGGCGCCTACGTACCATTACGAACTTCGGCGGTTATGTCGTTTGGTAATCGTCCAAGTGCCGCGACAGTTCGCTTCGATTACTTTTCGAACGCGGCTGCAGGATAACTTCCGTGTAGCCGATTATTACCGGCCAATTTTCTGAATCACACTCCTAAAAGCCCCAGGCGAGAAGGGTTATTCTCTTTCAGTTGGATTTTTGTTTCAGGAGGAAGGAGCTCCGCTTCCGGCTGCGATCTTGGCGGGTCAACGCCGGAGGGCAGAGCCCCGATACGCTACGATTCTGTTTATCCCACTTTCCGCCCCGCCGCACAAGCTCGAAACGGATTGGGCCACGGGCTGTGCCGAGATCATTTTGCGGCGATGCCCCGCTTGTGAACACGATTCGATCATCGGCCACGGACGGCGCCGCAAGCAGGCGCACGATGAGCATCACGACTGGATTGGCATCCGGCGCGGTCGCTGCCCCGGTTGTGGGAAAACCTTCACCTTCCTGCCGCTACTTTCTCTTCCTTACACGCACTACAGTTTGCTGACGCGATCTCAGGCGTCGCAGCGGCGCTTTGCGAAGCACTGCTCTTGGGAAGAGGCCGCACCTACGCTCAAAGACGCTAACCGTGTGCCCGATCCTTCCACACTTCGTCGCTGGACCCACGGACTGGACCACTCTCAGCCAGCCATTTCTTTTTTCCGCCAAACGCTTGCCCGCATGACTCACTGGCTGGCGTGCGGTGAACCGACCGATCTGCAAGCTGAGCCTTGGTCTTGGCTGACTCCGGTTCTGGAAATTCTTTGGCCCTTGCGGCTCTGAGAAATTTCCTCCTGCCCACCATCCTTGCCTGGGAATGCTAGCCGGCTTCTCCTACGTTCGCTTCCAGAGGGAAAACTGCGCCGTGGGCGAGGATGCCGAAAAACTGAAACAACGTCTGCCGCTGCTCGATTATCTTCGGCAGCAGAGTTGGGCCGCCCGGCCTATCGCTTTGGGCCCCGAGTTCGTCGGAATCTGTCCGCTACATCCGGAAACCCGGCCTTCGTTCTATGTCAACACTCGCAAGAATCTCTTCTACTGTCACGGTTGCGGCCAGGGCGGCGATCTCATTCGCTTTGTCCAGTTGTCCCGTAATCTGTCTTTTCGCCAATGTGTCGCTTACCTCGAGCAGCAAAGCACTCTTCCAACCGACTCTGCCGCCGTGCTCGAGCGAGCCGCCACTTTCTATCAACAGCAACTCGAACGCTACCCCGAGGCACTGCGTTATCTTCGGCAACGAGGACTGCATGATCCTACTCTGATCAAAGAACTGCGAATCGGCTATGCTCCTGGCGGGAGCTTGCGCCGTCATCTCACGGCGCAAGGCTATTCCTTCGATCTCCTGCAGCGTCTTGGCCTGCTCAACCCAAAAGGCTGCGACGCTTTCTACCGACGTGTCATCTTTCCGTGCTGCCAAGGCAGAGGCATCGTCAACCTCTACGGTCGCAGTATCGTTGCCGCCTTCGCCCATCAATTTCTTCCTGGCTCCAAGGGTGGCTTGTTCGCCTGGGAATCGGTTCGCCAGTTTCCCGCGGTGATTCTGGTCGAAGGTCTGTTCGATCTAGCGGTGTTGTGGCAGACGGGTTTTCGCCACACCACTTGTTCGTTGGGCACCCATCTCAACGCTGAACAGTTTCAACAGTTGTGCGACCGTCCGCGCATTGTTTATCTCACCTTCGATGTCGATGCCAACGGCAGTGGCCAAAAAGCCTCGCAGAAGCTAGCACAGCGCCTGTGCGCGCAAGGCATCGCTACTCGTCGCGTCCTGCTGCCCGATGGCCACGATCCGAACTCCTTCTTCGTCCAGGGCGGTGATGCGCGACAGTTCCAATCTCTCCTGGAGGCTGCTCAACCATGAAGTTCTGTGTGATCTACCAGCAGACCTCGCACGCCGCACAAAGTCCGGTTCGTGTCGTCGAGCAGAGCACTGGCCGGGAAGTCGGCTGGATCAATCGTTACCTGGATCGCGAATATGTTCGCCGCCTGGCGAACACCAGCCTGCGCATCTACGCTCACAACTTGCTTCACTTTGTCCGCTGGTGGGAGATTGCTCATCGCACCGGCGACGTTAAGGAAGGTGACCTGATCGAGTCAACGCTGCTGGATTATGTGAAGTTCCAGTCCAGCCAACAACCTCGTCCTTTTCCATCCACCATCAATGACCGCGTGGCCGTCGCCGAGCGCGCCCTTCGCAACGAGTTTCCCGCTCCTCCCTGCCAGATCGCTTACGGTTTTCATCAAGCTTTTTTGCAGCGAAAGCCGATGGGTCTCGGCCGACCGCGGGTGGCGACGAGCCGACTGCGCGTGAAGGTACCGAAACGCAACATCGTGCCGCTCTCGGTGGATGAAGTAGCGCGCTTCTGGTCGAGTTTCCGTACTTCGCGCGACTTGGCCATCGTGGGCTTGATGTTACTGCAAGGGCTACGGTCCGCCGAAGTATTGGCTTTGAATCGCGACGACGCGTTGCTTTCCGAAGCACAACTTCGCGTTCCAGGCAAAGGCAAGAAATTTCGTCTCTTGCCGTTGGCGCCGGAAACTGTGCAACTGCTC
>Ga0074046_10004906_pt1 | contig 10802 bp, 11 predicted proteins | sample BogForMeECP23OM3_FD_94441 | JGI IMG/M metagenome (GOLD analysis project Ga0074046, IMG submission 94441) | Bog forest soil microbial communities from Calvert Island, British Columbia, Canada - Bog Forest MetaG ECP23OM3 | ecosystem: Environmental > Terrestrial > Soil > Wetlands ...
ACTACAACTTGGCGCTACTCACCAGCGCCTATTATTTCATCATCAATTAAGGTAATCAGAGGTCTTAACAGTACATCTACAATTTTCGCGGACTATAGTTACAGCGCGGAGGTTGTCGCAGCGGGATTGGCTAGGTCTGTAGGAGACAGCGCCCTTGTTGACGTAGGCTCTGGAAATCGAGAATTGATTATGACCGGATTGGTCGTATTGGCGATTATCGTAGCCGTTTGGATTCAGCTATATTACAGACGTCGAAGAAAGCGGGCAGTGCTCGGGCGAAGATAGGCTTTACCCGCGAACCCTTTCTTTGCTTACACGCTCCAATAGCGCAGGGTCGAAGAGGCCTTTGAAGTGTTGTTTTAGAGTTCCAGTGTACAGTTCGACTTCGTCGTCTGTCATATACTGGAACATATAGTCTCCTTTGTACGGTGAGGGCTCTCCTTCTCGAGAAATGAATTCGATGTGCATAAGCGGGTCGCCACGTTTGATTGTGATAGGTTGGCGGCCGTTGTTCAGGTTGACAAGCTCCAAAGCTAATCGTCCGACGAAGCCACTGTGAACCTTGGCGGCATTCAGAAATGAGAGACCCATACGCCCGTATTTGCTCTTCGCCGTGAGATGGGATACAAAGTTAGGTGGAGTGAAGACTACTTCGTAGGAAATGACGTTTCTGTGCTCAAGATAATGCAAAGTAGTTTCATCTCGCACCGTAAGTACGTATCCATCACCATCCAGTAGAGCATAGTCAAATGGGTGAATACAGTTGTAAGCTTGAATTAGCTTCGTTAGTTGATCTCGCCCTATCACGCCCATCGGCAGTCACTGAAATGAAGTGTATTACGTCTATTTGTGGCTTAGCATGATGTCATGGGCCATTCGCCAATGTAGCGTTCAAGGTTGCCGCGAAAAATCTTTGACCTTGCAGGACCTCCGAACGGCCCGCTATCACCATGATGAGCGGAAGGTCCTGTGAAGATCTCACAGTGAAATCTATGCTGGAAGTTAACTGATCTGATTCCAGCTGAAGGTTACTTGACGTCCCATTGAATACCCATGTCACGTTTGACACGTCAATCCGCAGTGTGTCGTAGGTTGCTACCGGTGCATTTCCCTTTATGACATCTGGCGAACTGACTAGCGACATGAGATCCACATTCTTCGTCGTATTAAACACTAATTCCCAACCCTGACTCTGAATTTGCCCCGCCCTGTGTGCCCAAACACTTGTGATCGTGATAATCACGTGCTGGGCTGCGGGGATACTCTTCGACTCCAATGAAATCGACACCGAGCCGGACGATAATGCAGGATAGATCAGAATTACTAGGAACACAACCACTGAAAGAGCTGCAACTACTTGCTTGGAATTCATTTTAGTGACCGGTGTTCTATTGTGTGCATTTTCTTAAAAGCACATTGGATTCGTTCAAGAAAACCTGATCCGGTCTACAATTGGCAACGTAGAGACTTTCGTGAACGAATCATAGAATTTTGATGTCGGGGGTGCAGCACATTTAGAGGTCCTGATTCGGACATTGTCCAACTTAGTGTTTGCAAAAGCGAAAAGTCAAGGACCGCGTAGACCCCAGATGCTGATATTATGGAGTCGAATGCCCTAGATGCTCGATTGTCTACTGTTAATGCTGTACATTCGTAATCTTTTTTGCTGCTCAGAAGACAGCAATACGAAAGGGGTCGGCTAAACTGAAACGCTTTGAAGAGAGAGGCGCAATCCCAAGCAGGTTACTGCGTCTTCTCGAAAGACATGAGAAATGGCGTCGAAATGTGTGTCTGAACATGATAGCATCAGAAAACTTCTCTAGTGATGCAGTAAGATCCATGTTGAGTTGTGATCTATCAAATCGATACACTTCTCCTGCTCACTTCTATATGGGAACGAAGTACATTGACCAAATTCAGATTGAAACCGAGAATTTGGCAAAGGATGTTTTTGATGCGGATTTTGCGGAAGTGAGACCACTTTCAGGGCATATAGCGGACATAATTATATTGACAGCATTTGCCGATCGTGGAGAGACGATTATGAGCGTGGACCAAATTAACGGGGGCTACCCGGGCATTTCTGAGGTCGGTTATCCAATGGTTTGCGGTCTTCGTTTCGTAGGGCTTCCGTTTAACAAACGGATCTTCAATATTGATGTCGAGAAAGCCGCCTTCGCAATCAAACAGGAGCGACCTAGAATTGTGATTTTTGGCGCGAGCCTAATCCTTTTCCCTCATCCCGTGCGAGAACTGAGTAAGATATGTCACGATATTGGTTCAACGGTGGTATATGATGGCTCTCATGTTCTGGGGCTGATAGCAGGTCACCAATTTCAAGACCCACTCCGCGAAGGTGCTGACGTATTGATCGGATCAACTCACAAGAGCTTTTTCGGACCGCAAGGAGGAATTATTCTCTCCAATGGTCACATGGAGAAATGTCAGAAAATCCGAATGCAAGTTCACCCCGCCATCGTTGATAATGCTCACTGGAATCGAATCGCGGCATTATATGTGGCACTATCTGAGAGCCGCAAATTTGGGCGACGATATGCCTCTCAGGTCGTGCGCAATAGCAAAACCCTTGCCTGCGCGCTAGATGACCGTGGTTTTAAGCTACTTGGAACTGAGCTAGGCTTCACTGAATCCCATCAAACGATCGTCGACGTTACTCCAGAGGAGGGAGTAAGGGTGGCGCAGAAGCTTGAGAACGCTAACATCATAGTCGATGTCGGCGTCCGAATTGGCACGAGTGAAGAAACAAGACGAGGGATGAAGGAGAACGAGATGGAACAAATAGCTGAGCTGATTGCTCGCGTTTTGATAAGTAATGAGAATCCCAAGAAAGTTGCCAAGGACGTTCTCAAACTGCGGAAGGAATTCAACGACATTGGGTACTGTTAGGAATTTGTTCTTACACCGTGTTGCCTTCGGCTTATGGAGAAAGGTGCACGTCACTCTCTGCGATACATGGCTTTGAATACACCCTTGAATAAGGGCGTGACGTGAGACGATGAGTTCTTTAGCTCTAAACAAAGTTTCACGCATAAGGAGGCTTGTGAGAAAGCATCACGTATGGCGTTCTCGATGCCTCAATCTAATCGCATCAGAGAACGTTCAGAGTCCATTAGTTCGAGAGTTTATGGCATCCGATTTGCAGCATCGATATACGAACTACGATCATGAAGATCCGAAAAAGCGAAAGTATGGGGGCAGCAAGTTCGCAAAACAGATTGATCTTTGCACAATTCAACTCGCCAAGTCACTCTTTGGAGCGAAATTTGTTGAACTGAGAGCCGTTTCGGGGCAGATTGCTGATGCCACCGTCGTTAACGCATTTGCAGGCAGGGGGCCCGTATTGGAAGTGAGTGCATTAAACGGCGGACATGCCGCAGCACTGAGATACTCGCAGTCCTCAGTGATACATCTCGATGTGCGGGATTTGCCGTTTGATGTTCATCTTTACAACATTGATATCGATAACGCGAAGCAAGAGATACGGCGCGTAAGACCGACACTGATAATCTTGGGGGCACAAAACTTTCTCTTCCCTCATCCAGTGTCCGAAATTGTAGAAGTGGCTGAGGAAGTCAAGGCGATAGTTGCATATGACGCTTCTCATGTGTTTGGACTTATAGCAGGTGGCCAGTTCCAAGCTCCATTCTCCGAGAAAGCACACGTGATGATGGGGAGCACCCATAAGACTCTCGCCGGTCCACAGGGAGGACTTGTTCTTACTCGAAGCAATGGAAATTTGGCTTCAAAAATTAAGTCCGGACTCCATCCATCACTAATAACAAGCCATCACCCACACCGTATCCCTGGCTTGGCCGTATCTCTGCTTGAGATGAGATGTTTCGGGCAAGATTACGCGAAACAGATAGTGAAGAATTCAACTAGGCTTGGCGCTCAGCTCTATGACCGAGGACTGGAAGCATTATTCAGTGACCAGGGCTTCACACGTTCCCACACAATCTTGATCAAAGTTCCTGGCGGCGAAAAAGCCCAAAAGATGTTGGAACAAGCAAACATCATTGTAAGCCACACCCACCTACCGGGAGATCGAAAACGCTCAACGGGACTTAGGATCGGAGTCCAAGAAATAACCCGACTTGGCATGAAACAGGATGATATGGACGAAATCGCGGCATTAATTTCTGAGAGACTGACCGACCGGAAAAACGCTAGCACGGTAAGACATCGCGTGATTAGAATAGCGAGGAGATTCAACACCTTGCATTACTGTTTTGATAAAGCCGCACTCGCTTACCAGTATTTTCCACTTTCTTCTCTAAGGATATGAGGCGTCAGTTGGACTTCCGCGGTAATCTTCTGCTTGGCCTCGATGTTGGGACTGGAAGCTGCAAGCTGCAGATTGTCAACACGGCGGGCAAGCGTGTAAAATCCGTTTCAACGACTTATCCGACATATTACCCGAGAGCTCGATGGGTCGAACAAGACCCGAAATCTTGGTGGAAAGCGACAGTGCAGCTGCTTCGACAGTGTAAGAGCAGCCTTAGGGATGTTGAATGCTTGGCGCTTAGTAGTCAGATGGAAACTATTGTTCCAGTTAGCAAGAATGGCAAGGCTCTAGGAAGAGCGATACTCTGGTCGGATCAACGAAGCCTAGGTGAATGTGAGGTCATTAAGGAACGGGTAGGCGAGCGCGTCGCGCATAAGATTACAGGTTGTAGAATAGACCCCATGCATTCGGGACCGAAGATATTGTGGATTAAGAACAATCAAGAAAAGAAGTATCTTAAGACGTTCAAGTTTCTCACGCCAAAGGATTTCCTGAATTATCAAATCACAGGTGAGTTCGCGGCAGATTACTCAATTGCTTCATCATCGTTGCTGTTTGACATAACTAGCAGGACTTGGTCGAAAGTCCTTCTGAACGGGCTTGGAATTCCCTTGGAGAAACTGCCCGACGTCTATCCTTCGAGTTCTATTATTGGGGAAGTGACGACAGAGGCGGCGAAGCTCACTGGGCTTAAGGCGGGAACTCCTGTTGTGGCAGGGGGAGGAGACACCCCTTGTACTGCTTTGGGGTGCGGCGTATTCGAGCCTAAGCAGGGCCTATTGTATCTCGGATCATCAGCATCGTTGTACTCGATGATTGCCGAGCCCGTGACTGATCCTAAGATGCGACTCGTTACGCGCTGTCATGTTGTAGATGATGTTTGGAATGTGGGCGGCGGAATGACCACTGCGGGCTCATGCGTCACGTGGTTGCGAGATCTCATATCGAGTGAAGGCAAAGGAGAACGGACGTTGAATCGGCTGTTCAAAGAAGCCTCGAGAGTCGAGACAGGGTCAAATGGGTTGTTATTCATCCCGAACATGATGGGTGAACGAAACCCTCACTATCGTCTGAACAGTACAGGGGCTTTCGTTGGATTAACACTATCCCACAACCGATCTCATATCGCGCACGCAATTCTGGAAGGAGTTGGGATGCAACTATACAGCATCTTAGACGCCATGGAAGATGCTAATGTGCAACCGGCCTCAGTTTATGCAACTGGTGGGGGCATGAGTTACCCTCATTGGATTCAAATACTCTCTGACATTTTCGGAATTAAACTCACAATTCCAGCTGTCGCTTCGCCGGAAGCCTATGGTGCTGCCGTGCTGGCGGGTGTCGGGATTGGAGCAATCACGGACCTTCGCAAATTCACCGATCAAATGATTACGATGAAAACCGTTTTGCCACGTGAACGTGGTAGCGTCATCTACAACGAAATCTCTCAAAGATACAATGATTATCTGGAAGGATTACAATTTTTGAATAACGCGAGTTGATGAACTACGGTAGTATATCCTCTTTCAATATTCTTTGTCTCGTAACGATTACTGCTGCGAAACCATTGCCTCCCAATTGACGAACTCTCACTTCAGTAAGCCAGTCAAGGTGACGCACAGTCCTATCGACTAACAAGACGTTCGTTTGTTCTCATGATTTACCTGTTTTTTTCGATTTGTCGTTTTTTACATGATTTATTGGCATTGTGCGTTTTCCGGTTCAAGATACGTTGTAAACAGGAACGGAATGCCCAATCACGAACGTTTAAAACGGCAGGGCAACTCACGTGAGGAAAGAGGCTCACAAGTTTTGATACAGATGAATATTTTCATGACGAATTTTTCAGCTGAAAGGTTGTGGGAGGTCGATCGAGCTCTGCCACAGCAGGTCCAGATCGGGGTCAATATCAATATGTTGGACATAGGGCAAAGGTCGGATGGAACGTTGGAAGCACCGTTCGTTTTTACGGTGAGCTTCACGCCTCCAATCGCGCAGATCAGTATCAAAGGAAAAGCAAAGATCTCTGGCGACAGTGAAGATACGAAAAGAATTGTCGAGGAACATGCCGCTAAGAAGCCACCGCCAGCTCAGCTGATTCAAGCGGTTTCAAACGCCGCAATAGCCGATGCGATCTTGCTTTCTAGGAGTCTGAACATTCCGCCTCCGTTACCCCCGATCCCTCAGCCACAAGCGCAGCAGGGCACGCAGAAGCGTCCCGACCCGCGATATACGGCATGATCCAATAAATTGGAGAGATCCGTAACACTCCAAAAAAATGGAGCACTAAAGGATTTTCGCTGCGAGGTAGTTCTCCCAATAACTGGCAAGATCACGTAATCGGTTTGCAAATTGCGCGCTCAGATTAGTTGGATCATTTCGATATTTTTTCTCAAGAAGACCGCTCCGAAGCATAGCTTTGTAGGTGTCACTAAGGGTCTGTGCGCTGACTTTGATCCTTTCTAGTATCTTGAAGTGAAGATCCCTAAGGTACATTGGACGTTTCTCTTCAACCATGATCTGAACAATTGCTTTCGCCACGGCCTGCTTTTTTACGCTATGTGAAAAAAGGATCGCAAAGAACACATCGAGATCTACAATCTGGTTAAGCGTGGAGTGTTTATCGATCTTCGGAAACACCCAAACCCATCTCTTCTGTCGCTCCGCATAGTAGTCTTCTCTAGGTATCTTCCCTATTCTAGACGACCGCTGTATGACGATCTGCCTAGTCTTTGTAGCCATCGTAATCAACAGATGCCTGCTCCAGGACACGGAAATCAGTTCAGCACATGAAACTCCAAAGATCTGAAACCTTAGTTCATCTCAATTCGCTGAAATAGCGCAATTCTGATACGGTTCACATGATGCCAGAATCACGCGACTCCGCGTAATCTCTTATGAATATCAGAATTGGCCAGATCCAGCGACAAAACACCCTGCTCTCCCATCTCAACTCTTTCTTGCATCATAGATTCTGTATTCCTTCAGAATTTGGGACATGTGCAGTATGTCGTGTTTCGAGAAATTGTGATCTCTCAGACAGATAGTCGCAGCTATCTGCCGATACCTCCAATTCAACAAACTATAGAAGAGCTGTGCTTACCATAGACTAGCCTCAGGCTCGGTGCAATCCGATAGCTATAGATCCGTGCCTGGAACGGCTTCAACTTCGCTAGCTATTCATTATTGATCCTGATTCTTGCGGCTCCCATGGGCCTTGATTGAAAAGGACTCCAAAAAATCGAAGTTGATAGTCCAACCCTATACACGACTAAAATTGCATTTCGAGTTTGAGACGGATATTCTGGTTCAGGTTCCACCCGAGTATGTGACGGATTACAAATTCCTCCAGGAACTTACATACGTCGATTTTTTGGATTTGGGAGAAGTTTAGAAAATTGACAGGAAATGAAAAAGTGATGAAATTGGATGAAAACGGGATCTTGGGGTGAGAATTAGCTAGATTGTTACGACGAGGGCAGGCTAGCATTGGAAAGAGGATAAGCTCCTGAGGCGGATTGAATCTATGTCGATGGTGAGCTTGAATGCAATATGTTAAAAAGGTGAACATTAGCTTCTAGCGAAGCTAAAATGTGACAGGAATCATGGCTAACACCAGGATCTTCTTCACTTCCGACGTTCACGGCTCAGAGGTCTGCTTCATGAAGTTCTTGAATTCGGCGAAATTCTATCAGGCTGATGTTCTAATCCTTGGCGGAGACATAACTGGGAAGATGATCGTTCCGATCGTTCATCAACCTGACGGTACTGCGGTCGCTGATTTCCTTGGTACACAACAAGTAATGAAAACCCCCACTGAAGTTCAGGCTCTTGAGAAGAATATTCGTAACAGCGGATATTACCCGTACTCATCAACGCCGGAGGAGGTTGAGAAGCTTCAGGCAGATAAGCAGCTTGTCAACGAGCTATTCTCAAAGGTCATGGCTCAAGGCGTCAAGAGATGGGTTGGAATAGCGGAAGAACGACTCAAAGGTTCAAAGGCCAAGTGTTTCATTAGTCCTGGAAACGATGATCGTTTTGACGTTGATGCCGCACTCAGAGAATCTTCTGTAGTCATTTATCCAGAGGAAAAAGTTGTCTCTATCGACGATAATCATGAAATGATTTCGAGCGGTTGGGCAAACATTACTCCGTGGAATAGCCCTCGTGAGGTGCCTGAGGAGGAGCTGATCAAGAAGTTCGGTCCAATGGTTGACAAAGTCCAACACATGGAAAATGCAATTTTCAATCTGCATGTTCCCCCGTACAACACACCCTTAGATCTGGCGCCTGAACTCGACGCTACTCTTAAGCCAGTGGTGAAAGGTGGCGGAGGCATAAGTATGATCCATGTAGGGAGCACGACAGTAAGGCAGATGATTGAGCAGCACAAACCGCTACTAGGACTCCACGGACATATACACGAGTCCCGAGGGTTCGTCAAGATTGGCAGGACTCTATGCATCAACCCTGGAAGCGAATATGGCGAAGGTATACTTCGCGGAGCCGTAATTAATCTGGACCAGAAAGGTGTCAAGAGCTACATCTTGACTCAAGGATAGTTCTAGCCAAACGGAGTCATCTGTGTATTGGAACAGACGAGTCGCTGCATCATATGCGGTCAAATTCTTCAATACTTGTTCGGAAGACCGCGAAAACTCTGCGGTAACAAATCATGCTATCTTGAATGGAAGAGAAGGAGATACAATAATCTGCAGCTTGTCGCCAGGACAAGGCGACTCTCAAGTGCAGATTTTGAATATGCCGAGCCGATGTGCACATGCGGCAGCGAACGTTTCGCTTGGACTCTGGAGGGCGTATTTTGTCTTGTCTGTGGAGTCCAAGAGCCACTATTCTCTCTCGAACCCTGGGTTCCAGCCGAGTTTGTACCGAGACCCGCCTGTACGTGTACACAGATCTGCAGACAATCCTCAGCCTACAAGCTATGGGCGTACGTGTAAGCCGTTTCTAACTACGCGACCCTCTCTATCTATCCGACCCCGTCTTATCCTAGTGGATGAAATCGGTTTTCTGTCCTGAGCCTGAATCAAATCAATCGCGACGATGGCTAATGGTCTAAGTTGCATTAGACGCCTCCTTCGGTTAATTTCGTACGCCGTCTTCACTGTACGTTTGCTTACGATAAGCGCTTGGATTCGTGGAGTTGTAATCGTAGGGCCGAACCGATCATCTAGCCTAACAATCCTAGACCTTGAAAGTACACCCCACTTACCGAGCAGATTTTCAAGTTCAAACTTACGAGATTCGAACGGGTCGATCTTGTGTGGTTTGTGGAGCTGACGAGCGAAAGTGTCGCTAGTGACGCCAATGGTTACCTTCTTTCCGACCTCGAAGGCCTTCTTTAGCAGTAGTCTATGTCCGCGATGGAGGACATCGAATGTACCACCCATCGCGACGTGGGTGTAATTCGCCTTGTTTGCTAGCTTCTTGATTGATGGCGTTAGTCTTCCTCCCACGAGGATGGATTAGTCTTCCCCCCTTCGTTCGGGGTCAGCATTTAGTGCTTTGGCTTAGTTTTCAACCAGTCGGACACCCCTGTCATCCAGAGCGCTTACGAAGATCCTGGCGGCTCGAAATTCCCTCTTCACCTCTCCAGTTATCCTTCGTATTGACTGGTCTCCAGCAACTCCATGAACCGCTTTCCCGACCATGTTCTGTGCCGCACCGACGGCCCCATTTGCAATCATGATTTCCATTATTCGAGATGTCTCCTCGGTTTGAAAGCCGGATCTTCTTGCGAATTGTCTGGCTTCGGAAAGAAACTTGGTCAAGCAAGGTTTACGTCTTATCGCTGCCAGGGCCGTGCGCCCTGCAGGGTTAACTCGTCTTTCGATGTCCAGTTGGGAGAGCATGTTTTTGGTCGGAGTTGCATCAAGATATACGCAGATGATGGAGTGTTTCTTTGGAAAAGGTAACCGATCAACTTCGCCGATTCCAGGTGCACCGGGTTCAGTAACAAGAACAAAACCGCCTACTAATATTGCGGAAGCTGTTCCTAAACCCGTTTGTTTGATAACCTCAGCTACATGGGTGAGTTGTCCTATCTCGTTAAAAGTGACTGAGAGTTGAGCGGCGTCGGTAAGCGCCAAGCACGATGCGGCAGTTCCAGCAGCGCTCGTTACGTAACCGGCACCGATGGGGACATCTACCTGTAGATTCACCTTGACGTCTAACCTCGCGCTGTTTGTATGCATGAGACGCTTGATAGCCCATTGTGTAGTATTTGCCTCTGGAGCTGGTTTCGAATTTATCCGGATGCTGATTCTGGTCTTGGATGCTTTTCTGATTGATACACGAGCTCTTACACCAGATTTGAGAGCAAAGCCCCCTCCCCGCTCCGATGAGCAGAGGATTGATGAGATGATTACCTTTCGAGTCGACACGACAAATTTCAAAGAAACTCGATATACCCGCTGGCGACATTGCGACCGAGACTGGCAAGAGACTACACCCTGTCTCTAGTTCGCTTCAGTTC
>Ga0074046_10004909_pt1 | contig 10800 bp, 3 predicted proteins | sample BogForMeECP23OM3_FD_94441 | JGI IMG/M metagenome (GOLD analysis project Ga0074046, IMG submission 94441) | Bog forest soil microbial communities from Calvert Island, British Columbia, Canada - Bog Forest MetaG ECP23OM3 | ecosystem: Environmental > Terrestrial > Soil > Wetlands ...
GAAGCCGCCAGAAGGTACCAGGCCGCGTGCGGCAGCCATTGCTCGCCCCACCGCCAGTCATTGTCAGCGCCCGTCTGCCGGTAGGGCAGCAGGTAGTCGATGTCGCTCTCGTCGTGGAACCCGCTGGTGATGCCATTCGAGATTCCGCCCGGCGCGTTGGTGAATTCCCACGAGTCAAAATACATGTAAGGAGGATTGTTGTGGCCGACGCCATTCAACATGGTCGAATCGAAGGGGTTCAATCCCAGGATCCAGTTCAGTTGGTTGATGGCAAACGTCTCCAGTTGTTTACGAAGGGCCGCATCCCTCGGGAAGGCGAGTTCTGCCAGCCGCGCTGCGGCCGCGACCGAAGCCAGGCGCGCATTCTCACCCTGCCACCACGGAGCCGCATCGCTATTGTGGGGGAAGAAGAAGCTGGTGTGGCGCGATCCCGTCTTGTCCTGTACGTATTCGCGGCTGTAACCGAATGGGTTATTCACCTCGGAAGTGATCGCGAGCTCAAACGCCAGAGACTTTCTCACCGCGTCTAACACCTGCTCTTTGGCCGCGGGATCGGCGATCTCGGAGTAGTAGAGCAGGCTGACCACCGGGAAACCGCCGTCGGAAGCATGAAAGAACGGGCGCTGCCCATCATCCGCCCGCCAATAGTTCTGGTAGCCTCCTGCACTGATCTGCCGAGCCATCAGAGCCTTGGCGCGGCGGTCGGCAGCTTGTTTGTACTTATCGGCGTGCGTCGTCCGGTAGAGTTCGGTCGCGGCTGCCAATGCGCAATAGTCGTCAACGATATTTTCCTTGCTGTCGTTGGTGAGTTTGAGATTGTTCTTCTCCAGGTAATCGAAGGCGCCCTCAGCGGCCTTCAGGTAATCCGAGCTGCGAAACTGGCCGGCCACAGGCTGCGCACTCGCCATCGCCAGCGCAGCAATTGCAATTCCTCCTCCGGAGCGATAACTGACTTCATACTCCAGGTCGCTGTTAGCGCTCTCCACCATTCCGGCAGCACCCTGGCCAGGGGCGGTCTCAATGCCAAAGCGCTTCATCTCGCCGGCAATCTTGCGTTCTTCGGGGACCTGCTTCACGCTGCCAGTTGAGACCGAACGATCGAAGGATCCCCCGGGAACTTTCATTCGCACCAGATAGTCCGCCCCGAACATGGCTTCATCCAGCAGGTGCATTTTGTATCGGGCAAATCCTTGCAGGTTACGGCGATTCGCCTGTTCATAGCTCTTGAGCAGGCTATAGACCACCAGCGGAATCTGCTGGGGATTGAAGTAGGTCGAGAAGGAAAGATGGGAAAAGTGTTTGCCGTAGTCGCCCGTGGCATCCCACCACCCACCGTGCGCGTCGACCGTGCCGTCCTTCGTACCCTCAAAACGCAAGTGGCTATCGGCCTTGTCCATCTCGCCCGAACTGCGCTCGTCTTTGAAGTAGTAGATGACATCGGAAACTGTGCCCCGCTCCAGCAAGTCGTTTTGCACCAGGAACGGAAACGACCGGATGCTCGCTGCATTCGCCGTGCATTCCAGGTAGTACTTGCCCTCGGTGGCAAACGAGTCGAAATCAAGTGTCCAGAAGTACCAGTCTCTCCACTTCTGAACCGGCCCGGTTGCTTTGGGTGTGATCGCCAGAACTGCCTGGTCGGTAGCTTCATCCTTCAGGCTACAAGCGGAAACGCTATCACTTGCCTTGCCGACGATCACCGCGTGCTTCGGACCTTTGGTCTCGTATCCCAGATGATTGGTCAGGACCTTCAAATTACTCGCAGAAGATCGGGCCAGGCACAGGAATGAGGGGAGAACAACTAGAAGTAGTCCCAGATGAAGTTTCATAATGACCTTTCTGTTGCCGCCTGCGACAGCGGGGTTACTTCGCAGGGAAGAATTTAAGGCCATCATGAAATAGCCTCTCTCCTTCAGTGTGGTTTCGGTGGCGGACTCGCGATCGTTCCCCGAATCACGGTCATCGAAGCTTTCGGAAGTTCGTAGACGGTGTCCGCATTGGCGTTTATCGAAGCCCTCACCGCCGGTCCGTCCGGATCGGGGAAGCCGCCTTCCTTCGTTGGGTGCCATTGGTACTGCGCGCTGCCAAATGTGATCACGCTCACCGGGCCAGTGAAGGAGCTCTTGCCACCCGCAGCTTCACCATTAAATTCGATGTGCACCTTGTGTGCGTTCTCCTGGTCCCGGTTCACCAGCATCAGCGACCATTGGGCATCCGGCCGCAGCAGCGCGTAAGCAGTTACGAGGGAATGTCCAGCCGCATCCGAAATATCTCCGGAACCGGAAAAGGTCTTGTGCACACCGCTCCCCGGCTGCACCCATTCTGTGTTGATGAGCTGGCTGGCAAAGAACTGCGACGTCGGCTGCTGAATTTCGTAATTCTTAGTGGTGGTAAACATGCCGAATGTGCCCATCGAATCGTTGCAACCAGGATTTACGCCCAGCGGGAGATAGTGGAAATAGTAGAGACCCTTCCCACCGGCATTGAAAAAGGCTCCCACGTAGTCTGCCAGCCAAAGCGCGCCAAAAATGTCCACTGAAGATTCGCCGCCATTCCAGGTGATATTTGATTCCGTAATGAACATCGGGACATTGGGCGGCAGACCGTCATCCCGCCAAACCTGAAGAATGTGGCTTACGAGCGTCGGTTCGTCGTACAGGCTGCTCCAGCTGATCTTGCAAGGCTCATAGGGATAATGTTCAAACGGAAAGAACGCCAGGTCCTGAATGCGTCCGTGAGATTTCAGGTAATCCAGGAAGCGTCCCGTCCATGAAATCTTTCCCTGGGCATCCGGCCATACGACAATGTCCTCATTCTGCCCGGTGTAAACCGGTCCACCCAACCTCAGATTGGGATCGACGCGATGCAGGGCTGCCGCAAACTGCAGATACAGCTCGGCATAATCTTCGGGGATTGTGTACTGCCCGTCAGCCTCTTCTCCCATTTCGACGTAAGAGATCGGGTAACCACGCTTTTCGATGTAAGCAATTTCCGCCGCTGCATCTTCCGGCTGACCATAGAGCACGGCGACCGGGATCATCGCCGGCAATCCGCGCGTGTAGCCGCTGCGGTAGAAGAGATCCAATCCCACATGCTCGTGCTGGGTCGAGCCCAGATCCGAGGGCTCATGCCAGGGATCGATCGAGGAACAGAACGTGGTCGTCTGGTCCTGATCCGGCGTATGCCGCGCCGCGTCGTGAAAGCCATTCCCGTCTGCAATGCCGATATAAAGTTCACGGATCGCATAGCCCACGCAGTTGCGGGGATCGGCTGAGCCATGCGAATCACACGTATTGGACGACTCGGTCATCCAGATGCGCAGGAATCGCACCGTCGTGGGTGACGGCGTTAGCGGAAGCGTCACAGTGCCGCCGTTACTGTTCGTGATCACGCCGGAGGGAAATACTACCCAGGAGCCTTTGGTCGGCTGCTTGATCGCCTCATCTCCCGTCCAATACTGCACCAGGTACTGTTTTGCGTACGGCTCACCCCAGGCGATCCGCAGGGCGTTGATCGGCTGCGGAGTCGCCAGATCAATCACCACCCATTGGGGATGCAGCGAGTCATCCTCCCCGGTGAATGCCTTGGTCAGATAAGGATTGCTCTTCCAATAGGTGTTCAGGTCTCCATCAGTTATGCGCGAATAACCGTGGCTCTCGGTCCCCTCATTGCGCGTGAAACCGCGGTGGGGCAGCGAATAACCGTAGGAATGCTGGATAATTTCGGTGGAAGTCGCGCTCCCCGTGAAATAGCCCTTGCCGCTGGGATCGCTCCACGTCCCTTGCGGATTCCAGTGCCACGCCTCCACCGCAAGTTCCGTATTCTGGCGATAGGTCACCGGTTGCCATCCGGCTGCGAGTATCGCCGGCAACGCCGGCTGACCGAAGTACTTCTCCGCGGCGGCAGAGGGTATGCGATCAATTCCAGCGCCGAGCGACTGGTTGGGAATGAAGGAATTCGTGGCATGGTCCGTATCCACCCGGATGGTTTGACTGTAGGCAGCAGAAGACGCTATAAGAGCGACGATGAGTAGCGAATATGCGAGATTCTTGCCATGGTGTGACATTGGTTTTTGTCCCGTCAATGTGTGCTCGTCACAACCCTACAACTTCTCCGTGGGTTCGAGGCTGAGCGTGACAGCGCCGTCCCGCGCGCCTTCCACTCACAGAGAAGGAACGGCACTGTCAGCGGCTAGAAGAGGAACTTCGCTCCCAACTGCATGATGCGCGCGTCTCTGATGGTTGACGAGACGACGCCGAACGAGCTTGAGTTGATTTCTCCGCTCGGATTGGCGAATTGAGCGTGGTTAAACAGGTTGAACGCTTCAAAGCGCAACTCAAGTTCCTTCGACTCGGTGATCTTGGTGGTCTTCAGCAGGGCCATATTCCAGTTGTTGAGGCCCGGCCCGTGGAAGAATCGGCGGCGGCTGTTCCCGAGTTGCCCGACTAGCTCGTTGGTGAAGAGAGCGGTGTTGAAGTAGGCGTTCCCGTGGCGCGGATTGGTATCGGCCAGGACTTTTCCGCCAGAAAAATTCGGAACATCAAGCGGAACCGCATTCGCTCCAATCAGCGAGTTGTCGTCATTTTCCGTCAGCGTGATCGGCAACCCCGTGGCAAAGTTCGTAACCCCGGATAGGGACCATCCGCCGACCACCTTCTTGCCCCACCCCGCGCCAACCCACTTGTCGAAGGGCATGAGCCAGTTGTAGCTGAAAACGAAATTGTGCATCACGTCGAAATTCGAAAGGGACTCACTCAGGTGCGGATTGTAGGGATTCGTCGAGTCCTGCAGGCCGGATGCGTTGTCCATGCTCTTGCTGAACGTGTAGCCGACAAGAAAGCTTAGCGAGCCGGTGTTGTGGCTGACGCTGACTTGCAGCGAGTTATAACGCGAGTTAGCCACGGTGGAGACGAAGGGATTGGTGTCGAACAGCGGACCTAGCGGCCGCACGCTGGTAATCGTCTGTCCCGAGGCGGTGACCCATGGAGTACTGATCCCAGTGCTGGAGTCGAAGGGCGGGGTCTCGCTGAACGGACCACAGGGCCCAGCGCTGTTCGGCCCTAGATTATTCGGATCACTCAAGAACAAGCAGAGGGCCTGGTTGGTAGGGTTAGCCTCGATCGATGTCACCAACCGGTGTGCCTGGTTTCCCACATAGCTGGTGGTAAGCACAGTGCTCGACCCAATCTGGCGTTGAATCGAGAATTCGTAATGCTCGGAATAGGGCAATTTGTTCCTCGAGTCAAAAGAGAAGTCGTACGAGAGAGGCTCGACCTGCGCCCAGGGGAAGGTCGCATCGGGATGGCTAGGGGAAACGTTGGTCGGAGGATAAGGGAACGGAAAGCGTTGTCCTACACCAGCGCCGCTGGAACGAGTGATGTAAGGCGATTCGAGCAGCGGCGGGGCGGCGCTGCCGTAGTAGAGCCCGTAGGGCGGGTCGCCGACTTCGAGGAATTGCGAAAGGTCTTCCACGGACGTGTAGTACATACCAGCGCCCATGCGAATGCTGGTCTTGCCTGGTCCGCCGAATAACTTGCCGAGAATGCCCGAGGAAAAACTCGGGGAATACGATAGGCCCAGACGCGGAGAGAAGTTGTGCCATCCCGTGGGCGCCAAAGTTCGAGGAACACCGGGATCGCCGGCAACCACATAACCTGAAGGAGCCCCCGGAAACTTTACCGACTGCTTGCCGGAGATGATCGTCTCGATTTTGTTCTGCGTGTCATACCAGGGCATGCTGGCCTCCCAGCGCACGCCATAGTTGAGGACCAGGTTGGAGGTTGCGCGCCAGCTGTCCTGAGCAAACAAGGCGTAATACTTGCTGCGGGAATCCAGGATTTGCGGGCTGGCCTGCGTCAAGCTGTCGGGAGCGCCCAGCAGAAAGTCGGCAAAATCGATTCCGGTTTCCGCTCCAGTGAACCCGTACTGGCCGTTTTCCGCGGCAAGGTTCCTTTCGTTAATCTGGTCGTAGTGGAACTGCCCACCTAACCTCAGCGAGTGCGTGCCTATAACCCTGGAGAAATTATCCAAAAACTGCAACGAGTTGTTGAATTGGCGGGTGCTGACCTGTGGAACCCCGATATTGAAGTTATTGAACGTCATGTAAGGCACGCCTTCCAGCGCGGGTGCAATCGCGCTGATGCCTCCCGTGGCCGGGCCCCAGGGGGTGACGAAACCCAGGTTTGCCAGGGTGTAATTCGGTCCAACTCCACCCTGAGGTTCTGTAAAGGCGAGCGCATTCCGCACGTAGCTGATGCGGAATTCATTTACCGCATAAGCGCCGAAATTCTTGGTATCGCCCAGATTCACCATCTGGGCGCGTCCGGCAGTGTTGGCATTGTAGGCGAAACTGGAAGCCGGAACGGTGGCTCCGCCGTTAGGATAGGGCGAGTTCAGCAGGTAATCATCGGCAAAGTAATAGAAAAACAGGGTCCCGAAACGAGTGTTTTGGTCAATCCGGATTCCCCCTTTGTCGTCGCGCAGTGTCTGCGGGTACTTCGAGGTTTCGAAGTAGTTGCTGGGTGCGTTCGGCTGCGGGATGAGACCGAGGTTCAGCATATTCGTTGCCACAGGCGACCAAACGCTTTGCCCCGTTGTCCCTTGTTGGGGGATCAAGGCGTTAGGAAACACGCAGGGATTTATAGGATCGTTGCTCGTGCATCCCGGAAAGTAATAGGACTCCTGATCGGCGACCGGGTACCCTAGACGGGTGGACAAGACATTTGCCCAACCTGAACCGCCCACAACGCCGGTGAGCGAATCCGCGGAATCGGAGAAGTCGCCTCCGAAATTCGGCACGGAGGGCATCTGATAATTCACGGTTGGCGCCTGGGTCTGGCGTGTGCCCTGGTAGTCGACGAAAAAGAACGTCTTATCTTTCCTGATCGGTCCACCAAATGTTCCCCCGAACTGATTTTGGCGGAAAACGGGCGTTTTGTCGGTATGCAGTGAGAAGAAGTTCTTGGCATCCAACGAGGTATTGCGGAGAAATTCGAAACCGCTCCCGTGAAAACCGTTGCTGCCGGATTTCGTCACCACATTGACCTGTGCGCCACTATAGTTTCCGTATTCGGCGTCGAAGTTGTTGGTGATGATGCGAAACTCCGCAATCGAATCCAGGTTGGGAATGATGGCGGCTCCATTGGTCTTGCCTTCTTCGACGTTCGATCCGTTCACCATGAAGCCGTTGGACGCTTCGCGTTGTCCGTTCACCGACTGGTTGCCGGAATTCAGTCCGCCATCTACAGAGCGATCGTTGACGCCAGTCATACCGGTGTCCACGGCGTTGTAAGGAGAGACGCCGGTCTGGAGCGCCAGCAGATCCGTATATGCCCGGCCGTTCAGAGGCACCGCGGTGATGGTCTTCCCCGCAATTACCTCGCCCATCTGGCTGCTTTCCGTCTCAACATGGACGCTGTCGGTCCGCACCTCCATCTTCTCGCTGATCGCACCCACCTCCAGCTTCGCGTCAACCCGGAGCGCCGAGTTGGCATCGATCACCAATCCAGTTCGCTTGTAGCTCTTGAAGCCAGTCTGAGTCACCTGCACTTCATAGGTGCCGATCGCGAGCGTTGGGAGACTATAAAAACCTTTGGTGTCGGTGGTGACCGCCGTCTTGACGCCGGTTTCGGTATTTGTGGCCACGACTGAAGCCCCCGATATCACAGCCCCGGTCGGGTCCGTAACCATTCCGGAAATGCTACCCGTGATGCTGGCCCACGCCAGCCCCAATGCCAGGAACAAACTCACAAGTACTAAAACGCTTGCGCGCTGATGATTACGCATGTCTAACCTCCTGCCGAAAAGGCCGTATCGAGACCTAAGGCTATCCGCTTAGTCGTTTTTCATCTCGTGAAATGTCAGTATCCGCTGTGAAAAAACCATTCCGCATCAATGGAACTCAAATTCGGGTTGGCTGTCAACCTTTTTTTGCTTCTGCAAGGCAGCCAGGGGAGATAAACTGAAAGGATTTAATGGCTGAAATCCAGCGAGAAGAGTGGTTAAGAGGTTTGCGGCAAGCCATGCCTCGGAGACATCATCCATTGCGAAGGCAGCTCTCTAGCAGACACATCGCCGGAGCTCTCGGTTTGCAAATTGCCATCTTTGTGGCGAGCGCCGGCTGCTTTACATCGCTTGGTTCGACTCGGTCCCTGGCCGCCACCCACTCGCCCTGCCGAGTGCAATCCACGACCTTCGAAGGATGGAAGGCGGAGGAGGTCTCGAACGACTGGGTGCGCCTCACGATTGTGCCGCAACTGGGGGGCAGGCTGATGCAAGTGACCTTTGCCGGACATGCCTACCTGTTCGTAAATTCCCAGTACAAGGGCAAGTATTTTCCGCCGTCTGAGACTGCCAAAATTGGCCGATGGATCAATTACGGCGGCGACAAACTCTGGCCGCTTCCAGAGGGACAGGGCGACGAGCATTGGCCGGGGCCGATCTCAGATGTGCTCGATGACGGCGAATACAAATTCGGCGTCCTGTCGCAGGGGTCCGCTTGCGTTGTGCGTCTCGAAGGTCCCGCCGACCCCGTAACCGGTCTGCGCTATTCCCGCGAGATCGCTATCGCCAGTGATTCTCCCGCGATTTCTTTTCATGCAGAAATGAAGAACTCGACGAGCCATCCGATTCGCTGGTCGGTGCAATCGGTGACGCAATACGACACGGCCGATCCCCATGACCCGGCGAAATACAACCGGGATTTCTGGGCCTTCGCTCCGATCAACCCGCAGAGCGCGTATATCAATGGATTTCTTGTGCGAGCAGGCCTTGCCGACGACCCGTCGTTCTCTGTGATGGACGGCCTGTTTACGCTGCACTGGCTGTACCTGGAAAACGAGGTCTGGCTCGACTCCGACGCGGGCTGGATTGCCGTCGTGGATGACGCTGCCAATTACGGCATGGTCGAGCGCTTTCAATATTTTTCTACTGCGGAATATCCCGGAAAGGCCTCCGTTATCTTTTACAAGAATGGCGCTGCCTTGGATCTCGATGCGAACGGGATGCCGAAGCTGCGCTCTGCAACTTTGCAACAGGCTCCTTATTACATGGAAGCGGAACTCAACAGTCCGACGATCAGGTTGGAACCAGACGCCTCCTACGCCATGGAGACTCGTTGGTTCCCGGTGCGCGCAGACAAGGAACTGAAGGCTGTGACCCCGGCTGGAGTGGTTCTGCGCGCTCTCGCAGCTTCTTTAACAGCGAAAGGCTTGCAGCTGTCTGGGAGCTTTGGTGCGTTTTTCCCGGGAAGACTGGTTGCTCATGTCTTCGATCTCCGTGGGTCCGAGATCGCCGCGGCGGACTTGCAGTCCGTCGATCCGCAGGCTCCGTTGGAACTCCAACAAACCATCAAGGCGCCCGCCGGAGCGTATCGAGTCTCCATCCACCTGGTCGATGAACACGGCGTGGACTGCGGCAGTCTAGGCGAAGCCGAAATCAGGAGACAGGCAACGGGATCTTAGCGCCGGCAGGTTGCGTCGAGAAACTCAAGCTGCGATGCCGCAGTTGCAGCGATGGTCCGCGCCCGGCCGCGCTCCGCGATCGCCCGACGAATTGCCGTGGCAGCCAGCTCCGCCGCTGCTTTGCCCAGGGAAGCTTTGTCCTTAGAATACTTTGATCAGCATGACGGGCGTCTCCTGGCATCAGCTCTATTTGTTCCTAGAACTCGAAATTATACAGAGCCAGCACCCAAAGCCGAACAGATGCGAAAATGGGTTTCATGCTGTGAAAACAGGTGGCAGTTCGATGGCACAAGCACTGCAGTTTGTTGTATGACTGTCTATGCGGGATCGTGAATGTATTATAAGGAATCCAGATCCTATGACGCGTTCATTCTTCATTGTTGTTCTCCTCGTGATTTTCTCCTACCCGATTCTGACCAGCGCCCAAACCGTGAGCGTCGACGCGACACCCAGTCACGTGGTGAACAAGTTCAGCCCTTTGTATGCGTTGGGTTCGACTGTGGACCGTGTGCCAGACAATTCCAGCGACATCTTTTTTCGCCCAGACCAAATCAAGCAGATTCTTGCGGCAGGGTGGGGCGTGATCAGTTACCGCCAGAACACGGATTTGTTCGTGCAGGCCTGGCATTGGAATCCTGAGGGCACGTGGAGCGATCCTTCCGGCAAAGGGTATTTCGTGGGAGATTCCACTCCCACGAATAATATGATCCGGCACTCCTACGGTTACTCCCTTCCGCACCGCGGATTCACGCGCAACAACGGGACGGAGTTTGACGGCTTTTCGCGCCTGAATGACGGCGACGTCAATACCTACTGGAAGAGCAATCCCTACCTGACCAAGGCCTTTACCGGCGAGGATGACTCGCTACATCCACAGTGGGTGGTGATCGCTCTGGACAAGAAGCAGGAAGTGAACGCGATCCGTATTGCCTGGGCCGAACCATACGCACGGGCCTACGAGGTGCAGTACTGGGTTGGTGACGGCGATGCCATGGATGAACAGGACAAAGGACAGTGGAGAACCTTCACTTCAGGGGATGTGAAAGATGGGAAGGGTGGTAGTTCCACTCTTGCCCTTGCTTCATCGCCGGTGAGCACGAAGTTTATCCGCATTCTCATGACGCAGTCGTCGAATACGTGCGATACTCACGGTTCCACTGACATCCGTAACTGCGTCGGGTATGCCATCCGCGAGCTTTATCTCGGAACCATTGACGCCAAAGGCGAATTCACCGATCTGCTTCACCACTCTCCCGATCAGAAGCAGACGCTAACGTTGTGTTCCTCGGTGGATCCCTGGCACCAGCCTTCCGACCTATACGTTGCTCCTGATCGCATGGAA
>Ga0074046_10004915_pt1 | contig 10791 bp, 7 predicted proteins | sample BogForMeECP23OM3_FD_94441 | JGI IMG/M metagenome (GOLD analysis project Ga0074046, IMG submission 94441) | Bog forest soil microbial communities from Calvert Island, British Columbia, Canada - Bog Forest MetaG ECP23OM3 | ecosystem: Environmental > Terrestrial > Soil > Wetlands ...
AAGGTCGCGGAGATGCGACACGGTGGTCATTGGAAGAAGGTCGCTGTCGTGGCTTGGAGAACTCATAAGCACACATCCTGCGGAAGAACTTGTCCGCCAAGGCAAAGTATCTGGGTTGTGGAATAAAGTCGCCCAGGAGGCCCCGCAACGCCTTCGCTCTGCAACGGCACACGTATTCCCGAGCAAGGCTATTTAAAACCGAATCAACTCACTACTAGTCTGCCTCAGGATGTTCTCTTGGCCTACAAAACAGTCCAATAAACAACCTGGCGCTTAAACCCACCGATCGAACCAATCCATCATTTTCTGCTGAGCTCGCAGAGGAAACTTGTGAGGCCCGTCGAAGAACATCGTGTCGAACCGCTCCGGTTTGCTAATCGCTTGATAGCACCCACGCAAATTGTCAATGGCAGCCTTAACTCCATCTGGGGGAAACAAACTGTCCCGCTGTCCGTGAACCACGAGGAGGGGATTCGGCATGGTCAGCGAGGCGACATCAGGATAGTCCATATGTTCGAGCAGACCGGGGACCATTCCTGAGGGAACCGTGTAAACCTCGTAGTGAGGGATCAAGTTGCGGAACGAAGTCATCCATCCAACCACGCACACAGCTTTGATCCGAGGATCAAGTCCGGCAAGAAAAACAGCCCTCCAACCACCATAGGAAAGTCCTGCACAGGCGATGCGATCGGGATCAACTTCCCGACGCGTCTGTAGATAGTCCACAGTGCGTATATCGTCCCACGCAAGCACGCCGCCCCACGTGAATCCTGAGTGGAGAATATTCCTGAAAACGATTTCCTCGGAGGTTCTAGCACGCTCGTTGATTTTTCGAATGGTTTCTTCCGGCTCGAGTTTCGAACGGTCGTTCGTGCCGTTTTCTACGTCTTCATCAAGGATCAGTCGGCGCTCGCCGTGATAGAACATGTCAATCACGATTACTGCATAGCCGCGCTGCGCGAGCGAGGCGGGAAAGCTCACGCCGTCGTAATACTCCTGACGATAAGCCTTGAGCACTGGGTGTTCGCTCTCGGTTTCAACTAGCTTTTCCTTGCCCCAGTAATAAAAGCCTCCGTGGTCATGCAGTGCCACGACCGCCGGGACCGGCAACTTGACACGTTTGGGGATAAGGAAATAGCAGGGCACTTCCACATCCGGAGTGGACCAGAACTTTAAGCGCTCGCGCACGTACTCGCCCCTATCCACGCGCTCGAGGATCTGGGCCCGAGGCTTTGTGGCTTCGGGCCGATAGGACATGAGATCAAAGACTTTGGCGCGCCCTTCAGCCTTCCACGCTTCGAGATCCTTGGGCCGACGGTGCAGGAAAGCAAGGCTCTGGCGTGTCCTTTGTTGCTGTTGTTTGATAAATGGATAGAGATTTCCAAGCGCCGAACCCTTCCAGTGCTCGCCTTCTTCGGCCTTGGGTCCCATTCGAAATGGTGGAAGGAAGTGTGAAGGCCATGCGTTTTCAGGCTGCCTCGCTTCAACAGCCAATAGGCTCGCTGTACTCAAGCGCCGCAACAGCTCCCGTCGGGTAAGCCCCCGCTGCATGGCACCTCTCCTGATCAACTCAGCCGCGATAACGGAGGTTAATTGTAACCGCGTGCGGCGCCGAGAACTACCGGCGTTGAAATCGCCATGACGGTCCGGCGTTCTACGACGACCGTATCGAGATGTGCGACACATCGTCGATGCACGAGGAGCGAAAGCCGAAGAGAAACTTCCCGAGGACCGTCTACCGGCGGCTGCTGAAGATGGCGTTGGAGGAATTGCGATTGATCGACGAGCAGATCGGCCAACTGGACCAGGAGATGGCCAGTCTGCTCAGCCAGCACCAGGATGCCGTCGAGCGGCTGGCGGACGTGCCCGGTCTGGGAGTGGACTCAGCGCAGCAGATCATTGCCGAAGTCGGCCCTACCGCAGCGACCTTTCCCTCCGAGAAATGTCTCTCCTCGTGGGTCGGTGCCGTTGAGCTATTCTTGAGGGCAAATCTCCCGCCTGCCGTTGAACGCGCCGTTCTTCAACAATTGGGGCGGCCCTGACGATAATTCAGAAAATATCTTTTCATCGTAAAGACCGGTAAAGAAGGCTGCGATTCTGGGGAGGATAGATCAGTGGTAGCCCCAGCGGCATACCGACTCGTGGAGCAATCTCAAGCGTGGATTGAAGAGAGACGAGCTATTCGGTTATGCAATCGGCCAAAAGAAACAGCAGGCGTCTTCAGTTATCGCGGCCGAGAAGAACGCAAGATGGGTGCCATTAGACCGCCCAATTATAGTCGAGCGCCCTGACGTACCACAGGTAGCCGCTGACTCCTATCTTTCCTTGCAAATCAGCTTCCTCAACGCCTCCCGATCCGGCGCCAAAAGCTCGGAGATCTGCTCGTGGTCGACCTCGGCGACGATGATTTGGCCGACCTCGGTGTTGACCTGGCGGAAGATGCCGTGTGACCTCATCTTTGCGGCCTGGTACTGGTTGTCATCGGTGGGGGTAACGTAGTGCACCGAGTCGGCCTTGAAGCGGTGCACCAGGAAGAGGTGGACGAGGGTCATCAGGCGCTTCCTACGCAGCGACTCCTCAAAGGTGTTCTGATCGCGCACTGAGAGGATGCTGCGGCCACGCCGGTCGTGAATGGGCGCGAAGACGACGTTGGCGAGTTTCTGCTCCCCCTTGTCGTAGACTCCGAGCTCGAGCAACTCCGAGCCGGCGCTGTGGGGCCGCAGCTGGACGTGGAGCGCGCCGGGGAGCTCGTAGTGCCGCGTCCACATCGCCAGCCACTCCTCAAGCAGCTTCTTGGGCACCTCGGTCTGTATCAGGTGCTGGTGCTGAGTCGAGCCCTTGCCCATCGCCATAGTTGTCGCCGTGCGCCCCGACGTCGCGACCAATGCGGCGTCCGCGCGCGGTCCGCCGACGAGGGTCTGGGGCGTGCGGTAGGGAGACTCGACCATGCGGAGTTTTCGTTGCAGGCGGGCGAGGGCAAGCATGCCGTCTTGCTTGAGGGCGGTGCCGAACTCCTCGGCGGCGAGGCCGTCGATCTGGTGACCGCCGTAGGTGATGAAGTTGAAGACGAAGCCCAGCTTGCCGAGTTCCTCGGGGAAGCATCGCATTTCTTCGTCGCTCATGCCGGTGGTGTCCCAGCTGAACGACGGCGAGAGGTTGTAGGCGAGCATCTTGTCGGGGAACTGGGTGTGGATCGCCTCGGCAAACAGGCGGGCGTCGGCGAGGTCGGCGGTCTTGGTCTCCATCCACAGCACGTCAGCGAAGGGCGCCGCTGCAAGCGACTTGGCGATGGCATACGAAATGCCGCCGCGCACCTGGTAGTACCCTTCGGGTGTCTTAGCCGCCTCGCAGTCCCACTCGAGGTCCGCACCGAGCTCTCCCACCTTCTCGCGGGCGGCGTAGAGCGAGGCGCGCGCCGCGAAGCGCTGCCAGTCGTCGGCGCTCATGTCGAGTGGCTCGCCTTCGCTCTTGCGGAACTCGAGCACCTCGGCAACGGCCTCTCCGAAGGTCCGGAGGCGGGCCTCGTCTTCCCACGCCTCGAGGAAACGGGCGGCGATCCGGTCGAACATCGCGTCGATCGAGGTCTCTTCTCCTTCCCGCAACGACGCCACAGCTTCGGCGGCCTGCGCCAAAATGCCCCGGCGCTCCAGCCACTCCTGGGCGACAGCGTGCTCTCCGGCCGGGATGGCATATAGGAGATGGCCGTTGAGTTCGGCGACTCCCAGCTCGTGAAAATGCTGGATCAGCGCCAGGAAGCAGGGTTTGTAGGCCGGTACGTCGGGGTTCGTCGCCCCAAGCAGGAAGGGTTGATCGCGCTCGTCGCCGCGGCCGTCGATCAGGTTGGCGGCTTCGGCGTCGGTGCGGGCGACGATAAGGCCCGGAACGCCCATGACGTCGAGCTGAAAGCGGGCCGCGTTCAGTCGCTTGTTCTGCTCGTCCTGTGCCACAAGCACTTTGCCGCCCTGATGGCCGCACTTCTTGGTGCCCGGGCGCTGGTCCTCGATGTGGTAACCCGCCACACCGGCCTCCACGAAGCGACGGATGAGGTTGCGAACATGTGGCTCGCCGCCATGGCCCGTGTCGGCGTCGGCGATGATAAACGGCCGGAAGTCGTGAGGCTGCGTCGCAGCGCGCTGCGCCTCGGTCATCCGCGAGCGCAGATACTGCTGGTTGCGATCCGCTGAAAGCAGGGCGCGCACGAGCGTCGCCGCTTCGTCGGGCACCTGGCTGAGGGGATAGCTGGCGAGATCAGGTCCCGGATCCTCGCACGTGCCGCCCTTGGCGGAGGTCGCCCAGCCGCCGAGGTAGATCCCTTCGATCCCCATCCGCTTCATCGCCACCGCCTGCCCCGGCGAGTACGGACCAAAGGTCGTGATGCACTTGCGCTCTGCGAAGAGCTGTCGCAGGCGGTCATGGAATGCCGCCGCGGCCTCGCGCGCCACGGTGCAGTCGGAGGCGATAGTGCCGCGCTGCTCGACCACCTGGCGCGCGGTGTAGAGGCGAACGATTCCCGCGAATCTGGGGCTGTTGAACCACTGTTGGGTTGCGGCGATTTCCTCCTCGAACGATCTCATGGCGGCGCTCCTTGCTTCAGGCGACTAAACTCGAGGTTCTCGGTGATTCGCGTTCCGTCCCGCTCGAAGGCCTCGATGTAGGCCTGAATGCGGGACTTGGCGGTGATCAGGTCGCGGTTATCGAGGTTGAGGTTCAAGAGGTCGATGTACCAAGGCAGCTTGGCGCCATTGGTGACATAGGTCGCGACAATCTCCCGCGCGATGGGCAGCGTGGTCGCCTTCGAGTCGTCGTGGACGTCGTGGTCACGGGCGCAGAGCAGCTTCTCGTACTCTTCTGCGAGCAACCGCGCGAAGAGCGTCGCGTCGAAGGCATCGCCGGCGCGGGTTCCGGTGGCGGGGTCGTCGTCGGTGAACTGCGCGCTCTTGTGCAGCCACTCCCAGAGGATGCTGACACGAATCTCACCGGTCGCCATGTCCTCCATCAGATAGAGCTCGTCATCGTTGCTGAAGAAGTCCGCCGGCTTGAGCGCTGCGGCCTGGAAACCCTGCTCGAACGCGTTGCCATACTGCAGGGCGACGCTCATCAGATCGCGGGCGCCCCGGACGGTGCGCGGTGCCGGCTCGAGCAGAACCAGCCCGTCGGCGTCCTCCTCCGTGTAGGTGAGCGGCGGGAACTCACGTTGGAGTTGGTTGTCAGAGCCGACCTCCTCCCACACCGGCCGCACAATGTGCACCATCTTCCAATGCGCCACCCACTTGCCGCTCGCCCCCGCGAGCAGCTCACGCTTGCCGCCGGCCTTCGCCCTGCGCATACCTGCGGCGACGCCCGCCCCGGAGCCGACCGGGATGTTGGGCTCCATACCGCCCTGCCAGAGGGCACAGCGGCCGTTCCGGTCGGGGGTGTTCACCGCCCGGCGCACGCGGTCTTCGTAGTTGCGCATGTAGCCGTAGGTCATGCCGATGGCATCGATATTGGGGTTGAGGAAGCCCGGGTTCCATGCCATCGCGTCGGCAACACTGTTGATGTAGTCCCACCGCCCAGTGTTGAAGCCGACGAAGTGGCAGCCGAGGGCGGCGCGGATCTCCATCAACTGGAAGGTCGCCTCGATCTGCTCGACGAGGACGTAGGCCTTGAGCGTGCCTATCGGAAGCCCGAGGTGCCGCTCGAGCGCGGTGAGCAGGTCGTTCCATAGCGCCGCCTCCTCGGCGGTCTGGATCTTCGGCAGGTAGAGGACGATCGATGACCCCGAGTCGCGTAGGCGCTGGTGGTTGTTGACCACGTAGAGCGCGAGGTCGACGATCGAAGCGGAGAAGCCGGTACCGTCCTCCTCCCGCACGTGGCGGTCGTCTAGGTGCAGACCGCGCACGCGGAAGATCTTGGTGGTGAAGTCGAGCTGTCGGCGCCAGTCGGCCACGATGGGTCGCCCGAAAAAGCCTTGCGCCCACTGGTTCATCTCGGCGGCGACTTCTTCAGCAACGCGCAGGAAGCGTGAGTCGCTGGCGATCGCGAGCCGGAGGTTGCGCTGGTTGTCGAGCGACATAGTATCGACCTGTCCGAGGGCATCCTCGCCATCGAACATCCAGCCGTCGGCACCCGAGAGGAGCCCGTAGGCGGCGTTGCGCAGGCCACTCTCGACGCTCGCCCTCGGCTTGGTGACGGGCCCGGTGCCCTGGATCCACTGGCGCGCCAGATCGGCCGGGATCTCGCTCCCCTCGAAGTTGCCGTCTCGGGCGTCCTGAACCCGGATGCCCGTGCGCGGGATCAGCGCCTGGGGGTCGAGGAAGGTGATGCGTTGCCGGCCGCGCTCCCGGGTCAGTCGCCGCGCGATGCGCCTTGCCATCAGCTCGCACCGGTCATGGTTGAGCGGCGCCAGGATCTCCAACGCCTCAAGCGCCGAAGGGGTGTAGATTTCGGGGTACGCCTTCAGCACGCTGTCGCGGTATTCGAGTCTTCGAGTCATCTGCTTCTCTTACCCCAAAACTTTTACTAACCCAGGGGTCCCTAGAAAAACAACAGCGCTGAGCACGCAATCAAAGCGTTTGCCAGTAACCCCACGTTCTCGTTCATAAGAACTTGTGGCACCTAGCGTACTTATCCTCCCAGACGAGGATGAGGGATAGTGCATGCGTCACAAGAGTCTGGAGGACACCCCGCGAACAGTTGAGGGCACCGCTGGATCTCAGTCTGAAATATGTGGGGAGAGATCGACATATAATTCATTATTCAAGCTGGTAGCAGCGGGCTAACTCCCGGTAAGCCTTTCCAAAACGTCGTACACCTGCAGAATGAATGACTTGGTGAAAGACTGGATTCGGATTTTTCCGCTAAAATTCTTGTCATGATCGTGTCGCTCCGACATTTCCTCGGCTGGTTGGTCAGCGCTTTCCGTTCCCGGGAGGACCTCGTCGTCGAGAACCTGGCTCTCCGTCGGCAATTGCTGGCTCTGCACGCGCAACAACCTCGCCGTCGATTGACTGCCCTGCACAAGCTGTTCTGGGTTGCGTTGAGAACGTTCTGGTCCGAATGGACCAAGCCGCTCATCTTGGTCACTCCTAGAACCGTCGTGAACTGGCATCGGACGGGGTTTCGTTTGTATTGGGCATGGTTCTCCAAAGTCAGACAAGCAGGAGGACGGAAGCGTGTTAGCAAAGAGGTTCGCGCCTTGATTTTCCGTATGGTCCACTCAGCGCCGCTGAAGGCATAGAGAACCAGTTCCACGCGGCTCGAGATGCCCAGCTTGTCGAAAATCCGAAGCATGTAGTCCGGTACAGTGCGTTCGCTCAGTGCTGACCAAGGTGGTTCTTCAACTGCGACCTACGGCAAAGCGTTGCGCTGCTTGATCTTTGACCTCTGTTACGCCCGCTTTTTTCCCAAGTTCCAGGAATTGTTCCGCGGTTGAGGTGGCGAACAAATGCATCGCCCTAGCGATAATCCCGGTCCACCCGGTCTGGTGGCTCGCGCCGAGTCCAGCGCCATTGTCGCCGTCGAAGTATTCATAGAACAGCAGGTGATCGCGCCAGTGAGGGTCCCGTTGAAATTTCTCGGTCCCCCCGTACACAGGTCTGCGGCCTTCCTTATCTCGTAGAAAAATGCTGGTCAGCCTTCGCACGAGCTCTTCCGCAACCTGGTACAAGTTCATCCTGTGCCCCGAACCCGTCGGGCATTCGATGGTGAAGTTCTCGCCGTAATACATGTAGTACATCAGCAGTGCGCGGATGATGAGCCCGTTCACGGGCATCCATATCGGCCCCCGCCAGTTCGAGTTGCCTCCGAACATTCCCGTGTCCGACTCCGCGGGCAAGTACGACACGCTGTAGTCTTGGTTTCCCGAACGAAATACATAGGGATGCTCCGCGTGATAGCGAGACAGAGAGCGTATGCCGTACGGGCTCAGGAACTCCCTCTCGTCAAGCATCTTTGTCAGGACCCGCCGGAGTTTCGTCTCGTTCAAAACCGAGGCTATCGACCGCCCGGAACACCCGATCTTAGCCGGGTCGTGGATGTACGCTGTCAGCTCAGGGCGCTCCGCAAGGAATCGCTGAAAGCGCTGGCCGATCTCCGGATATTTTGCCTTCAGTTCCCCTTCAAAAACGGTGACTGCACACAAGGGGAGTAGCCCGACCATGGAGCGTACTTTCAATCGCTGCGATGTCCCCTCTGGCAGGCGTAGCACGTCATAAAAGAACCCATCTTCCTCGTCCCACATTCCCGTGTCTTCGCCCGCATGCACCATCGCGGAAGCGATCCACAAGAAATGCTCCGCGAACTTTGCGGCCATCTCGACGTACGCAGGTCGTTCGAGCGATAATTGTACGGCGATGTCTAACATGTTCTGGCAGAACAGCACCATCCAGGCAGTGCCGTCAGCCTGCTCTAGATAGCCGCCGGTAGGCAATGGTGCGCTACGATCAAATACCCCAATATTGTCGAGCCCGAGGAAGCCACCCTCGAACGTATTTCTACCCGTGCGGTCCTTGCGATTCACCCACCAGGTGAAGTTCAACAAAAGCTTTTGGAAGGAGCGCTCCAGCCACTCAATATCGCCGCTGCCACGACGCACCTGCTCGAGCCGGTACGTGAAGATGGTGGACCAGGCGTGCACTGGCGGGTTCACGTCACCGAAATTCCATTCATACGCCGGAAGCTGTCCATTTGGATGTAAGTAGCGGCCCTCGAGCATTAGGTCCAATTGCTGTTTGCCGAACTCTTCATCCACCAGCGACAGCGCAAGAATATGGAAGGCCAGGTCCCAAGCCGCGTACCACGGGTATTCCCACTTATCTGGCATCGAAATGATGTCTGCGTTGTGCATGTGGTGCCAGTGGTTGTTGCGCGGGGCGCGTTGCTTCGACTTGAATGGATCCGCGCCATGCTCCTCAAGCCATTTGTTGACATCGAAGTTGTAATACTGTTTCGACCACAGCATTCCCCCCACCGCTTGCCGCATCACGTTGGCCGCATCGGCATCCAGCTTCGAGGGAATGACTGTGGCATAGAACTGATCAGCCTCCTCAAGACGGTTTTTTACAACCGCATCGAAATCCGCTCCGAACGGATTTCCCTTTGCCGAAGCGTTGGCAGAATTTAAGTCTTTGGGAGCGATATTGTTCAGCCGTAAACGTACCACTTGACACTGACCGGGGTTTACCGTCAGGTGATAATGTGACGAGACCTTCGTTCCTTTTCCCCCCGGATTTACTTCCGCAGACTTGTCGTGCACGACATAGTTGTTGATCCCGTCTTTTACGTACCGCGTTTGGTTTGGCGTACCGAAGAGGCGCTCGTTATTCGTTTCATTCTCGGTGAAGAGCAGCGGCACATCCGCTTGGCAATAGAGGAACCTCTCTCCCAATTCCGGATGGGAGGCGGAGACCACACTCGCACCGTCTACATTTCCTAGCTTCAGAAGGGCGGGCCTCGCCGTTCCACTTGACCACGTGTTACGAAACCAAAGCGTGGGAAGGATGTGCAGTGACGCTGGCTCCGGGCCGCGATTCCACACACTGATTTTGATCAGAATATCTTCTGGGGATTGTTTTGCGTATTCGACAAAAATATCAAAGTATCGGTCCTCTTCGAAGATTCCCGTATCCAGTAGTTCGTATTCGAAATCATAACGCGTGCGCTTTTGATTCTCAGCTACCAGTTCGTCGTAGGGAAATTCTCCCTGCGGATACTTGTAGAGGTATTTCATGTACGAATGCGTCGGCGTGCTGTCGAGGTAGAAGTAATACTCCTTCACATCCTCGCCGTGATTACCCTCACTATTTGTCAGTCCGAATAACCGTTCTTTAAGAATGGGATCCTTCCCATTCCACAGAGCAACAGCAAAACAAAGCCTCTGTTGGTCATCGGAAATGCCAGCGAGTCCGTCCTCACCCCAGCGGTAGGCACGCGATCGCGCTTGATCATGACTGAAATAGTCCCAAGCGTTGCCGTCCTTGCTGTAATCCTCCCGGACGGTCCCCCATTGCCGTTCGCTCAGATACGGTCCCCATTTTCTCCAGGGTGCGCCATCACGGGATTGTTCCAACCGTCGTCTTTCTTGCGTCATACAGCACCTCGTGCCTCGGAATTCTATAATGTCGGTTTAGATGCAAACAAGCTTCGCGCCTCCGCGAGCCACCGTCATGCCTCCTGGCACGACTGGAGGCACTTCCGGGATGCAAAATGCCTTGGGGTTATGACGAGGCGGAAAACGCCTTGGAGGCCATGGGAGCCGCCATGCCCTCAGTGCCGCTAAAGGCGTAGAGAACCAATTCCACGCGGCTCGATATGCCCAGCTTGTCGAATATCCGAAGCAGATAGTAGCACTCAACCGATCGTCGTCCACCTTACTTATGACGGCACCACGTTGACGATGACCATTACCGACACCATGAACACCACCGAAACCTACGTGGCCTCTACTCTGGTCTGGATTCCGGCAACGGTTGGCGGGAATACCGCCTATGTGGGGTTCACAGGGGGAACGGGCAGGTGTGTTAGCAATCAAAACATCCTCAGTTGGAACTACAGCCCCTCGGCAACACCGGACTTCATCGGCTACGCTTCGCCAACTTCACAAAGCATCTCGCTCTCCGCCGGAGGAAGCGCCGTGTATTCGGTGAGCGTACTGCCGCTAGGCAGCTTAAACTCGAACGTGGCGCTGAGCGTGATAGGTGTTCGTGTCAACGCAAAGTAGAAATGTCCGGGTTTTCGCCAGATAGAAATGTCCGCTTCCATGGTTTTCTCCAAGGGTGATTTGCAGGCACATGGTATTTGGTTTTGATTTTG
>Ga0074046_10004917_pt1 | contig 10790 bp, 6 predicted proteins | sample BogForMeECP23OM3_FD_94441 | JGI IMG/M metagenome (GOLD analysis project Ga0074046, IMG submission 94441) | Bog forest soil microbial communities from Calvert Island, British Columbia, Canada - Bog Forest MetaG ECP23OM3 | ecosystem: Environmental > Terrestrial > Soil > Wetlands ...
GGAAAAGTATTCGTCGAGAAACGCTGGTGGACCAGGCAGAGCGCGCTTTTCACCGCAGGATCGGAGAGTTCCCCGTAGAAATTGGCGATCTGCGGTGCGAGCAACAAGCCCTTGTAGACAATCGTGCGCGCGGAGAGCGAGGGGATGTAAAAGATTTCCCGGTCTTCGATTTCGGATTCCGCTACCTCGGACTCCGCTCGCTTGCGGACAACGTACAGCTTCCGTTCGAAGGTCTTTTCATCCATGCCCGCGGGACGGCTCACGAAGACCTGCTGGATATACGGCTGCGAACCCCGCGCCACGCGGCCAATGGCCGAGGCGTCCACCGGAGTATCACGCCATCCCAGGACCGTCAGCCCTTCCTCTCGTAGGAGCCGCTCCAGGATTCCTTCACACTGTAGTCGCTGATGCTTCTCCACCGGCAAGAACGTCATTCCCACGCCGTAAGCGCCGGGACCGGGGAGGGTGAATCCCAGGCCGGCGCACTCGCGGGCGAAAAACTCGTGCGGAATCTGAATGAGGATGCCGGCGCCGTCACCAGTCTCGGGATCGCACCCGGAGGCCCCTCGGTGGGTAAGATTGATGAGAACCTCGATGCCTTTGCGGATGATGTCGTGGCTTTTCTGTCCGCGCATGTTGGCGACGAATCCGATGCCGCAGGCATCGTGCTCGTGGCGAGGATCGTACAGTCCCTGGGCCGGCGGAAAGCCGTGAGGTGCCGATTTCATTCCTGGCGTTTCCATGTCAACTTTGTTCAGTCTAGGACAGAGCTGCGCTTTGGCCGCGCACACCACAGCTGGGCGTCGGACTGAGACGCAACTCCTAGATTCCTTCGTTGAGGCGTAGAAGTACAACGCAGAATTTCGATGTGGAGAATCAAAAACTTGGGACCAACATAAGGTTACCGACGAAGCAGGTCACGGTCGCACGAAAACAGAGACGGGGTGCCCGAATACTGTAAACGTTCGCACGGACCTGTATTCGCGCGCCAAGCTTTCGACCGCCGCAATGAGATCGCGTTGACCGCTGCGATTCCCGTCGCGCCAATATGCCTCCTGCTGACGCCAGTATGCTTCCGGCTGCGGCCCATATATCAGCACCGCCGGCCGCGCCCGCAGCAACCTTTCGGCCTCCTCCCTCGCGAACGAATCCGGGACAACGTCTATGTTGTGCGATGTCGAGAACGTCGATGTCCTTCGTTCCGTCGCGCCATAGAAAAGTCCAAATTCTGGATAAACGAAAATTGTGTCTTCTGGAGTGGAGTTCTCCCGAATGATCCTGATGGTGGAATCGACGAAATCGACTGTGCTGGGCGGAAGGCGAAATCCCTGCAACTCGGGCAGCGACGATGCCATGGTCGCTTCCTCCACCGGAGGCTCTAACCAATCCCCAAAGGCAAAAGGGATCTCCAGTTTGGCCTCGGTTTGGCAAAACAGCAACACCGCGCAGGATGCGCAAACAGCGAATCGGCGCCACCCCCCGAAATCGTTCAATAGCACACTTAGAATCAGCCCTAGCCCAGGGATGGTCATTGCTTCAAACGCCGGAAAGGAAAGTGAAGTCATGAACGCGACAGTGAAAGCAACGGACGCAAAGAGGCCAAACTGCCATTGCCGTCTCGACAACCTTCCGCGCACGAATCGCCATGCGTAGTAAAAAATCAACAGACCACTTCCGATGAACGAGGCGTAGATCATTGGCTTTGCCGGTAGCTGCGGGTCGAAAGGCACGGTAACGTGCCATGTGACGATTACCCTCCACGAGACGATGATCGTACCCAGCCCAAGCAGCAACGCCAGCAGAACTCCCTGCAACGCTCCTGTATGCGTATCTTTTTTTTCTTCGCTCTCGGATCTGCGCAAAGGTCCTGCACAGATAACCACCACAGCCAGCCCAACTAGAACGGCCCACCACAAATCTTTCATGGTCAGAAGCGTATGCACCACGAAGTCTCCTCGGTGCGACGCCTTGGCTGCCGGGCCCTGAATGAAAGACTGCCTGAAAAATGCGCGAACGATGCCAAAGTGCTTCAGCCAGCCAAGGAAGATGCCCGCCGCGGCCAGCCAACCTGCGGCAAACCCGGCTAAGAACCGCGTTGCCTTCTGAACTCCCTCCAGCCCCGTAAGGCAGAGCCCAACCAGGGCCGGAATTGCGAAGGTCACTCCTAGCCCAATTGTCTGCTTCGAGTCCAGGCATAGCTGCGCAAGAAGACCCGACAAACATCCGCTTGCGAGCAAAACATTCTTCGTTCGGCCTTCATCGAGGGCATAGCTGGCCGCTAAGCCGCTGGCGATTGCCAGCATAATCGTGAAGTGGTTGTAAGAGCTGACGGGGTCCGCAAAGTCGCCCGCCGAAACCACCATCGTAACCAGAGCGGCCAGCGCCGCATCCTTAACTCTAAAGAATCGGACCAGCCAGCCATACAAAAGCAACGAAAGGATCACTCGCTCAAAAACACCGAAGCCTCTTATCACGATTGGCAGCCTTCCAAAGATGGCCAGCACCGCTGCGCTGCGGAAGGCGAAGAGAGGAGGAGTCGCACAGTAATAATCCCGATACGGCAGTATCCCCTTCAGAAGAAACAGGCCACCCGTGAAGCCGCCATCGCCCGATCTCAGCCCAAGGAAGCGATTCCAGAACACCATGAGAAAACAAAATGTGCACGCAACAACAACCATCGCACCAACTATGACTATCTTGCCTTTCGCGGAGCGCAAAGGAACTGACTCCCACCTCGGGCCGGTGACTGCGCCCATGCAATCTTCCAATATGCTTGCCCTTTTGGCGTCATGGGATGTAGCGCGAGCGATCCGTGCCATGCCGTGATGTTAGCTGAAACCACTCATCGTGGCGATTGGCGGACCGGTTTATCCGAGTTGGTCCAAGTCGACTACGCCTGAAAACAGATCGCTTTGCTGCTATCGATCACAGCTGCAACCGCTGCTCTGCGTGGCAACTTCATTCTGAGAATGCCGCCATAGAGTTCGGGCGGATGTCCCTCGTCTCGTCAAGGGGACAACATGAATACACGTTACCGATTCGGCAGATCGCCGGCTCCCCTGATGCTTCGCCCGATCGCTTCGGCGTCTTTAACTACGTAGTCAGATCGGTGAAGCGGATCGCTCTGCGCGAGCTTTATTGCAGTCTCGCACTCCAATAGGCCTTGTTGCAGATAACCGTTCCGCGCCAGCACGACGCCATACAGGTCACGGGCGAAGGCCCAAGACTGCGCCATCTCAGCTGCCTCTGCTGCCGGTAACATCGCTGCCTTGGGATCGCCGCCGCGCAAGAGTCTCAGCACTTTGTTGTCGAGAGCTCGGGCCGCCGCTACCCGGGTATCAAATTCACCCTCATACACCAGCATTGCACTGCCACCGAGGAGCGCTTTGGGCTGCGATTGGTGGAAAGGGGCAAGCGGATCGCCAGGGCGGCCATCGATCTGGAGCCATGTGCTGCTGACAAAGACGATGCCCTTCATGCGCGCTGGAAGCTGTGTCTCCCAATGATCGCCCATTTGCACGCAGGGCACCCCGTACTTGCTCGCCGGAACACGCCAATCGCTGTTCAACCAGCACGGCGTGTTCGGATATTGCTCCATGTATCGGCTCACCTGCCAGTATGTCTGATTGTCATCGGTGTCTGGCAGGTACCTGTAGAGATTCTGCGGTCCACCCCAAAGCTCATTCGCATAAGAAAGATAATTTGGATAAGCCCGCAGTGAAGAAACTGCGTGCAGCACAAGCAAGCAAACCAGAACTCCAGCCGCAACGCGATACCGCCGCGCAAGATAAACACAACCCGCCGCCGCCGCAATCGCCAGGAACGGGACCATCGGGAACACATGCCAGATACCGATGTTGGTTGTCGGAATGCTCATGCTCGCCGCCAGAAACAGCAGCGCCGGTAACAAGAGAAAGACGAACTCCCGGAGCCGCTCCCAGCCAAAGAGGATGAGCCCTGCCCCGCCTAACGCCAACATGGCTAAGAATGGCGCCGTGAACTTGATCGTCATGGCCAAGGGAAAGAAAAACCAGGGAGTGTCTGGATAAGGCCGGCCAAGGATGTCTATGACAGCGTCCGCCTCTCCCGCAACACTGCCGCGTACATCGATAAGACCATCGAGATAGGCCTGCGGCATAAGATGGGCCGCGCGCACGGCTTTCACAATTTGCACATCTGCGGATTTCAGCCCGGTCAACTTCGCCGCGACGATAGGATCAGAAGCTCTGCCCCACGCCTGCGAGTAGCGCATCCCATAGCCGCACCAGATCGTCGCCGCCGCAATCACCAAGATCGCGGTCACTCCGCCGAGGTTCCGCAGTGCCCGTCTTGAAAATTCTCTCTTATCGCTCCTATCCTCGCGCTTTTTAATCCACTCCTCGGCCACCGCGAATAGAATCAGGACGGGAATCAGGATCACGGCCGAATGTTTCGTTAGCAGGGACAGCCCCGCAAGAAGTCCCGTGCCCACCGCCAACCGCACAGAGCGCTCCCGGCTCCAGAGATAAAGCCCGAACACCGTGAGCAGGAACAGGGCGGACAGAAGGATGTTATTCAACAGGAGCGCGCTATGGGCCAGGATGTTCGGCTCAAAAACCAGGGCCGTCGTGGACACGACTGCCACCGCCCGTCCAAACATCCGGCATGCTGTAATCCATACTGCCAGGCAAAGCGCCACCGCGGCCAAGCTCGCTGCGACTCGCGCCCTCATCAGCAAAGACCACCAGTCGTCGCGCGAATAAAGCCAACGGGTAGCCTGTTCCTCCTCGTCGGCGCCTTCTGCGCGCCGCGAGCATTCCATGGGTACATTGCTCCAGAGCAAGGGAGTTGCCGCCAACATCTTCGCCAGCGGCGGATGCTCGCGGCCAAACGTGTAGTCGCCGCATTTCAGAACACGATAACCCGCGTATAAATGGGTCGCCTCATCGGCGTGCTGCGACATCTGCTGCACGCTCAAAAGCACTTGCGCCAGAAGGATGAGACAGAGAGCACAGGGGATCAGCCACTCCAGCCACGGACGTTCCCGGAGCGCGCTGCGGATGTTGCCGATTACGCTTTTCGGTACGCGCTCGTGATCCGGAGCGTCAACCACAGCTACGCCTTGGTCCTCTGTCACCGTCGACATGGTGCCTGCGACTCTTTCTGATGTCCTGCGTGGTTCCTGCTTTGAACTCTGCAATTACAATCCCTGGCAGCACAATCCCTTTGGTTTAGCCGAGACCACATGCCTGTATGTGAGTGAGATCACACTGACAAGCCAAAACGCTGTCGCACTCGCACTTGGCATTCCCATGAGTCGACACGGCAGTACCCTATAGAAAACATAACATCGATTGTGAATGCGGACGTAAGACGGACCAGGAGTATCTTATTGTTCTTAAGAAAGTATGTTAAACAGGGAGGACAAGAAAGTCATCTTTGCCACTCGCTTCTGTGCCCGTTGACGGGGCTTGGAAGGATTTATGCGATAGGAGCACTTGTTGGTAATCCCCAGCGCTGTCTCAGGGAGTCAAGTCGAGGGAGCTAGAGCGAGCCAGGCGTACCCGGAGAACTGGCATTCCATTTGGGATCGCGCCCAGTACGCGATCTACGCTCTTGCCCTGGTGGTTTCCATCTCTCTCTGGTTCCTTGCGATTCGCTCACCACTCTGGCTGGATGAGACGTCATCGTTTTGGCAGATCAGCGCCGGCTTCTGGCAGATTTTTTCTCGACGAGGACAAGTCTCTGCCGCCTATCCGTACATTCTCTGGCTGACGACCAGGATCACAGGCACAAGCGAAGTCGCCCTCAGAATTCCTTCGATTCTCGCCATGCTTGCGGCTGCCTACTTGCTATACCGGGCCGCTCGGGAGCTGTTCGATCGCGATGTCGCTCTAATCGTCGTCGTCTTCTTCTGCGCCCATCCCATCGTCGTTTTCGCCTCCATCGACGCCCGGCCTTATGCGTTCGGGGCGCTGGCAATCACTGCGGCCATATTCATGCTAGTCCGTTTACGCCACAGTAATTCCAACTGGCTGGCAGCGGCATTCGGCTTTGCCGCAGCCGTCAGTACACATTTCCAGTTGCTCTTCGGCTCCGTTCTGCTCGTGCTCGCCGTTTGCTTTCTGGTGGCCAAAGCCCGCGACGTAAAGACGCTGGCGCGGCAAGCCGCAATTGCCTTCGGCACGTTCGCTCTGGTGTTCCTGCCGGTTGCTCCCGACCTGCTGCAGTTGTTCCGCTATCGACAGGCCTATGTTTTCGAGAGAACTACTCCCAACCTCGTGGAGCTAGGCTCAACCCTCGCGCCAGTGTGGTCAGTGTTCATTTTTTCTGCGATTGTGCTGATCGCGGCAGCTACGAAAAAAGTTGACTGGCAAAACTGGCCTGATGGCTGGCAGTTCCTTGTGTGCGCGTCGTTGGGGCTGGTTCCGATTCTGATTCTCTTCGGGGTAAGCGCCTTAACCCCAACCAATATCTTTGTTGCAAGGTACCGGCTGATTGCAATCCCGGGAATCGCCCTTTGGTGGGGCTGGCTGGTCAGCCGCATCGACTCCCGTATTCTTCGGGTGTTGTTCTGCGTGGCCGTTGTAACCACCGCCGCTTACAGAAAACTCAGATCTGAAGATCCTAATCAGCACGCATACACATGGAAATACGCCCTCGAACTTGCCGAGAAGAGCGCTTCATCGGACAATGCCCCGGTGCTGATCTGTAGCGATTTTCCCAGTTCGGACTATTTTCCCATACCTGTCGGTGCAACCGTAAAAAACACCAGCTTTTTTACCCAGCTTTCGTACTACAAATTGAGCGTGCCGGTAGTAGGCTTGCCACGGACGCTTAATGACCAGGCGATGCAGATTGGTTCAGGCTTCGTGCACAAGGCAATGCAGCATCAACAGCGTTTCCTCGCGCTCGCGAACCGCCCCTCCCTGGAAACTCTGCGCTGGCTCAGGAAAATAGCCTCTCCGACGTACGAGGCGCGCATCCTCGGGCAGCCTGATGGAATTTTAGTGCTTGAGTTCAGGCCCCGCGCGAGCGCGCCCGAAGCACGTTGACGCACACGCCCGCGGCTTCGCCAGCCTTCTTGCCGCATTTACCGCGGATGAATAAAATGAATGCGCACCCATATCCTCCCGGAGAATCCCCGTGAAAGTGGTCGTGTTGTGCGGCGGACTTGGTACTCGTTTGCGCGAGGAGACCGAATTCCGTCCGAAGCCGATGGTGGAGATTGGCGGCCGCCCCATCCTTTGGCACATCATGAAACTCTATGCCCACAGCGGCTTTCGCGAGTTCGTCCTCTGCCTGGGATATAAGGGCAACACGATCAAGGAGTATTTCCTGAACTACGAAGCCATGAACAACGACTTCACGATCTGCCTCGGGCGGGACTCCCAGATCCAATTCAACAACCTGCATACCGAACAGGGCTTCAAGGTCACATTGGCGGACACTGGCCAGTCCACCATGACGGGTGGGCGCGTAAAGCGCATCCAGAAATATATCGACGAAGATATATTCCTGATGACCTATGGCGACGGCCTTGCCGACCTCGACATCAACCAACTGGTAAAGTTCCACCAAAGCCACGGGAAACTGGCCACCATCACCGCGGTCTCGCCTACCTCCCGTTTCGGCGTTCTTGAGATGAACAAGAACCGGGTCATGAGGTTTCTCGAGAAGCCCCGTACCGAAGGGTTCGCCAGCGCGGGATTTTTTGTTTTTAACCGGAAGGTCTTCGACTACCTCGGCGGCGACGGCTGCACTCTGGAACGCGAACCGCTCGAGCGTCTTGCTCGCGAAGGAGAACTGATGGCCTACAAGCACGAAGGATTCTTCTTCGCCATGGATACCTATCGCGAATATGAGTACCTGAATCAACTCTGGAACAAGGGCGAAGCCCCTTGGAAGGTGTGGTAATGGCAAACAACTTCTGGCGAGATCGGTCGGTCCTGGTCACTGGCGCCACTGGCCTGCTGGGCGGTTGGCTCACACGAAACCTGCTGAGCCATGGCGCCAGCGTGGTCTGCCTTGTGCGCGATTGGGTTCCACAATGCGAACTCGTTCGGAAGAATCAGCTAGAACAGGTCAATGTCGTGCGCGGCGATGTCACCGACCAAAGCGTCATCGAGCGCGCTCTGGGCGAGTACGAAGTGCAGACCGTGTTTCATCTGGCTGCCCAGACTATCGTCGGCATTGCCAATCGCAATCCTGTCTCCACTTTCGAAAGCAACATTCAAGGCACATGGAATTTGCTGGAAGCTTGCCGCCGCTCCCCGCTCGTCAGTGCCATCGTCGTGGCATCGTCGGACAAAGCCTATGGCACCCACACCGTGCTGCCTTACTCGGAAGACATGGCGTTGCAGGGTCGCCATCCCTATGACGTGAGTAAGTCGTGCGCGGACCTGATTTCACAAGCCTATGCGGCCACCTTTGACCTGCCGGTGGGCATCACACGCTGCGGAAACTTTTATGGCGGAGGCGATCTGAATTGGAATCGCGTGGTGCCGGGAACGATTCGCTCCGTCCTGCGGGGTGAGCGTCCAATCATCCGCTCGGACGGACAATTTATCCGCGATTATTTTTATGTCGAGGATGGCGCAGCGGCCTATATGCTGCTCGCCGAGCGGCTGAGCGCCGATCGCGCGCTTCGCGGCCAGGCATTCAACTTTTCGAACGAGATCCAGATTACGGTTCTGCAACTGGTCGAGAAGATCCTGTCCAAGATGGGCTCGAAGCTCGAGCCCGAGGTACAGAACCAGGCTTCCAATGAGGTTCGCCACCAATTTCTCAGCGCGGAACGCGCCCGCAAACAACTGAAGTGGGCCCCGTCCTTCACCCTGGACGAGGGGTTGGAGCGCACCATCGCCTGGTACCGGGAGGCGCTGAAATAGTGTCACGAAAGGACGAGTTGCGCGACCGCATCCGCGGCATGGTAGGCGAGTATTATCGCGAGGCCTTCCCTTCTCCTGCCTTCGTGCCCGGGTCGTCCGACGTGCCCGTTTCAGGCCGCGTTTTCGACGAGCAGGAGATAGCTCTACTGGTCGACTCGGCGCTCGACTTCTGGTTGACCACCGGTCGCTTCGCCGATCAGTTCGAACGTGATTTCGCCAAATTCTGCAGCGTGCGCGAAGCCGTGCTGGTCAACTCCGGCTCCTCGGCGAACCTGCTGGCGATCACCGCTTTGACTTCGCATAAGCTGGGCGATCGGCGACTAAAGCCCGGCGACGAAGTCATCACCCTGGCCGCGGGATTTCCCACCACCGTCAATCCCATCCTGCAGAACGCACTCGTCCCAGTCTTCATCGATGTTCAAATTCCTACGTACAACGTAGATGTCAGTCAGCTCGAAGCCGCGCTTTCCGGCCGCACCCGCGCCATTATCTTCGCCCACACGCTGGGGAATCCGTTCGATCTCGACGCTGTCACCGCATTTGCGAAGAAACACGGCCTGTTGCTGATCGAGGACTGCTGCGATGCCCTTGGCTCGACTTACCACGGCCAGAAGGTGGGCACCTTCGGCGATCTCGCAACCGTCAGCTTCTATCCCGCGCACCACATCACCATGGGCGAAGGCGGATGCGTTTTGACCAACCAGCCCATGCTGCGCACGATCGTCGAATCCTTTCGCGACTGGGGCCGCGATTGCTGGTGTGCGCCGGGCAATGAAAATACCTGCGGCAAGCGTTTCGACTGGCAAGCCGGCCAACTGCCTTACGGCTATGATCACAAGTACATTTATTCGCATGTGGGCTACAATCTCAAGGCCACGGATATGCAGGCTGCCGTCGGCGTAGCGCAGTTGCACAAGTTGCCGGCCTTCATCGAGCAACGAAAGAGAAATTTTGCGTACCTGAAGGCGGGATTCAAAAGCGTCGAGGAGCACTTCATTTTGCCGGAGGCGACCCCGAATTCCGATCCAAGCTGGTTTGGATTTCCGCTCCTTCTGCGAGAGACGGCTTTGTTTTCGCCGAAAGCGTTAATCGAGTTCCTGCATGGTCGAAAGATCGGCACTCGCCAGCTTTTCGGTGGCAATCTGGTCCGTCAACCAGCCTACGCGGACCGCAACTATCGTGTAGTGGGCGACCTGCGCAACAGCGACCGGGTCATGCATCGCACTTTCTGGATCGGCGTATATCCCGGACTAACGCCCGCGATGTTGGACTACGTTTTGGAATCGATCAACGAAATCGCTTCGAAAGGGGTACTTTCTGATGCCACAACCCAACCATAACCAGCCTTCCGGACAGATTCCTGAGGTTCGCATCGGGTCCAAGACCGTCGGCTCCGGAAGACCTTGCTACGTGGTCGCTGAAATCGGAATCAACCACAATGGTGATATCGATCTCGCGAAAAAGCTGATCAACGTGGCTATCGGCGCGGATTGCGACGCCGTCAAGTTTCAGAAGCGAACCATCGATGTCGTTTATACGCAGGAGGAGTTGGCCAAGCCGCGCGAAAGCCCGTTTGGCAACACCAACGGCGATCTCAAGCGTGGCCTCGAATTCGGTCGCGAGGAGTTCGAGGAACTCGACCGCTACTGCCGCGAGGTGAAGATTGACTGGTTCGCCTCCTGCTGGGACGAGGCTTCCGTCGATTTTATTGCCCAGTTTAAAGTTCCCTGTTTCAAGATCGCTTCTGCATCCATCACCGATGACAACTTGATGCGACATACTCGCGCCGTTGGCAAGCCCATCATTTTGTCGACCGGAATGAGCACCATTGAGCAGATTGACCATGCCGTGGACATCCTCGGCAAGAAAGATCTCGTCATCCTCCACGCTTGCAGCACCTATCCCGCCTACTACGAGGAA
>Ga0074046_10004918_pt1 | contig 10788 bp, 11 predicted proteins | sample BogForMeECP23OM3_FD_94441 | JGI IMG/M metagenome (GOLD analysis project Ga0074046, IMG submission 94441) | Bog forest soil microbial communities from Calvert Island, British Columbia, Canada - Bog Forest MetaG ECP23OM3 | ecosystem: Environmental > Terrestrial > Soil > Wetlands ...
ATGCGCGCGGCTCTCGCCATCGCTCACAAGATCCTCGTGGCTGCCTATCACATGCTTGCCAAGGGCTTGCCTTACCGCGAACTCGGAGAAGCCTACCTCGACCAGATCGCCCAGACCCGAACCGTCGCCAACCTCAAACGACGTATCGAGCGCCTCGGCTACAACGTCACCCTCGAACCAAAGGCCGAGCCCGCATGACCCTTCATCGCCGCTGAAGCCATTTTCATGGCAGAAATAAGCCGCGGGGCGCCCTTCGCCGACGCGTTCTAGACGCACGATAACCGACGTGCATCGCCTCGAAAACCAATCGGCATTATACGCAGAGCAGGAAACAGGTCATTTCTGATCGCAGGCCCTCGTGTCAGCCGCCATCAGGAGGATGAGGTGTTCCGCATCTCTCGCATTATTCGCCTGAAACGGCTACCGCAACGAACACGAATGGGAGACCGATAGGGACGCGGGGCCAAGCGCCTGACGCCAATTGCGGAGACATCCAATGTCGCTTCAAGACAAGCTCGACGCCTACAAGGCGGACTTCGAGGCCAACAAGGCGCCGCCCGCGGTTGTCGCGGTCATGCGCAGAGCGACCCAACAGCTCATCGACTCGGGTCAGGCTGACCGGGCGTTGAAGGCGGGAGCGCGCGCCCCAGAGTTCTCTTTAGTCAGACGCGAAGGGAAAATTGGTCCGCTCGGCCGATCTTCTCTTGAAAGGGCCCTTGGTGCTGACTTTCTATCGCGGCGTCTGGTGTCCCTACTGCAATATGGATTTGCAGGCGATCGAAGAAGCCGCAAACGACATTCGCGCGCTCGGCGCCTCGTTGGTCGCGGCGTCGCCGCAAACCTCGCCCAATCGGCGCAAGTCCGAGCGGGAGAACGCGCTCAGTTTCCTGATCCTCAGCGACCACGGCAACGCGCTCGCGCACGAGTTCGGGCTGCGCTACCGCCTGCCCGATGATCTGATCGCCGTCCACAAGAGCTTTGGCAACGATCTGACCATCGGCAACGGCGAGCCGAGTTGGACCCTTCCAATGCCCGCGCGTTACGTCATCGAGACGAATGGCGTCATCGCCTATGCCGAGGTCAACCCCGACTACACCAAGCGACCGGATCCCAGCGAGTTGATGCTGGTTCTGCGCCGCCTCCAATCGGAGCGGGCCGCCTGAAATGGCCAAAGTTCTGCAGTCTCCGTCACGCCGCCAGCGCGTCGTCATCATCGGCGCGGGCTTTGCGGGTCTGTCGGCGGCCAAGGCGCTCGCGGATGCGCCGGTCGACGTGGTGGTCATCGACCGACATAACTATCATCTTTTCCAGCCGCTGCTCTACCAGGTCGCGACCGCAGGCCTCTCGCCGGCGGACACCGCCTCGCCCATTCGCGGCGTCCTGAGCCGGCAGGCCAACACGACCGTGATCCTGGCCGATGTTTCCGGCGTGGAAACGGTCGCCAAGACCGTGCAGACCGAAGACCGCCAGATCCCCTACGATATCCTCGTCGTGGCGACCGGCGCCAAGCACAGCTATTTCACCCATGACGACTGGGCGAAATATGCGCCGGGGCTGAAGCGGATCGACGACGCCACTGTGCTGCGGCGCCGGATCCTGCTGGCGTTCGAAAAGGCGGAAATCGAAACCGACGCCCGCGAACTTCAGCGCCTCCTGAGTTTCGTCATCGTCGGCGGCGGGCCGACCGGCGTCGAAATGGCCGGCGCCATCGCCGAACTCGCCCGCAAGGCGCTCTCGAAGGACTTTCGCTCCATTGATCCACGTGCGGCCCGTGTGACACTGGTCGAGGTCGGCGCGCGGCTTCTGCCTTCGTTTCATCCAGAGCTTTCTCAGGCCGCGCGTCATTCGCTCGAAATGCTGGGCGTCGAAGTGCGTCTCGGCAATCCGGCGACGCAGTGTGACGAGAGAGGCGTCGAAGTGGGCGGGAAACGCATCGACGCCCGGACCATCATCTGGGCGGCCGGCGTGATGGCGTCGCCCGCCGGCCAATGGCTCGGCGTCGAGACCGACAGGGTCGGGCGCGTAAAGGTCAATCGAGACCTCTCGATTCCCGGCCATCCCGAAATCTTCGTCCTCGGCGACACCGCCAATGTCGCCGGTCCAGACGGGCGCCCGCTGCCCGGCGTCGCCCCCGTCGCCAAGCAGCAGGGCGCGTATCTCGCCCGCCTGATCAAGGCGCGCCTTGAGGGCGGAGGCCTGTCGCCGTTCCGCTATCGGGACTTCGGTTCCCTGCGACGATCGGCCGCAAGAGCGCCGTCGTCGAATTCGGCCGCTTCCGCATGACCGGCTTCGTCGCTTGGCTCATATGGTCGATCGCTCACATCTACTTCCTGATCGGGTTCCGAAACCGGCTTGCGGTCGTGCTCAACTGGGGTTGGAACTACGTCACGTTCCAGCGTGGCACGCGGCTGATCACCGGCCTAACCGGGTCGCGACTGTCTCCAATGGACGCCGTCGAGCCCGAGGCGCCGAACGTGATGGTCCCCGAGTCCGCCACGAAGCCGGGTTCGCTTCCGGCGAGCCGACAATGCTCGAACAAGAAACAAGAAACGCGCGAAACCGAGGAGACAGTCCGATGAACGACACAACTGCGGCGGTGGCGAACCCGAACTTCCCGGCCGCGCCCGCGAGCAGCGCTTTCGCAAAAGCGCTGAAGGAAAAGTACGGACAGATCGTCCTCGTCCTCCAGGGCGGCGGCGCGCTGGGCGCCTATCAGGTCGGCGTTTATCAGGCGCTGCATGAGTCGGGCGTCGAGCCGGACTGGGTCATCGGAACGTCGATCGGCGCGATCAACGGCGCCATCATCGCCGGCAACTCGGTCGAGACCAGGCTGGATCGATTGAACGCGTTTTGGCGGCGCGTGGAGCATTCTCCCGCTCTCGCCGCCACTTCCCATCTGCCGTCGCCGTTCGGCGCCATGTTGCCGAATTGGGCGACGATCACGGCGGGCGTGCAGGGATTTTTCCGGCCCAATCCGCTCGCCTTTCTCGGATTGAACGTCCCGCTGCCCGCGGATGGGGCTGGCTATTATTCGACGCAGCCGCTCAGCGAGACGCTCGCCGGGCTCGTCGATTTCTCCGAGATCAATGCGGGCAGGACCCGCCTGACCGTCGGCGCGGCCAACGTGCACAACAGCGACATGCGATACTTCGACAGTCGCGACATGGAAGTATCCGTCAAGCACGTCATGGCCTCTGGCGCCTTGCCGCCGGCCTTTCCCCCCGTGCGCATCGACGGCCAGCTCTATTGGGATGGCGGAATCCTCTCCAATACGCCGGTCGAGGCGGTTTTCGACGACAAGCCGCGCCGAAACTCGTTGGTGTTCGCCGTGCATTTATGGAACCCGCAAGGCCCGGAGCCGGAGTCGATGCGGCAGGTCATGAACCGGCAGAAGGAGCTGCAATACTCCAGCCGCGCCGTGAGCCATATTCGACGCCAGCAGCAGATCCATCGCCTGCGCCACATCGTATCGGAGTTGGCGGCCCGACTGCCCAAATCGGAACAGGCTGAGCCCGAAGTCCGCGAGATGGCGTCCTACGGGTGCGTGACGCGCATGCATGTCGTTCGGCTCCTGGCCCCCATGCTCAAGGGCGAGGACCACACCAAGGACATCGACTTCAGCAGAGGAGGGATTCAAAGGCGCCGCGAGGCGGGCTACGCGCACGGACGCCGCGTGCTGGAGCAGGAGCCGTGGAAAGGCGACGTCGATCCCCTCGAAGGCTTTGTCCTGCACGAGGCTCCGTCCCTGGCGGGAGCGATGTGAGCCCGGCCCACGCGCGCAGCGATCCCTGAATCCACTCCGTAATTTTCGCAAAGCTCGAGGAACCGCAATGACCTTCAACCTGACAAGACTCGCATCGGCAGTTTGTGTCGCAGCGCTGCTGACGTTTCCGGCCCTTATGCCGACGACAGCCGAAACGTTGTCGCCCGCTCTGCAGACGGACGGCGTGATCAAGGTCAAGAGCGCCTATCCGGTCGACGAGACGATCGCGCGCATCAAGCAGGACATCGCCGCGAAGCTTCGTGTTTGAGACGCCTACTTCGTGGAAACGGTCGACAGGATCGAAGAGACGACGGTCGACGCCATCTTGAATTGGGCGTCGCGATCCGTGATGCCGTGGCGTTGGGCGATCCAGGCGAAATCGGTGTAGGCGGCGTAGACGTCGCCCTTCTCGTCCTGCAGCGGGCGCTCTGCCCCATTGGGCGGTCATCGCGTACTATGGCGCGGCGAGCGCGGTTCTCCTCGCGCTGATAGTCCGCAAGTGCAGGCGTCGCGACCCTTCGCTTGAAACCCGCTTGACCGACACAGCCGTCGCTCTTGTCGCGTTTCTGATCTTTCTATCCTCGGACCTCCCGTGGTATCTGCTTGTTTTACTGCCCTTTGCGGCGCTGACGGGCTCCTGGGCGTGTTATGCGATGCCGACCGCAGGCTTTCTGCTCTATCCCTTAGTAGTCAATGAACTCGGCCTCACGTCGATAATGGGAGCGACAGGCTACGCTGTGTTGGCGCTCGCAGGAATCATCGCGGACGGGACGCGATGGGCTATGCGACGGAGAGCGACCGCATGAGGACGACAGATTTCGACGCCGAGCCGCTGCCCGTCGATCCGCGGCGCTAAGACAAGGCGCGGGCGCCGGTCAGCGCGCGCTCACCAGTATGCCTCTATCTGGAGACGACGAACCGCTGCAATTTGCTGTGCACGACGTGTCCCAGAACCTATGAGGAATTGGAGCCGCCGGCCGATCTTGCCTGGGATCTGTTCACGCGGATCGTCGATCAGGTGCCCGACCTCAGTCGCGTCGTTCTGCACGACGTGGGCGAACCAATGTTGGTCAAAGATCTTGCCGCCATGGTGAGTTACCTCAAAGCGCGCGGAGTCTACGTCCTGTTCAACACGAACGGCACAGTCCTGAACGAACGCAACGGGCGCGCGCTGATCGACGCCGGCCTCGACGAACTGCGCGTATCGCTCGACGCCGCGACGCGAGAATCCTTCAAGGCGGTTCGCGGCAAGGACTACTTCAATCGGATCCTGCGTAATGTGCGTGCCTTCCGGCAACTGCAGATGCGTGAGGGCTGCGAGAAGCCGCGGGTGTCCGCGTGGCTGACGGGCTTGAAGGAAACAATCGCCGAATTGCCAGCTTTCGTCGAAGTCGCCCACAGCATCGGCGTCAGGGAAGTCTATCTGCAGCGCCTCGTCTATTTCGAGACGGAGCCGATCGGTCTCGCGCGATCTGACCAGGCGCTCTTTGATCGGCTTCACGCGGACGACGCCGCCAGTCTCCGGGCGGCCGAGTCGCTGGCGAAGTCGCTCGGGATGACGTTCTCGGCGTCGGGCGCAGCTTCGGAGCCGGGCGTCAGCCTCGAACGCAAGGCGGACGCGAACCCCTGGTCGCTTTGCGGCCGACCATGGACATTGATGTATTTCACGGCCAACGGACGCTCTTTGCCTTGCTGCATCGCGCCCTTTTCGCAGCGGGGTTATGAGCACTTTGCCCTCGGCGACGCGAGGAGAGAGACACTGCAAGAAATCTGGAACGGCGCGAAATATCAGGAATTTCGGGAGAAGTTACGCTCCGACCGGCCGCCTGCAAGTTGCGCGAATTGCGGTTTGCGCTGGAGCCTTTGACGTATGCGCTTCGGCGACGTCACGGTCTTCGTCTCCCTGATCATTCCCTGTCTGAACGAAGCGGCGGCCATCGGAGCGCTTGTTCGCGACGGTCTCGCGAGAGGCGTCGACGAGGTCATTGTGGTGGACGGTGGCTCGACAGACAGGACTTCGGCACACGCCGCCGAGGTGGGCGCGCGCATCGTCGGGGAAACCCAGCGCGGCTACGGCCGAGCCTGCGCGGCCGGCGTTTCGGCGGTGCATCCCCAAGCCGACATTATCGCCTTCATTGACGGCGACGGGTCGGACTCGCCGGAGTTCTTGCCTGCGATCATCGAGTCGATCGTAAGCGGGCGGGCGGACTTTGTCATGGGATCACGGGTGCGGGGGCGTAGGGAGAGAGGCGCCCTCTCGCCTCAGCAGATTGCCGCGGGACGCATAGCGGGGCTGCTGATCCGCACCCTTCACGGCATAAGCTTTACCGACATGTCCCCCTATCGCGCAATCACGCGGAAAACCCTCGCGCGCCTCGGCATGCGCGAGACGACCTATGGCTGGAATCTCGAAATGCAGATGCGCGTTGTCGCTGCGAAGCTTCGCACGCTAGAAATTCCGGTCGATTGCCGCCGCCGCCTCGGCGGCGTCTCGAAAGTATCCGGCAATCCGTTTGCGGCAGGCGTCGCGGCCTGGGTCATCGCGTCAACCTTCTTGCGGCTCGAATTCGAGCTGCGCCGCGAAGCAGATTTGAGCTGTTGACCGTCGCATTCGACGATCGCGAACCCGCTTAGCGGAAGCCCACCGATTGCCGCCTCTCCGTCGATAGAACGCGCCTCGCGCCTCCCGCTTGATCGATCCGTGCATGTGCCGCAATGACATGCAGCGCTCAGCAAAATACTAGGCGCGGTGTCTCCATCGCGCGATCCGGAGGCAAGCAATGCGAACGAACCCGATCGCGGATGTTCAAGCGTTCCTGACAGGGCCGTCCTACTCCCACGATCCCTTCTTCATGGTGATCCTCTACTGGATCGTCGCGCTGGCGAGCCTGGCGATCGCGATCATCGCGGCCATGAGGGTGCCGGGCCAACTGACGGTTTCAAATCTCGGCCGGTTCATCGTTCGCTTCATCGTCGGCGGCATGTAGTGGCAGCAGGCTCTCTGGAAGTTTCCGACCGACCTCGGCGGATTGAAATATTGGACCGAGCAGATGGCGGCACACGCGGCCTTCGATTTTCATCGGGCGTTTGTCCAGAACGTGATCCTTCCCAATTTCAATTGGATCGGCGTTGGAGTCTTTCTTGTCGAGCTCGCGATAGGGATCTCGCTGATGCTCGGGCCCCCGAGCCAAGGAGGACTTGCGCCCAGATCGCGAACTTGCTGCCGGCGCGGGTGGGATTTACCGCGTCGACCGCGCCTTCGACCACGCGACGACGAAACGCGTCCTTCACATAGGGGGAGGTGTTAGACTGTCCCCACAAGAGTTCACTGTTAGTCTCATTGTCGGTGAAGAGGAGTTCGCCGCTCTGGCGGCCGCAAAGCCGGTAGCGGCCCAGCTCCGGATGCTCCGCTTCCACCTCGAAGACGCTCTGGCGGGCTGTCGATCGCGAAGGCGGCGAAGCGAGACAAGGCTGCGGCGCTGAAGCTTCTCAAGCGCATCATGAAGAAATATGGTCGCCCGCGGAGCGTCGTCACCGACGGGCTTTGCTCCCGCTGCTATTAGCGAGATCGGCAACATCGATCGCCACAAGGTTGGTCGTCGCCTCAACAATCAGGCGGCAAACTCGCATCAGCATCGCGCGAGCGCTGTGCGAGACTCTTGATCGCCGCCGCGCTGCCGTTGGCGTGTCCATCAAATACCGTCCGATACGCCCGTCGGTGGCGGTACCGCTTAGCCGCTCGCTTCCGCTTTTCCGCCGCCGCTGGTGAACCGTCAAGCGCCGATCGTCGTAAACCGTTTGTAAGAGATCACGACGCTGATCGCGACGAAGCCAGCGATACCGCCGGGAGCGGCGAAAGTCATGAGTCAGAGCGACGAGGCGTCAGTACCCTGGTTCGGCGCGGACGAAGCAACGCGCGCCGAGGACGGCCGGCGCCTCAGGCTGCTCGAGCCTCTCGTCGCGAACCTTCGCGGCGGACGGCTGAGAATCGTCCTCCCGAACGGCCGCGCGATCGTCTCTCCGGGGGATCGAGGCGCGTTGCAGGCTACGCTGGTGATCGAGCGCTGGCGCGCGCTCCGCCGCCTGGCGCTCGGCGGCGCCGTCGGCTTCGGCGAAGCCTATGTCGACGGCGACTGGACGAGCCCGGACCCGGTCGCCCTCCTGCGTCTCGCGGCGCGCAACTTCGAGCCGCTGGGCGCGGCGACGCGCGGCTCCGCGCTCTTCCGATGGGCCGATCGGCTGCGGCATCTCGTGCGAGGAAACACGCGGCGCGGCAGCCGCCGCAACATCATGGCTCACTATGACCTCGGGACCGACTTCTACGGTCTCTGGCTCGATCCGACGATGCAATATTCGTCGGCCCTCTGGGCCGAGAACACGCCGGATCTGGAGGCCGCGCAGGCGCTCAAGCTCGACCGTATCGTCGAGCTGCTCGACCTCGACGGAGGGGAAAGCGTGCTCGAAATCGGATGCGGCTGGGGATCGCTCGCGACGCGTCTCGCCGAGAGAGAGGGCGCCGGCGTCACGGCCATTACCCTTTCGCCCGCCCAACTCGCCTTCGCCCGCGCCCGCGCGACCTCTCGCGGCTGCGATCGGAGAGTCGAATTCCGGTTGCAGGACTACCGCGACGTCGGCGGCCGCTACGATCGGGTCGTTTCGATCGAGATGCTCGAAGCCGTCGGGGAAGCGCGATGGCCGCGCTACTTTCAGACCGTCGCGCAATCGCTGAAACCCGAGGGCCGCGCCATCCTGCAGACGATCACGATCGACGAAGCCTATTACGAACATTATCGGCGCCACCCGGATTTCATCCAGAAGCACGTCTTTCCCGGCGGCTTCCTGCCGTCGAAGCCGGCGCTCGAGGCGCAGATCGAGCAGGCGGGATTGCGGGTGGTCGAGCGCCAAAGCTTCGGCCCGTCCTACGCGCGAACGCTCGCCGAATGGCGGACGCGCTTCCTTTCACGCTGGCCGGAAGCCGCCGCCCTCGGCTTCGACGATCGATTCCGCCGTCTTTGGGACTATTACCTCGCCTATTGCGAGGCCGGCTTCGCGGAAGGGACGATAGACGTCACGCTCCTTTCGATCGCCCATCGCTGAGGGAAAGACGCATGATGGAGAGACAGATGCTTACGCGCAGATCCATGTTTTGGCTCGTCGCCGCTTTCGCAGCGGCGTCCCCGGTCCCGTCTGCCGCTTTTGAATTCCGCCCCTACGACGAAGCGGCGGCGAAAAAAGCGATCGCGTCGGGTGCGCCGGTCGTGATCCATGTCTATGCGCCCTGGTGCCTGCAGTGCCACATACAGGCGTCGATCCTCGACGGGCTGAAGAACGACCCCGCCTATCGGGGCGCGACGTTCTTCAGGGTCGACTACGACAACCAGAAAGATGTCGTGGCGAGACTCGACTGCCCCCGCTCGACGGTGATCGCCTACAAGGGCGGCAAGGAGGTCTCGCGCATGTCCTGGGGCATGACGCAGGCATCGGTCGTCAACGTGCTGAGGGCGGCGATGTGAGCCCGATCCTCGCCGCGCCGCTCGCCTTCGCAGCCGGCGCGCTGACGATTCTCAGCCCGTGCATCCTGCCCTTGGCGCCGGTCGTGGTCGCAGCAGGCGGCGCAGACGACCCGCGCGGGCCGCTTGCGCTTGCTTCGGGCCTTGCGCTGACCTTCGCCGTCGTCGGCGGAACGCTCGCCTCCTTCGGCGTCGAGGTCGGCGCGATTGCGGGGGTGCGCGAGGTCTCGGCGGCGATCATGATCGCGATGGGCCTCGTTCTCACGGTTCGCCCGCTCGCGGACGCGCTCGAGGCGAAACTCGCCGGACTCGGCGGCGTCTCGCAGCGTCTTGCCGAGCGAACGCCCAAGGGCGGCCTCATCGGCCAGGCGGCGGCCGGCGGCGTTCTGGCGCTGGCCTGGGCGCCCTGCGCCGGCCCGACGCTCGGCGCGGCTCTCGCGCTCGCCGCCGGGGGCGCCTCGATCCCGGCGGCCATGCTGACGATGTTCCTCTATGCCCTCGGAGCGGCGGGCGCGCTGCTCGCGGTCGGCTTCACGCTCGGACGCCTCGCGGCGAAGGGACGCCGCGCCGCCCTCGCGAACGGAAAGCGCGGACGTTTCGCCCTCGGAGCGGCGCTGACCCTCTTCGGAGCCCTCGTCCTCACCGGCCTCGATCATTCGGTCGAAACGGCGCTCATCGCAGCGATGCCGGACTGGCTTGCGAACGCGGCGGCGGCGCTCTGACTTCTATCCGGCCTTTCGAGCTCCCTCTCCCGCTTGCGGGAGAGGGCCGGGGTGAGGGCCAGCAGACGCTGCGCCCCGTCCGCGCCAGGCCACCCCCTTGGCCAGCAGGCGGAGCGCCTGCCAGTGGATCGCAAAAATGGTCTTCAGCGGGACGAACGGGATCACCAGGGCCGCGCGCAGCAAGGCGCGGTCTGTCAGGTCGCTCCGTTCCCCCGCCAAAGCCGCGCGCAAGACCGGACCATCCGGGCCGCGCGCGCGGATCGCGAGCATGATCGTTTCTTCCGGCGGCGCGACCTGGAACTCGTAGCGCAAGCCCAGCGGCAGGAACGGCGAAACGAAGAACGTCTTGTCGCAGTCCTGCCGCACGACGGCCCCGGCAGAACGCGCCGGCAGCACATAGCTGTGCCGTTCGCCAAACGTGTTGCGCACTTCGTAGATCAGCGCCGCGAGGCCGCCGTCGCGACGGAAGCAGAAATAGACGCTGAGCGGATTGAAGTCGTAGCCGAGCGTGCGGGGCATGCACAACAGCCGGATCGGACCCCCGTCGATGTCGATCCCGCGTCCCGCGAGCAGCGCCTCCGCTTGCGCGTGTAAGGCGCCGTCGCGACCGTCGCCGTGGTCGCGGTCGAACAGGCTGAAGAGATTGAAGCGGTTGTGGGAGAAGAAGCGGAGGGAGTTGTCGAGCGCGCCGAGTTCGTCGAGATCGAGGTAAAGCCAGAAGAGCCGGTATCGAAACCGGTGCGGATGCGCGCCGAGCCGGCGGTGGAACACCGACCCGAAATAGAGGCTCGAG
>Ga0074046_10004920_pt1 | contig 10783 bp, 8 predicted proteins | sample BogForMeECP23OM3_FD_94441 | JGI IMG/M metagenome (GOLD analysis project Ga0074046, IMG submission 94441) | Bog forest soil microbial communities from Calvert Island, British Columbia, Canada - Bog Forest MetaG ECP23OM3 | ecosystem: Environmental > Terrestrial > Soil > Wetlands ...
AGGTGGTACTGATCGCAGGCAACGTCGCCTGTCACGCCTCCCCTTACTTTCCCGGGTGTATGAGCGAATCTGTCCCATATAGATTCGCCCTTGCCATCCTCATTCCATGCGCCTTCTACCTGGTATGAGGCCGTCGCGGTGCCCCAAAGAAAGCCTTCGGGAAAACGCGCCTTCTGTATAAACGAATCGGGCACCGACCCGGGAACTTGCTCTGCGGAGAGTAGCGCAGCGGCGTAGCTATAGTGGCGATGCAGCACAGCGCCTGCGGCCGCGGCTAAGGAACGAGTTGCAAATTGGCGACGGTCCATAGTCTTTCCTTTCAAACATCTGTCAGAATGCTCCCAGCTGTGGACGGTAACAGCCAGCGAACGGCGACACATCCTACTTTAGTAGTGGTCCATCCTTAACTACCAGGAGGAGCCCAGCCACAATAATTTTGTGCGTAGCGTTTTCACGCATGATAATGTCCTTTATCGTGCGTGAATCAGTTGGAAAAAAGCAGCCGACAGCGGCCTTTATGGACGACTCGCGCTCTGTAGATGATTCCGTCTGGATCACGGGCCATCCGGAAACTAACCCAGCACCAGTTCTACGTGCGCTTCTTTCCCCCTGCACTCTTTGTTGTGGCGGAAGTGGCACTTCCTTGCGACGGATCCGGATTCGCCAACACTTTCGCGGCTTGTGCCGCCCGGAATTCCCGCAATGCTTCCCGGTACTCTGGATACTTGACTCCCAAAATCGCCGCCGCGAACAGCGCTGCGTTGATGGCTCCGGGTTTTCCGATCGCCAGCGTTCCCACGGGAATGCCTCCCGGCATTTGCACCATGGAAAGCAGCGAATCCAGGCCCTTCAACGACTGCGATTCCATCGGTACGCCCAGAACGGGCAGCAGGGTCTTGGCCGCGGTAACTCCCGCCAAGTGTGCCGCGCCGCCCGCGGCCGCGATGATCACCTGCATCCCGCGTTGCTCCGCCGCTGCCGCATACTCGAACAGCACGTCCGGCGTGCGGTGTGCGGAGATAACCCGCGTCTCGAACGGCACACCCAATTCCTCCAAAGTTTTCGCGGCGTGCTCCATGGTCTCCCAATCCGACGCGGAGCCCATGATCACGCCGACGAGGACCTTCTGTTGCTTTCCGGCTTCACCACTTGCATTGTTCTTCATGTGTCTCGTTTTCCGTCCTGACGGGTCCCTCTCCTGCAGAAGAGAACCCCGGCCATCTGGCCGACCTCGTATCGCATTAGGTCCTTATTCTAAGGACTTTTTCAGCCCGATGCGACCTTTCCGCGTTGCTTCCACGCCTGCCGCAATTGCCCCACCAGGTACAGCGATCCGGTGATGAACACCGCATCGTCGGGATTTGCTTTTTCCAGCGCGGCTTCGAGCGCTCGCTCTGCATCCGGATAAACCGTGTAGCGCTCCGCGTGATGCCCCGCCATCCGGGCAAGTTGCGCGGCGCTGATCGCGCGCGGGGTTCGCGCCTCCGTGAACAGCACTTCGTAGGCATGCGGGAAAAGCGCGCCCGTGACTTCATCTACGGCTTTATCGCGCATCGCTCCAAACACCATATACACCCTGCGGCCGCGAAAACTCTCTTCCAGAAACGTCGCAAGTTCCTTTGCCGCTCCTGGATTGTGCGCACCATCGAAATACACGTCGGGCCGCGTCCCTAATCGTTCGATTCGCCCCGGCCATTCAGTTGCCGCAATGCCTCGAACGATGTTCTCGTCGCTGATCCGGTAGCCGCGTTCCTGCAGCAGCCGTGCCGCCGCCACGGCATTCATCGCATTTTGCAATTGGAACCGCCCGGGCAGGCCTGGCGCCAGCTCGTAGGTCCGGCCCGTTGCCATTTCCTCCACGATCGCGCGCACACATCCTTCTTCCACGCGCTCACCTTGTACGCCAAACGTCTCGCTCGTCTCCGATACGGCGCATCGCAGCTCCTGCGCCCGAGCCAGCAACACTTCCCTCACTTCTGGCTGCTGCGCCGCAATCACAGCAGGCACCCCGGGCTTCAGAATGCCGGCCTTTTCGACGGCGATTTCTCGCAACGAATGTCCCAGGAAGTTTTCATGGTCGAAATCAATGCGCGTGATGATGGAAATCACTGGCTCAACAATATTTGTCGCGTCCAGCCGACCACCGAGTCCCACTTCGATCACGCCAAAATCCACATGCTCTCGCGCAAAAATCTCGAACGCCAGCGCGGTCACGCTCTCGAAATAGGTCGGATGCGCTCGCAACTTTCCCTCGGCCAGCAGTTCTTCGACTACGGCCTGGATCCGCGTGAACGTTTCCGCGAACATCTCATCGCTGACCTCTTCGCCTCCCACCCGTATGCGCTCATTGATGCGCTCCAGATGCGGCGAAGTGTTCAGCCCGGTTCGGAAGCCCGCATCCCGCAAGATGGCTTCGAGAAACGCCGCCGTCGAGCCTTTGCCGTTTGTGCCCGCAATGTGCACCGTGGGATACGCGCGGTCGGGCCGCCCCAGGCGCTCTGCCAGAACAGTAATGTTTTGCAGGTCGAATTTTGCGGCGGAAGCCTGTGTAGGCGCAGCCAGTTCGCGGCCGAGTGATAGAAGATACCGGACCGCGTTTTCGTAATTCATTTCAGGAGATCAACAGGTCGAGTGCGTTGGAGACGAAAGCCTTCATGTCTCTCCGGTGAACCACGGCATCCAGGAATCCGTGTTCCAGCAGGAATTCCGAGCGTTGGAAGCCTTCCGGCAGCTTTTGCCGGATGGTCTGCTCGATCACGCGCGGCCCGGCGAACCCGATCAGCGCGCCGGGTTCCGCAACGTTCAGGTCGCCCAGCATCGCGAAACTCGCCGTGACGCCGCCGGTCGTCGGGTCCGTCAGCACCGAAATATACGGTAGCTTTTCCTCGTCCAGGCGCGCCAGTGCCGCGGAGACTTTCACCAATTGCATCAGGCTGATCGTGCCTTCCATCATGCGCGCGCCGCCGGAACACGACACGATGACCAGCGGCTGCCGCGTTTCCATCGCCAGTTCAATCGCGCGCGTCACTTTCTCCCCAACCACCGCTCCCATCGACCCGCCGATAAATCCAAACTCCATGGCGCAGCACACCACCGGCCGGCCGTTCAACTGTCCCTCGGCCGTCCGTATCGCGTCGTTCATGCCCAGCTTTTTCTGCGCATCCTTGATGCGTTTGGCGTATGGCTTGGTATCCACAAACTTCAGCGGATCCGTCGAGACCATCCCCGCATCGTGCTCCGTCCAGTTGCCGTCCAGCAGCATGGCCAGCCGCTGCTTGGAACTCATCCGGAAATGGAATTGACACTTTGGGCAGACGAACAGGTTCTCTTCCAGGTCCTTCCGGAACACGATGGCCCGGCAGGATTCGCACTTCATCCACAATCCCTCGGTACGCACGCGGCGCTCTTCTGGCGGTGTAGCCTGATCGATTGCCTTTTTGTCTCGCTTAAACCATGACATGGGAAAGTTTTCAGTCTTAAGCCATAAGTTTTCAGTCTTGAGTTTGAAGTTATCAGTTCTAAGTCAACTTCGCCAATCCTGCCCGAGCCCCCTGACTCAGGTCCGCGCCATTTGGCATTGCTCAACAGCGTATCTACCACATGCGAGAAAATTCTCTTTCTTTAGGAGGCCGGGGCGTTTCCAACCGCGTTCCACCTCCCAGCGCCAATTCAAAATATGTCGCCGTATGCGACACCGCAAATTTGAATAAAAACCTGCAACTAACTCGGGTCAAGAATTACTTAAAACTGATAGCTGAAAACTGACAACTCTAATAATCAATCCCTCGCTGTGCCAGTATACCCTTCGTATAGGGGTGTTTCACTTCTTTCATCTCCGTCACCAGGTCTGCTTCCTCCACCAGCAGCGGGTGCGCATTGCGTCCCGTGCAAATAACGTGGACCTGTTCAGGGCGTTTCTTCAGCGCCTCCACAACCTTTCCCGCGTCTAGCATCTTATAGCTGATCGTGTAGTTGATCTCGTCCAGGATCACCAGGTCGTACTTCCCGCTGTAGATCGCCGCGCGCCCCGCTTCCCAGCACTCTTCGGCCAACCGGATGTCTTCCGGGTCGGTCTCCGCGCTCCCGATCTTCACAAACCCCCGTCCCATCGGGCGTATTTCGAATTTGTCATCGCCCAGCAGTTTTGCCGCGTCCAGCTCGCCGTAGTGCCACGAGCCCTTGATGAACTGCACCATCAGCACGCGCAATCCCTGCCCCACCGCGCGAAATGCCGCGCCCAGGGCGCACGTCGTCTTCCCCTTGCCGGGACCCGTGTAAACAATCAACAATCCCTTCTCATTCGCCATTCATGTTCTTTCTTGCGCCAACTCGCCGCGGTGAAATCCCTCTCAGCCAACTGTCACTGTTTTATTGAGGTGGTGAGAGCAAATCACACTCACCACTTTTTGGGCGCGTACCCGCCGGAGCGCGGCCCACACGTCGTCAACTCGCTGTCTCTTTTCAGTCTGGATAGTTGCGGTTCCCCAGTCAAGTTTGTGCGCGCCTTGCTCGTGGGTCTGTTGCCGGCATCCCGAGTTGACGAGCTGCCCGTCGGCAAAAGCGACAGGCTCTCACTAACTGTTTCGTCCTCCGTGCGTAGTTGGTCCGACAGGCTTAAAAATGTATTGTATGATTCTTTGGGATGTTTGGTGCCCCATTGGGCTCAGGCCAAAAGCTCTGCTTCGCTGTTTTCCTTTTACTGGTTTTGCCGGCTCGCGCTCCTTCCGCCAATTCCTGGAAAGGCATCGTTCACGACAAACCCGGCCATGCCGTGGCCGAGGCCACCGTTTCACTGCAAGCAACATCAGGAAGCCGCGCCTATTCCGCCAATACCTCGGCAAGTGGGGAATTTCTTTTTACGGACATGGAGGCGCAAGGCTACAGAGTAACCGTAAGGGTTAAAGACAAGACCTGGAACGCCGTCGCTCCGCTGGTCATAAAGAACGGCGACGCGCTCGCTGCGGATCTCGAATTATCCGAGCATGATCAAACGCTGGTGGTAATGGCTCGGGCAAACCCCGCTTCTCCCCAAGCCAGTGGTGGCGAGCACCTGACAAGCGGCGAAGTCTCAAGCCTCCCTCTGAACACGCGCGACTTTAGCAAGTTGTTGCTTCTGGCCGCCGGCACGATGACGGACACGAACGGGACCGCCAACTTCACGCAACAATTCACCGCCAATGGACAGCGTGGTACGACATCCGTTTTTGCTATGGACGGCGCGGACACCAGCGATCCGGAAATGGGCGGCGCCACCTTTTCCAACTTCAACGTGGACGCCATTCAGGAAGTGCAATCAAGCTCTGGCGTGATGCCTGCAGAGATCGGACACGGGGCTGCGGGGTTCAACAACGTGGTCACCAAATCCGGCTCCAGTCAGATCCATGGAAGCGCTTTTGAATTTGTGCGCAATGCGGCGTTCGACGCGCGCAATTATTTTGATCACGCCAGCGCCATTGATCCGCGGCGCCTCCCTCCATTCGCGCGCAACGAGTTTGGCGTTACCAGCGGCGGGCCGGTGGTAATCCCCCGCATCTACGACGGTCGGGACCGCACTTTTTACTTCGCTGAGTATCAGGGTTTCCGGCAAGTCCTCGGCACCACGCAAGTCCTCGCCGTGCCCACTGTCGCGGAACGCAACGGTATCGACACCACCGCTTATCCCCCCACCGCCACTTCTCCCGGCGACATTTTAACGGTTCCCGTGAGCCCGGCCATTGCGCCGCTCCTTGCCCGTTATCCCCTTCCGAACGAGCCCACTGGCCCGTTGGGTGCGCGAACCTATGCCACCTCGTCGAAGGTTGTCACCAACACCGACCAGTTCTCCGTGCGCGTGGATCATCGAATTTCAGACAAGGCCACGCTGTTTACCCGGTTCAGCCTCAACCAGGTGGATGGCCCGACCACCAATCCCGATCAAACCGCCATCGACCCCAGCTTTGCTGTGAAATTCTTTGACCACCAGCGCAATGCCGCCGTGCGCTACTCGCGCACAATTTCGCCGCATCTCACCTTCACGGCAGCCTTTGGCTATGTTCGCAGCACTCCCATTTTCCCCGCACAAAACCATAGCGATCCTATGCTTTCGTTCGGCGATGGACTTTTCCAGGGTTTTAATACTGCCGACGGTTCGATTACCGGATCCTACAGCAATCTCTACCAGATCACACAGGACACGTCCTACACCCGCGGCTCGCACAGTTTTAAATGGGGTGTCGAAATACGTTTGAACAGGGACGCCACCATTTATGGCACCAATCTCAATGGCATTTATGTCTTCGGCGGGGGACCCGCGTATTCGCCTGTGCCGATCCTCTCCGCAAGCGGCCTCCATGATATCCAACCGGGCGATAAGCTGCCGGACGCGCTCACCGGCCTGCTGACCGCCACGCCGTATTCCTATTCGATCATGGCTGCGTCCAGCGTTACCCCCCAAGGCGATAGATTTGACGAGGCTGCCGTCCGGCGCGAGGCCTACAATTTTTATTTTCAGGATTCCTGGAAGTTGTCCCCGCGTTGGATCCTGAATTACGGTTTGCGGTATGAGCTGAACAGCCGCATCAAGGAAGCCAAGCACCGCACTTCGATTGGCCAACCGATTGGCCCGGATGGCCAGCCTGTATCGTTTCGCACCCCCGGCGCGTCGGAGATTTTCTTGTACAATCCGCAACCAGTTTATCCCATGGATTGGCGCGGCCTGGACCCGCGTGTTTCCGTCGACTTTGCCCTCACCAAACGCACCACCATCCACGCCGGCGGCGCGATTACCACGATTCTCCCCAACTTATGGCAAAACAATTTCGTGACCGGAGGAATCCCCTTTGTCTTCCAGCCGCTGGACACGGCTCTGCCCGGAATCCCCGTGCCCTTTCATAGCACCGCTGTGCCCCTGGCCCTTCCAGCGCCTTACACCACCGGCGGACAACTTCTCTTCCCAAATGGAGACAGTTCACGGGTGGCGGCCAACACACAGATCGATTTGCAGAGATTTCAGAACGATCTCCAGGATTTGACTCCGGGGCACGAGGTTCAACTGTTGTCGACCGGGGTGATCGCGCGCACTTTTCGCAACGGCTACATAGGTACCTATACTTTGGGCCTGGACCATGATTTTGGAGGCGTGAAGATTAGCGCGGCCTACGTTGGAACTGCCGGCATACATCTGGCGGGGATGCTGCTGCCAAACGGCTATGCGGGCGCCGAGCCGGATTTCGCTCCCTTCACGCAATTCAATTCCGCGGGAAAGGCCATTGGAGGTTTTGGGCCGGAGTTCCTGATGGCCACGGGTTCCCATTCCAGTTATAACGCGCTGCAAACCAGCGTTAGTCAGAACGCTTCACGAATCGGCTTGAGCTTTCAGGCCAGTTATACCTTTTCCAAATCGATCGATGACACTAGTTCGGCGGCGCAGTACCTGCCGCAAGACCCTAGGAATCCCGGGGCAGACAGAGGGCCATCCAACTTTGATGTGACCCACAGTTTTTCGGTGAGCCTGATCCAGTTGCTGCCATTTGATCGGGTGTCTTTCCTGAAACCGCTGGGGAAATATGTCACGGGCGGGTGGCAGTTCCTCAATATTACTTCTCTGTCCAGCGGGCCGCCCTTCTCGGTCTACTCTGGAATACAGCAAACCGGTGCTGGCGCCGGTGGAGCGGATCGCCCCGATCTTGTGTCCACGCCCGATTTTTCCACCAGCCGCGCCGTGCGTGAGGACTATTTTGGGCGCGGCCCAAATAAAACCAACAATTATACGAACGAGAACGATTCGTTCTTCTTCGTTCCCATCAACCTCCCCGGAGGCACCGGCCCGTATTCCGGCCGCTTCGGCACCTTGGGCCGCGACACTTTTCGCGGACCCGGTTTTCATCAATACGACATTTCCTTGATCAAGAACACGCCCCTCGGGCATAGGGGAAACGGTGAACTCGGCATCCTCCAGTTTCGCGCCGAGTTCTTTAACGTGTTCAATATCGTCAATTTTGGGCTGCCTTCCAATATCGTGATGGGCAGCGGCTTCGGTATGATCAGCCACACCGCCGGACCCTCGCGGCAAATCCAATTCTCGCTGAAACTCGTCTATTGATCCGGGGGGCTCGAAAGCACCGGCGGCCCCGATCCGAGTCACTACGTGTCTTCGATCAGTTCTGAGGAGCCGCAGCGAACTCCGCAAAGGTAATGAAATGCCCCGCGGGGTCTTTCACCCCGATTTCCCGCGAGCCATAAAACGTCTTTCGCTCCGGCATGTACACCTCCGCGCGCTTCACCGCCGCCTTCACACTCTCCAGATTATCCACCTGCACATAGAGAAACGTCGGCCCCTTCCGCGCGTCCGCCCCGATCACCGGCATGTCCTTGTCAACGCTCGCGTACGTCTGGTACATCACTTCCACCCCATCCTTCTCCAGAATCACGAAGCCCAGCTTGTTTCCTTCGGGCACTTCTGCGGTTTTTGTGAACCCCAGCCCTTCGACCCAGAACGGCAACACCGGCTCAATTTCCTTCACAAAAAGGACGGGCGTAAGTTTCTTGACCATGACTCTTTTCTCCTTTTCCGCGCGGCTGTCTTTCTCTCGGGTTTAAGTCTCTCTTCGCGTGCACTGAGTGCCGGTTTCGCACCTGGGCTCTTGGTTTTTCCTTCTGACGGCTCCCAGCCCATGGACTTGAGGGTGCCCCATCCTTCGCGAAGTTTGCGAAGGGTGGGCTCTTACGATCCAAGTCCACAACCCTTCTTCTTTTCGTTCCTCGTCGCCTGGCCGTGCACCCCTGCAAAAACCTCTTGAGCGGACCACGGGAATGCGGTACATTTTGCCTTAGCTTGTGGCGAAAGTAAAGCGAAACATAGAAAGGACTTCCATGGCTTCCATCCGCCGTCTCCAGGATCTCATCTCCATTGGGCCTGCCATGCTGCGCGACTTTGCTCAACTCGGCATTCACTCCGTCCCTCAGCTTGCCAAGCAAGATCCCAAGAAAATGTACGCGCGCCTCGAACGGCTCACCGGCCAACGCCAGGACCCCTGCGTCCTCGATACTTTCCAAGCCGCCGTGGCACAGGCACGCAACCCGCGCCTGCCCGCGGAAAAATGCCAGTGGTGGTATTGGAGCCGCAAAAGAAAAGCCGCGGCCAATTCGTAGGGGTCCAGCACCTTTACCCTGAGCTTCGAAGGGGCTGCACCCCACGTCCGCACGATCGATCAATCTTGTGATTTTGTTTGGGCTTTCTGAAGTCGCGTCCCGTAAAGTCGATGCATTTCTCTTCAGGGGGTCAGGGCTTCAGCCCTGACATAAAGTCTGCAATCTGAATTGGGCTTTTGCCCCTGAGGACTCCGCACTTCCTCTTTGCATTTGCCGGACACAACACTAGCTCTACAGATTCAACGCCCCGGAATACACCAGCCGCGCCTTTCCGGTGTCTCCCCGCTCAATGCGCCCGATTCGATAGAATTTCTCGCGCCGCCGCTTCAGATCTGCTTCCACTTCCTTGACGTGTGCCGACGGCACCACAACCACCATCCCCACGCCCATGTTGAACGATTGCAGCAATTCATCCGTCTCGATTTCACCCAGCTTCGCCAGGTATTTAAAGATCGGAGGAATCGGCCACGCATCTAGATCGATGATGGCCTTTACGCCGCTGGGCAGCACGCGCGGTAGATTACCCGGCAGCCCTCCGCCGGTAATGTGCGCCATCGCGGAGACCCACCCGTGCGCCAGAATCGTCTTCAGCGCCGGCGCGTAGCAGACGTGCGGTCTCAGAAGTTCCGCTCCAATCTTGTTGCCCACTTCCGCGACGTACGTATCCGGCTTCTGCTTGGCAATTTCAAATACCAATTTCCGCGCCAGCGAGTAGCCGTTCGTGTGCAATCCCGTCGACGGCAACCCCAGCAGCGTGTCTCCCGGCTTCACCGCTTTCCCCGTGAGCACTTTGTCCCGCTCCACAACACCCACGATGAAACCCGCCAGGTCGTACTCTCCTGGTTGATAGAAGCCCGGCATCTCCGCCGTTTCTCCGCCAATCAGCGCGCAGCCCGCTTTCCGGCAGCAGCGGCTCATGCCATCCACAAGCTGCTCCACCACGCTCGCATCCAGCTTCCCCATGGCCAGGTAATCCAGGAAAAACAGCGGCTCCGCTCCGTGAACCAGGATGTCGTTGATGCAGTGATTGACGAGGTCTCCGCCCACTGTCGAGTGCACGCCCATCGCCATGGCGATCTTCAGCTTCGTCCCCACTCCATCGGCGCTGGACACCAGTACCGGGTCCTTCCATCTCTTGACGTCCAGCGCGAACAGCCCGCCGAATCCCCCGATTCCTCCCAGCACCGCTGGCGTAAACGTGCGGCTGGCTAGATGCCGTATGCGCTGCTTCGCGTCATCGGCAACAGCTAGATTGACTCCGGCGTCGGCATATTTCATGGTCTGCCGCCTTAACCCTTTGATCGGTGACGCTACCTCTGACGGTGAAGTCTGCCGGCTCATTTCCTGCGGGGCGGGGGGCGGCCACCAGGGAAGAGTCACCCGTCATCAGTCACACTGTGGGAAATCCCGCTTCTACTTCCGGAACAGGTCCGGTCATTGGCGGTGCCGGACCCCTACAGCTTAAAACACATGGAACAGCCTGCGCCACCGCACTGTCCCGGGATGTATCAGCGCGTTGGCATAGGCGAGAAACCTCGCGCCGATATCCCCGTTCCATGCCTCTTTCGGCGCGTCCAGCGACATGTAAATGATCACCGGCGTGCCCAGAATATCATTCCGTGGCACGCATCCCCAAAACCGGCTGTCCAGCGAA
>Ga0074046_10004921_pt1 | contig 10779 bp, 7 predicted proteins | sample BogForMeECP23OM3_FD_94441 | JGI IMG/M metagenome (GOLD analysis project Ga0074046, IMG submission 94441) | Bog forest soil microbial communities from Calvert Island, British Columbia, Canada - Bog Forest MetaG ECP23OM3 | ecosystem: Environmental > Terrestrial > Soil > Wetlands ...
CTGGCCCGGCTCGTTGAGCACTGCGCGCAAGCGCAGCGGCTCCTTTTCCATCGGCGCAAGCCGCTGGGACTGACGAACCCTCGGGTAGGTCGCTCGATCCCGGCCGCGAGGCCGGGGCTAGAGGAATGATCGTCGCGGCGCGCTGCTGCAAAGTAGTGCGCCCCACAGAATCCGGCTTACAGGCTCGCCCGCCATAAGATTTTTGCTATCAAAGTCTTGAGGAATTCCGGTCGCCGGTTGTAACGCCCGTGTAACACCTTCCGAGAGACACTATGCCGGGGATTTCAATTACTTATCCCAAAAAGCGCGGAGCCGCCTTGCAATGAGAGCCCATGCGTCCATAATCGCTGTCACCGGACTCTTCTTTCTCGTTGCCCTCTTGTCTGGTCTGGTGCAGAGCCGAAATCTCAGGCAAAACGACCCGCGGACCTCGGGGAAGCCCATCGCGAGTGGGATAGCCGGTGTCCATAAACTCTTCGCGCTTGCGGCACTGATTACCGCAGCGGTGGCAATCCGCAGACTGCATCGAGGCATGGAGTTCACAAGCATCGAATTAGCTGCCGTGATCATCGCCGGATTGTTTTTTCTGCTCATGATCATTTCTGGCAGTTTACTGAGCCTCGGCAGGCCGAGAAACGACGAATTACTGGCCGTCCACAAGGTGTTTTCGGTTCTAACGGTCATCCCCACATTCGGGGCCATTTACCTGCTAACACGTGGCAGGTGGTAATGCGCGGTCTATCTTTGTGAATCGCAAGGGTAATCCGGCATACCGGCTCACCCGCATCACGATGAACGGTGCCGGCTGTCCTTGACGAGATTCGTCGGAGTAGTAGCATCGAGGTCAATTATTCTCGCCTCTCCGAAGAGCGCTCCCCCACACGGAACGCAACACCCCCGGAGGCGAAGGCCCAAATACTCAGCAGGAAATTCAGCCACATACGAAGGAATCGGATTACGTTAGATTCTGGCAAGCGTTGAAACCAAAGAAGGAGAAAAACCATGCAATATTTTGCCCGGGTATTGCTTTTGACATTGGGCTTGGGGATGTTCGTAGTTGTCCTGTCGTTCTTTCCGAGTCAACCCGCCGTCGCGGAGAGAATCGAACCTGTCAGGGTCATAAATACCCCGCTGCCAGTGACTGGGAATTTCAATTTCACGGAGGCCCGAACTCCATGGTCCACCAGTTGCAGCCTTAGCACACCAGGCCTCTACCTCACCGGCGAATGCCAAGTCCCTCTTCTTCCAACGGGGCAGCAGGTTGTTATCCAGTCCATTACCTTCGAGGCACCCCAGCTTGAACTAACCCTAGCCACCACGGCGCCGCCAGTGTGGCAACCGGTACTTGCGCACCAGTCAGGTGGCCAATATGTGGAATGGACGGAACAGGTGCCGGCCATAATCCAAATCCCGCCCTCCGGTTATGGCCTCCGGCGCACCTTCCCGGTGACACTTTATCCCGACCCGTCCAGCGCCCCCACTTGTACACTCATGGCATGGAACGTTACCGCTGTCGCCCCGCCGGGCGGTGAGAACGTCATAACCTGCTATCTGGAAGGCTACACCGTTCCACTGAATACGAAGTAGCCTCCACATCGTTAATTCCGACGCTTGTGCCCGGGCTGTTCCGTTGGGCCTCACGCTGATCGGGCTCGTTGCGAGGTCCCGAGTGTTCCCTAACAAGGAGCGCGCTAATGACCCGCGCCGTGACGCTTTGTTCTCGCAGCCAGCCCTTCTGCCAACAGCTCTTTGCGGCCGCTGCAAAACTGTGACAAAAAACACGGCAACAAAGCTCCCCTAACTGCTAGCCCTGACTCGTTTGGCGACGCAAAAGCAGGCAGAATTAACAACCTATGCGTTTGCAACACTCCTGGGCGCATCGGGCTTACAGGCTCATCCGCCAATACTTCCTTTTATTTCCCGGTTTCTTGTCTTCGGTGCATTCGCGTTTAAGCCCGTGTGCCCTATGCAACACACCAGACGAGGAGGCGTTCCGCTGCTTGGCGTCACTTCCCAGGCGTTTCCGCCGGCTGCATTTCGCGTGCCTGGGCGATCAACTTCTTCAGCTTGCCCTCGATGGAGGCGTCGCCAATATGCTCATCCTGCAGGACGCCGTCAGCATCAATTATGAAAGTGTGGGGAATAGCGGTCACCCCGAACAGCCGCGCCGTTACTCCCTTAACCCCCGCCTCGCGATATTGCGGCCAGGTCATTTGGTTCTTGGCGATAAACTCTCTCCACTTCCGCTCGTCGCCATCCAGGCTCACACTGAGGATGACCAGCGGCTGCCCCTGAAATCTCTTAGCCATCTCCCGGATATGCGGCACCGCCCTGAGGCAGGGTAGGCACCACGTAGCCCAAAAATCCAGCAGCACGACTTTCCCCTGTAGATCGTCCATGGCAAACCGCTGTCCATCCACAGTGGTCAGCTCGAAAGGCGGCGCCATCCGGGCGCGCGCAAGCTCCGGGTGGCTGATGTATCGCTTGGCGCGCTGGCGGTCGGGATCGTACCCCGCCTCGCTCTTCAGATACTCTTCAAACCTCGCCTTTGCCGCTTCGTCCTGCCGCAGGTGCGCCAGCGCCCTTCCATCCAGGTACAGCGCATCTGGAAAATTCGCATAAACGGCAAGCGCTTTGGCAATTTCGTCGTGCGTCCGGGCGAACAACTCCTCTTTGTACTTTTGCAGGCCTTCTTCCATGAGCACTGTCGCAAATTGATAGTGCGCTATGGCCGTCTCTCGGTCGCCCTTTGCTTCCCCCACCATTTCCTCAGCGGCGAGTTCGGCGGCCTTCCAATCGCGGTACTGCACCCCGTACTTGATGATCTGTTTCTGGCAGGCCGGACAATGTCCCCCGTCCTGTTTGTCCGCTTTCTTAAATCTTTCCAGGGCCTCATCGCTTTTTCGTTCGCCTAACTCTTTGAGGCCATTCTTATATGTTTTCTGTGCTTTTTCATTCGTCGGCCCGTCCTTGATTTCCTGGGCTGGCGCGGGCGTCAGAACGCACAAAACCATAAGACTCGCGAGGACCAATCGCATGGGAGGCCTCCTGCTCCTGAAGAAACCCGGCGTCGCTCTGCCATTGGACCGGAGCTTAGCACCGAAATGCCCGTTTGCATTAGCCGGCTTTGAAGACCATTCGCCAAGCTTCTTTTCGGTCTTTTCCGTATTGCTGGCTCCCGATTCGTTTTGTCACCGGGAGCGGCGGAATCGGCAAGCCGTCCGTGCTGCCACGATCGACAGCAGAGAAGCATCGCCCGCGCCTCGTTCCCGAATTGGAACTCACTGCGGACGTTGTGCCACTTTGAATCTTCCCCACTCGTCGCCATCGATCTTTCTCCCGTGAATGGCCGCACGCATTAGCTGAAATCCGCGACAAATCAGCGGTTGATGCATCCGTATCCGGGGCTGCGTATTGGAGAGCGAATTGCTCCCCCGCTGACAGGTTTCTCTCGCAGGTAGTTCACGTACTGTTCGCAAAGAGGCAGCTGATCCATGGGAACGACGGCCGTCAAGACGCAAACGGAACATCCAATGCCCATCGCAGCTTTGCCCCAAGCGAGCGCCCCGGCCATTCCGCACGAGAGACTCTGGGGAATTCGATGGTCATTTTCCCTGGTGGATCCGGCCACGACAGTCAGTGCAGGCCTGCTCGTCAATCTACTCCTCGCGCGCTGGCTTCCGGCGCAGCAGTACGGCGCCTTCGCTCTAGTCTTTGCGCTGTTCCTCTTTCTCGCCGGCATTCACAACGCCCTGGTTCTCGAGCCCATGTGCGTCCTCGGGCCAGCCAATTACTCGCGAAACCTCGCGGATTATTTTGAAGCGCAAATCTGGGCACATCTCGCGCTCACTGCTGCACTGGCCACTCCTCTGCTTTTCACCGCTGCGGTTCTAGCCCTATTCGGCTACGGCGGCCCGCTGCCGGGCGCCCTTCTCGGTGCCGGCCTCGCGCTTCCCTTTATCCTTTTGTTCTGGCTGGCGCGCCGCATGTGCCACATCCTCGAACGGCCCGTCAGCGCAATGTCCGCGAGCGCTTGCAGTCTGGGGCTGCTCCTTTGCGGGCTGCTCGCTTTGCAGGGCACCCACAAAATCACACCCTTCCTGGTGTTCTTGTTCCTCGGTTTCAGCAGCTTGTGCGCGGCCCTGCTGATTTTTCACAAACTGCAGATCGGCCTGGACGAAACGCGCCCTTGCAGCGTTTCCTGGCTTTCCGTCGCCGTGGAGAACTGGCGTTATGGCCGATGGCAGTTGGGTGGCGCAGTTTGCTTCGCATCGCTTGGTCAAACGGCGATGCTTGTGGCGCCGATTCTTCTCGGCCTCGCCGCCGCCGGAAAATTGTTGGCGATGCAGGTCCCCGCGCTCCTGATGCTGCAGTGCGGCGCGGCGGCCGTGATGTTGCTGCTCCCGAGCTTTGCCCGCGAGTCCCTCACTGGCAGCAGCAAACGCCTGCGGCAACTCGCTCATTGCGTCAGCCTGAGTCTCGCGGGAGCAGCGCTGCTTTTCGCCGCGCTTCTCTACTTCACCGCCGCACCCGTCGAGCGCCTCCTGTTCGGCGGCAAGTTTGCCGACGATGCCTGGCTCATCCCACTGTTCATGCTCATCCCGCTCTCTGCGGGTCTTGCCAGCGGCTATTCCATGGCCCTCCGAGCCATGCAGCGCCCGCATTTCGATCTCCTCGCCAACCGTATAGGCGCCGCAGTCTCCGTTCAAACCGCATTTCTCTTTATCCCGCTCTGGGGTCTCGCCGGCGCCGCCATCAGCATGGCTTCCGGTTTTGCCGCGCGCGCCGCAGTTATCTGCCTCTGTTTCCGCCAGGCCGCCGCAAACGATCGCAAAGAATTTGCAGGCCAGCCTGCGGAAGAAATTACCCCGCTACAGCAGTTCAATATCTGATCCCCCACTCGTTCCGGAAGTGTTGCGGCTTGGGTTTTGATTCGATGAACGCATAGCCAACTACGTAGCACTTAGAACTCTCGCAGAGCGGGCGACTGAAGCTCAATGCGCTGAGGCAACTCCGGGTGCCTGCTCTTTTCGGTCTCTGCAAGGGGCAGGTTCTTCGTCTTCACTCTTCTTCTCGGCCTCCGGCCAAAGGAACCCCTAGTCCCGGGAGATCAGTTCCCCTTGAGCCTCCGGCATGTTCGATGGAGCGCCCTCATCGCGGTTGCCGGCAAGTTTCTCGATCGTCGCGAAGAACTCATTCGTCTGAATAGGTTTTGAAATGTAGCCGTCCATGCCTGCTGAGAGGCACCGCTCCTTATCACCCTCGAGGGCGTGTGCAGTCATGGCAATGATCGGGGTGTGTCTGCCCGCAGCACGTTCCCTTTCCCGGATTGCCGCTGTGGCCTCGAAACCATCCATCCCCGGCATCTGTACGTCCATGAGCACGACGTCAAAGTCTTTCTTTTTCAGCGCCGCCAGCGCTTCCCGGCCGTCGTCTGCGACGGTAACAATGTACCCTCGCCTCTCCAGAAGACTGACTGCAAACAATTGACTTACGGCGTCGTCTTCTGCCAACAGGACTCGATAGCGCTTCCTGGCCTCTCGCAACGTATGACGCGTCACCAACCGCGTTTCTCTTTGCGTTGGCGAATGCAAGACATCACATATCGCTTGCAGCAGTTCTCCCGGGCGAATCGGTTTCACAAGGTAGGCGGAAATCCCGAATTTGCGGCAACGGGCCGCGTCCCCCAAGTGCCCGGGAGACGCGAGCAGAATGATAGTCGTAGCCACGGACTCCGGATCCCTTTTGATCCGTTCAGCGAGGGCAAAGCCGTCCATCTCGGGCATCTGTCCAGGCAATAAGATCAAAGGAAAGGAACGGCCAGTTCTTTTGGCGGATTCGATTGCCTGAAGAGCGGCATGGCCGCCCTTGACCACTGTTGGCTTCATTCCCCAACGGGTAAGAATGGCCTTCAGGACGCTTCGGTTCTTGAAGTTGTCCTCCACGATCAGAGCGCGCAGGTCGCGTAACTGTTCCGGTTGAAGAGGTTCCCGACCGTGGGCAGGAGTGTCCTGCACCGCCAACCGCAGAGTGAAGTGGAACGTGCTGCCTTGGCCAGGCTGACTCTCCACCCATATTCTTCCGCCCATCATCGTCGCAAGTTTCGCGCAGATCGCCAATCCCAGCCCGGTGCCGCCATACTTGCGAGCCATGGAACCGTCGGCTTGGGAGAAGGCCTCGAAGATCGTCTCTTGTTTGTCGCTCGGGATACCTACGCCGGTGTCTTTTACGGCGAAATGCAGGCTGGTGACTCCGCCATCGTGGCATTCCTCGTTCACGCTGACAAAGACTCCGCCCTGTTCGGTGAATTTGATGGCGTTACCTACTATATTGACCAGAATCTGGCGAATTCTGCCGGGATCGCCGAGCAGCGCCTCGGGAACGTCCGGCGCTACTTCGCAACTGACTTTCAACCCTTTCTGGTCTGCGCGAAAACTCAGCGGCTTCATAGTTTCGCCCAAACTCTCGCGCAGATCAAAGGGGATCGTTTCCATCCCCATTTTCCCGGCTTCTATCTTCGAAAAATCCAGTATGTCGTTGATGATGGTAAGGAGGGATTCCGCTGAAAATCGAACCAGTCTGAGTTTCTCGCGTTGCTCGGTGGTGAGGTCCGTGTCCAGAACTAACTCCGTCATGCCCAGAATGCCGTTCATAGGGGTGCGAATCTCGTGGCTCATCATGGCAAGAAAGGTGCTCTTTGCTCCACTCGCTTCTTCCGCGGCCTCCTGCGCTCGTTTAGCCGCTGCCTCGGCGCGCTCCCGCTCGGTCGCCTCCTGTTCCAGTTTTCCGATGGATTCCGTCAGCTCCGCTGTCCGCTGGAGCACTTTTTGCTCCAGTACTGCGTTTAATTGGATGACTTTCTTCTCGGCATTTTCCCGTTCGGTAATTTCGCTCGCGATGAAGCTGATGACAAATGCTCCCGTAGCTCCCGTCGTAAGTAGCGCGAGGATGATTAGAACAAGGACTAACCTGTGAGTCTGCTTATAGTTCGCCTCGCTCCGCTTTGCAGCCTGATTTACCTGGCTGTCTTGAAAATCCACGAAGGAGCTCCAAGCGTTGTGATAGGTAATCAAATTGGGCAGAGTAACTCCAACTATTGTCGCCCTCGCCCGCTCCGGTTTGTTTTCTTCCAGGAGTTCTCTGAGCGCTTGCTTGTAACTGTTGATATATGGCGCCCTCGTGCTCTTGACGACGTCGAGTAGCTCTTGCTCCCTGGCGCTTTTAACCCCAGCGCCCAGTTGCTCCAGGAGAGTCGTAATTTGTCGCGAATTTTCTTCCCGAACCTTTAGCAGAGGTTCAATCTCCTCCCTGCGGTGCAATAAAAACACCTCCATGACGATGCGATTATTCAGGTTGGAATACCTCAAGGCGTCCCGGGACAATTGCAGCCTGGCCCATCGCGTGCTAACAATCTCCTCCAAGTCCGCATGGATGCGGCCCATGCCCCTGAGACCCAGCCAACCCAGGCCAAACACGATCGACACCAGGAATGCAAACGAGATGGCCAGCTTTATCGCCATTCTGCTTCTTCTGATCATGCGTGCCTCCGGTATCGTGCGCCGGCTATGAGCTTAGATCGCACCCCAATTCGCATCGGACCGCCGCTCCGCCTCCGGCTGTGGACTCCGCAACGCGCCGAGGTTGCTCTTCCCGCGAGCGGCACTAGAAGCAAACACCGCACTGACGGTTGACCTGGTTATGAGCGCGCACTCGTCTGAGCCGGCCACTGCGAGAAGCCGGGCTCATCGTGCCGGCTTTCTTTCATCTGCGAGAGCAGGCTGTCAATTCCACTGATGAGGGATGCATGCGCAACTCGGCAGCCCAGGGCAACAGGGCTCTTCTGGAAGGGAATTCTATTATGACGCAGCGATCGACCAAGTCAACGGCGGCGAACAAATCGCTGCGCACAAGTTAACCTACGGACGTACGAGACCAACGAACTTTGCCTGGCCAGGTACTCCGGAAGATCCGGCTTGGACCGAATCACGTTATCGGCTAGGCCGGCTTCCCGCTGGCGCCTCGCGCCCAGATAAAAGTTCCTGGCGGTTCAAGCATTTCCGCGACTCCAGATGAATTTGTAACATTCCCCCGAGATTTCGCTCGGGCCAAGTCGCCCCTGTGTTAGGCTTAATACTGCGTCGTCCTCCTCTCGGTGTACTCTCCCCTCCGGACAAAACCATGTCTGTTCTCGCTCACCCAGCCGATCTTCATTCCATCGAGAAATTGCGCGAGCAGGAGCTCGAGGAAGCGCGTGCCATCCAAAGCGTCATGCTTCCCGGGGAGCCTCTACGCACCGACTGCGTGACCATTTCCCACGAATTCCAGCCAGTGGCGGAGGTAGGTGGGGATTACCTGGACTACTTCCTCCTTCCCGACGGCTTGATCGGCCTATACGTGGGCGACGTGTGCGGGAAAGGCCTTCCGGCAGCACTTTATGCGGCGCTTGCGGTGGGCACACTGCGCGGCGTCCACAAGACCGGCCAGGCCCCCGCGCAGGTTGTCTCTCTCCTGAACAAGCGGCTGCTCCTCCGCGGCATCAGCGAACGCTATACCGTGATTCAGTACGCCATTTTTGATTCGCTTCGTGCGCAGATGCGCATTGCGAGCGCAGGCATGCTCGGCCCATTGCTCATCCGTGGAAACGAATGTCGCGCCCTGCAACTCGCCGGGTTCCCGCCCGGATTGTACAGTGGCGTTACCTACGACGAATTCACGCTCAACCTCGAGCCAGGTGATTCCGTCTTGTTCTGCACCGATGGATTGACCGATGCGCGGAATGTTCACGGCGGGCAGTTCGATTTGGGAGGAGTCCAGGATGTCTGCCGGAGGCATGCGGGCGATTCCCCCGCGGCTCTCCTGAACCATGTTTTCTCGGCCGTCCAGGAATTCTCCAGGAATTGCGGGCAGTCGGATGATATGACCGCCGCGGTGTTCCACTACTCTCCCTCGCCCCGTGGCTCAGGCTGAGCGCCTGTGGCGCATTCGGGTCGCCTATCGTTTGGCGGATGACGCTTCTTTACTGCGCTGAGACTACTCTGGGTGGCTTTCACTCTTGTCGAAGGCCACGCACTTTTTGGGGCGGGTTCACTCCACAGGAGTGACTGTGCTCTTGGGCTACCTTCCAAGTCGGATGACGCTCTGAATTGACCCGCTTCCCACTTTCGCTATCGGACCGACGCGAAGCCAATCACTGCAGTGCTGCGCCGGAAACTATCTGACGAGGGTGCCCCAAAACCCACGGGCACAAATTCCGCACTTGGAAACACGAAACGCGATACTCGCCCAAGGCCCCGGAGGCGCGGGATATACTGCAAGCAATCTCGAATTCCAATACAGGGGCTCTCATCAATCTTTCACCAGGGATTTCAGGAGGAAACCTATGCCCGACGCGAATCTGGCCCTACACGAGAACCGATTACCGCAATTGACCACGCATACCGGGCTGCGTCTGCGTGAGGATGCTCTCTACTCGAATGCCAAAGGGGAAGAAAAAGCCGGAATCCGCAAACGCGTTGATCAAACGCTTGAGAGGCTCAAGGACGTCCTGCCGCGGTTGCTGCAACCCGACGAAGCCATCCTTTACGTGGCCAAAGCCCAGGTTTATCCGACGTGGGTGGAACAATTCCTCTCCAGGTGGCACCAGAGCTTGCGGCCGAGCGTGCAATTCGTTTTTACGAATCGCCGGCTACTGGCTTTGCGCACACGGGCCAAGGGCTTCATGAATTGGAAATGGGACCGCGGCATTCGCGTGGTTCGTTGGGGTGACGTCGAGGGCGAAAAAGTGAAAGGATTCCTTATGCGAATCCTGGAGCTAAAGACCCGAAACGGCGTGAAGGAACGGTTCTGGCGGATCGGCTCGGGAGATGTGAAGAAGATTCGTTTGCTCTTGGCCCGCCTGCTGCCCGCGAGTGCCGGGGACTCGTCCGCAACGCAGGGATTCGCCTCGTTGTGTCCTACCTGCCTCACGCCGTTGACGCCTCGCGTCTATGCCTGTCCACAATGCCGCGGGACATTCAAGGATGAGAAGACGCTCCTCCGCCGCGCACTGTTGATTCCGGGTGGCGCGTGCTTCTATGTTGGCTGGACGGGGCTTGGGGTTCTCGGTGCGCTGGTCGAGGCTATTCTGGCGATTGACCTTATTGTCATCTGCACAGCGGTGTATACGTCAGCTTCGCCTGAGAGATCTGGCTCAGGTGCATCGAAAGCGGAGGAACTCCTTACAAGCGTGGTGATACTCCTCGTGCTCTTGTCGCTGGAAAAGCTCGTGGCCTGGATTCACTGCCGCTGGTACGTTCGCGATTTCATCCCCGCGGAGTAGGGAGCTGGATGGACCGCGGCAGAATGGCCTGCATACGCGTGCAAGTGAGTTCTCTTCGATGGAGAAAACACGAAAAGCCTCGCTGTTGATGCAGAGCCTGCTGGGTGCCCCACGCGCGAGTTTTACCTGAGGAATAGGCAGTGAACGCAAACGAATCCACCTTCCGAAACATCCCATGGGGAGCCTGGATTGTCGTTGTCGTCGGAGGTGCGTTGTTTCTGTTTGGCGCCGGGCGCTTCGTCCAAAGGCATCACTTCGGTTTCATGGACGCGCTGTATTGTTGTCTGGCACTGGTTCCAGCGGGGATATTGCTTCTCGTTATTGCTTACGTCGTGCAACACGCCAAGCTGGCAGCGGTTGTTCCGCTTGCCTTGGCCGCAGTGCTGGTCTTCTCCTCTCCCGTTTTTGATGTTGCGCTTGGCTTGGCGCCGTTGGGAGCCACCGTGGGCCCTGCGTTGAGC
>Ga0074046_10004923_pt1 | contig 10776 bp, 10 predicted proteins | sample BogForMeECP23OM3_FD_94441 | JGI IMG/M metagenome (GOLD analysis project Ga0074046, IMG submission 94441) | Bog forest soil microbial communities from Calvert Island, British Columbia, Canada - Bog Forest MetaG ECP23OM3 | ecosystem: Environmental > Terrestrial > Soil > Wetlands ...
CACCAGGGGAATCTTATAGGTGTGCGATGCCTGCACCAGCAGCGGCGCGACCCGGCCGCATTGCGGACATTGCAGGTCTTCGAAAACGACGAGTGCGACTTGCGCACCTTTGGGCGGACGGAGGGCCTCCGGGGCGTCCTGCGCGAAAACCGGCAGGCAGAGCGGAACCAGCCAGGACAGAACTAAAGTCGACAAAACAACGGAGAGTGGCGTCAGTTTGTGAATCTTCATAGTTTTATTTGGATGCGCATCGAACCGCGAATATCTCTATGGTAGCGAATTCGGCCCATCCGCGCACCTGACCTATTCCCGCGAGCCTACTTCAAGTCGGCGCCGGGTTCGAGGTTATAGAAATAATAGAAACGCAGGCCTAGGAGTTTACCGGGAAATTCTTTTGGCAGCGGCGGGAACGGAGCAGATGCGGTGATGCTGCCCCACGCGGCTCGATCGAGCGCCACGTCGCCGGACGAGGTGTCCCTCACCAAGCCGCTGATTGTGCCATCCTTAAGAATGACGAATTCAATGGCCAGTTTGCCCTGTTTAAAGATCGGCGGATACACCGACGGCGGCATGATGCTATACCAGTTCTGTTTTACAATTTGCACAACTCGAGTCAGATACGGGCCGAAATCCACGCCCATCGTGTCGGTGAGAATCTCCGCCTGATCCAGCGCCTTCGCCCCGCTCCTTCCCGGACTCCCGAAATCGCCCGCTTGTCCAGCGCCGCCGTAGTGGCCGCGATTTTCGGCCGCCGCCCGGAGCGCCTGGTCGATCGCCGAGCCTGCCGTCATAGAGGTATTAAAATTTGGCTGCGGCCGGTTCTGTGGAGGCAGCCGCAACTGCGCGGTCTGATCGTTCGGCTGCGGCTGGACGAATCCCGAACTCTGCTGGGAATTCTCCTGCGGCGGTTGCTGGCCCTGCGTAGGCGGCTGCTGCTGCGCGTTCTCGCCCGGCCGTCCGGCGCGCGCGCTTTCCAGTATCTTCTTCAATTCCTCGCGATTGATCTGCGGAGCCTTGCTGGTGGCAATGCGGTCCTTATCCGAAATTACTTTGGCATCGGGACGGCGGGTCAACTTCTGCGCGTCGGGCGGCAGTTCCAAGAAGGTTGCGTCCTTCGAGTGGTCGGTCGCCGAAATCGCCAGATTCACCGTACGATGCGGCAACAGCCCCATCAATTTCTCGCTGTTCCACAACAGAATGATCACAAACAAGTGCAGGATGACGGACAGCCACAGCGCTTCGCGCTTGCGCGCCCGCGAGAGATCGTCCTGCAACTGGATGAGGAGATGCGGAACATCGTCGGGATTGAAGCCGCGGTAAGCGGTTTCCCAGTGCTGCCCTTCGAACAGATCGCGCTGCTCGGGCTGGTCGGCCGATGGGGATACTGATGCGCCAGACAAGGGATCGCGCGACGGAATTTGGGTGGCCGGCATCAGGCAGAGACTATCAACTTAGAGACACGGGCAGCCTCCCGGGTTGCGTAATATTACGCGTTATGTTTCTACGTAAAGTTACGTAAATCATGGAGTTGCAACCGTTGGATCTATTGTCGCATTTTTTGTGTGAACCGAGTGAGTACCTGCGTAACAAAGAGAACGCCATTCCGCCAGCGCAGACGCCGTCGCTCCACCGGCAGATCACCAATTTCAATCGGCATGCATCATAACTTTTATTGCTCCGTTGATCCTGTAGTCCTGTTCTACCCGCAAAGTATTCTTGGAGAACTAGCCTATGTTCCACCATGGAAGCCGCCTTCCGTCCGTATTTAGACATGTTGTATCTCTGGGCATTGTGTGTGGCTTTCGTGTATCTGCGTCCGGTTTGGCTGCGCTGATGATTGGGATCGTTTTGCTCGCCGGTCCCACTACTGTGGTTGCCCAGCGGCATGGGGGCGGTGGGGGCGGCGGTGCCGCTGGCAGCGGAAACAACTCAAGGCCCATCATCTGCCTGCACGACTGCCCCGCCCTTCGCGAAGGACTCAGCGCAGAGGACGATCTCAAGGACTTTCGTCGCTCCATCGCCGTGCAAGCAAGCGACGAGCAGCGCGCCGCGTTCGTCAAGATTTTGCAGTACACACAGGCCGCCAGCGATCGGCTAAGAGACTTTCAACAATCTCTGCAGAAAATCTCCGTTTCGGTTTCGCCGGTTGCTCTTGCTTTGGCCGATCGTGGAACCGCCCTCGATCAGGCGATTGAGAGAGTTCGCGCCGGCAACCAGAACTTTCTCGACTCGTTTTCTGACGCGCAAAAATCCGGGTTGAAGGAGATCACGAACAAACTGGCCAAAGAGGATTCCGACCTCGATAAAGAGGTCAAGACCCTCGATCAGGTTGTCCAGATTTCCAAACCAGAGAACGCACAGCTCGCCGCTTCCGCCACCAGTCTCGACAAGAAACTCGCCAGCTTCCAAGACGAGCAACTTGTGCTCGGCAGAGAAATGGGCATTCTGATTGACACGGAAAGCCAAGGCCTCACTTTCAATCTTCCGAAGGTGACGAACTCGATCAACATCGCCGGTCAGACGCTCTTGATCCCTGCGTCGGGCACTGTTTCCCTGATTTCTACCGAAAACGGACATGATCTCTTCAGCCTCAAGCTGGCCGCCGACCTCTCCGACCTGCAGCAAAACATTACCGCCATTGTCCGCAGTGACGTAGCCCGCTCTCCGCGCTGCGGCGAACGCATTGAGCTGCGACAAGCCACGCTCACCCCACTGGCTTCGGCCAGCCTGGTGGTGGCGGACTTGCACTACGAGCGCTGGGTGTGCCCGCCCGGCCAGGCAAGCCCTATGGAAGTGGCCGACAGCGACGGCGTCCTTGAGGTCAAGCTCACTCCCTCGGTCGATCCCAACGCTGGTTTACGACTCGCCTCGGAAATCAAACGGGTTAACGCAGACGGTTTGCTTCGCGACCTGCTTCGCTCTGGCGACCTCGGCGTAACGCTGCGCGAGCAAATCGCTGCCTCGCTACTCGCCGCGCTGCAAAAGATTGCCGACCTCAAAGCCACGCTCCCGCCGGTTGCGCGGGAGTCCGCCACCCTCCAGAACGTGCAATTCGAGAATGCCGGCGCTGACCAGTTGAGCCTAGTCCTCAACGGTCAATTGCAATTTTCCGACGCGCAGACCGAACGAATTTGCCGCCCAACTCAAGCAGCGCCTGTCGGCCCAAGGAACGCCGGCGCCCTAGCAGGCTGCGGAAAAAATAGGCGAAGCCGCAGAAAGCTCACCTCGGGCGCTAAAGCGCAGCACATTTCAACGACTTAACGGCACGACTAAACGGGTTGCGGAAAAAGTCGTTTCTAGGCGAGGGGCATTGCCTCAGCGGCTTAAAGCCGAATTCAAGACAAAGCACTTACCGCAGCGGTAAACCGCTGCCCCACCCAAAAACAACCGCAACGCCGACTTTTTCGCAAGCCGTAAACTCGTGCCCTTCCCAGAACCTGCTCGAAGCAAAATTTTTCCGCATCCTGCTAAATCTGCCCGGACTGCGCACCCCTACTTCACCCCGATCCGTCCCGCGTGGCGGCCGATTTCATCGAGAATCGCGAGCGCTAGTTGCAGCGCTTTGTGCCCATCGTCGAGTGAAACCACCGGACGCGACCGGTCGCGCACCGACTGCAGGAATGCCTTGATCTCCGCCAGCAGCGGCTCTTCGGCTGTGATCGGCGGCTTTGCCATCTGGATTTGACGATTTACGCTGGGCTCGCTGGTCGTTGCCGCGGGGTTTCCGACCGAGAACACCAGCACATCCTGCCTGCCGTAATCGATCGAAATATACTGCCCGGGCTGGAAGAAGCGCAGCTTGCGCACGCGCTCGGTCGAAACCCGGCTGGCGGTAAAGTTGGCGACGCAGCCCGATTCGAACTCGATGCGTACATTCGCGATGTCCACTTTACCGGAAAGGATGGGTAGCCCGACCGCGCGAATTTCCTTCACCTCCGAATTCACGAAAGTCAGCACCACGTCGAGATCGTGGATCATGAGGTCGAGGACCACGTCCACATCGAGGGCGCGTGGAGAGAACATGCTGAGCCGGTGCACTTCAAAAAACATGGGCCGGTTGATCATCGGGAGGGTAGCCCGTACCGCCGGATTGAAGCGCTCCAGATGCCCCACCTGCGCTACGCGCTGGTGCTGCGACGCCACCAGAAGCAACTCGTCTGCGTCGGCAAGGGTTGTGGCCAGCGGCTTTTCGATGAGCACGTCAACGCCAGCTTCCATCAGATCGCGTGCTACCTGCCGATGCAAGACGGTCGGCACCGCGACCGAGGCCGCCTGCACTTCGCTGTGCGTGGTCAGCATCTGGTCGACCGAGCCGAACGCTTTGCAACCAAACTCGGCGGCAACCGCGTCGGCCCGCGCCGTATCCGGATCAACCACCCCCACCAGCCGCACGCTGCCTTCCTGCTGCAGCTGCCGATAGACACGGGCATGATTGCGCCCGAAGGCGCCCACGCCAATTACCGCAACATTGATGGGAAAGTCCTGGCTCAGATGAAAGCTCCGCTGCAAAGAAAGAACGGGCTATTGTCGCAGTTCCAGCCTGCGATAGGAAAGTGCATACGTAGGGACGGGCGCGCTCGGCTATCCGGGGTTCACACCTTCTTCAGCAGCGCGATTTGCCCGGCATGATACAGCTCATGCTGCACTACGCCATGAAGCATGTAATAGAAGGTATAGTGGGCGCCTTCTTTGCCCGGGACCACCTGGTCAAGCCGCGAGTCGGGAAGAGCTGCCACTGTCTTAATCAGTTGTTCGTGGACGCGGCGCACTTCCGCCAACGTCTTGCGCCATGCCGCTTCACTCGTGTCCGTGACAGGGGGAAAATTCTCCGTGTCGGAGAGCTCCACTGCGGCTCCGCCCAGCCGCCGCAGCACGGCGCCGTCCCATGCCGCTATGTGCAGCACCAACTCCCAGATGCTATGGGCGTTCTTGATGGGACGCGTTGCCGCCTGGGCCGGGGTTACGCCATCCAGAATCTCAAACACAGAATCGCCGTGCCAGGCGTCGCCATTAAACGCGCGGCGGAGTTGGTCGGCAATGCGAGCCGCTTCCGACATAAACACACCTCCTGATCAAACCAGCCTAATCCGCGCACACCGCAATCCCGGCATCATCCGCGGCCCGCTTCATCGCCTCGCCATCCAGCAACAGACATCGGCCCGCGTCCACAGCCAGACAACTCGCGCCGGCGCGCGCCATGGTCTCGATCGTTCTTACGCCGATCACCGGAACATCGAAACGCATATCCTGCTTCGGCTTTGCCACCTTTACGACGGTCAGGGCGCGGCTCAGAGTCGAAGCCGCACCGGCGGGTTCCGATTCTACGGATAACGACCGCATCAGTTGCCCAGCCCGTTCGATGGTTGCGTCCGTGCCTTCCATCGCTTCGACGGTCACACACGCGGCTTCCGCGATCACCACGGTTTGCCCAATGTCGAATTCCGCCAGGCGCCGCGCTACGCCACGCCCGTATTCGATGTTCTTACGTTCCTGCTCGCTCGGAGCGCGCTTGGTGAGCACGCCCGTTTTTGCCAGCAGCGGTTCGAGCAGGGCGGTCGAGTTCTCGAGCATAATGCCCTCATCCGCCAGAACCTTGGCAACCGCACCCAGCAGCGAGTCGGTATTGCGCGTGCCGAGCGAGAGCAGTAACTTCGCCAGCCGCCAGTCGGGCTTGATGGCGGAAAAAATCTGCTTGTGCTTGACCTGGCCCGCCATGACGGCGCGAGTGACGCCTTCGGCTTTGAAAGTGTCGATCAGCTTGGAGAGCTCGCCTAGCGAAAGCCAGTGAACCGTTGCGCCGCGGGATTCGATCTCGGGAGAAGTTTCCTCTTTGATGGCGGCGACCACGACTTGGTAGCCTTGCGCCCGGGCAGCATCGAGCACCAGGAACGGGAAGCGTCCGTTGCCCGCGATGATGCCGAGTTTGAGGTGCGCTGTCAAGGAGTGTGATCGGGACTTATCAACAACTATCAAAAACCGCAAAAACACGCTGGAAGTCAGGGCGCTCAGTTGTGAGACGCAAGTTCGTGAATCACTCGGCGAACATCCGTGACGAACAGACCACTCACATCGCATTCGTATGCCAAGTATGCGTCATTTGGCGATAAGCTTAGCAACCCACAGTTTTCCAAATTCGCTATCCAAATCACAGAACCGCGAGCACCCAGAGATATCACAAGCCTCGATGAGGCATCGTGATCGAGTATTTCTGCCTTCAGGCCTGAGTGACCTTTTATTCGTTTATCAGCGTGCTGGCCGACTTTCGCCCAGTCAGCTGCTTCATTTGCTTTCATCAACTCAAGCGGAGCACCACCTGCCGTCGTCCCAATGCGCAGCTCGTGCCACATCTCTTCCTTGAGCGGAACCGCACTCGTGTCCAGTTTGAACCATTGTCCTTGTAACATGACGCCGAGAAAGCGAGAGTCGGGAGACCACACTGGCAAAGTCTTAATTAGTAAGGACTGGACAAGCAGCGCCGTATGGACGTTTAGTCTGGCCATTCCGTCGGCAAGGGAAGCAGTGGGCCGTGGGGAGGTTTCGAAAAGCTCATACCTAGCCTTGGCCTGGCTGTTCCGCATCACGAGAAAAGACACTGCAAGAAAACCCACACTTCCAGCGATCGCTAGTAGCACAGTCTTTGTGGTCACAAGTTCTATTATGCGTTCAAAATAGTGATCCTACCTGCATTGTTGGTGTAGACACGCCGATTGCACCACCTACTTGATCACTCCCCGTTCACTCGCTTCGATAAACCGAATCAGCATTTCCACATCTTCTCCGCGATCTTGCTCGACGCGCAGCTTCTCCAATGCCTGCGAGGTATTCAGCTTGGACGCCAGCAGCACCCGATACGCATGATGAATTTTCTGGATACGTTCTTTGGTAAATCCATGCCGCTCCAAGCCGACGGCGTTCAGTCCATAGGCATGGGTTCCGCGCTCGGCGGAGGTCTTTGAAAAGGGCAGCACATCGCGCGTGATAGTCGTGCCGCCGCCGATAAAGGCATGCGTTCCGATGCGCACGAAGTGATGCACCGGGCACAGTGCCCCTACCGTTGCCCAGTCTCCCACGGTTACGTGGCCGCCCAGCGTGGCCGCGTTGGCCATGATGATGTGGCTTCCAACCTGACAATCGTGCGCGATGTGGGTATAGGCCATGATCAGGTTGTGGGCGCCGATCCGCGTGCATCCCCCGCCCTTTATCGTGCCGCGGTTGATGGTGACAAATTCGCGAATGGTGTTATGGTCGCCAATTTCCAGCCGCGTCGGCTCGCCGGCATAGCTGATATCCTGCGGCGCCAGGCCAATCGAAGCAAAAGGGAAGAAGACGTTGCCCGCGCCGATTTTCGTGGGACCTTCGATGGCGACGTGCGAGAGCAGACTACAGTCCTCGCCGAGTTCCACCCCAGGCCCGATTACGCAATAAGGCCCAATTTTGCACGACGGATGTATTTTGCTTTTTGGATCGACGATAGATGTGCGATGAATGGACATTGAAACCCAGTGATCAGTGGATAGTGGATAGTGAATCGCCATTCCGAATTCACTCGCCACTAACCACTATCCACGGACACCGATCACTATTCGCCCTCCGCCTCCGCGCTTCCGGTGCTCATGTTCCTCGGCACCAGGCGGCAAGTGACCGTCGCCTCGGCCGCCACTTTGCCATTTACGTACGCCTTGCCTTCTAGGCGTGCCGCCGTGATTCGCCAGGCTTTGACCACTACCTCAATGCGCAGCTGATCTCCCGGCACCACGGGACGGCGGAAGCGCGCTTTTTCAATGCCGGTGAACACCATCAACATCTCGTCGCGATTCGGAACTTCGGTCAGCAGCAGCAATCCGCCCGCCTGCGCGATGGCTTCCACAATCAGCACGCCCGGCATGATCGGCTTGTCGGGAAAGTGTCCTTGAAAAAAAGGTTCGGTGATGGTCACGTTTTTCAACGCAACAATGCTCTTCATCCGCACCAGTTCGATGACCCGGTCGATCAAGAGAAATGGGTAGCGATGGGGCAGAATCTTGAAAATGTCGCCAATCTCCATGGCGGTGCTCGCTGCCACTTCCGTGGTTTGGTTCATGTCGGTCATGCGGTTTGGTTCAAGCCGAAGATTATACTGTAGCGCACGTCGGTGCGGACCAGGGCGTATGGGAGCTAGACCCGGCGCGCCGCACGCCCCCGTTTCCCAGCCGCCGTCTGTCCTCTGCTTGGAGCGTCCCTTCGGTAACCGCTTTCCCGCGCCGCCGCCCTAACGTCGTCCCGGCTCAACGCCGATGAGCAAGCCAGGGACCCGTATGCACACGGTCCCGGAGCCAGCCATGGATTTTACTAACGCGGATTCTCCCGACGCCCAGCCCGCTACTCCCGCTGCCATCGAACACGAACGCCGCCTCCATGCTCGTTACACCCTCCAGGTCCAAGTCGAACTCCGGGAGGAAGGGACCGAGGTCCCTATGCGCCTGGAAACCACGGATCTGAGTCAGGGCGGCTGTTACGTCCAACTGCTCATGCCGCTTTCGGTGGGCCTACGGGTTCGCGTCGTGCTTTGGCTCGACAACTGCTCCATCGTCATCCACGGGCGCGTGGTCACACGCCATCCCCAATTCGGCAACGGCATCATGTTCGTAGAATTTGAAGGTCAGGGGGGACAACTGCTGAAACGATACCTGGATGGCATCGCCCGCTAGATCTTGTGTCCCGGGCGGACGACCGAGTCTGTGGCGCAACTCGGTGCCGTTCCTGCAAGGGACTCAGCTTTGTTCCACGTTGAGTCCCCGGCACTAACGTGCCGGGCTATCGCATTCCACCGCTTCGCGGCTGGAGCCGATATGCGTTCCATTTTCTTCTTTGTTCCTGGGCCTTTAGTGCGAAAAAACCGTGGTTTACGGCCTCGATTCCAGGCTCAAAATAAGCGCAATTTGTGTTAAAATACATACAGCTCTGGTGACGGCTAAATAGCAGAAAATTCAATGAGTTGAGGTCACCCTAGCACTCCCGGAATCGTCCCTCCAGCCAGGCGCATGATCCGGCATTCTCCACGGAGCAGAATGGCCACGAAAGAATTGCAGACAGAACTCGCTGAGGCGAAGAACAAGAACGGCAAAACGACCAATGGAGACTACACCGCCGACTCGATCAAAGTGCTAGGCGGCATGGAAGCGGTGCGCAAGCGTCCCGCCATGTACATCGGCTCGACCGGTGAACTCGGTCTGCATCACCTGGTGTACGAAGTCGTGGACAACTCGGTCGACGAGGCGCTCGCCGGCTACGCCGACAAGATCGACGTCACGATTCACCTCGACAACTCCATCACCGTAGTGGATAACGGGCGCGGCATTCCCGTCGATAACATGGACATCGACGGCGAAAAAGTTCCCGCCGCGCAGGTCGTTATGACCACGCTGCACGCGGGCGGCAAGTTCGACAGCAACTCCTACAAGGTCTCCGGAGGACTGCACGGCGTTGGCGTGAGTTGCGTCAACGCGCTTAGCGAAGAACTGGAACTGGAAATCTGGCGCGACGGTTTCACCTGGGAGCAGACGTACTCGAAGGGCGAGCCCACCAGCAAATTGAGAAAGACCGGCGCCGCAAAAATAAAGACCGGCACCAAGGTTCATTTCGTCCCTGACAAATCAATTTTCACCACCACCGTGGAATACAACTTCGATACGCTCTCGCAGCGTCTGCGCGAACTCGCTTTCCTGAACAAGGGTCTGGTCATCACGCTCACCGACGAGCGCCAGACCGACTCGAAGACCAGTGAAGCCAAGCGCGCCGAATTCAAGTACAACGGCGGCATCGCCGAATTCATCAAGCACCTGAACCGCGGCAAGCAGACGCTCCACGACAAGCCTATCTACATGGAAGCCGACAAGGACGACGTGCACATCGAGATCGGCTTGCAGTACAACGATGCGTACTCGGAATCGGTTTTCAGTTTTGCCAACAACATCAACACCGTCGATGGCGGCACGCACCTCTCCGGTTTCCGCACCTCGCTGACCCGCACCATCAACTACGCCGGGCAGCAAATGGGCTTGTTCAAAGACGTGAAAGAAAATCTCACCGGAGATGACGTCCGCGAAGGACTGGTGGCCGTGATCAGCGTGAAGCTGCCGCAGCCGCAGTTCGAAGGCCAGACCAAGGGCAAGCTGAATTCCGACATCGCCGGCGTGGTGCAAGCGGTCGTGAATGAAAAGCTGGGTGCGTTCTTTGAGCAGAACACGGCCGTGGCCCGCAAGATCATCAACAAAGCGATCGACGCCGCTCGCGCCCGCGAAGCCGCCCGCAAGGCCCGCGACCTCACTCGCCGCAAAGGCGCGCTCGACGGGGGAGGACTCCCCGGCAAACTTGCCGACTGCTCGGAGCGCGATCCCAACCGCTGCGAATTGTTCCTGGTGGAGGGAGAATCCGCAGGCGGCACCGCCAAACAAGGCCGCGACCGCCGCTTTCAGGCCATCCTGCCGCTCAAGGGAAAAATTCTGAACGTGGAAAAAGCGCGGTACGACAAGATGCTGGCGCACGAAGAAATTCGCGCCATGATCACCGCGCTGGGCACCGGCATTTCGAAAGAGGATTTCGATCCAACGAAGGTGCGCTACGGCAAAATCATTCTGATGACCGACGCCGACGTGGACGGCTCGCACATCCGCACCCTGCTGCTGACCTTCTTCTTCCGCCACATGCAGGAGCTGATCAAACGCAGCAACGTCTACATCGCGCAGCCGCCGCTGTTCGGCATCAAGAAGGGCAAGTCGCACCAGTACATCAAGAACG
>Ga0074046_10004926_pt1 | contig 10770 bp, 10 predicted proteins | sample BogForMeECP23OM3_FD_94441 | JGI IMG/M metagenome (GOLD analysis project Ga0074046, IMG submission 94441) | Bog forest soil microbial communities from Calvert Island, British Columbia, Canada - Bog Forest MetaG ECP23OM3 | ecosystem: Environmental > Terrestrial > Soil > Wetlands ...
CCAGGAGATCCTGCAGGTGCACGCTGGCATCCCTGACCGTCACGCTGATGTCCCCGTCGTCCTGTTTAACATCCTTGACATAGTCCAGCCCCTCAAGCGATTCCCGGTTGAAGTTTCCGGCTCTCAGGTGAATGATGTCGCCGCCCAGCTCTTTTTTCAGCAGTTCCGGGGAACCAAGCACAGCGATCTTCCCGCGGTCTATGATGGCAAGCCGGTCACAGAGCCGGTCTGCTTCGTCCATATAGTGCGTGGTAATGATAATGGTGATTTTCTTCTCCGTTGCCAGTTTCTTTATGTATTCCCAGATGTGCTCCCGCGTCTGGGGGTCGAGGCCGAGCGTCGGTTCATCCAGAAATAAAATCTCGGGGTGGTGCATCAGGCCCCGGGCAAGCTCAAGCCGTCTCCGCATTCCCCCGGAATATTTCCTGACCATGTCGTCTTTTCTGGCCGTAAGGTCAACGAGACGAAGGACCTCCACGATTCTTTCCTCCCTCAATTCAGTGTCCATATCGTAAAGGAGGCCGTGCAGCTTCAGGTTCTCGTACCCGGTCAGCGTCTCATCCGAACTGGGGTCCTGGAAGACGATCCCAATTGATTTCCTTACCTGGTCGGGCTGCCGTATGATATCAAAACCATTCACGAGTGCCGTACCGGATGTCGGTGGGACCAATGTAGTCAGCATCAGGAGGGTCGTCGACTTTCCCGCCCCGTTTGGGCCAAGAAGGCCGAACACTTCTCCCTTCCCGATCTCCAGGTCAAGGTTATCGACAGCGGTGAGGTTCCCGTAGGTCTTTGTCAGATTTTTTGTCTCAATGACCGGCATACCTTCACCGTTATCCTGTTTGTCCTTACCACGGACCCGGGTATTTCAAACCCGGACTGGCGTTAAAATATCATTCAGCTGTATTGGCTTTCGCTCAGGTTACCCGACTCTGAATATCCCCGCTGCTCCCAGTAGCCCCGGTAGGCCGGATTGTCGGAAAGTTCAATCTCATCGATCCACTTGATCCACTTATAGCCCCATTTGTCCTCTGCCACCAGCCGGAAGGGATAGCCGTGTTCAGCGTCAATGGTGACATTGTTCATCTTATACGCGATGATGATGTCGTTGTCCATGACGTAGCTGAGCGGGAACGATGTCGTATAGCCGTCGGTGGCGTGAAAGATGACCGTATTTGCCCGCGGGTCGACACCTGCTTCATTGATAAGGTCCCTGACAAGCACGCCTTCCCAGAGGATCTTAACCGACCAGCCTTCGACGCAGTCGAGAGTGACAACTTTGGTGTAGTGCTGGTGGTTGTCGAGGACCTCACGATATGTCGACACTTTAGTTGTCGTGGTAAGGCCGGTGACGGTGAGCCGGTAACCAGACTCGTTCACGTACTGGGTGCCGATGATTGCATTTTCGGGGACATCGCTGATAGACGAGAGATCCTGGCCCTGGAAGGACCGGACTTCAGCGGCAGCAAGGCTCGTGGTCCCGTTGGAGGATGGTCCGGACCGGAACACCGGACTCAAAAAAACAGCCAGAAGAGCAATGATTACAACCACTATCACAAGCACGATCACACGGTACGAGCGGGTGTTCATTGCTTGTTACCTGCACCCCCGGTCACATTAAGGTTGGGATTGGGGACCGGTGCCTGCAGCACCCATGTCATTCATGACAAAATCTTCCACGCCGCCACCTGCGGCAAGCCGGATCCCTTTTTCGTCCTGTTCTCCGACAGCGATCACGAACCGGCATTCGGGGACGAGGAAACCGGCACCTCGCGCATGGCAGGTAATCCCGGCGGGGGAAATTGTCGCATCTTTGATCGCCCTCCGCCCGTACCCGGTCGTGGCGACCAGTGCGGGTGGCCCCGCGAACCCGTATTCCGCAGCAGACGATTCCGGCAGAACAGAAGCGGTCGCTGCAGGGTTCCACGATCCCAGTATTATCCGGGCGATTTACCGTGAGCCGTCATATATCGCTGCCCTGATGGTTGCCGGGCCAGGGTCAGTGTCTGTATCGGCCGGAGTTCGTGCAGGCCATCACCATTTTTAAAAGAACAGGATCCGCCGGTGACCTGCCTCCACGCCTTTGGGAGGAGAGAAAATCAGTTGCCCCGGTTCCTGTATCCCGATATCCATTATGGCGTTCAGTTTCGGGTTCTTGGTGAGCCCCCGCTCGTGCAGCGAAGGCCGGAAGGCAAAGAACCGGAGGTTATCATTGCCGGCAACAACATTGATAAGTTCCTGCAGGTCGAACGCCCGTGTATCATCTTCCATCCGGTGGACACGGGTCAGCGTGTATACCTCGTCCTCGATAAAGATCACCCGGGTAAGTATGCCCTGTGCAGCCATGGCAACCCCGAGCGCAATTGCGCCGGAATCCTGCCCGGTACCGTACGGCGTGCTGGGGACAAGGAGAGTCACCGGCGGGGCATGAACCCTCCCTTCCAGGGGGTACGAGGGAGGGATATCTTTTTTTCAGGCGGAGAGATGCGACGTTGTCCCCGAAGATAATAGGGTTCCGCGTAAACCGGTCTACGATCTCGTTGAGGGTGCGGATCCGGGAATGGCCTGATTGTGCATGCCGAGACCGCCAGGCCTTTGCCGTCATCCCACGCGCTGGAGCCCCGTGCCGCGGCGCTCCGGGAGCAGGCAATCATCAGGCACTGCAAACCCCGCGCTTTGCCGCTTTCCCGCTGATCTCCAGCCCCCCTGTCCGGTCCGGCGCGAGGGGTACCTCCCCTCACGGGCAGTGGCAGAGGCCGTCGTCGGGAGTGGCTGTCAGAGTGGCCGTGGGTGCGCCCACGGGCTCCATCGGGCAGTTGCAGATACGTGCCGGCGGGGTCAGCAGGGGGAGAGTGCCCGTATTCCCGGCATCCGGGGTCACGTTAGGTGTGACGGGTGGTGAGACCGGTTGCGGTACAATCGTTGGCGCGGGAGCGCTCACGCAGGCACAGGCAAACAGGGCGAACATGACCAATGCGGCGACCAGCAGGGAAAATGTCAGCGTTTTTTTATCCGAAGGCATATGCAGGATCTTGCACGAAACAGGCAATAATTATTGCCTTGATTACGAAATTATTCGTAGTTATCAAAAAGAGAGAGGTTGCTGCCGGTTTTTGGCCCGGGTAAAACCCGGGATTTTTTCGAAAATATCGTCGCAAAACTAAAACAAAGCGGGGGATTGTTTTTACACCTTACCCTTATTCAGGTATTTATCGGAGATACTGGTATTACCCGTGCCTGCCGCAGGAGACCCGCAGGAATTGTGCGGTGACAAAAAGAGTGGGGGATCCCCTGCGGGCCCGCTCGAGCCCGCCTAGGGCTGTGCCGGCCGCCTGGCCTTCCAGAACCGGTAGCCGGCATAGGCTACGCCGCCGATGATAATGAGCGGGAGGACGCTGATCACGAACACGATGATCACGTCAATTACGCCAAAGAAACCGGCGATGCCCTCGTTTATTGCGGTCACAAAGTCATGGCCCTGCGGGCCCCCGACCGGTGCCGGTTCCTGCAGGGAGACGGTGATGGTCGCGTAATCGACCTGGCTGTCGAGGTACTTCATCTGGCCGGTGACCCGGTCAAGGTTTGTCTGCACAGCATCGATCTGCTGCTGGATGGCAAGGACGTCCTCGATCTTTGTCGCGTTCTTCATGATCAGGTCGTACTGGGCGATCTGGTTCTGGTACGCGGTGATCTGTGCCTGGACATCGACGTACTCCGCAGTCACGTCCTGGCCCTGCGTGGAAAGGCTTGTCACCTTCCCGGTTGCCTGCACACCGGAGAGCACGCTGTCGAACTGGTTTGCAGGGATCCGGATAACGACGGTCCCGTACGGCTGGCCGTTATAATTCGTCCCGATGTTCGTGGTCGATACGTATCCCCCGGCGCTGGTGCAAATCCCTTCGACCGCCGCTGCGGCCCCGGAGACATTGCTCACTTCAAGCGTGAGGTCCGCGGTTTTGATGATCTTCGTTTCAACGCCCTGTCCCGGCATTCCTCCCGGGGTGGGGGCCGCGGTCGGCACCGGAGCCCGTACCATGAGTGCCTGGTCTGGATAACCGGAGACTGCTCCCCCGCTCCCTGCGGGTGCCGGTGCGATTGCAGATTTCGCGGTGCTGCCCTGGAGGCTGGTGCACCCGGCCACGATCACGGCCGCGATGCACACGATGAGGATGACAAGGGTCCTGTAATTCATACAATCGTATCAAACGGGAAAATATAAATATCCGGCGATAACTTCGAATATTCCCGCAGTTATCCCGGGATTCCGGGAGATCCACAGGTTTTTTCAGGGTGTTTCCCGTACAAGGGAGGGACACGGGCCCCTTATGCCTCCCGGTCCTGCTTCATAAGGGGGGCATCCCGTAATTCGTGCCACCCCTTCCCGTCGCGACGCTGACGGCAGGCTGCTTAAACCATGCGCATCATGCAGGATCGACCAAACGCGGCGCCAGCCGACATGACCGCCGGCGTTTTCGCACAAGTAAGGTCATCCTCCAGGAGATTATTTTCGAATATTTATTCAGCTATGAATCACCACTTTTTTAAATCCGGTTATATTTACTATGTGCCCGATGTGTTCAGTCCTGTATGTTGATGACGAACAACTGCTCCTCGATCTGTGCAGGTCGTACCTCGAGAAGAGCGGGGATTTCAGGATCGAAACGACCGGTTCGGCACCTGAAGCGATTGAAAAAATACAGAATACATCCTACGATGCCATCGTGTCCGATTACCAGATGCCGGAGATGGACGGGATCACATTTTTAAAAGAAGTCCGGTCGCGGTTCGGGGACATCCCGTTCATTCTTTTCACGGGAAAAGGACGTGAAGAAATCGCAATAGAAGCGATCAACAACGGGGCCGACTTCTATCTCCAGAAGGGCGGCGATCCCAGATCGCAGTTCGCCGAACTTGCACATAAGATCAGGAAGGCCGTCGAGCGCAGGAGGGCGATAGAAGAACTGCGGGACAACGAATCCCAGCTCAGGCTGCTCCAGATTTCGGTCGACCAGGCATCCGATGAAGTGTACTGGCTGGATTTCGAAGGGAAGATCCTGTACGTGAACGATTCGGCCTGCCGGAACACCGGGTACTCGCGGGAGGAATTCCTGAAGATGACGGTCTTTGATCTGGATCCGGATTTCACCTCCGAAATGTGGGACAGATCCAAGTGTATCCTCAAAGAGAAAAAAACGGACGTTTTCACGACACGGCACCGTTATAAGGACGGGACGATTGTCGATGTAGAAATAATGACCAATTATGTTTCAAAGGATGGCAGGGACTACAGTTTCGCATTCTCCCGGGACATCACCCGGAGAAAACAGGCCGAGGATGCGTTGAGGGAGAGCGAAGAGAGGTTCGAGGTTCTTGCAGAATCATCGCTGGACGGTATCCTCGTCACCGATCTCGAAGGCCGGGTCCTCACCGCAAATCACGCGTGCCTCGCCGTGTTCGAAATCGACGGTCGGCCGGATCGCCAGCCGTTGAACATATTTGAAAATCTTACACCGGATTCCGTGAATGCTGCCAGGCACGATTTTTTTGCCATGCGTCCGGACAAGAAAGGCGTCACACGGACATACTCCGCGATCACTGCACGGGGGAAGAGGGTGTATATCGAGACCCTCGGGAACAGGATCACGTACAAGGGAGCGCCGGCCAATATCATCTCCATCCGGGATGTAACTGCCCGGCATGAGATGGAGGAACGGCTCCGGGAGAGCGAGAGGAGGTTCCGGACCCTGTCCGATGGCGCCCTGGAAGGCATAATGATTCACGACAAGGGTGTCATCAGTGACTGCAACCACCGGTTTGCCGAATTGTTCGGGTACCGGCCCGAAGAGATCATCGGCCGGAACGGGTTTGAATTCATGATGACTCCCGAATCCCACGCCCGGATCTCCGACTGGAAACAACAGGGTGCCGGAGGCACGATCGATATTATCGGCACCAGGAAGAACGGGACCGTCTTCTCTGGCGAGACATCATCCGCCCCTATAATGTGGCAGGGACGACCCCGGCGGATTGTCCAGATGCGCGATATTACCGACAGGAAACTGGCGGAAGATGCACTGCGGGAAAGCGAGGAGCGGTACCGGCGGCTCATCGCGCAATCTTTCGATGCGGTTGTCATTCACCAGGAAGGAACGGTCGTTTTTGCAAACGAGGCTGCAGCGAGGCTGGTGAAAGCAAAAAGTCCTGCGGAGATGGTCGGGAGGGCGACCCTCGATTTCGTCGATCCGGCATTCTTCGGTATTGTAAGCGAGCGGATCAGTATAATGCTGGAAAATCCCGGTGCAACGGTCCCCCTGATCGAAGAACAGTTCCATTGTGTGGACGGGACAACTGTTGACGTGGAAGTAATCGCAACCGCTACCGTGTACCAGGGAAAGCCGGCGGTCCAGGTCGTAGGCCGCGATATTTCCGGGCGCAAGCAGGCCGAGGAGGCGCTGCGCGCCGCAAACCGGCAGCTCAATCTCCTCAACAGCATCACGCGCCACGATATTCTCAACAAGGTTATGGAAATTTCCGGGTACCTGGAACTCGTAAAACAGGAGCCGCTCGATCCGAAGGTAATGGACATGGTGGGAATCCTCGCGTCCACCACCCGGTCTATCGGCGAGCACATCGAGTTCACCAGGATTTACCAGGATCTCGGCTCCACGGAATCGCGGTGGCAGGATCTTGCCCGGGTACTCCCTCCCCGTTCCCAGGTCCCCCCTGGAGTAACCCTGCAGTCCGATGTCGGGGGTGTCGAGGTATATGGGGATCCGATTCTTGAAAGGATCTTTTTCAACCTTCTGGACAATACCCTGCGTCATGGCAGGCATGCAACAACGATCCGGGTGCATGCCCGTGAATGCCCCGGCGGGCTGGACATCTTCTGGGAGGATGACGGCATCGGGATTCCGGTACAAGAGAAGGAGAAGATTTTCCAGCGGGGCTATGGGAAAAACACCGGCCTTGGCCTCTTTTTAGCCAGGGAAATCCTTTCCATAACCGGGATTACCATCAGCGAGACCGGTGAGCCGGGCCGGGGCGCACGCTTCGAGATGAAGGTGCCGCACGGGAGGTACCGGATTCCCCCCGGGGGAAATACGGACTGAGGGGAGGAAAAAACCCGGGTTGCCGGGCCGGGAGAGGGGGGGGTCGCGTTCCCGTTTCGCAGGGAGGAGGCCGGACGGGTGCAGCAGGTGACGGCCATCCGGAACCTTAAAAAGAAATGCCACGATCATACTTGTGTCGAGAGGTCAAACGTATGGTGTCTCCCCAAAAATGCCCGTTCTGCAATCCCATCGCGGATGAGATTGTCGCACAGAACGATCTCTGCTATGCCCGCTGGGACCGGTTCCCGGTCAGCAGGGGGCACCTGCTCGTGATCCCGTTCCGGCACGAGCCGGATTTCTTCTCGCTCTTTATTGAGGAAAAACAGGCGATGGTCGCCCTCATTGACGTGTGCAAAGGCATCGTCGGGGAACAATTCCAGCCGGCCGGTTACAACATCGGGGTCAACGTGGGCGAGGCAGCCGGGCAGACCATTATGCACTGCCATTGCCACGTGATCCCCCGGTATGCCGGCGATGTCCGGGACCCCCGGGGCGGAGTGCGGTGGGTTGTGCCAAAGAAGAGGGATTATTGAAAGGGGCGGCACCCTCGTTATCACACGGCAGGGCGGGACAGGGGATAAGGGTTTTGCAGGGGTGCGAAAGAGAGGCAGCACCGGCACCCGGGAGAACCGGAGGAACGCTCTTCCGGCTGGCGCGGCCGTGCACCGGTCAGGACCCTTCAGGGGCGGTCTCCGCGGGTACATCCCGTGCGTGCCATGCAAAGAACACCGCGACGAGGCTCAAACCTGCGGCAAGGTAAAATGCCGCCTGGAACCCGGCAGCTATCTCCGGCATCGGGACCGTGAACGGATCGCTGTACCGCGTCGCAGCCACACCGGCAATCAGGGTCTCGGAAAATGCGATCTGGAAGATCACGATCCCAAGGATAATGCCGGTATTGCCCAGCGCTTTCATGACGCCGGATGCAGCGCCTTTCATATCTGCGGGGCTGTGGTCCATGATCAGTTTTGTATTGGGGACAAGGAATACCCCGCGGGCAAGACCGAGGGCGGTGAGTGCGAGGATGGCAGGAATGAGCGTGATACCCTGCGTAAACCCGGCAAAGAACAGGTACACCGCTGCTCCTCCCGCCGCGCCGATGACGCAGAGCGTTCTCGCACTGAACCGGTCGGCGAGGAGGCCCACGGCCGGGGTAGCAAGGAGCATCACTGCGCCGGGCACGATAACGATGAGGCCGGTCAGCGCGTAGGAATAGCCAAGGACAAGGTTCAGGTAGAACGGGAAGAGAAAGACCGGGCCGTTGATGACCAGCTTCATGAGGAAAAACGAGATATTCGCATTCGTGAAGTGCCGGTCCCGGAACAGGGAGATCTCAAAGGCAGGGTCCTCGGTTGCACTCTCGTACACGATCGCGAGCGTCCAGAAGGCGAACGTGAAAATGGCCAGGCCTGCCGTGATGAGACTTTCGATCCCAAAGACGTTCACCGAACTGATGGCAAGGACGAGCGCGAGGGTGGCGCAGGAAAAGAGGCATGCCCCGAAAAGATCGAACTTCCTTCCCCGGGACGTTTTTTCGCCTGCCGGCAGGGTGAAAAAGCCGGTGGCAGCGATCGCCAGCCCGACGGGCACCAGGGTAAAAAAAATCCAGCGCCAGGTGAACGTACCGGCAATTGCCACGCCAAGGGTAGGCCCCAGGACGACACCCAGTACCGCCGCCCCGGAAAGATACGCAAATCCCCGCCCGTGCCAGGGTTCCGGGACATGGCAGGTGACATACGGGGTGACAACGGCCGCGATCATCGTCGCACCCGCCGCCTGGATAACGCGGAAGAAAATGAGCTGGTTTACGGTGCCCGAGAGGCCGCAGAGGAGCGATCCCAGGGCAAATACAGCAGTGCCGAAAAGGAACACCCTGCGGTACCCCCAGACGTCCCCGAGTTTCCCGAAAAAAAGAAACAGTCCCGAGAGGACCAGCAGGTACACGATAACCGTAGCGGAGGCAAGCCCGGTGCTCGTATAGAGATCGCCGGCGATCAACGGGAGCGAGACCGTGATGTTGCTCGCCGCATAGGCGCTTACAAGAGCGCCAAGGCAGATGAGGGCGAGGTTGAGCCGCCAGTGCCGTTCAGGGGCGGCGGCTCCGGTCGGTGCATCCATGAGAGAATTCACCCTGCCGGGTATATGATTGTTTCAATGGCAGTCCGCGACCGTGCGGGACCGGGGACACCACAAAAACCATGTGTACAGGAAAAGAGAAGGTACGATCGAAATGGTACTGGATCGGTTCACCGGGCGGGTGAGGGTGCTGGTTGTCGCGTGCTGCATCCTGCTCGTGGTCGCTGCCGTTATCGTCGCCGTCGGATTTACCGAACAGGTACAGACCAGGAAGCACATACTCCAGGATGAACTGCGGATCACCGCCGGCCAGATCGCAGCGCAGGTGAACGGCGACGGACTGCTTTCCTTAAAACCGGGCGATGAAGGATCGCCGCTCTACCTCTCGTTTGCAAAGACGATTTACCGGGCACGCAGCAACAACACGCATATCAGCAACGCGTACGTCATGCGGGTGGATAACGGGAATATTACCTATGTCATCGATGATTTTTACCTCACGCACGGGCTGGACTCGTCTGTTGCACGGATCGGGTACCCGATAACCGAGGATAAGCCGGTACTCATGGCGGCGCTCGCCGGGCCAGAGAGCTCCCCGGATATATATACGTCAAAGTGGGGATCGTTTCTCTCCGGTATGCCCCGGTCAGGGATTCGAATGGCACGGTTGTCGGCATCCTCGGCGTGGACGAGACGGCAGATTTCGTAAACCAGTACGAGTATGCCGATGTCTTCAATCTTGTTGAGGTTACGTGAGGACCCGCTTTATCTCAAATGAGGCATCGATGATGGGAGAGGAGTCCGGACGGCCCACGGTACGATAGGAAGTCCGTGGGTGTCACTTTTTATAATTTCAGAGCGACTATCATTTCATTGTATGACCCGGCCGGATATTTACCAGACGATCCAGTCCAAAAAGGAGGACATCTCCCGCCTCGCAGAAAAGTACGGCGCTTCCCATATCCGGATCTTTGGATCGGTGGCCCGCCATGCGGCTGATGAAAAGAGCGATATCGATTTTCTTGTCGAACTGGAACCCGGCAGGACTTTTTTCGACCTGGGCGGACTCGCGTACGATCTTTGAAAAACTCCAAGGCCGGCCGGTGGATGTCTGTACCCTGCCCCTGCTCGCGGGAACACATCAGGACAAGAGTTGCTCTTGAAGCGGTCCCCCTATGAGAGACGACAGGCTGCGGTTGGTGGATATGGCAGAGTCGATGGAGGAAAATTTCAGAAATATACGCCATCAGGAAAACAGGGATTCATGCATGACGAGCTCGTCAAGGTCTGGGTTGTCCATTATCTTCAGGTTCTTGGGGAAGCCTCCCGTGGAGTCTCGGAGGAATCCCAAGTGAAATATCCCCGGGTTCCCTGGGGCAGGATCATCGGATTCAGGAATATTCTCGTCCATCACTATTTTGCGATTAATCCTGATGAGATCTGGGCAGTTGTCGAAGTGAATATCCCTCCTCTCAAAAAGGAACTGGAAAGGATCCTGGCACACTATCCGGCTGACGAGTGATGTTGACAGGGTAGAGGAAATAACCCGGAGGATGGACAAAGCCCATGAAAAACATTATTCTTA
>Ga0074046_10004928_pt1 | contig 10766 bp, 6 predicted proteins | sample BogForMeECP23OM3_FD_94441 | JGI IMG/M metagenome (GOLD analysis project Ga0074046, IMG submission 94441) | Bog forest soil microbial communities from Calvert Island, British Columbia, Canada - Bog Forest MetaG ECP23OM3 | ecosystem: Environmental > Terrestrial > Soil > Wetlands ...
AACAAAATCAACCGAAATCGCGCGTGACGTGGCACTACATTTTAGCGCCAGATGCCCGTCGCCCGCAATCATATCAATACCTTGCACCGAGCGCGCAGGCTCCAACTGTCGAAGATCAGCTTGGCCGCCGCCTCGGTGAGCCGCGTCTTGACCAGGAGCGCGAAGGACGGGCGCGCCCCGTTCGCCATCCAGCGGTTGGCCTGTTGCTCCTGGCCCATCGCGAGGCCGATCGCGTCGCGCGCCGTGCCGATGGTCGACAGCCCGACCAGGCTGTTGAAGGAGAGGCCGCGCAGATGCAGCATGTCCTCGGCGGCGATCGCCACGGGGAAATCCCGCAGCATCGCCAACTGCCAGAGGCCGATCCGGTTGACGTTGTAGAAGATCCCGCCGTCGGCCGCCTCGAGCACCAGCACGGCGTCCGGGTTGACCGGGACCAGCTCGACCGGCTGGCCGCGGGAATCGCGGCGGACGGGCGCATAGGCGTTGCCGCGCAACAGATGGGCGACCGACTGCTGCTCCATCCACTCGAACCAAGTCTGCGCCCGGTTCGGCTTCACGAACAGCCCCGCGACCGCGGGCGCCTTGGGCCGGCTCTTGAGCCGGTCGTCCGGCTTGACCTGGACGCGCTGGCCCCGCGCGTCGCGGCGGAACAGGCGCGGCGTGCAGCGGGAGACGTCCTGGGCGCGGATCGTGACGCAGGCGTAGACGGTTGACACGGACATGGCCGTCGCCTGGGAGATGAGCATCCCCGAGGCCGACGGCGTCGCGCCAAGGGTCGGCAGCCAGCCCTGCGTCGCCAGCGCCGCGCCGCCGGCGGCGGCGGATTTTTGCCGGCGGCCGAAGGCGGCCGTGAGCCAGGAGAGCGCGCCCACCTTCAGACGACCAGGAAGCCGCGGCTCTCGTAGACCGACGGGCCGCCGAGCGGCGGCGGCTCCGGATTGGTCGACATGAGCGCCACCGCGTCGAACAGGGCCATCAGCGGATCGATCTTGCCGCTGCCGGCCAGCTGCTTAGTGATCATCACCGCGTTGCCCTTGAGTTCGGTCTTGCCGTTGCCGACCGCCCAGGCGAGGAGCGCCTGGCCGGCGTGAACGAGCGTGCCGTCGAGCAGCTTGCGCTCGGCGGTATTGATCGCCCCCATCAGCTTGAAGCCCTGGCTGACGCCGACGACGCGCGAGCGCTCGCCTTCCGGGGCCTCGACGACGCCGATCGAGGCGAGCCCGTCGACGATGAGCCCTAAGCCGGCCGGGTCGAGCCCGACCACGGCGAGCTTGCCGCTCTCCTCGCAGACGCGCACGACGGCGACGAGCTCGGCGATGTCGGGCGGAAGCTCCACTTCCGATTCTTCCGCCTCATTTGAGGGCGAAAAATCGGAAGTCGGTTGACCCGAGGCCGCCGCGCCGGGAATCTGGTTGACCGAACTCGGCTCCGGGCCCGCGTAACTTTTTTCGTCCTCGTTTGAGGGCGAAAAAAGCGACACGTCGGAATCGATCCGGCCCTGAATTTCGCCCGCCGGGACCGGCCCCGCCTGGTCGACCACGACGAGCTCGCCGGCGGCGGCGAAGTCGATCAGCGTCGCGGCGATCGACTTGCGGCGGCGCAGGCCTTCGACGTGCACGAAGCTCTTGCCCCAGGCGAGCCAGCGCTTGGTTTCCGCCTCGCGACCGACGACGGAGAGCGCGAGCAGGTCGTCGAGGCCGCCGCCGTCGATGCCGACCGCCAGCACCTCCGAGCGCTCGATCAGCGCCTCGAGGGTGAGGGCCGGGTCGGCGGCCTTCAGCCAATGGTCCGCGCCGGCCCAGCGGTCGGCGCGCAGCGAAAGCCCGATCTCGACGTTGAAATGCTGCGAGGCCAGGAGCGCCAGCGCCTCGGGCCCCTTGCGCTCGGCGGTGACCAGTTGGTCCTCGAGGAACGCCGGCGAGACCGAGCGGCCGAAATTCGGGTTGACCAGCGGCCACAAGCGCCGGTCCTTCCAGCCGCCGTCGGCACTGGCGCGCGCCGGCAGCTCGTAGAGGACCGGCAGCAGCGGCTTTTTGAGCTCGCCGTCGCGCACCGCCCGGGCGACCTCGAGCTCGGCCTTGAACACGCCGGCCGGCGGCGCCTTCGATTGCGTCGTCAGCTGGATCAAAAAGCCGTCGGGGCGGGCGGCGAGCGCGCCGCGCACCTCGACGAACACCTGGTTGGCGCGCGGCTTGGCGGCGAATTCGTGCGTCTCGTCGATCAGGGTATAGGTGTTCTTGCCGCCGGTGATCGCGTCGGTGTCGGCCGCCTTGATCTCGGCGATCGCGTCGGTGTTGCGGTGCGTGATGCGCCGGATATGCGTCTGCACGTGAAACAGCGCCGCCAGCGCCGGGTCCGCCTTGACGGTGAGCTCGGCCTGGCGAAAGGCGATGTTGGCGATCGTTTTGGTCGGTGCGACGAACAGGAACTCCGCCGCCGGCCGCCGGTTGACGATGAGCGTGGTCAGCGCGAGCGAGCCGGAATAGCTCGACTTGCCGTTCTTCTTCGGAACGAGGACGAAGACCTCGCTGATCCGGCGGACGCCCGCGGTCGGGAAGTAAGCGCCGAAGATCACCTCGACGATCTCGAGGAACCAGCCGCCCGCCACCTCGGCCATCGTCGGCTTGCCGACGATGTCGGGGGCCTTCAGCCGCTTGAACACGCGCAAGGCCCGGTCGGCCTCGGCGCGGTTGAGCGGCAGCGCCGGGACGAGCGAGCGGCCGGAAAGGATCCGGTCCTCCCAGTCGGGGACGGCCGTCGACCAGTCCGCCATTTCAGTTGGCGAGCGCGCCCGGAACCAGGTCGTCGCCCCATTCGGTGCCGACGCCGGCGGTCTCGGCCGCCCCGCGCGCCGCGTCCTTTTTCGACGCGTAGCCGGAGGCCTCGGCCGGCTTGGCCTCCGCCCAGCCGGCGCGGCACTTCAGCCAGAAAATCTTGGCGCCCAGCGCGCCCGGCCCCTTGCTCATGCCCTGGAGGAACAGGCTCTCGGCCATCTTGGCGTTGGCCTTGATCGCCGCGACGGCGACCTCGCGCGGGTAATGCTGGCGCAGCGTCGGGACGCTGATCCCCAGCACCAGCGCGATCTCGTCCTGCGGGATGCCGTAGGAGGCCATCGCCTCGACCGTCTTGCGGTCCTTCTCGGTCGGGGCGTGGGCGGGGCGCCCGCGCTTTGCCTCAGAGGAGGCGGACCGGGATTCCTTTGGCTTGGGCATGGGCGATCGTGTTCTCGGTGCCGCCCTTTCGGTCGGGCGCGGGGAAGGCGACGCAGACGTCCGCAGCGTCCACGATCCGCCGGTTGCGGGCGAAATAGCGGGAGGCCGCCCATGCCGATCTTTATTTTGCGCGATCGCTTTTCGATCGCTTGCTGCGCCCGCCGATCAGGAGCAGGGCTAATCGTGGCGGGAGCGAAAAGCCGATCTCCGCCAGACACTTAGCAAACCAGAGGGAGACCACAAATGGCAAAGGTTTTCACCGTCAGGTCGAACGCCAACCGCAAGGTCCGCGCGACCGTCGAGCAGTATCCCGGCAGCTGCAAGGCCGAGGATTTCACCGTCGAACCGGTCGAGGGCGGGTTCGTCATCCGCATGACGGTCCGCGACGACGCCGGGCAGGCCTTCGCCCGTTATCACGACTTCGAATATGCGGTCCCGGGCATCGAGCCGGCGGCCGAGGCGGAACAAGAAATGTCGGCCGACGAACGCCTCGCGCACGCCGACGAGGTGATCGCCCACGCCGACGCCACGATCGCCGCCAACGAGGCCGCGCTGGCCGAGGCCGCGTCGATCGCGTCGTCGCCGGCCGAGGCCCCGGAGGGCGAGCTCGTCCTGCCGGAAGGCTTCAGGCTGGGCCGCGCCAAGCCGGCGCCCGCGCCGGCGGCCGTCGCGCCGAAGGCGCGCAAGTCCCGCGCCCCGGCCGCTCCGAAGGCGCGCAAGTCCAGCGCCCCCGCGGCGCCGGCCCCGAAGGCCCCGCACGCCGGGCCGGGCAAGTTCGCGGCATTCCGCGAGGCCGCCGAGCGCGGCGAGCTGCCTCCGGTACCGGATTTCTCGGCCGACCTGCACAAGCGCAACCGCGGCCGGCTGGCGCAGCTGGTCTCGATGGCCGAGGCGGGCGACGTCACCGGCCTCGAGGCCTTCCCGATCGTCCCGAACTGCACCAGCCCGAAGGCGATGGATCGGTATCGGAACCTCTGCGTGATCGCCCTCAAGGCCCGCGCCGCGAAGCCGGAGGCGTAACATCCGACGTCAAAACCGAGCGCACCGCGAACAGCCCATGTCGGCGGCGCTAGGGAAGCCGCCGCCGCTGGCCAGAGAGGCCTCGTCGGCGGCCGAGAGCCGACGCCCCGGCTACAGTGACGCCCCGAACCTCTCCAGCCGGCCCCGAGGGCGATTTTGACGAGACCGGCGGCCGTGCAGACCGGGGGCGGATCGACCAAGCGCTGGCGGCCACCGCCGAACAGGTGGAGGCGTTGAGCTAAATTGCCCAGACCATGTCTACGGGCCCGAGCCCCAGTTAGACGGCCGGAATCGACCCTTTGCTGCCCTTCAAGATCGGGCCTATGAACGGGCGCGAAGCGCGAGAAAGCGGACTTCGGCCAAAGGCGTCGGTTGCACAGAAGCGGCGCTTCCGCCAAGGGATGCGTGATCCCCACGGATCGGGCGGATCCTTGATCTGGCCAAAATGATCAAGAGGCGCGAAGGCGCGACCCCCCAATTCCAGCGCGCCAACGCCGGAATCACTTGGATTAGGAAACCCGGAGACTACGCCAACCCGATTCCAACCACTTCCGCGACGGGACCAGCGTTGTGTATTTCGAGAACAAGGGCTCGAACTGGCGCGCACAGATGCGTTACTGCGCTACTTCGCACTGGCAATCGTCCGCGTTCCAGTACGAGCCCTTTGGGCATTTTCGCGGCTTGCACACGGGTTCGCACTGGCAATCGTCCGGATTCCATGTGGATCCAGTCGGGCACTTTCGCGGCGCGCACGTTGCAACAGTCATCCCGTCGGCAGCGGAACTGCCAGCGTAAGAAGCCGTCACGGTCACGTTTTTGTTCGGTCCCGAGTAATTGTTGGTCGCCGGGAAGCTTCCGGTGAAGCTACCGGCGGGAACGGTCACGCTCGCGGGCACAGTTACAGCCGATGGATCGCTGGATGAGAGCGCCACATTGGCGCCTCCGGCTGGTGCAGGCTTATTGAGAGTGACTTTCGCCGTGGCGGTGTCCCCAGAGTAAAGCACCGTCGTCCCAAGGTCGAGCGTGACCGGGGGCCAGCCTTGTACGCCGATGGTGGTGCTGACGGAGCTCCCCTCGTAACTGGCGGTGAGCGTCACGTTTTCCGTTTTGGGCGTGGGCGGGAAGGACAGTGGGAAGCCGCCATATGTGGAGCCCTCTGGTACAGTCACGGTCGCCGGCGGCACTAAGGCCGCGGGATCGCTGCTGGTGAGGGCAACTAACGCGCCGCCAGCTGGCGCAAAGCCATTGAGGTACACCCAGCCGGGCGAGCCACCTATTTCACCGCGGTTGTAACCGATGGTGGTGAGCGCTGCGTGCGGCTCATACGTGAACACACTCTTCGGCGACGGCGGGCCGGAAAAGGCTGGAACCTTCAAAGTGACGGGCGCCGGGCCGGCGCCATGGGGCGGGCTCAGCGCGCTAAAGCCCAAGCCGGCGCATCCGAAATGCAGAGCTTGCACTTCACCGAAGAAGACCTGGATGTTGCTAGGAAGGCTGGGGGGATCGCTGCCGATCTGAACACAAGTGCCGCCGGTAACCGGTCCGCTCGATGGGCTGATGCCTAGGGCGGTGGGACCGGTGTAGGTGAATTGGTCTGCTGGCGTAGTTGCGCTGCACGCGCCGTGGAGGCAAGCCACTACGTCCACGTTGTGGCCGGGGTCGTCAGGCGGAGTGTCGATGTAGCACTCATTGCCATTGTAGCACGGTGACCACGGGTCCCCATTCACGCTCGTTACGCCTTTGCCGCCAACCACAAAATGGGTGCCCATGTCTTGGAAGCCAGCCCCCTTGACCCAAACGGCGGTGCCGCCGGTGAATGGTCCGCTCGTGGGATTGATGCCCGTAATGGTGGGTCCCACGAAAAACGGTACTGTGTTTGGTGCCCCGCTAGTGCCGGCGTCGGTCGTCACATAGATGTTCCACGAGCCAGTTGACAGATTACTAGGGATGTGTGCGGTGATGCTGGTCGCCGAGTTAACGTGGAAATTGTCCGCCGGGCTTACGGATTGCACGTTAATGAAGTTCGTCCCAGCGATGGTCACCGTAACAGCCGCGCCGAACGGAGTGCTGTTCGGCGTCACCGAGGTCACCGTGGGTGCCGGACGCGGAATTACGGAAGGCGGCGCGTCCGCGCACAGCAACTGATTGTGGTCGCCGTGAATGCCGGTCATGATGCGTGGCATCTCGCCCGCGGCGAAGCAACCGTGCATATCTTCGAGCTGCGTTCCGGTATCAACCTTCTCGTTGGCAAGCGGCGGCTCACCTCTGCTTTTATCGTAACAGCATGTGAGCTGGTTTCTGCCGTCGTGGAGCCCTTTCATGTATTGTCCCACTGGGCATGCGTGCATGCCGCTTCTCTGCGTCCCCGTGTCCACCGTGCAGACCTCGTCGCTGGGCGTCTTAAGGATCGGGGCGCACAAGAATTGATTGTGGTCAACGTGCGCACCAATCAACGCCTCGCCTGGCCGGCAACAGTGCATGTCATTGCACTGTGTCCCATAGTCGCGGTCAATCGGTGCCGGCCGACTGAAGATGAGCTCAAACGCGCTCGCATCATCGAGTTCGTGTGGCATCCCAGTGATAAAGTTGATCGTAAGCGCGTCTGGGCCGAGGAGCTGGTAGATGGTCTGGGCGTTCTTGAGCGCCCCGATTGCACACTCATTCTGGCCGTTCCAGAACGGATCGGAAGTACCCCAGGTGATCATAAACCGGCGAGGGGCAATGAGCGCCGCCAGGTCTTCCATTTCGAGCAGCCGGGCCGGGGCCGAGTTGGTGGCCACCGCCATCTCAACGTTGTTGCCAATGGGGACATTGACTAAGCCAGGGATCGTCTGGCACTCATGATTTTTAGGGTACGGAAGTGGGTTGGGATCTGGGTTATTCAAGCACGCGAACCCCAGGAAAAGATCACCCGCCATTGACCCGCCAGTGACGCGCGTATCCAGCGCGCCGAGGAACGTCGACTGATACGAGCCTAGGCTGAGACCGACGCTGAAGACACGCGACCGATCGACTCCAGGCTGCGCGACCAAGATTCCAACGTCGGTAAGGTCGTCGAGGAAGTACGTCTGCGGCAGCCGCCCGAGCCGCCATGCGACCTCGTTGTGGCAGGCTTTCGAACCGGCGCCGCCGAAGAGGCAAGCCGGCAGGAGCGGGTTAAACTCCTCTGAGACAGGTGCCTCACCGAAGCTCGGCGTGTCCGGCGCGATCACGATCACGCCTTGCTGAGCGAGATAGAGGGCTGCCGCACGGTGATCCGATCCCCAGTCCCGCGCGGTCACGTCCTTCCCGCTAGCGTGCCCATGCAGGACGATCGCAGCCGGGTAGCTGCCCGATGGCTGATAGTCGCGGGGAAATAGGAGATAGGCCGAGCCATGGTGGCCATCGCCCTCGGCGGAGATGTAATGAATCTTGATACGCTTGACGCCGCCCTCGACGATCTCGGGCGGATCGCTGGAATAGGGCACGCTTGGCGGCCCGCTCGTTGGCAGATTCAAGATTCGCCACAACCAGTTGCGCACCGCGCGTCGCCACATCTCGGAGTTAACCGGATTGAGCCGCAAGAACGACCGGCTTCGCTCGGGATCGAGGTTGATGTTTACTGGATCGGGATTCGGCGAAGGCGGCGAGACGACTTTGGCGCATAGTAATCGGTTCTGGCCCACGTGAATGCCCGTCATGTACGTATCGGCTGCGCGCAGCGGGCACGCATGCATGTTCTGTTCTTGATGGCCTCCGTCGACGAATTCGCCAAACAGCTCGCTGTAGCCGCGCGTGCGATCATAGCAGCACGTAAGCACGTTGTTGCCAGCGTGGATCCCGCGCATATAGGTTCCACTCGGGCAAGCGTGCATGCCCTGGCGCTGAGTCGGAAAATCGAGAAAGCAATCTTCAGCGCCCTGATTCACTTTGCGGCAGAGCAACTGATTGTCGTCCACGTGCACGCCTCGCATGGCGTATCCCGACGGGCAACAGTGCATGCCGAAGCACTGTGTCCCGGCATCCACTATCTCGGGCGCTGGCTCGGCAAGAGTAAATTTGCTGCCAGCGTTCGAGCAACATACAACCAGGAGTAGGATGAATATAGGAGTTAACCGGCGCATGGCTGAACTTGCTTGGACGCGAGCTTCGCGGCCACCATGCCGAGAAGAACGAGAACCGACACGCCTATGATTGCCGGCTTCATTGTTCGTCCTCACGCCGAAGGTTGGTTGCTGAGATACCGACATTTCCCAGTTGGCGGCCGGTTGAGCGGCGTTTGATGAGAAGGAAGCGGCTCTCTGGCCCACCGGGTAGCGAGAACGTGTTGGTTCGTCTGGGAGCCTCTCGCCGGAGCGGCACGGACAACTGCTGGGTTCCGAGCGCTCTGGCACAGAGTCACATAACGCGAAACACAACCCCCTCTCAACCAACAAGCATATTTCGGGTTACCAAAGCCGATATTCACATAGTAGGTAGTTGTTCCCGACATGGATGCCCGCCATCGGCAGACCAATCGGACACGCGTGCATTCCCTGTCGGACCGTCTGACCACCATCACCGGGATGATCCACGGTTCGTCCGCTTGCCGCGCTCGTGGGCGCTGGCACGCACAACAGGAGGTTACGGCCTTCGTGAAACCCGCTCATGACTTGACCATTAGGACAAGCATGCATACCAAAGTCTACAGAAGTGTTGTCCACCGTCTCTTGCGATTCTTGATAGCCTGCTCCAATGCGTGCGCACAGAAAGTTATTGTGGCCAACGTCAATACCAGTCATGTATAGTCCAATCGGGCAGGTATGCATTCCCTTTCGCGCAGTGGCTGGGGAACCGTCTACAACTTCCTGCGCGATCGCTGCGGAACAAAGAACCGCCGCCGCGGTACCGAGACAGACGAGCATCCCCAACTTTGACATCGATTTTCTCCCAATTAGAGTTGCCAATGATTGCTCTAGTTGCGGCAGGTGCGCTGCCGTGTCGATGCGACATAGTGACCTATCGCCCCACACAATGGTCCCGTCGCGAGTTGTGTTGGAATTTGCCGACGCGTCTTCGGGCGGCACGCGGCTATTCGATCATGCGGCGATGTCAATGATCTGATCGGAGGCCTTCCCGGCGAGGCTCCGCCATCCGTCGACGCGAATGGCGGCTTTAGCACGGATTGCGGTCCGTCCCGAGGCGACCCCTGTAGGCGCGCTCTCCGCCCGTTCCTGCCGTTCGGCCGTCGCCCACCTTGGCGTTCTGACACGAGGCGCGCCGAATCGTCTGCCGCTTTCGCACCGAGTTGACCAGGTCCGGCTGCCAGGCCGGGAACCGGTACGGGGTCAAGCGCGCCCATCGAGCCGGAAGCCCGCCGGCAGCGTTCCGATGAGCTCGAGGTCGGGCCGAGGGAGGGGCGGCCGCGTCCACGACGGCTCCCAGGTCGCCGCCGCCTCCTCCTGCCGGCGCGAGACGATCCGGCCGGCGGCGAGGTCCTCGAGCACGCGCAAGGTCAGGCGGACGCCGAGCGGGGCGAGCTTGTCGCGCCACAGACGCTCCGGGGTCTCGCCCGGAAAGATGAACACGTGCTCCTGCGCGGCGATCGGGCCGGCGTCGACGCTGTCGTTCAGCCAGTAGACGGTGCCGCCGGTGACCGCGTCGCCCATGTGGACCGCCCAGCGGACGGCGTCGCGGCCGCGGTGGCGGGGCAGGAGCGAAGGGTGATAGCCGATCGCGCCGAGCCGCGCCTTGAGCCTGGTCTTGCGCCCGACGAAGTCGTGGCTGTGCGCGCAAACGATCAGATCGACGCCCCCGGGCAGGAGCTCGGCGCGCAGCTTGCCGGCCTCGAGCCAGGGGACGCCGGCCTTCTCGGCGGCGTCGCGCAGCCGGTCGGGGAGGAGCCCATTGGCGCGCCACGCCGGCGCGCTGACCTGGACGACCTCGTGGCCGGCCTTGCGGACCGCGTCGAACACGGCGATCCCGAAGGCCTTCTGCCCGGCGAGATAGAGCCTCATGCGGCGGCCTTCGCCGCGGCGAGCCCGGCCTCGCCGTAATAGCGGAAGCCCTGCACGGCGCGGAAGTGTCCGCCGAAGCCGGCGCTCCCGATCGCGGCGCCGGCGTCGCGCAATCGCATCTGGCCGGTGCCGGACTTGTACGAGGACCGGCGGATCGAGTTGCGGCTCTTGATTTTCGACCCGCCGAACAGCGCGGCCGACAGTTGCCGCCAGCGCTTGTCGCGGCGGAGCGCGGCGGCGAGCTGGGGGTGGCTGGTGTGAAAGATCGTCGTCGTCTTGCGCCCGGGGAGGCGGCAGCCCTCGGCGCCCTGCGCCTGCAGCTCGCAGATGGTGTTCAGGAAGCGGAGGCCGACGCCGGCCCCCTGCCACTCGGGCATGACGACCAGGCGGCAGGCGCGCGCCTCGACGCCCTTGCCCTTGTTCATGGTCGAGACGGCCAGGTGGACGGCGAGCTCGCCGTCGACCGTCCCGACGTAATAGCCGGCCCCGACCATCCGCGGCAGCTTCAGATAGTGATGCGGCTCAAACAGCGGCCAGTAACCGCCGTCCGTCTTCCAGA
>Ga0074046_10004930_pt1 | contig 10762 bp, 11 predicted proteins | sample BogForMeECP23OM3_FD_94441 | JGI IMG/M metagenome (GOLD analysis project Ga0074046, IMG submission 94441) | Bog forest soil microbial communities from Calvert Island, British Columbia, Canada - Bog Forest MetaG ECP23OM3 | ecosystem: Environmental > Terrestrial > Soil > Wetlands ...
ATCAGGTGCAGGATGGCGTGCTCGGCCCCGCCAATGTACTGGTCGATGGGAAACCAGTAAGCCACCGCGTTCACGTCGAACGGTGCGGTATCGACCTTCGGGTCGGTGTAGCGGTAGAAGTACCAGGAGGAATCGACAAACGTGTCCATGGTATCGGTGTCGCGACGTGCGGGGCCGCCGCACTTCGGACACGTGGTGTTGACGAACTCCGGGACTTGCGCCAGCGGTGAGCCGCCAGCCAGCGTGATCGTCACGTTGTCGGGCAACACTACCGGCAAGTCCTTCTCCGCGACAGGAACCACGCCGTCTTTCGCGCAATACACCATGGGAATCGGCGTGCCCCAGTAGCGCTGCCGGCTGATGCCCCAGTCTTTCAGGCGATAGGTCACCGTCGCTTTGCCGAAGCCGTGTTCCTCGGCGTACTTCGACATTTTGGCGATGGCTTCTTCGCTCGGCAGGCCGCTAAACTCCCCCGAGTTGATCACCAGGCTGTTGGTTTCGACGAAAGGCAGCAGTGCGTTATCGGGATTGCCGTTGGGAATGTCGCCTTCGTGGCGCGGCATGATGACCACGCGGATGTCGAGTCCGTATTTCTTGGCGAATTCGTAGTCGCGCTCGTCGTGCGCGGGGACGGACATGATGGCGCCGGTGCCGTAATCCATGAGCACATAGTTCGCCACCCAGATCGGCACCTGCTCGCCGTTGTACGGATTGATGGCGAATCGTTCGGTGAACACGCCGTGCTTCTCGATGGCACCCACGTCGCCGACTTCCTTCGCCTTGCGCTGCTCGGCCATCAACTCATCAACCTTGCCGCGCAACTCGGGATTGCCGGCAACCAGGTCGGCCACGATGGGATGCTCGGGCGCCAACTGCAACGAGGTCGCACCGTAAATCGTATCCACCCGCGTGGTGAAGACCGTGATGATGTCGCCTGCCGCGCCCAGCTCGCCGTCAAGCCTGAAGTCGACGAGCGTGCCTTCGCTGCGCCCGATCCAGTAGCGCTGCTGGACGGTGACGCGGTCCGGCCATCCGGGCAGCGTATCCAGTCCTTGCAGCAATTCGTCGGCATAGTCGGTGATGCGCAGGAACCATTGCTCCAGCTCGCGTTGCTCGACCAGCGTGTCTTCGTGCCGCCAGCAGCATCCGTTGGAAAGCACCTGCTCGTTGGCAAGCACGGTGGCGCACTCAGGACACCAGTTCACCTTGGCGTTCTTGCGATACGCCAGCCCTTTTTCATACAGCTTGAGGAAGAACCACTGGTTCCAGCGGTAATAGTCGGGAAAACAGGTGGCCAGCTCTTTCGACCAGTCGTAGGCGAAGCCCAGGCGCTTCATCTGCGCTTTCATGGCGGTGATGTTGTGCAGCGTCCATTCCTTCGGAGGCGTCTCGTTTTTGATCGCGGCATTTTCCGCCGGCAGCCCGAAAGCGTCCCAACCCATGGGGTGCAGCACGTTGTAGCCCTGCATCCACATGTATCGCGCCAAGGCGTCGCCGATGGCGTAGTTGCGGACGTGTCCCATGTGCAGCGCGCCCGAAGGATATGGCAGCATCTCGAGGACGTAGTACTTCTTACGTGCGCTGGTCGACGGCTCGGCGCGATACAGTTCGGGGTCACGCGCCCAGCGCTCCGACCATTTCAGCTCGATGGATTGCGGCTCGTAGCGCTCGGGCGGAGCTCCCGTGGCGGTGCCGACTTCGGCTGTGGAAGTAGAGGGATTGGGTTGTTCTGCTTTGGACTCGGCCATTTATATACTCAAGAATCGCAAAAGGGATAATCTTTCATTTTACAATGGTAGCCGCGACTGGTACGGTTTGGGGCACAGTGCGTCACCGGACCAATGCCAGGCGAGTAAATTCCAGAATGGCCACCCACAAGTCTCGCAACAACCGAATGGAACTGTCTGACCGGCAGTTTCGCGCCATCACCAAGGCGGTTTCGGATCCACGGCGCTACGAGATTCTGCAAAGCATTGCGGGCGCAAAGAATTGCACCTGTATGGAGTTGCGCGAGAGTTTCCCCATCAGCGCGGCCACGCTGTCGTTCCATCTCAAAGAACTCGAATCGGCCGGGCTGATTGCCATCGCCCGCGAGGGAAAGTTCGCCTTTCCGACCTTCCAGCGCGAGGTGTGGAAAACTTACCTCGCCAAACTTTCGGAACTGTGAAACTCTCAGGCTTACCTGCAACTTTCTTTCCTCCCGGACATCATTTAGACAGTCATCGAAGTGTTGAAATGACTATTCCGATAAAGATTCGAGGAGGAGAAACACCGTGGGAAAATTAGCTGGAAAGACTGCCGTGGTCACCGGGGCTTCGAAGGGCATTGGCGCCGGAATCGCCAAGGCGCTCGCCAAAGAGGGAGCCAGTGTCGTGGTCAACTACGCGCGCGGCAAAGATGATGCGGAAAAGGTCTCTGCCGAAATTCAACGCTCAGGCGGAAAGTCGATTACGGTGCAGGCCGACGTTTCCAAACAGGCTGACGTGGACCGCCTGTTCGCCGAGACGAAGAAGGCGTTTGGGAAAGTCGACATTCTCGTCAACAACGCTGGCGTGTACGAGTTCGCGCCTATCGAACAAATCACGGAAGCGAGCTACCGCAGGATGTTCGACCTCAACGTACTGGGAACCGTGCTGAGCACGCAGGCTGCGGTGAAAGCGATGAACGGCAGCGGATCCATCATCAACTTGAGCTCTGTCGTGTCTCTGACGCCTGTGCCTACGGGTTCGCTGTACAGCGCCACCAAAGGTGCGGTCGATGTGATCACGCGGTCGCTGGCGCTGGAACTTGGCCCACGGAATATCCGAGTCAACTCGCTGGCTCCCGGGCTGGTGGAGACGGAAGGTACGCGCGCGGCTGGGACTTCAGAAGGCGAGTTCAAGAGCTTCGCAGTGTCGCGGACGCCACTGGGACGCGTTGGAGCGCCGGAAGATATTGCCAAGGTTGCAGTGTTCCTGGCTTCCGACGATTCGGCTTGGATTACTGGCGAAGTCCTCCCGGTAGGTGGAGGAGCCAGGCTGTAACTCTCGCGAGTGCGGGGCTGGTCGGTCCAGCCCTGCGCCTGTCTAATTGCGGTTCGGCTGCGGAGATTTCACGAGCTTCTTCAGGGCCCGCACATTCTCCAGATCGTCCAGTGGCTCATCGATCGGCGTCTCGGCGATGAACGCTGCATGCGCCAGGCGCTTGTCATTCAATAGCCGCCGGAATGGTTTCAGCCCAATCGTGCCCTTCCCGATGTGCTGATGCCGGTCCAGCTTCGATCCGCGCGCGGCCTTGGCATCATTGCAGTGCCAGACATGCACGTTCTTTAGTCCAACTGTGCGATTGAGCCGATCGAGCGTCTCGTCGTAGCCGGATTCGGTGACGATGTCGTATCCGGAGACGTGGGTGTGGCAAGTGTCAATACAGGCTCCGCAGGGCACGAAGTTACGAAGCAGGTATAACAGCTCAGCAACCTGCTCGAAATTGCCGCCGAGCGAGAACTCCGACCCGGCGGTGTTCTCGATGAGGATGCGCAGGTTGCCTGTCTCGAGATCGAGACTGTCGACCGCCTGCTCGATGGCCAGAGCTACTCTTTGCAGTCCCTCCTCGCGGCTACCACCGCGAAACGAGCCGGGATGCAGTACGAGAAATTCCGCTCGCAATGCGAGCGCCCGCTCCACCTCGCCGCGAAAGGCAAGGATCGACTTGGCGTGAAATTCCGGATTTCCTCCTGCCAGGTTGACGAGGTAATTCGCATGAACGACCAGCGGGTGCAAATCGTACTTCGCGCGCAGGCGAATCATCTCGGCGACGTGACCGGAGGCGAGCTCGTACGGCTTCCACTGACGAGGGCTCGAGGAGAATATCTGCAGCGCGTTGCAACCTAAACGGTAGGCTCGCTCTGCGGCGTTGTGCGCACCTCCTGCCGTTGACGTGTGGATGCCGATGCGCCGCGCTGTGAGTTTCGGCGGCTTCGCGGGCGCCTTCAGCAACTTGAGTATGTCTTTTTCTTGGTGCTCGCTGTGGCGCGCCATGTTGTCGATTGTAGGATGCGGCACCGTCTCAGACCCTCGGCGGTTTCAGCACGGCGCTGATCACGGCACACAGAAACATCAACAGCGCGGCGACGATTGAGACCACGCCGATCAGGGCTGGCCATCCATTCACTGACCCGCAGAAGTTTACGGACCACACGCTGACGGGGGATCCAGCGTTGATGCCGGCGGTACCGTTCCACTTGGACCACAGTGAAACCAGGCCAATCAGCAGTAAAACCGCTGACGTCAGGAAGAGCTTAGGGACACGCATGGCCCGTTATTGTGCCTCGGACGGCGCCCGAATGCCAACAGTTGTAATTGCTCCGCCGCGCGGATGAACGGTACACTAGCTTGTCACAAGGGGTTGGTCATGCTTGTCGTCATGAAGGCCAACGCATCGCAAGACGATGTCCAGGCCGTTTGCCGGAAAGTTGAGAGTTTAGGGCTGCGCGCCCACGCCATTCCCGGGGCACAGCGCACCGCCATCGGCATCACGGGAAACCAAGGCGAAGTGGAACCCGGCACCTTCGAAGCGCTGGATTGCGTGCAGGAAGTCATCCGGGTCAGCAAGCCTTACAAGCTCGTCAGCCGTGAACTCAAGGAAGAAACCACCGTCATTCGCTTCGCTGATTCCGATGCCTCCATCGGCGGCAACGAAGTCGCCGTGATCGCCGGCCCATGCGGTGTCGAATCGCGCGAGCAGGCCTTCGCCGCCGCTGAACGTGTCGCCAAAGCCGGCGCCCGGTTCTTCCGCGGAGGCGCTTACAAACCCCGCACTTCACCCTACGCGTTTCAGGGTCTGGGCGAACTGGGACTGCAGATTCTCGCCGAAGTCCGCGAGCGCTTCGGCCTGCTGATTGTCACCGAAGCTGTGGATCACGAATCCCTCGCGTTGGTTGACCAGTACGCCGACGTGATCCAGATCGGCGCGCGCAACATGCAGAACTTCTCGCTGCTCAAGCGCGCCGGACGCGCCCACAAACCAGTCTTGCTCAAGCGCGGCATGTCGGCCACCCTGGAAGAGTTCCTGATGGCTGCCGAGTACATCATGAGCGAGGGCAATTACAATGTCGTGCTCTGCGAGCGTGGTGTGCGCACCTTCGCCGACCATACCCGCAATACGCTGGACCTGAGCGTCGTGCCTGCCGTGCAGCGCTTGAGCCACCTGCCGATCATCGTCGATCCCAGTCACGGCACCGGCAAGCGCAACAAGGTCACGCCGCTCTCGCGCGCTGCTGTCGCGGTCGGAGCCGACGGCCTCATCATCGAGGTTCATCCCGATCCCGACAACGCGCTCAGTGACGGCAACCAGTCGCTGTATCCCGACCAGTTCGACAGCCTCATGGTCGAGGTTCGCCAGATCGCGAATGTGCTGGGCCGCGTAGTCGCAGGCCCTGTCGCCAATCCCATGGCGCGGCGTCACGCGGGCGCGGCTGCCGACTGATGTCATTGAAGCCGCGATCACGTTGCGCTGTGAACATGGCAGCCGTAGCGTTGTTATTGTTAGCTCTCTTGCTCTCGCTGACCGCCTGCCGTCAGCGCTCGGACATCGATCCCGCTTATCACGAGTTCGCCTACGTGTCGAACGGCAAGAGCGACTCGGTCAGCGTGATTGACGCGCTGGCGCTGCGCAACGTGAAGACAATTTCTGTGGGAAAGAATCCCACGGGACTCGCCGCCAACCCAGTGCGCAACGAAATCTACGTCGCCAACACTGAGTCTAATAACGTAACCATCATTAACGCCGAACGCAACGAAGTGGTTGCAACCATCGGCGTGCACCGTGCACCGTATTTCGTCTCGGTTTCGAGCGATGGCAAGCGCGCCTATGTGGCTAACTCGGGGTCGTGGAACGTCTCGGTTATCGACCTCGACAAACGCGCCGTAATCGTAACCATTCCCGTGGGCAATGCGCCTGGACTGGCGAAAGTGTCGCCCGATGGCAGTGTAGTCGTCGTCAGCAACCGGGGCGCCAACACAGTTTCACTGATTGATACGCAGAAGCTCGCGGTGCGCAGTACTCTGCCCGTTTGCGTCCAGCCGCAGGACATCGTAATCCTTCCCGACAGCAGCAAAGCTTATGTGGCCTGCCCCGGTTCAAATCAGCTGGCTTCGATCGATCTGAAAACCGACCGCGTCATCGCGTTGCTCGACGCCGGCAGGCTGCCAATTCATATGGCACTGAAGCCCGACGGCGGCGAAATCTTCGTCAGCAACTTCGACGCCAACACGTTCTCCATCGTCGAGGCTTACACGAACGAGATCAGCGCAAGCTATCTCATCGGCAGCAATCCCGTTCGCGGCCTCGTGTCTTCCGACAACGCACTGCTCTACGTGAGCAATTTCGGCTCTGACAATGTCAGCGTGTACGCAATCGATGAAGGCCGCGTGATTGGCTCGGTTCCGGTTGGTAGCCGTCCCGACGGTCTGGCACTCACACCCAACGAAGATCATCTGCTGGTGGTGGACACCAAGTCGGGCGATGTGGCGGTAATCCGCACCGTCAAGACGCGGGATAACTCGAAGATCAGCGCCGACCGCGCGCTGGTCACTGTCATCCCGGTGGGCAACCAGCCCAACGACATCGTGATCAAGGCGTTCAAGAGCGCGGCAAAGTAGCCGGGATCAACGCGCTTCGGGGATCGCATACTCCAAGTCGTACGAGTGCTTCCCGTCAGCGATTGCGATGTTCAGCGTTCCTGAGATCCCGGCGAGCTGACCAGTGCCAGAGTCTGGAACAACCGTCACAGACAACTGCGTCGAGCCATGGCCCATGGTGCCCTTATGGACGAGGACAAACGAACCCTTGCGTCCGTTCAGTGTTCCGTCGACCCGTTCCATTGCTACGTATGCGCCGGAGCCTTTGACATCGGAGCCGGCCGTCAGCATCTCGCCATTGCTGATGGCTTCCAGATCGCCATGGTATTGCTTGTCGAGCGTATAGCGGCTCAGGGTAGTGCCCTCATCATATTTGTCCTCAGTATAGGGGAGCACTTTCACCTCAAATGTTCCTATGGCGTGGGTCGTCACAACGGAATCCTTCGTGGCTGTACTGCCGGCCGGAGACTGGGTTTGAGCGGGCGCTGTCGCTCCAAAGAGTGCCAACGTCAGAACGCCGACGAGCTTCAGCGCCAACTTAGTGGAAATTTTGCGAAACAGATCGCTCATGCCATTTCCCCGTCAACCTAATCGTTTGCGGCGACCGTCTTCCCGCAATACTGCTCAAACGCGCTTGCCAATCTACGCGCGATGTCTTCGGCTGTCCGGCTCTCGATCTCGCTGCGCGGAACAAAATGCACAAGCTCCCCATTGCGAAACAGCGCCAGGCTGGGCGACGACGGCGGAAATCCCCCGAAGTGCTGCCGTGCCCGTTCGGTGGCTTCGCGGTCCTGCCCGGCAAACACCGTGAACACCCGGTCTGGCCGGGTCGCGTTCTGCAACGCCAGGCGGACGCCCGGGCGCATCTTCCCCGCCGCACATCCACATACCGAATTCACCACGAACAACGCAGTGCCGTCGCTCTCCGCCACCGCTGCGTCAACTTCGGCCGCCGTTCGCAGCTCCTGCGCACCCGCTCGCGTCAGTTCTTCACGCATCGGAACGATCAGAATCTCTGGATACATCTTGGCCCCCACAAAGTTGAAATGATTGTCCCGATTCTGATGCTTCTGAAACGCGAAAAGAAGCATCGTTCAACCATTTATATTGGCACTACGCCAATGATAGTTGAGCAACACGTTCCGCTGGCTCCGCTCACCACGCTTGGCGTGGGTGGCCCGGCCCGCTACTTCGTCGAAGCCCATTCTGAATCCGACGTTCGCGAGGCCGTGCAATTCGCGCAGACCCGGGACCTTGCACTTTTCGTACTCGGCGGTGGCAGCAACCTGCTGGTTTCCGACGCTGGATTCAGCGGCCTGGTGCTGAAGGTGTCACTGTGTGGCACCAACCGCACCGCCAATGGCAACGACGTAACCTTCCAAGTCGCGGCAGGCGATAACTGGGATACTTTTGTCGCTCACACGGTCGAAGAAGGTTGCGCCGGGCTCGAATGCCTCAGCGGTATCCCCGGTTCGGTGGGTGGAACCCCGGTGCAAAATGTCGGCGCCTATGGACAGGAAGTATCGGAGACCATTCGCGAGGTGGAAGCGCTCGACCGGCAATCGCTGCAAAAGATGACCTTTACCAATTCCGAATGTGGCTTCGCCTATCGCGCGAGCATTTTCAATACCATCGAACGCGATCGCTACATCATTCTTCGAGTCTCGTTCGCGCTGCGCCGAGGCGGCAAACCAACGATCCGCTACGCGGACCTGCAAAAGATGTTCGCGGACGCTACGGGATCTCCGACGCTATTGCAGGTTCGCAACGCGGTGCGCGAAATACGCCGCAACAAAGCGATGCTCATCGTTCCCGGTGACGACGATGCCCGCAGCGCGGGATCGTTCTTCAAGAACCCGGTCATTCCGCAGCGCCAGTTCGAAGACCTCGATATAAAGCTGCGATCGCGCGACCTCATCCTGCCCAGCTTTCCCGCATCCGACGGATTTCGTAAGCTGCCCGCCGCTTGGCTCGTCGAGCACGCCGGATTCGCAAAAGGCTACTCGCGCGGTGCTGCCGCCATCTCTCGCCGTCATGCGTTGGCCATCGTGAATCGCGGAGGTGCGACCGCCGCTGAGATCATCGCACTGAAGAACGAAATCCAGTCGAGGGTACTCTCGGAGTTCGGGATTCAACTGCAGACGGAGCCGGTGTTCCTGGGCTTCTAGTGCGCCAAGGCCGACGTCCGCCTGTGCCAATCCGTTACCTGCTCGTAGGCGAGCGCCACCCGCAGGGCCAACTCGTCGCCTCCCGGCCGGGCCGAAATTTGCAGCCCGACTGGCAAACCCTCGCCAGTGAACCCGCAGGGCACAGAAACGGACGGCCAGAACAACAGGCTGAACGGCGCAGTATTCCTCAGCAACTTCTGTACTTCATAAGCGCGAAGATCCGTGGCGGTCATCGCGTCCAGATCCGCGATTTTGGGAGCGCCCACCAGGCATGTCGGCGTGAGTACCACGTCCATCGAATCGAAAATCAGTTCGGCCTCTCGTCTTGCCGCCGCAAGCTCGTTCTTCGCCTGTTCGAACTCAGCCGCGGGAAAAGCAGCGCAGGCCCGCAGCCGTTCCAGTGTCCCCGGCTGGTACAACTCCGGGGATTCGGCCAGCATTTTGTGGTGATACTCCAGAATCTCGACGTCGAAGCTGGTCCATTTCGTGCCAATTTCGACCTGCACGTCGCGCATTGACGCAACTTGTGCCCGAAGGACTTCGAGGGCTTCTTCAACGCACTTGGCGACATCCACGTCCACACTATCAAAGAAGCCGACGCGTGCAATTCCAACCCTGACTTGATCAACACGCACACTCATGTCTGCTGGACCGTCGTTGTCCGACAGAGCGCCCAGCATAATCCACGCGTCTTCCGCGGTCCGCGTCAGCAGTCCGACGGTGTCGAACGACTTCCGCAGCGGAATGATTCCCTCCAAGCTCCACACTCCGGCGCTCGGCCGATGTCCCACAATGCCGCACAATGCCGCGGGATCGCGAACCGAACCAGCGGTGTCGGTGCCGACCGCCGCCACGCACATGCCCGCCGCAACCGCCGCTGCTGAGCCCGATGACGATCCGCCGGTGATGCGTGTGACGTCCCACGGATTTCGCGCCGGCCCAAACGCGCTAATCATGCCGCTACCGCCGAATGCGAATTCGTGCAGGTTGGTCTTGCCCACGATGACCGCACCTGCATGCTTCAACTGTTGAACGATCGCAGCGTCTTCGGTTGCTATGTGATGACGAAGCTGGTTGCTGGCGGCCGTGGTTCTCACACCTGCGACATCGATCAGGTCCTTGAGGGCAATAGGGATTCCGTGCAATGGTCCGCGCCACTTCCCCGTCGTGATTTCTGTATCCGCCCGGCGTGCCTGTTCCAATCCAATGTCAGCGGTTACGGTGATGAACGCATTCAGTTCCGGATCCAGCTTCCCAATGCGCTCAAGGCATGCGCGGGTCAGCTCCACCGATGACAACTTGCCGCCGCGAAGCTGCGCGGAGGCTTCGGCGATGGTCAGCATGGGTAAGGAGCGCTAGGCAACCGGCCGTTTGCGTTTCTTCTGGCAGGTGTCGCAAACGCCGTAGATCTGAAAGGTGTGGCGGCTGGTGAGGTACCTGTGTTTGCGGCCGATTTCGCGCTCGATACGCTCGATGCCGGGGGAGAAAAACTCCACCGAACTGCCGCATTCGGTGCATACCATGTGATGGTGGTTGCGCCGGTTGTATTGGTGTTCATAGCGCGCGATGCCGTCGTTGAAGGCCACTTCGCTGGCCAGTCCGCATTCCGACAATAGTTTGAGCGTGCGATACACGGTGGTGAAGCCGATGCGTTCGTCCTTCTTTCGCACCAGCCGGTAGAGGTCGTCAGTCGAGAGGTGGTCGCGGGTATCGAGGAACGTGCGCAGGATGGTGTCGCGCTGCCCGGTGTGCTTCAGTCCCACGCGCCGCAAGTGGTCGTGAAAAATTGACTCCGCCTCGCGCACCATCTGGGGTGAAATCGATGGCTGGTCGTCCACTCGCTTTTGCAGCGCGCCTTGGCTGCTCTCTCGCTTCGCGCCCATAGTTCACGAATCCACAAACGCTTTTCGCCTATCAGCATAGCACCGCCGCTAGAGCAGTCACTTCTCATATAATCGTGGTTCCCCATGGCGACCA
>Ga0074046_10004931_pt1 | contig 10761 bp, 11 predicted proteins | sample BogForMeECP23OM3_FD_94441 | JGI IMG/M metagenome (GOLD analysis project Ga0074046, IMG submission 94441) | Bog forest soil microbial communities from Calvert Island, British Columbia, Canada - Bog Forest MetaG ECP23OM3 | ecosystem: Environmental > Terrestrial > Soil > Wetlands ...
ATGGTACGTATACGATAAGAATTCAACGAAAGCAAAGCCCTTTTGGGAATGCGAAAATAGGAAGAGATTGGGAGAACTCCTGCGGAAACGCCGGAAGAAGTTCGACTATTGGCTTCGGTCGCAGCGGTCTATCTGTCATTTCCGAAACTGCTGGGCAGCGTTGGAGAAATGTAGCGCAAGGCTCGCTCTCCAGCCTTGCGGGTCTTCAACCGGTGCCCTGGGTTTGACGGCGCGGCCAAGCCAATGTAGCGCCGACCCCGCCCTGCGGGGTCGGCATTTTTCGCGGGCACCCGACGTGCTGACCTAAAGGTCAGCGCTACGGCGCACCAAGAACCCGCACCGCTGGAAGAGCCGCAGAGCCTGCCCTGAGCACAGCGAAGGGGCCGCACCGCGGGCCCTGCGCTACAAGCGGGCTCTAAACTCGAATCACAAATTGCCTTTCAACGCCTTGCGCTCGCTGCGTAGTGCAGCCAGCGCGTTGACCACTTCGCGGCCTTTGGCCTCGATAATGTCCAGCAATTCTTCCGGCGTGCGAGTGTCCTCGTTGCTTTTGGCGTTGGGGTTGACGGCTTTCAGGTCGAAATTCTTGGCTTCGATGTCGGCGCGCGGGACGGTCCAGCTTCGGTCGCTGTCGGCACGTTGCGGCAACAGCTTGAAGAAGTCTTCAAAGTGGGCGAGCGTGAAGGGTTTCTTTTTTCCAACTTTGATGTCCGATAGGTCGTAGTACCAGACCTTCTGCGTAGGCTGTCCTTTCGTGAAGAAAAGCAGGTTTGTTTTCACCCCGGCACCGGCAGCGGTGAAAACTCCACCCGGCAGGCTCACGATGCACCAAAGGTCGCAATCGTCCAGCAGCTTACGCTTGGTTTGGACAAAGGCCGTCTCATTGGTTCGGAACAGCACGCCCTCATCCAGAACGATCCCGCAACGCCCGCGCGGCTTCAAACTGTCGATTACGTGTTGAAGAAAAAGCACCTGCGTTGCGCCAGTCTTGTAGGCAAAGCGCGTCTGGGCTTCCTTGCCTTCTTTGCCGCCAAGAGGTGGATTCATCAGCACGACGTCATAGAGCGCGGGAGCGCCCGCGAACAACCCACCGTAAGTCTCGGCTCCGGTGAGGGTGTTGCCGTGCCAGACGTGCGGCTCATCCATCCCGTGCAGCACAAGGTTGGCTAGTGCAATCGGGTAGATGGCGTTGTCCTTCTCACGGCCATAGAACGTCCGCACCTTAAGAGTTTCAAGCTGGTCGGGCGAAGTGATGTCCCGATTGTCCGGCCCGGCCATGTGTTCAAACGACTGCGCTAGAAACCCGCCAGTCCCGCAGCCGGGGTCATAAACCGTTTCGCCGACCTTGGGGTCAATCACTCGCACCATGGCGCGGATGATTTCGCGCGGGGTGAAGAACTGCCCGCCGTCGTTGCCCTTCTCGCCCATCTTGAGCAGCAAGCCTTCATAGACCTGGGAGAGAGTGAAGACGTGCGTGGTATCCACGCTTTCGCCGCTAATCTCGTGGACCTTGTCGAGAATGTCCAAAAGGTTCCGCTCGGTATCGATGCGAGTGCGGTCAATGCCGGAGAAGATTTCGGAGATAACTTTTTGCCGGGCGGTAGCGTTCGGGCGCTCCTTCAGTTTCTTTAGGTGGGGGATCAATTCTCCATCCACAAAGCCCTTGAATGCGCCCAGCGTGCCGCCTGCAAGTTCTTTACGTTTCCATCCCGGTAGGGGCACGCCATGGCGTGCCCCTACGTCCGGCGGCGCTGCCCAATCCTGCCAGCGGTAAGGTGCTTCGAGCGACAGCGTGAGTCCTGCACCCACGGCCTCGGCGCGCTCGGCATCCTTGGCTTCCTGCTCGTCCAGAATGCGGAGAAAGAGAATCCAGGTCAGTTCGGGGACGTATTGCAGCGCCCCGGCACAGTTCGAGCGCCGCATGATGTCGCAGATGGACTTGATGGCGGCGTTTAGCGATTGCTGGCTGCCGAAGGCTTTTCCGTTGCTGTTCGGGTTTTTTGGAGGTCGGGCCACGAGGGGCTACACCGCAAGGCGCAGGTCTGCCGTCACTGGCAACTGGAACAGGTCACCGCGCAGAAGCCGGGTGGAAAAAAACATGACTTCCAGGTTCTCGATCTCGCCGGTAGATGGGTTGAGCCGGGCTACCACATCGTCGCCCAGTTCCTCAGATTCCTGCTGCGCGTAAGGCGGACATTTGTCGATGTGCAAGATGTCGGCCTCACGGTCGTACTTGAAGGTCAATTTCGCTTCCATTCTGCGACTCGTTCGGCAAGTTTCCTTGCCAGGTACGCGGTCACCATCCAGTGTCGCCCTGAGGGCTCGCTCAATACCACGACCACCAGGTACTTCCCACCCCTTATGTTACCAAACCAGCGCGAGAAAAGGCGAGCGGTAGGGGCACGCCATGGCGTGCCCCTACAATTCACCTCCAAACGCCCGGCGCAAGAGGGCGGCGGGCAGTTTGTTGATGGCGTCCAACTCTTCCTCGACTGCCTTGCGCGCTTGCTCTGCTGAGGTTATCTGCTCCTTCAGCATTTCCGCGATGCGCCGCTGGTCGGCCAGCGGTGGTACTAACAGAGGGAAGCTTCCGAGCACTTTCTGGTTGACAGTTGTAATTCCCGTCGTCTGCTTGGCGTGGGTGAGAAAATACGCCTTCCCATATGGAGAGCCCACTTGTGCAGAAACAAACTCGGGTGAGAATTCTTGGGGATTAAGTCGAACGCGGAAAATGTGGTTCTCATGGATACATTCAGCAATCTGGCTCTGCCAAAAGGTACCTCGGCCTAACTTGTCCGGGTCACCGCCTTCAGTGAGCAAAAGATCGCCAGCCCTCAACATGCACCTCGCAATTTCCGCCTCCGTCGCCTCAATCTCATAAACGTCCGAGAGGCTCAAGTACCCGTCCTTGACGTTTGCCACGCGAAGGTAGGGCACGCGCCTAGTTTCTGCACCGTTCAGTTTCCTGCCAAGTGTCACGCCGGAGACAATTTCTCCCACGTCGCCCAGCTTCCTTACTAGCCATTTCTGGGCCTCGGGGCTGGAGAAGACGGCGCGGAGGTAGGCGGCAGGGAGGGCTTTGGCGGCTTCGAGTTGGGCTTCGGCGGCGGTCCGCGCCCGCTCCACCGCCGCCATCTGGTCATTCAGAATCGCCGCAATCCGCTTCTACTCCTCCACAGACGGAAAAGGAATTTCGAGGGATTCAAGGTCGTCACGTTTTATCGCACCAAACGTGCTGGCGCTCCCAAGTTTTTCGAGTTTACCCTCAAATAGCTTCAGGGCCGCCAGAACAAAATCGCAGTCAACCTCGGCGCGTGGGCAAATTGCGGAGAGCCCTCTGCCGATGCAACACTCGACATCCGCCACGTTTGTCGGCCCCACAGGTGCACGGACGGAAATCAAGATATCGCCCGGCAGAGCAATCTTTGTCGGGGCAACACACCAGCACTGAGCGACGGGATGCCTCAAGCCAAAGTCAGCCTTGCCCTGAAAGAAGGGCAGGCCCTCGGGAACTTTCCGGTATGTGTCGCCCGGTGGCGATTGGCCGGCGATGATCCCGCACACCTGCCCCAGCCGCACCCAGCGCCAGCCGGGGGGCAACGGTCGTCGGCTTTGAATGGTCGCCATGGAAGATCCAAGCAGTGTCGGGTCGTGAGGCGAGATCATAACACGGGCCGGGTAGGGGCACGCCATGGCGTGCCCCTACGTAGCGTGCGCCCGCGCGGCGTGCCCCTACCGGTCAGGATCGTCGTCGCTCCCCAGGATATCCTCAATTTCGTCAACCGCCTCGGGGTCCCGCGCGGGGTTCTCCGAATCGTAAGGCCATCGTAGAGGATTGTTGCAAATATACTCCCGGATTCTGTTCAGTTCTTTTTCGTTGCGAATGATGTGCTCGTAGAAGTTCTCTTGCCAAACCTGTAGGGGCACGCCATGGCGTGCCCCTACGCCTTAACGGTGCCGTTCATAGAGCACCTTTCCGTGGTCCAGGGCCTCCCGAATGAGGGGGTCGCCTTCCTCGTACCGCCGGGCCGTATCCTCAGGACGTCGAGCCACGAGATCAACCGGGAAATCAGGGGCAACGCGGTTCAGGATTTCCAGTGACTTCCGAAAGCCTTTGCCGTCAAAAGCCAGCACCACGAGGAGGTCCACGTCAGAGTCCGGTCGCGGCACCCCGTAGGCGTAGGAACCAAAGAGGATGATTCGCTCCGGCTGGAACTCGCGAGCGATTCTTTCGCCCAGGTCAGCAATCTTTTTCTCGTCAATCATCTGCATCTTCCAGTCCGATTCAACGTGCGGCTCATTCGGGAACCGCCACGGTGAGCTCCTCCACGTGCACGAGCCGGTCGTCCTGGGGGACAGGCTGCGCATGCGCCAGCATCGACACGAGATGCTGCTCGATGGCTTGGCGGATGTTGCGCTTGGCTTCTTCGATGGTTCTGCCGTTGCTGAAGCAGCCGGGAACGTTGGGTGTATAGGCGAAGGACCCTTCGTCTTCCGCTTCTTTCTCAATCAAGATCTGAAACGAGTAGAACTTCATCGCTATCCTCTCTGTCCGCTTTGCCCATCCCAAAAGTTGTGGCCGTTGCCTCCATTATGCCGCAAAAGCTGCTCTTTGGCTTGGCGCAAGATATCAGCGGGATTGCCAATCACTCGCAGGCAGTCAAGCCGCCCGCCGCCCGGACATCCGACATCTCAAAGACGTGCGGGTTTGCGCCACCCACGATTTCGAGCCAGGAATCGCCCAGATGGTTCCGGCTGGCCAAAGTTCGTTCTCGACGAACGCGACGCGTCAAGGTTTCCCGTTCTTGGAAAGGTTTTCTTCGATTTGTTGAATTGCAGCGTCAATCCACCAGCGTTGATCCGGCCCTGCTTTTTCTCGGGCGGATTGCAGTAGGGGCAGTGCGAGGGCGGCTTGACGGACTAGCGCGGCCACCGCCGCATCTCGCACGGAGTGGTCAGCGTCTTTCAGTTTATTGATCAGCAACGTGATTTGGTCCCGGGGATTCACACGAATCTCGACCAGCGCCGCGGCGGGTGTGGGGTCGACTTGCAGACGATCATCGAACGCCGCGGCTTCGATCCGGTACTTGCCATTGGGGAGCCAGGGTAGGGTGGTTTCCAGGTTATGGGTGGGGACGTTCCATTCTCCGCCATTGACCCTCCAGCTCAACTTGACCTTGCTCTCGGCTGGCGCCGCTATTTGGAGTCGAAGGTTTCCCTCGGCGTCCACGGCGGCGCGCAGCTTCGGTGGCGGAGGTGGTTGCCGGGCGCTCAAGATGACATACTCTTCAACAACGGGGCGGGTGTTAAACCAGGTCTCTAAGAACGCATTTCCCGCAGGGTCGATATACACGCTTTTCACCGTCCGAGAATCGGTAAAGGGCTGGTGCTCCTCAGACGAAAACTGCGCCACGCAGAGTCCCGGCATGGCGCGATAAAGCTGGTGGTGATAAGTCAGCCAATAGGTTCCCAGGCGGTCCCGCGCCACAGATTCAGGTGCGCTGAATCCGCAGGCGAAGGGCGAGGGCAGAGCGGGTGGGGCACGCTTTTCCTCCTCAGTGTCCGGCCCCTGCTCGAAGCTCGTGGTGCGCCATCCCCCCGCTTTCGTATATTCCCAGGTTTTTTCGTCACGGGTTACAGCGAGATTACCGGCCCGGTCGAAAAATGGCGGGCACAACATTTTAGTGCTCCGGCTTCCGACAATATCTTCAAGCGCCCACTGCTGCCACGTCTGCCCGTCGAGGTATCGAACCTGCAACGATTCATCGAGATAGCCGATCCTGCCATCCGAGGTGAAGCTGGGGGCCAGACAGCAGTTTTTCTTCAGATTAAAGTCTTTTCGAAGGGAGAGTTGTCCTTGGAGCGCTTCGGCGTATGTCGGGAATATCTCGAAAGATTCTCGCTGGGGGTCGAAGATGGCCACACTAATTCCCTTGGAACCGGAATGTGTCCGATTAGCCTCATAATCGCCGGGGGTTACGGTAAAGATTACTGTATTCTCCGGGCCGACCGCGGAAATGAACATGCGGAACGTCATCTTCGTGTCACTATGACTAAGGATAGTGGCAGCACCGGCGAGGGTGACGCCAGTGATTTCGAGCCGGGGGGTACTCGTCCCGAAGTTGGTCCCGGTGAGAGTGACCGTCATGGTTTGGCCAGCAGCCATAACGGGAGGTTCGATGTGGGTGATTTGCACCTGGGGATAAAGGGCGCCTTCTGCCGACCGGGCTAGGAACCAAGTCCGGCCCAGCGAATCCAGCATGGCTTCCCAGATTTCCTCGGCTTTGAAAGCGTGGGGGAAAGGATGCTCAGTCCACGTCTGGCCGTCCCACTCGCTGAAAGCGTTGCCCTCGGTAGCGAGAACTCCCAGAAGGTGGCCGCGAGCGTCTTGGATGAGCCGGTGCGTGGGGTTCAGCGTGCGAACTTCGGGCGGGGCTTGAAAAGCCGCCAGCAGAGCTGAGGGACTTACCGCAATACTTCCCTGGTTTGGTGAGCTGATCAGCAGCCGTCCATCGGCAAGCAGAAATAAGCCTTCGGAACCGTCGAGAGGATTGCCGTAATGCCAGTCGACCAACGCAGGGTTGCCTTGCCCCTCGGGAATGAACCAGGGGCCGGTGGCGAAGGCGCCTAGCCAAAGATTTCCCTCCGTTGTAACGAATGGCCGGGCCGGCTGTTGATAGGATTCTGGACCCATGTCAAGCCCGTTGATCACCCGAGTCCACGCGCCGTTTCTCAACCGCCAAAGCACGCCCGACCGGCCGTCCCCGCTCATCTCCGGGACCGGCTGCAACACCGGCCCTGAGACAACGTAGGTATCCTGGCCGGCCCGAAAGATCTTTTGCACGTAACGGAAGGTTTGGGAAGCCGGCGCCGGAGCCGGCGTTGCCGTGAAAGTATGGATGTCAATTCGGTAGAGCTGATCGTCAGCCACTGCCAGCCACATGTAGTCCGCATCATCAGGCTCAATGATGGAGAACTTCTTATCCGGGACTCCGGCGATCTGCGGGTGGTGCTCGACTTTCTCTCCATCGAAGATCAAGACGCCTTGGAGTGAGGCCCAGTTCATTTTCCCGGTCAGGCAATCCGACCAAAACCAGATGCGGCCACGCGCATCCTCCGTCGCGTAGATGGGATTGAACGGCGACTCCTCGCTCTTGGGGCGACCCTCCTCGCGGAATTGGCTTTCAGGGATGGTATAGATACACTCCGCCTTGCCTTGCGGGGTGACGCGAAAGATGTGCTTTCCCTGTTCCGTAAGCCAGGTATTTCCACGACCATCAACAAGGATGTGCGAACGGTCCTTGAGGCGTGCGGTAAATCGGGCGAGGAGCTTTGAGGTAGCTCCCTGATGCCGGGTTACGAGGGTGTCAGCTCCATCGTTCCAAACGCCGTAGACCGCGCCATCCACGCCGCGCGCCAAGGCTGTCAGTTGGGAGTGCTCGGGGAGACCCAATGGCCCGATGGATTTCCAGGCATTTGCTTCCCAGCGGGAAAGGCTCCCGCCGCCAGTGAGGTTGATACCCCAAACTTGACCCGTCGAGTCTTGCGCCGTTTCGCTGATCTTCGTTGGTTCCACTTGCCAGGGTTGAGCGGTAAGGCTCGGGGCAAGACAAATGACGCAAAGGAGCAAGCGCTGCAAGGTGCGCATGGTGACGCCTCGCGGGGGGTTGATTTCACTTCACCAAGTGTAATGCGCCGTGTAGGTGACAACCTTTTCGGAATCGGGAGCCACCTGGACTCGAAACTCCATGGTCTGGCTGTCGGTTTTGAGATAGGTGGTGGATTTCTCGGTAATCTCCCAGTTCAGGGCGCGATAGAGGTGTTCGACCACGCGAACCTCTACGGCTTCCTTTTTGTGGTTGCGCAGTTTTATTTCGAACGACTCATCCAGCCAGCGATTACCCATGTCGATCCGATAGTCCTTTCGACGCCTTTCCCCTTTGATGTCGAAGGCGCTGCCGGTGAAGGCACGGATGGTTTCATCGCGCGGCGTATGCTTGATCTCATTCTCTCCCGTGAATTCCAGTTGGCCGTCTGCGTCTTGCCGGTAGAATCGCAAGCGGCCCGCCGGCAGGGGCATCCCCAGGTGATTGGCCTCGGAGTTGTTGAATTCCCGCATCACCCCCACCTCAGGATTCGACTGCGTTCCGTATTCGCTGTTTTGTCTAATGCTTTCCATGCTCCAACCCTGGTACTGGCTCTGGTTGACCTTTACCCCGTCGTAAATGTAAAACCGCTCCGACTTGATTCCGGAAGCGCGCACGAACTCCACCTGCTTGGTTTCCTGATCGTGGAGCGTGGTTGGGCGGTGCAGTTGGTAGAGATGGTATTCTTCAAAAGGCTTTTCGGAAACCTGAGGAACGCCGCCGGCTACTCCTCCGATCGTCCCCCCGGCTCTGAAACTTGGCCCATTAAACGCACCCTGCTGCGGTTGAATCTTGCTGATGTCCCCGGCCATCAGTTTGATCCGGGCGTTCTCGAAGGTCTTACCTGCCCGATTGTGGATGGTCACCCAGCCAATCATCTCAAGCACGTCGCCTTCCTCGGGCGCGACCAGGTTGTAATCGGCTTCCCAGTTCATTCCCCAGGTCACGTAGCTGAACTCGGCGTCCATGCTGCCGGGCTTGTCAGTTTCGAGAATCCAGTTGAGCGTGGGCTTAAGGATCGTGTCGTCCGCAAGCGCGGGGAAGAGCGGCTTGCCGGGAAGCCCAAAGCGCAACTTGCCGCTGACCTCGATGATGGGTTCTTGAACGGTCTGCGGGTAGCCTTGCCCAGGGTAATAGGGATTGCCATAAGAGGAGAATGGCTGAGGTGGCGGGACGTACCTGCTGCGGATGATCTTGCCCTGAACAATTTCCGTCTTGTCGCCTTGCTGCACGAGGAAGTCGAGGGTCTTGCCCTCATTCAGCGAGAGAAGCAATTGCTCGGATACGGGATCCGCACGGTAATTCTGCTCGAGGATTTGCAGGGTCCGCACGCCCGTGGGGTCTCTCAGAATCACGGAGTTTGGCTCCAAATACGCCGTCGTGTCGGTGAATTGTATGCGGTTCATTCCCGCCTTCAGGTCCAGGGGAATCATCACGCGGACGACGGCAAAGTTCTGGTTATAGATTGTGAGTTGGGGCTCGGCCGCCCAGGCGTTGACTGCCAGCAACCCCATTGCGGCCACGACGTGGAATACGCGGTTCGCTTTCATGTGTCTGCTCCTGGGAAAATCCTCCAGATTTGCTATGAGGTGAGAAGCAGACTTCTGGAGTTAAGTTGTACCTTACCTGCTTAATGAGAGGATTCGGGATTCAGGAAGGGAAGAACGGGATTCAGGATTCAGGAAAGAGCAGACGATGTGTCACCCCGAACTGTCTCCTGTCTGTATTCCGCCTAAATCAACGCCAGCCCGGCCCGCCGCGCTGCTTCACGCAGCTTGTCGTCGAGCGTTGCCAGGGGCAGCCTGCGGCGGGCGGCCAACTCCAGATAGGCAGCGTCGTAAACCGTAAGGTTCGTCCGGCGTGCAGTTTCAATCAGGACGGAGACCCGCACGTGCAGGGAGTCAACCTCGACGCGGTCCGAGAAATCCTCAAGGTCAGCCGTCAGGGTTTTGACCTGAGCGGCAGTGAGGCGGCCCCAACGCTCCGACATCACCACCGCGTTCGAAACCTCGTGACGCCAAAGGGCCGGGACGACCGGGACCTCACCAGCGATGATAAGCTTGCGAGCCAGCGAGGCGCGGGCCGGAATGGGCTGGTCGAGCATCCAGCCGATGGTGATGGAGGCGTCGAGAACGAAGGCGCTCAAAACCGCCTCCCTTCTTCGATTAAGTCTTTCACCGTCATCCCTTTTGGCAATTTCATGCCCACGCGGCCGAAAGAGTCGAAGATTTCCTTCACGCTCCGCCGGCTTTTCACGGCCACCCCGACCAGCCGCGCCCGCTCCTTGCCACGGCACGTGATGATGATCTCTTCACCTTGCGAGGCGCGCTCTACCAGCTCGGAGAGTTTCTGCTTGGCTTCAAAGATTCCAATGGTCATTGCGATCTCCCGTCAATCATCTAGATTATCTGTCCAGACAGGTGAAAGATCAAGAGCAGGATCCAGGATTCAGAGACGAACAAAATATTCACCACAGAGCGCACAGAGGCCACAGAGGAAATACTTCTGCCCGCGCGAGCAGGGATTAAAAGGTTACGGTTCCTTGTTTATTGACCCACGATCTTTACCTGCATCTCTTCTCCGTGACCTCTGTGGTGAAGGCCTTCTTGCCTGAATCCTGCTCTTCTGAATCCTGACTCCTGAGCCCTGCTTTACCGTATAATGAAAGTTCGGGCTTACGTGGTTTCCCCTTGAAGCGATCAGCGCAGGGTTGATGACGAACTCTGCGGCTTTTTATTTTTCGCGCTGCCGGCCCGGCGGGTTCATCTGCCCCGCAAGAGACATTTGATGCTGCGTGCTTTCCTCCCACTCCGACCTTATTTGGCTCGCTACAAAGCTCCTTTTGTTTGGGGCTTTCTCTGTTTACTGGTTTCCCAGTTGGTGGGCGTCATCGTTCCACTCATCATCAAGTCGGGTATTGACGACTTGATGCATGGGGGCACGGCCCGAAAACTGCTTGGCGTGGCCGGGCTACTCCTGGCGGTGGGCGTGTGCAAAGCCGTACTGCAATTCTGGATGCGCTGGATTCTCATCGGCATATCCAGGGATGTCGAGTACGACTTGCGCAACGGTCTTTTCGCGCACCTGATGCGCCTCTCGCCGCGTTATTACACGG
>Ga0074046_10004932_pt1 | contig 10758 bp, 10 predicted proteins | sample BogForMeECP23OM3_FD_94441 | JGI IMG/M metagenome (GOLD analysis project Ga0074046, IMG submission 94441) | Bog forest soil microbial communities from Calvert Island, British Columbia, Canada - Bog Forest MetaG ECP23OM3 | ecosystem: Environmental > Terrestrial > Soil > Wetlands ...
CCGCGGACGCGCCCGCCGCGGAAAGCGGTGCGGCACCACCGCCCAGACCGGACATCACGGGCGGAGTAACACATCGGCGTTCACGACACGCCGGAAACTCAGGTTATTTCGGAGCGCTCACATCGTGCACCAAAGTTTCCGCGCAGCCCGGAATTTCCAAGATCTCATATGGGCGGAGCGCGTCGCGGGGCGCTCGTGCACCATGGGGCACACTGGCATCGACGGCGCGTACGGAAAGAGGGGGATCCCGGGATTCTAGGTCTTGTCGAGGTATTCGGCCTGGTGGCCGAGAAGGTCCTCGATCGCCTCCCGCAGGGCGGGGTGCCCGGCTAGCTGGGGGTCGGCCGAGACCACCGCGGTGGCTTCTTCCCTCGCCTGCCCGATCAGCTTCTCGTCGGCGAGCAGCCGGAGTAGCTTCAGGCTGGACTGGCGGCCGGCCTGCGCGGCGCCGAGGACGTCGCCTTCCCGGCGCTGCTCGAGGTCGAGCCGGGACAGCTTGAACCCGTCCAGGGTGGCGGCCACCGCGTCGAGCCGCTCGCGAGACGGGCTGGCGGGCGGCGCCTCGGTGACCAGTAGGCACAAGCCAGCCGCGGTCCCGCGGCCGACCCGGCCGCGGAGCTGGTGCAGCTGGGACACGCCGAATCGCTCGGCGTCCATGATGACCATCACGGTGGCGTTGGGCACGTCGACGCCGACCTCGATCACCGTGGTCGCGACCAGGACGTCGATCCGGCCGGCCGAGAACTCCCGCATCACCCGGTCCTTCTCCTCCGGGTGCAGCCGGCCGTGCAGGATGCCGAGCCGCAGCCCGGCCAGCTGGCCCGCGTCCAGGCTCGCGGCCACGTCGAGGACGGCCAGCGGCTGGCGCCGGCCCCCGGCGGCCACCCCGCGGGGAATGCCGCCGGCCATGTCCACGTCGCCGAAGTCGTCCTCGCCGGGATAATCCGCGTCGTCAGCATCCGCCTCGCCGGAATCCGGCCCGTCGCCGATGCGCGGGCACACCACGTAGGCCTGCCGGCCCCGGCCGACCTCCTCCCGAAGCCGCTCCCAGGCCCGCTCCAGGTACCGGGGCTTGTCGGCCGCGGGCACCACGTGGGTGGCGATGGCCGAACGGCCGGCTGGCAGCTCGGTCAGCGTGGAGGTCTCCAGGTCGCCGTAGACGGTCATCGCCACCGTCCTGGGGATCGGCGTGGCCGTCATGACCAGGACGTGCGGCCGGTTGTCCGCGGCCTTGGCGCGCAGCGCGTCGCGCTGCTCGACGCCGAACCGGTGCTGCTCGTCGATGACCACCAGGCCGAGGTCGGCGAACTGGACCTGCTCCTCGAGCAGGGCGTGGGTGCCGATCACGATCCCGGCGTCGCCGGTGAAGACGTCCGACAGCGCCGCGCGCCGGGCGGCCGCCCCGACCGACCCGGTGAGCAGGGTCACGCCGGTCGCGTGCTCGGCCGCGCCGAGCTGGCCCCGCTGGGCCAGCGGGCCGAGCATGTCGGTGATCGACCGGTAGTGCTGCTGCGCGAGCACCTCGGTCGGCGCGAGCAGGGCCGCCTGGCCGCCCGCGTCCACCACCTGGAGCATGGCCCGGATCGCGATCACCGTCTTACCCGAGCCCACCTCGCCCTGCAGCAGCCGGTGCATCGGGTAGGCGCAGCTCAGCTCGGTGGAGATCGTCTCGCCCACCTCGACCTGGCCGTTGGTGAGGGTGAACGGCAGCCTGGTGTCGAACTCGTCGGCGATGCCGCCGGCGACGCGCGGCCGGGGCATGGCCGGCATGGCGGCGGCCGCCAGCCGCCGCTGCGCCAGCGCCGACTGCAGCATGAACGCCTCGTCCCACTTGAGCCGCTTCCGCGCCCGGTCCAGGTCCGCCGCATCCAGCGGCCGGTGGATGGCCCGGATGGCCTCGGCCCGGCCGTAGAGCCCCTCGCGTTCCCTGAGCTCGGCCGGCAGCGGGTCCTCCCCCGCGTCCAGCGTGTCCAGCAAGGTCTTGACCGACTTGGCGATCAGCCAGGAGCTGAACCTGGCACTGGCCGGGTAGACGGGGGTCATCTCGGCGGCGAACTCGGCGGCCAGCTCGGGGTTCAGGTCGGCGTTGGGCGGCGCGCCGGGCAGCATCTCACACTCCGGGTGAACCAGCTGCCGACGGCCGCGGAAGCTGGACACGGTGCCTGCGAACATGCCGACCACGTCGGGCCGCAGCACCCGGCGGTACCGGCCAATCCCGGAGAAGAAGGTCAGGATCAGCTTGGCGCGGTCGTCGGTGACCACCACTTCGAGCCGGCTGCGGCGCCCCTTGGCTGGGATCGGCGGCAGCGGGATCTCGGCCACCGTCACCACCCGCGCGAGCACCGTGACGTGGTCGCCCTCGCGCAGCGCGGATAGGTCGGTCAGCTCGCCACGGGTGTAGTAGCGGCGCGGATAGTGCCGGAGCAGGTCGCCGGTCGTGCGCAGGCCGAAGATCTCCTCGAGCTTGTTGGCCGTCCGGGGGCCAAGCGACCGGTGCAGCGGTTCGCGGAGCGTGGTCACACCTGGCAGCATAGAAGCGTCCGCCGACAATACTGCCACGGGGGGACGACCCCCCTGGCACCCCCCGCACTTCGCTTCGCTCAGGGTCGCTGCGCCCGGTTCGCGCCTAGGGTGGGGCATCGGGTAGGCTTCGACGGCTGCCTGATCCGGCTGGACCGGGCCGCACCGCAAAGTCCCGTCACCCTAATCACCCGTAACCCTAATCAATGGAGCGAACCGTGGCTTCCGTCTGCGAAATATGCGGCAAGGGGCCGGGCTTCGGCAACAACGTCTCGCACTCGCACCGCCGCACCCCCCGCCGCTGGAACCCGAACATCCAGCGCGTCCGGGCCATGGTCGGCCGCACGCCCAAGCGGGTCTACGTGTGCACCTCCTGCCTCAAGGCAGGCAAGGTCACCCGCTAGGCCCGTACTGGCTAGAACCGTGCTGGCCGGCCGCCCTGGCTAGAACCGTGCTGGCCGGCCGCCCTGGCGGCGGGCCCTAGGCCGTAACGCGAAGTGATCCCAGCCGCGGGCGTGCGCCCACGGCTGGCCGTCGATGACGACGCCTTGACCCGGCCGCCGCTGCGCCGAATGCCGCTGCGCCGAATGCACATCGGCCGAATGTACTGTGCCTATCACCCGCCACCGCGGCGGCAGCCGCGTGCCCGGCGGGAACGTGGCGGCGAGTGAGTGATCCTCGCCGCCGGCCAGCACCCACCCAAGCGCTTCCTCCGCGGCCTGCGGGTCAGGGGGGGCGGGGCGGGAGCCGGAGCCCGTTCGGCCCGAAGAAACGTGACGGGCGGCGTCGTGTACGGCGCGCGCCGCGGCGAGCAGAGCCTCGCCGGGCCGGAGCGCGTCCGAGGCGAGGTCGATACGGACGCCGCTCGCGGCCGCGACGTGGCCCAGGTCGGCCAGCAGGCCGTCGCTGACGTCGATCATGGCCGTGGCGCCCAGGTCGGCCGCCTCGGGGCCGGCGTCGTACGGCGGCGCGGGACGCAGGTGCGCCGCCACCAGGTCCCCGTCCGAGAGCCCCGCCGAGAGCTCCGCCGAGAGCCCCGCCGAGAGCCCCGCCGAGAGCCCCGCCGAGAGCCCCGCCGAGAGCCCCGCCGAGAGCCCCGCCGAAAGCAGGGCCAGGCCGGCCGCGCTGTGCCCGAGCGTGCCCGCCACCGCCACCAGGTCGCCCGGCGCCGCGCCGGACCGGAGCACCGGGGCGCGCCCGGCCAGGTCGCCGAGGCCGGTCACGGCCAGCAGCACCTGCCCGGCGCGGGCGGTGTCCCCGCCGATCACGCTGGCCCCCCCTCGGGCGCACTCGGCCGCCAGCCCTTCGGCGAACTCGAGGGCCCAGCTGACCGGCAGGTCGGCCGGCGCCGCCAGCGCGACCAGCAGGGCGGACGGTTCGGCGCCCATGGCCGCGAGGTCGGCCAGGCTCCTGGCCGCGGCCTTGTGCCCGACGTCCGCGGCGCCCGACCAGTCCCGCCGGAAGTGCCTGCCCTCGAGCAGGAAGTCGGTGGTGGCCACCACCCGGCCGTCGGGGGTGGCGAGCACGGCCGCGTCGTCGCCGATGCCGACCAGCGTCCGCGGGCCCGGCGGCAGCAACGCCGACAACGCGTTGATCAGGCCGAACTCGCCGACCGAGGCCAGCGTCTGGGTGTCCTGCTCAGTAATGAGGGCCTCCGCCGCAAGGGGACACATGTGTACAGGTCTGGACCTGTACTACGGTAGCGTGAGCGACGAGGGGCGCCTGTCCCGCAATGCCCTGGGAGGACCTCATGGTGGAGGCTTACATCCTCGTCCAGACAGAAGTCGGCAAGGCCGCCGACGTGGCCTCGCTTATCGGGAAGATCAGCGGGGTCACCCAAGCGGAGGACGTTACTGGTCCATACGACGTCATCGTGCGCGCCCAGGCGGCCGACGTCGACGAGCTGGGCCGACTGGTCGCCGCGCACATCCAGTCCGTGCCCGGGATCACCAGGACGCTCACCTGCCCCGTGGTGCACATCTGAGCAGTTCGGCCGCCAGCGGGGCGCTGTGCGGGCCCAGGCCGAGCGCGGCCGCACCGCGCAGGTCAGACGGCGTGTCCACGTCGCGGCGCAGTCCCGGTATGCCGTCCAGGCCGAGTTCGGTGGCGCCGCCCGCGGCGTGCCGCGCCCGTGAGGCCAGGCCGAAGGCCGGCCGGAACGCCGCCCCGGGTGCCGCCGTGTACAGCGTTGTGCCGTCGCCGGCCTCGTCGGCCACGAAGGCCGTGGGCCAGGCCCGCGCGGCGTGCAGCGCCCGGCCGAGTTCGGCGGGCCGCAGCGCGGGCAGGTCGGCGGAGAGCGCGGCCGTCCCGGAGCCCGGCCACCGGGCGCCGGCGTGCGCGGCGCCGTGCCGCAGCGCGGCGTTGAGGCCGTCGCGCGGCTCGTCGGGCACCACCAGCGCGCCCAGGCCCCCTAGCGTCACCGCCGCGACCTGGTCATCTGTGATAACAATGACGCGGGCGGCCTCGTCGCACGCCAGCACCGCCGTCACTGTGTCGCAGGCCAGGGCGAGGGCCAGCTCACCCCGGCGCGGCCCGGCCAGCCCGGCGAGCCGGGACTTGGCCCGGGCGAGCACCTTGACGGGCATCACCACTGACCAGGTGGTCAGGGCATTATCGGCCATGTAGTTGATCCTGCCTCGACACCTGACCACCTGAACCAGGAGACTGAACCTCATGAGCGACCGCGCTGACCAGCGTACGGCCAGTTACAGCTACTCCAAGGGCTGGCGGCTGTTCTCGGTGATCATCCTGCGCCCCGGGCTGCGGCTGCTGATGAGGTACCGGTGGCAGGGGAAGGAGAACTTCCCGCGGACCGGCGGCGTCATCCTGGCCCCGAACCACCTGTCCTACGCCGACTGGCCCGCCATCGCCCTGTACTGCGACTCCTACGGGAAGCGGTACCCGGTCTTCATGATCAAATCGGCGGTCTTCGAGATCAAGGTCCTCGGCCCGCTCATGCGCAAGCTCGGCCAGCTGCCGGTGTACCGCGGCCGCGGCGACGCCGGCCTGGTGCTCAAGCAGGCCGAGCAGGCGCTGCGGGCCGGCGCCTGCGTGATCGTCTACCCGGAGGGGACCGCGACCCGCGACCCGGACCTGTGGCCGATGGTGGGCAAGACGGGCGCCGCGCGGCTGGCGCTGACCACCGGGGCGCCGGTGATCCCGATCGCGCAATGGGGCGCGCAGGAGATCCTCCCCTACGGGTCGAAGAAGCCCCGCCTATTCCCGCGCAAGACCGTGCGGATGGCGGCCGGGCCGCCGGTGGACCTGTCCGCCTACGCCGGGCAGCGCCTGGGCGCGAGCACGCTGCGCGCGGCCACGGCCGACATCATGGCCGACATCACCGCCCTGCTGGCCAAGATCAGGCAGGCGACGCCGCCCGCCGTACCATGGGATCCCGCCGCGGGTGGCCGCCTTGCTTTGGACCGAACGGATGATGGTGCCTCTCCCGGCTCCGCGGCCAGCCCGGGCGAGCAGGCGCAGGAGTCGGGCTCAGGATCGGCATGAAGGCCGCAGTGATGAAGGCCCCAGTGATGAAGGCCGCAGTGATGAAGGCCGCAGTGATGGGGGCCGGGTCCTGGGGCACCACGTTCGCCCAGGTGCTCTGCGACGCCGGGACCCGGACCGTGCTGTACGCCCGCAATCCGCAGCTCGCCAAGGCGCTGGCCGAACTGCACGAGAACCCGGACTACCTGCCGGGGATCGCGCTGACCCCGGCGCTGGAGGCGACGTCGGATCCGGCCGAGGCGCTGGCCGGGGTGGACCTGGTCGCCTTCGCCGTGCCCGCGCAGTCGCTGCGGGCGAACCTGGTGGCCTGGGCGCCGCTGATCCCGCCCGGCGCGCTGCTGGTCAGCCTCATCAAGGGCATCGAGCTCGGCACCTGCCGGCGGATGAGCGAGGTCATCATCGACGTGCTCGGCGCGGACGCCGCGCGGGTCGCCGTGGTCTCCGGGCCGAACCTGGCGGGCGAGATCGCCCGGCGCCAGTTCACCGCCACCGTGGTGGCCTGCGCCGCGGATGACGGCGCGCTGGCCCTGCAGGGTGCGTGCCACACGCCGTACTTCCGCCCGTACACGAACACCGACGTGACCGGCTGCGAGCTCGGCGGCACGGTGAAGAACGTCATCGCGATCGCGGTGGGCATCGCGGTGGCGATGGGGCTCGGGGATAACACCAAGGCCACCCTGATCACCCGCGGGCTGGCCGAGATCGCCCGGCTCGGCTCGGCACTCGGCGCGCAGCCGCAGACGTTCGCCGGCCTGGCCGGGATGGGCGACCTGGTGGCCACCTGCAGCTCATCGCTGTCACGTAACCGGACGTTCGGGGAGAACCTGGGGCGCGGCATGACGCTGGCGCAGGCCGCCGCGGCGATGAACGGGACCGCGGAGGGCGTAGCATCGTGCGAGCCGGTGCTCGAGCTGGCCCGACGGCACCACGTCGAGATGCCGATCACCGAGGTCGTCGAGGCGGTCATGCGCGACGGACTGCCCGTCGCCCAAGCCGCGTCGATGCTAGCGTCACGTTCAGCCAAGCCCGAGTGGTACGGTCCCTGATGCCGCCGCCCAGATCAGTGGGAATGATTTCGTGGAAATAGTGCGCAAGCAGACCGGCGAGAACACCCGCGCGGTGCACCTGCCGGCCCCGCCGACGCCTTCGCAGCAGCCGCTCGGCACGCCGGTGTTCCGGACCGCGGCGTTCTCGTTCGGCACGGCCGAGGAGTACCGGGCCGTGCTGAACGACGAGATGCCCGGCTACACCTACAGCCGGATCGACAACCCCACCGTGGACGCGTTCGCCCGCGCGGTCGCGGCGCTGGAGGGGGTGAACCTGCCGCGCTGGCCCGCGGCGCAGGCGTTCGCCTCCGGGATGGCCGCGATCAGCGGGGTGTTCTGGACCTTCGCCCGGACCGGCGCGCACGTGGTGGCGTCGTCGGCGGTCTACGGCGGGACGTTTTCGTTCCTGAAGAACGTGGCCTCCCGGTTCGGGGTGGAGACGGATTTCGTCGACATCACCGACCTGGACCAGGTCCAGGCGGCCATCCGCCCGACCACCAGGATCGTGTACGCCGAGACGATCGCGAACCCCACCACGGCCGTGGCCGACCTGCGCAAGCTGTCCGAGATCGCGCACGACGCCGGGGCGCTGCTGGTCATCGACTCGACCCTGGCCCCGCCGGTGATCTGCCGGCCGCTCGAGCACGGCGCCGACCTGGTGGTGCACTCGGCGACCAAGTACATCGGCGGCCACTCCGACGTCACCGGCGGCGTGGTCACCGGGCGCATCGAGCTGATCAGCAACATCCGCAGCGTCCGGGTCGACACCGGCGGCTGCCTGGCGCCCGACGAGGCGTTCCTGCTTCGCCGCGGCCTGGAGACGCTGCCGCTGCGGGTCCGGCGGGCCTGCTCGACCGCGTCGGTGTTCGCCGCCGCGCTGTCCCGGCACCCGGCCGTGCTGCGCATCGACTACCCCGGGCTGCCCGAGCACGCCGGGCACCAGGTGGCCAGGCGGATGTTCGACGCGGGGCCTGAGGGCGTGCGTTTTGGCGCGATCGTCACGGTCACCCCGCACGGCGGGCGGGATGCGGGCATGGCGTTCGCCGACAAGCTGCGGCTCGCGCAGAACGCGACGTCGCTGGGCGGGGCGCACACGGTGGTCAGCCACGTCGCCTCCACCACGCACCGGCAGCTCGATGACCGGGCGCTGGCGGCCGGGGGCATCGACCCGGGCGCGGTACGCTTCTCCATCGGCCTGGAGGACGCGGAAGACCTTATTTCTGATGCCTACGTGGCCCTGGAGTCCCTCAGCAGGCCGTAGGGTTTCCGAGCTCGTTCCGACAGGAGGACGCGTGCAGCGGCAGCGTAAGATCCGGGTGGCCGTGGTGTTCGGCGGCCGCAGCAGCGAGCACGCCGTGTCCTGCGCGAGCGCGGGCCTGATCTTGTCGGCCATCGACCCGGACCGGTACGAGGTGCTGCCCATCGGCATCGCCACCGACGGGCGGTGGGTGCTGACCTCGGGCGACCCGGCCCGGCTGGCGCTTTCTCCCGGGTCGGTGCCCTCGGTCGAGTCGGTGGCCGTTCCCGGTGCGGAGATCACGCCGCGGACCGGGCCGGGCTTTGGCGCGCTTCAGGTGAGCAGCCCTGGTGCGGTGCCGCGGGATCTCGGTTCCGTGGATGTCGTCCTGCCGCTGCTGCACGGCGCCTACGGCGAGGACGGCACCCTGCAGGGGCTGCTGGAGATGACCGGGACCAGGTACGCGGGCGCGGGCGTCTTCGCCAGCGCGGCCGGCATGGACAAGGAGTACATGAAGCTGCTCATGTCCGCGCGCGGCCTGCCGGTCGGCCGGTACGTGGTGGTGCGCGACCGCGACTGGCGCCTCGGCGCCGGCGACCTCGACGAGCGCAAGCGCGTCCTCGACGAGATCGCCGAGCTCGGCTGGCCGGTGTTCGTCAAGCCGGCCCGCGGCGGCTCGAGCATCGGGATCTCCCGGGTGAGCAGTTTCGATGAGCTCGAAGGGGCGATCGAGGCCGCCCGCGCGCACGACCCCAAGGTCCTGGTCGAGGCCGCCGTGAACGGGATCGAGGTCGAGTGCGCGGTGCTCGAGGGCCTCGACGGCGGGCCGCCCGAGGCGAGCGTGCCCGGCCAGGTGGTGGTGGACCCCGGTTCGGCGTTTTATGACTTCGAGGCGAAGTACCTGGCGTCAGCGACCACGATGCGGATCCCGGCGCCGGTGCCTGCTTACGCTGCGGCGGAGATCAAGCGGCTGGCCTGCGCGGCCTTCGACGCGATCTCCTGCGAGGGCCTGGCCCGGGTCGACTTCTTCTACACGCCGACCGGGAAGGTCCTGGTCAACGAGATCAACACGATGCCGGGGATGACCCCCGCTTCGGGCTTCCCGATGATGTGGGCCGCCTCGGGCCTGCCGCTGCCGCAGCTCGTCGACCGGATCATCCAGACCGCGCTCCGCAAGCGCCCCGGCCTGCGGTTAGTTTTTCCGCCATGGAACTGGCTTTATTTTTTGGGCTTCTCGCCGTTGACTAGCGCCTTGAAGTCCGCGCCGGGGCGGAACTTGGGCACCGAGGACTCGGGCACCTCGATGGTCGCGCCGGTGGCCGGGTTGCGGGCCGTGCGCGCGGGGCGCTCGCTCTTCTCGAAGACGCCGAACCCGGTGATGGCCACCTTGTCACCGCTCGCGACAGCGGACTGGATGGTCTCGAGCACCGCGTTCAGGGCTTCGGTCGCGGATTTCTTATCCCCCAGCCGTTCCGAGATCGCGTCGATCAGATCACGCTTGTTCATCTGTTCACTCCTGCGCTTCCCCCACAGGCCGCGTGGGCTCCGATACGAGATCGCGACCTCTGACCTGCCCGAAAGTAGGCGATCCCAGGCCGTTGCACAATAACCACGGCCACATTGGCCGGCGTGTCGGCCAATATCACACGCCGAGCAGCCAGCAGATACACGCGGGTCAGGCGGTGACGGGGAGGTAGGCGGGGCGGTTGCGCTCGAAGGCGGCGATGTCGTCGACGTGGCGCAGCGTCAGGCCGATGTCGTCGAGGCCCTCCATCAGCCGCCAGCGGGTGTAGTCGTCGATCTCGAAGGGCGCCTTGATCCCCGCGGCTTCGGCCCGCACGACGCGGTGGTCCAGGTCGACCACGACCTCGGTGCCCGGGTCGGCCTCGATGGCGTCCTGCAGCGCGGTCACGGTGGCCTCGGGCAGCGTGACCGGCAGCAGGCCGGCCTTGGTCGCGTTGGTGCGGAAGATGTCGCCGAACCTGGGCGCGATCACGGCCCGGAAGCCGTAGTCGGTGAGCGCCCAGACGGCGTGCTCGCGGGACGAGCCGGTGCCGAAGTCGGTGCCCGCGACCAGGATCGTCGCACCGTCGTACCGCGGCTGGTTGAGCACGAAGGACGGGTCCTCGCGCCAGGCGGCGAACAGGCCCTCGCCGAAGCCGGCCCGGCTCACCCGCTTGAGGTACACGGCCGGGATGATCTGGTCGGTGTCCACGTTGCTGCGGCGCAGCGGCACCGCGCGGCCGGCGTGTGTGACGAACGGTTCCATGTCGAGACTCTCCTGTACTCCTCGGCCAGCTATAGGTCAGCAGGGGCGGCCAGGTGGCCGGTCACGGCGGTGGCGGCGGCGACCTCGGGCGAGACCAGGTGCGTGCGCCCGCCCTTGCCCTGGCGGCCCTCGAAGTTGCGGTTGGAGGTGGACGCGCTGCGCTCGCCCGCGCTCAGCTTGTC
>Ga0074046_10004933_pt1 | contig 10754 bp, 8 predicted proteins | sample BogForMeECP23OM3_FD_94441 | JGI IMG/M metagenome (GOLD analysis project Ga0074046, IMG submission 94441) | Bog forest soil microbial communities from Calvert Island, British Columbia, Canada - Bog Forest MetaG ECP23OM3 | ecosystem: Environmental > Terrestrial > Soil > Wetlands ...
CGGAAATTCCAAGCACAGGTCAAAGAACTTAAAATCAAATTGATCCTCTACAACATCTCGAAAATTATTCTCGCGATCTTTATCCGGATCTATTACTGAGGAATTCTACAGAGCCCAAATTTTAGAAGATTTTACACATGACGAAAAAATTGAACACATAACCCGGCTTGAGTATAAACTTAAAGAAAATTTTGAAATTCCTGAATTTGATCAGCTGAGTCAACCGGTATGGAATGAATTTAGTGCTTTATTAAAAAAGAAAGGCGTACCTTTCGATCTTCAATTGGATAAAAATACTCGACGCGTTTTTAATGCAATTTTGCTACGAATTCTCACTCGATTTACAATAGAGAAACCACTCGACCGTCAGATCGACGAAATGCCATTGGCTGATTTTCAGAAAATAATAGCGTTTGAAATTGGTCAATTTTACTTTCCTGAACAATTCGCAAAAAAATTCGAACATTATATCATACAATATTTGACGTCATCTCCAGAAAAATTACTTGAATTTGTATTAAGCTGTTATCAGGGTTTACTTAATTTGGATCTAATTGAACGCGAAAAAGAAATGCCAAAAATTCAATTTAAAAATCAATTTAAATTTCTACTTCTGGACAGCTCTTTAATAGTTACTTTATTATGTGAAACTCAGTCAAATCATCCTCTATCTCTTTGTTTAATTGAACAATGTAAAAAATTGAATATTCCTACATTTTACTCTTCATTAACCAAGGAGGAAATTTGGCGATTTATTCAAGGTTCAAAAAGTGAGATGAAAGGATTACATCTCAAAAAGGGAGGATCAATTCGAAGCCAATTCATTCATGAATTTTTAAGAAAATCAATGACTTGGGATGAATTTGTTTCTTATTTAAATTCGTGGGAAGAATATGTGAAGTCAAAGTGGGGAATCGTTCCTCTTTCGAAATCCTTTGAAAATAAAATTGATGGTCCGACCTACGACTTTTTAATGAAAGCATTACCCCTTACTGATAAATTAAGATTTGAAGAAAGAGAACGACGATCTGTGGATTATGTTCCACGTCGTAAAAGTATTAAACAGAACGAACACGATGCATATTGTATATCATTACTAGTTGAATTGAAAAATGAATATGAGACAAAAGAGAGACAATCATATTTAGGCCCAATTTTCGTTTCGTTTGATAATATCCTCTCATATATCAATCTGACAAATTTACAAAAGAAAGATGATTATGGATATGTAATTCCACCGAGAATTTTGTTGAATTACTTTTTAGCATATTCAACAATCGAATTTGATAAAAAAGATCGTGAACACGTAGCCATAGCACTTTTGCAATATGCCGCCCCTATTCAACAACAAAACGTTTCATTAGATGATTATTCGAGATTAATTGCCGAGAAAATCAATTTTGGAAAAGAAAATGCAGATATTATTAAATATATTTTCTTAAAATCACCCCTGTTAGAAAAATTAAAAGAGGAATTAGCTACTGGAGATAATGGTGGCGATGCAGAGATTATTGCCACTCAAATATTATCGGTTGATGATATTGATAATTTAGTCAGAGAAGCGGCTTATGGAAAAAATGAGCGTCAAAGAGATCATGAAACAATTGAACGACTCGCTCAAGCGGTCAAGAGTATGCGGGAGGAAATGACCGAATTAAAAGAAAAAACCCCGAACGTTATTATTTACAATCAACTTCAGACTGCAGCTAATGCCACAAATCAAACAAACACTAGCATAAATATTGATATTAATCTTCAAAATAACATCGATGAATTAATTGCACAATTAGATGCCAAAGGTATTTTTAAAGCGGGAATTATTGAAAAGCCACCGAAAAAGTATACTGGCGATCAAATTCGATCTTGGTTAGGACAATTAAAAGATATAATTGAAGTAAAAGATTCTTTAAAATCGGATCTAGGTATCATCTTACCCTATATTGCATGGATAATTCAAAACTTGCCAAAAATAAATTAATAAAAAAATTTTCTAATTTAACGCAATTTTGTATCATTAAACCCCCCATTGGCTTCGCTCAACTTTCCAAAGTTAGATTCATTGCGATCTTTTGCAAAACCAGCTCCACTACTGCTCTCATTAGCGATTCACTCCCATTGACACAAACGGATCGCTTGGCCGATTCTCCGGAACTTTGATGAGCAGATTATTGGAACCTTTTTCGCCGCGGGGTGCCCTTCGGGGCGGCGGCTGTTCATTGCTCTGCAAAAGTTCCCTGCAAATAATTTTCAAAAATCAATAAGATATCAACTCATCAGCTAATTTTTTTAAAAATCTCATTATTTCTGTCACAGCTGATATTTAAACATCATGCCAGAATATGGCTAAATCTTTCCCCCCCCGGATAATTTAAAAAAAATAATCGAGGTGAAGATCATTAAATTTCTTACATAATGTAGATATTCAACAATATCAAATGGTGTCGTTTGTTTAAAGTTTACATATATATACTATTATAGATGATATTTCGGTAATAGGAGAATATACATTGCCCCCAAAAATTATAACTTCTGAAGCATCCCGTGAGGAATTTCCATGGGATCGTTTACAATTATCTCCGAACATACCTCACAAAAAATTTTTATTATTAAAATTTTCAGATGCTGCAGAGAACAAAACAATTGGATTTGCTTTTGTAGATACGCGTGGTCCAGCAAATTTAATATTATTTGATTTTGTTCCTGAATCCAAAAATATCTATCCAATAAGTGATTTTACAATGGAAATATCAAAATTTTTAATAAACCAGAAAAAAATTGACGAAACACCATTTAGCTGGTTGACCGTAGGTCCATCACCCACACTAACCTCTGGGGATGTAATTACCGCTTCCTCAATTTCCAATTTGAACCAAATAAGAATTGAGAAGAAAGAAATCGTTGATGAGTTGAAATCAGCAACTGGGGATGATATTTTCAAAAATTTATTACAATTAAAACTTAACTCTCTTGAAGAATACATAAATCTGACTAGGTTTCAAGCTCAACAAACATTTAATTTGAGTAGAAATATTTCAATTATTGGATTCGGTTTACTTTCCTTAGGAATTATTTTGAGTATCATTGGAAATTATTATGGATTAAAAATACTTGACACTGCCTATCTTGCCGCGATTTCCGGAATTATTATTGAATTTATATCCGGCGTATTTTTCGCATTCTATAATAGAACATTACAGCAAATTAATTTGTTTCATAACAAATTGATCGAATCTCAAAATATAGCAATAGCTCTTGTTACGAATGATCAAATTGAAGATCCTAATAAACGCGATGATTGCAAATTTGAACTTGCAAAAATATTATTGACAAATAATCAAGATAAATTTTGATTTATACAGGACGGCCCTTTGAAAACGGCTTTTAAAAAATCCCTCAACCCTTTTTTAATAAAGATCGATTTACTCTTCCTGGTCTGGAAATCCGAGGTTTCCTTCACTTCCTCCTCCCGCACCTCACGCCCCCCAAAGTTTCGCGATTTAATTAAGCTCTATTTACATTCTACACCGCAACGCAAAACCCCCCGTTCGGCCAGAACCCCCCAGATATCGCATATTCCCAAAACACTTGCACGAAATAGGAGGGTTTTTGCACTAAATTCCGGAAATGCCCCTCACGAAATGGGAATCCGGGCTCGTAAAAAGCCCGGATAGGATGAATTGAAAGCAGGCCTCCAGAAAGCCACTCCGGTCCCGTTAAGATGCAGGGCCTACCCAAACCCGTTGCCCCTCCTTTTCGCCCGCCCAAAAGCGCCCATTAGGGCATGGTCCGGAGCACGGCCATTTTCCGACGTAAAAACCATAAAAACCCCTGCAATAAGACCGGTTCAAGACACGCATTTTCAGGTTTAGGACACGGTCTGCCCTGGAAGTGGTTCAAACGGAGCCCTGTACGGGCCCGGATTGGGTAGGGAAATCACAAGGCAATATGAGAGGTTCTTAAAAAAGTGGGAGATCCCGACGAAGGATCTCCCTATCGTGGTGTCTGGCAAAGTCCCACAAGAGTGACATTGTTCCACATCCAGAACAATTGGTTTAGAGCCGGGGGTGGCCACTCCGGATTTTGTATTACATTTGTTCGATTACTTTCACCAGGCACCATTATAGTTATCGGCGTGCCAAGGGATAAAATTTGTTACACATCTATGATACATGTAGATACGTATAATTTTCCTTCTTTCCTTAATGTATAATCTCGTGAGTTTTGTTACGCGGGGAAGCGTGAGAAGAAAAGTACTCAAGGGTCTTCTCAAGCCGAACACTCCGACAGAACTTGCGAAGACTCTTGGTGTCGCACGAGCCGCAGTGAGCCGGACTATCCAAGCCATGGAGAAAGTCGGGCTCGTGGAGTGCCTGACGCCGAACGAAAACAGAGACCGATATTACCGGACGACCGAGACCGGGAAGAAGGTTGTTGAGATTATTGAGGGGAAGGGGAAATAATTTTGTTGGGAATTTAAGTCACTCATCAGCCTCTTTTTCATTTTCTTCAAAACGCTCTCTGTATTTCTGAATTAGTCTCGCACTGAATACAGATCTGGTGGAAAAAAACGAAGTTATCGTTACTAATACAAGAATCATTAATGTCGGTATTAGAATAATAAATGTAGATCTTGTCCCGTCGGGAAATAAAACAGAATTGGTAAGTGTTATCATTACCGTCATTATTGCCCCGAGGATTCCGAGAAGTAAACTGAATGCTGTTAAAGTTCTTTGTTTATCATTAAAGGAATATACTTTCGAATCAGTTGTTTCAATTGGAATATTCGGTTCTTGGGGTATTCTTTCTGGAGGTATACTTTCTGGAGTTACCTGGTTTTTTATTTTTATTAGTTCTTCACAATATATTTTTTTCACTTTTGCAGAAATAAAACTAGAATCCATTACCTCTTTTATTAAATCGCCTGCAAGTTCTTCAAAAGTATAATAATCCTTTTTCTCTATTCCGTACTTTGACATTGTTGCCGTTATTAATGAATCTAAAACTTCTCGATTTGGAAAGTTTTCTTCAGAGATTGAAGGTCGAATAGCATATAAAACCTCCATTTTTGCTTCATGTAAATTTCTTATATACGCTTGATTATCCCGTTTCGAGAAAATATAACTTGTAACAAAAAAAACTACAAATCCACTTATTATGCCGCCACCGATTCCAATAATCCAAGGGTCGGTTAGAAATTCAAACATTATTAACTGCTCATTAAACCTTCTATTACATTAACATTTTCGTTTTAGAATAAATTTCTTCATAATAGATTATTCACAGTGCTAAAACCTTATAATCATTTTATCAAATCTCTTACTAAATACGACATTTAAAAAAATTAAAGACATCTCTCCAAAAATAATTTATTTGGTATGATGCTGTATGTTTTAAAAATTAATAGATACATCACCTCAACATCATATTTTTTTATAGTCTGATATCGAACTTTTAACAATTCAATTGTATCTTCTTGTATTTGATTTGGATTTAACCGCAGAATATTAATTTCATCATTTATTCTTGCTAAGTTTGTAATCGTATTTTTTAATTCAATTTCAGCTATTAAGGCGCTGATACTACTAATGAATAAAAGAATAAAGATTATTTGGATAATTATCATCGCTACGAATCCCACAAGACTTTCTAAGAATGGGAAATTAAAGATCAAATTAACCGTATCTTTAAGGGCAAAAAGAGGTAAAACAAAAACCACCAAAATTGCGATAATTCCCGCGAATATTAGTAATAACATCGATGTATATTCTGGAATGTATGATGAATTATTTTGTTCAAATCTTGTTGTAAAGGGAAAGATTAAAAAAATGAGCGTTGAAATAATTGGAATATTGGTATTTATTATATTTTGAGTTTCAATAAAATCAAATCTTAAGCACAAAAGAAAAATCAACGTAATAAGATAAAGGGCAAAAATGCCAATCATTGGGGGGTAAAGAATTTTATTTATCCAATCTTTAACTACATTTTCTCTGGCTTTTTCATTTTTTTCTGAATAATTTAGTGAATCTATACTTTTTTCAGGGACTTTAAAATTTTTTATTGTAATTAGTCCATAAATCATCCATAAAAACCATATTAAAAATGATGATGGAATCCAGTATAATCCTATAATTTTTAAAATACCTAAAAATACACCAAATCCTAAAAGAGCGAATATAGAAATCAATAAAGTAATCGACGTAATCAATTGATGTTTAGTATCGATATTTTGTAATTGTTTTTGAGTATATTCAGAACTTTTTTCAATCAAATCCTGTAAATCTATTAATTTTAATCTATTATCGTCTTCCATAGCGATGGGAAAATTGAGACCCGGTCCCATACTGTAATTATATCGTTTGACATGTATGTAAGTATTTGGTGATTATTTCAAAAAAGTTGATAAAAAAATTACTTTCTAAAGCATTGCTATTTTTGTTGTAATTTCTTTCCTAAAAAAATTGGCTTGATTGCTCATCACTTCTTTTTCATTCACAAAAGATATAATGCCATTCGTTGATTTCTTCTTCCATAAGGCCCGTGGGCCCCTCCGTTTCCAGCGGCAATTGCGCTCACCCATCAGCTCTTCCACTGTCCCCTTCCTCCCATATCCCCACCACTCCCGCTTCCCCTTCGCGTTCGCATTTTACAGCACCGCACCAAAAGCCCCTTTCGCCGCACCTCGCAGACACAATGCGTATCGGGAAGAAGCGGGTAAAACTGCACCCGTTTCTGCTAGAGTTCCGGAAATGACAGTGGCGAACGGGCAGACGAAGACATATAAGCAACCGGCACAAAATGCCGAAAAAAATTATCGTTTTACAGTTCGTCCTAAATGCCACCCAAGTTCTGATATTTCTGCAATTGATATCAACAAACAAAATAGAGCTAGAAAAACGAAAAATTCTGTTGGTATAATATCAGTGTTCTTAACTCCATTCAAAAATAATGCAACAATACTACAAAAAATGGTACAAATAGCACAAAAACTGGCTACGGATATGGATGGAAATATTTTAACTAAATGATCACCTTCATCAAGGAATTCATAGAGGACATCTGGTTTACGAATGTCAATTGGAAGTTTGCCGTCAATACCTTGTTGAATTTCGCCGAAGAAACGTTTTAGCATTTCTTTTCCGATTGGATACAATCCCATCGTTACTACTAAAATAGCTGTGGCAATAATGATGAAATTGGAACATATCGAATCTATTCCTTGTTGAGTAAGGTCACCACCCAGATGGCAAAAATAAATAATAAAAATCTCCCACATTACGGTCGCAACCCACCAAACTTTTCGCATGGTGTTTAATTATTTCTCTCATACTTTATCTTTTTCAATCCCACTGCATCTGTCCGCAGTCTGGGCAGAACCCCGGAACATTACCCATATTTTAATTCGATTTTTATTTTAGATTCTTCCCCCGCCTCCTCCACCTCCCCCACCTCCCCCACCCCTCTACCCCTCTTAGCACCGGACGGGTGCCCACCCCCCCCTCCGGCCAATGGTTTCGGCCACCGGTTCCCACGATGCCCGTCGAAGAACCCGGAAATCCGGAGGGGTCCCCCTACCCCCTTCCCAGACCATAATTATGGGGGGGTTGCGGCAGATCCCGCTGAAGCGATCCCAATTGCGAAGGCTTGTGGCATCGTCCAGCTGGGAATGAGCGGGTCGGAGCGGATCTTCGACGTCGCGATCATATCGAAGACCCCGGTCGCGTTCGCCTAGATAATATTCATTAGTTGAGTGCGGACGCCGTAATAATTTAAAAGAAAACATTTTTATAAAGATATACCACAAATAAATTTGAATAAGATGACGGTTTCAAATTTTATAGATGATCCAATTGTGGAATTAATTTTAGAGTTATTTTATAATCAAACCAATATTCCGATATCCTTGTTCTACGGAGATAAAATTATTCAACCTTCTTCATACAAATGGCCCGATTTTTGTAAATTAGCACATAAAAAAGCCAAATTGAATTGCCAGGAAAATTTAATGAAAAGGGCGAATGTGGGAAAACCTTCATTATCGATGTGTCATGCGGGACTCTGGAATTATGTTATCCCGCTTAAAAATGATGAAAAAAAAGTTGTGGGTGCACTATTCACGAGTCAAAGACGAATAATTATCAGAGAACAAGAATCGATAAAGGCCTTGGAGAATTTTTCGAAAAAGGTTAAATTGTCAGATGATGAGCACAAAGAATTTCTCAACCTATTCTTTCAAGTTACAGAAATGCCAAATGAGGAGATTTTCTCTCCTTCAATTAATTTGTTATACGAGATTGAAAGTCGCCTTTATATTTTGTTATCAACTCATTCTTTGGAAAGAAAAAAGATCGTGAATTTAGCGCATCAAATTTTATTACCCATGCAATCAATTATCGCGAATGCAGAAAATCTTCAAGTGGTGTTAAATCCCTTAAACAAGGAATATGCTCAAAAAGCTGAAGAGATATTACTTCGTCTTTCAGAACTTGGTTTAATTGTAGATAATATGCGTTCTAATTTATTAGACAATAAAAATGAAAAATATCAATTCGAGGAACATCAGATAAATTCGATCATTCTAGATGTAATTTCAATTTTTAAATATCAAGCGGCCAAGAAAAATTTAGATTTTAATGTTGAAGTTGAAACTGACACCATTCCTGTAGCCTATTATCATATCCGAAGAGCCCTATTTAATTTAATTCATAACTCAATAAAATATTCATATGAAGGTTTGCAATTTGGAGGGCAAGGAAAAGAAAGATATGTTAAAATTAGAGGAACTGTCAGAAAAGGATGGTACAAATTGAGCATAGAAAATTATGGGATTGGAATTCTTGAATGTGAATTAGACGAAATATGTAATGACGGTGTTAGAGGTATTCTTTCTTCAGATAGAGAACGTACAGGATCAGGAATTGGCCTTTCCGAAGTAAAACGAATTATAGAAAAACATGGGGGTCATCTTAAAATAGAGAGTGATCTTCTAGGAGACGACATGCTTTACGGACCTTATAGAACAACAGTTACTATTGAATTACCGCGGGGTAGACATGGTAGACTATAATATTTTGTGGATTGAAGATGATGCGGACCAAATTTATAGTTTGGTCCAGCCCCTTGTTGATAGCGGATGTAAAATATCAATTGCTAAAGATTATGAAAATGCCAAGAGGATGAATAATGAATTTAAGTACGATGTGATTATTTTAGATATTATTATACCTTCTGGGAAAAAATGCACCACAATAGAGGAAATGATAGCATTACAAAAAGAGGGTCATTTTGGAGTAAAGTTTTTAGAGGATTTACCAGCAGATTCGCCCCCAATTGTTGTATTAACCGTTGTGAATGATGAAACGATTTCAAATAATATATTGAAGTTTCCTCAAGTCGTAAAGATTATTGTTAATAAAGGAATGATAAGACCATCAGAATTAAAAAAGATAATATTAAACGTAATTAACAAAGAAGCAGATGAAAATGCACTCATTAAGGGGTAATGGAGATTCCAATGAATGATCTGATAATTTATGGTATTTGTTTCGTCATAACTTTTGTTTGCTCGTTACTAATCGTAAAAAGATACAAAGTCAAATTCGGCTTAATAATAAGTTTTATTGTAAGCATAATCGTTTTTGCTAGTTTCAGTTTTATTATCCCTACCTTTTTTGGAATAACACTGGATAACTCTATTCAAGCAATTAGTACTTTCTTTGGATTCTTTGGAGGGTTTATTGCATCAATTGATCTTTTAAATGTAATTAAACCGAAAGCGATAGAATTTGATGATACCCCACAATATCCCGCAATTATTTCATCAAATATTAAAAAAATGGAAGAATCTAGCGTAGATGGTAAATATTACGCTTTAGAAAATTTGTATAATCTGCATTTAAACAATCCCGCCCTTAGAAATGATTGCATTTATGCTGTTTGCAAAGCGATGATGAATGAAAAAAATAAAGATTATCGTGGATTATTTATAAGATGGATTTGCTGTTTTAATAAAAATTGGGATAATGAATGGAAAAATTTTGGGAAGAAAATAAGGGACTGTGAAGAATAAACTTATTCGAGGCATTTTGGTCCGAGACATACGTTTCTCTATCGTAAAATTGGAATAAATTCTTCCTACTGACATAGTAACTATCATGATTTTTGCAATATTGTTATGGTCCATTCCCGAAAACCGGTAAAATGGGGCACGATACGGGCCGAATACGACCTATCCGGCCAGGCTGATCCGGATCAGCGGCCGTTTCCTCCAATTTAAATTCCTATCATAGTTCCGCTCACTGGGGGGGTACCCACCCCTCCCCCATCAGCACCCACCCCCACCCCCCTGCCCCTCTCAGCACCGGACGGGTGCCCACCCCCCCTTGCATAAACGGTTTCAGTCACCGGTTCCCACGATGCCCGTCGGAGAACCCGGAAATCCGGAGGGGGGTAGCTACCCCTCCCTCAGTGGCAGGGGTGGGTACCCCCTCCCCCCCACCAATTTTCCCGGGGGGGTCCCCCTGCCCACCCCTCTGAGGACAAGAGGGGTACCCACCCCCACATCTTCCGGAACCGACCGACCATATCCTTCTTGTAGTGGAATCGCTAATCTTCTGTCAGGAAGTTCATCCGATGCCCGGACTCGTCATACCCGCACGGCGAAAAAATCCTGCGATACGGAAACTGGAGGCAGCAGCGCCAGCTATCCGCAGCCGGTTCGGTGTGACTCGGATAGGTATCTTCGGATCGTTTGC
>Ga0074046_10004935_pt1 | contig 10751 bp, 7 predicted proteins | sample BogForMeECP23OM3_FD_94441 | JGI IMG/M metagenome (GOLD analysis project Ga0074046, IMG submission 94441) | Bog forest soil microbial communities from Calvert Island, British Columbia, Canada - Bog Forest MetaG ECP23OM3 | ecosystem: Environmental > Terrestrial > Soil > Wetlands ...
AAGATTTGAGGAAAAAGAAGGTCTTCTGCTTTTGGGACCCGGCGACTGGGTCAATATTCCGGCCCGTGTGAGGCACAGGGTGGAATGGACCGACCCGAAACAAAAAACGGTGTGGCTGGCGGTTTTCTATTGACAGCGAACGGTGAAGCGTGAGCAGTGAACGCCAACATCGAGCACCTGCAAAGCAAATAATCTGTTCGTGCTCACTGCCCGGGGCAACGAGCCCGTTACTATCCGCTAAGGAATTGTAATGATCGCTTCCCCTTTTAGAAGATGGTACGAAATGATACGATTTGGCACGGTTTCCGGATTTTTGAGGAGCGAAGCGATGATCGGCACGGATATGCACGGATGAGCAAATATCTGAATTCATTCGTGATTATCCACGTTAGTCTATCGTACTGCGCTCCTCCAGCCACTCCATCGTTATCCTCTCACCTATATTCATTTTTCAAAGAGCCGAGATGGTCTAACTCTTCCCTTCGGCAGGCTCAGGATAAGCTGTCTCGTTGCCGGACGCGGTCCGTTCATTGTAAATACAGGCCAAATACAATGAAGCAGTGGACCGTGAGTAGTGGACAGTTGAGAGTGAAGAGTGAGCAGAAATATAACTCCTTCCGGTTCTATCGCCTTGCGACGTTCAGGGAACAGGGAGAAAGGAAATTCCTAAATTGCCACGATGGGTTTTAATCCGACGATACTCTACTACACCGTGACTAAGCCTGCAAAACGGCAACCAGAAACGGCAACCAGAAACGGCAACCAGAAGCGGCAACCAGAAGCGGCAAAATCAAAAAAAAGAGGTGGAAGAATTTTTTGATCGAAAGTCCAGGGCGAAAATACGGGTGGGACAACGATTGCATCCTCCAAATCATTGGCCCGGTCCGAGCAGGTGGGCCGCCTTTGAGTTGCGAGCGGGCCACTCTTCAGGCAACTCCTGCCTTAGAAGGGAAAAAATGACCCCAAAAATGAAATGCTGGTCCTGTAATTTCAACTACTTACCGTGGTGGGCATTGGAACTATCTCAGTAGTATCGAGCAATTGTCTTGGCCCGACCCCTTTGAAGCCTTTGAATTTGGGAAAATGTACCACCTTACCGGCTTCTCTTCCCATGATTTCCCCTCCATATTTGGATCTATTGAGTTTTTGTCCTGTTTTGGGACGGAGCTAAAAGACTTCCTCGCCGCAAAGCCATTAAACTGAACAAATCCCAATACTTATATGTTCAGTTCACATTATATGTATAACATCCATCATGTGAGAGACAAAGCGGAAAATTGGCTCTGGGCGCTGGTTTGGAAAGATTCGGTAGAGGTGGCCGCCCCAGAGAGTTAACCGATCAGAAAATGTGTCGAGTTAACTGAAAAAGAAGGAATTTTGGATACATGTAAAGGGATAAAGAATCGATTTCGGTTAAGTGAGAACACTTGTCTGATTCATCGATTTCGACTAGGGCTGCGAAAGGGCGGCTGTGCCATTTTTCTTCATTCACAATTTTTCATCTGATGGTGTATACTTATAAATTCCATCAGGGGAAGTTGGCTGGGAATGAAACGCTTAAGACGACATACGGCCTTTGCAGCACTTTGGGCCACCGGCGGCGAGCTATCCCGCAGGGGTTACGATGTTTCATACACGTATGGAAATACACCTCGAATAGATATGGTGTGCACCGTTCCTGGCGGTAAAGCATTCCCCGTGCAAGTGAAAGGCATCTCCTGCGCCTCTGCCTTCTGGATCTATAAGACCTTCTTTGACGGAAAAATGCAATCAGACCTCTTTCTGGTCGTTGTTCTCGTACCCCTCCCCGCTGATAGCTCTCCAATGCGGTTTTTTTATCCTCTCTCACGAAGAAGCAGTCGATGAGTTCAGCAAAATGCGCAAAGTGAAGAAAGACGGAACTCCATACACATCAGGTTGGGGGTTAAATTGGGGGTCTATTAAGAAGTACGAAAATGCATGGAGTAAGCTTCCTACTTAGCATAGGGGCCACAATGAGACAGACTTTGATGTTCGAGGATAGATTTCTTGAAAGTTGGGTAGGTTCCGTTATTACTCATCCGGCTACTGCTATTGTTGAACTGGTTGCCAACTGTTGGGATGCCTACGCCACTGAGGTCAATATCATCTGGCCTGACAGCAAGGAGGATAGGCGGTTCTCGATTAAGGACAATGGGGTTGGTATGACTCTGAAGGAGTTCCAGTTCATATGGTGGGTGATGTCCTATGATCGAGTCAGCAGATGTGGTTCGACAGCAAATCCACCGCCAGATGTTACAGGACTGCCTCGGCCTGTTTTTGGAAGGAACGGAAAAGGCAGATTTGCAGCATTTTGCTTTTCGAGCGAGTATCTTATCACTTCTCGAAAAGATGGAGAGCAGTTCACATGTCGGGTATATCGAACAACTGATAGACCTTTAGTAATTGAGGAGAAAGAACATATTAGAAACGGTGTCAAAGGACATGGCACTGAAATTGAAAGTATCGGAAAGATACATTCGATTACACTATCGGAAGCTCAGGCACGAGAATCTCTGGGCGGTCGATTTCTTGCTAATCCATCTTTTCGAGTCCTCATGAACGGCGAACAAATTACTTTCGATGATCTTTCTGATTCTGGCTTTTCAGTTAAGGTGGTGAATATCCCTGAGATTGGAGAGATGAAGATTTTGCATCTCGACACCTTCAAGGCCGACAGGTCCACAAGACAGCATGGGATTGCATGGTGGGTGCTTAATCGTGCTGTCGGTGATTGTAAATGGCGTGGGAGTGATTATCAACGAATTTTAGATGGCAGGACTTCCGAGGCGAAGCGATATACTTTTATTGTGGAAGCAGATTTCTTGAACGCTGCGGGTGCAGTTAAGGATGATTGGTCATGGTTCAAAGAAGATAACGAGACATGGAATAAGGTACTCCCAATTGCCCAGGACACAATTAAGGACGTTATCAATTTACATAATAGAGCACAGCGAGATTACAAACGTGAAAATGTATTTGAAAAGATGGGGCATGCGGTAAATACTTTACCTCTCCTTAGTAAAGACAGAGTCAGACTCTTCATGGAAGAGGTTGTAAACAATTGTCCTAACCTCGGGGAACAGGAAATTCTACAACTTTCCACAATTCTTGCAAAACTTGAGAAGGCGCACTCGCGATATGGATTACTTGAAATCTTGCATAACCAAGACACAAAGGACCTAGATTCACTTCACCAAGTTCTGGCTGAGTGGACCATCGGAATGGCCAAAATTGTGCTAGACGAGATTCAAAACCGGCTTAAGCTCATAAACAAACTAAGATCTAAAATTCAGATCGCAGGAATAGATGAAGTGCATGAGTTACAGCCCATATTTGAAAAAGGACTTTGGATGTTTGGTGCTCAATTTGAATCCATTGAGTTCACATCCAACAAAGGAATGACCACTGTTATTCAAAAGCTCCTCGGTAAAAGTACCAAGGGTTCTTTGATGCGCCCCGATTTCGTTATTCTTCCAAAAAGTAGTGTAGGATTCTATGCTCGCCCTTCCTACGATGAGGATTATAATGAAGATGGCTTCGACCACATAGTTATTGTAGATTTAAAAACTACTGGACTGAAATTGGGATCAAAGGAAAAAGAACAGGTTTGGAAATATGTCAAAGAACTTAGAGCCAAAGGATTTGTGAGGAAATCGACCAGAGTTGATGGGTTTGTTTTGGGTAGCGAAATTGAGAAAGTTGAAAATGACGCTCGCACTGAAGGCTCCAATATCAAAATCCAACCCTATCTCTATGACGCGATTCTGACACGTGCTGAAAATCGACTTCTTAATTTACACTCAAAAGTCAAAGACGCACCTTTTCTTCGTGAACAGAAGGAGCAATTGAATAACTTTATTAAGCCTATACCAGTGAAGCAAACGGTTTTATTTAGCCACATCTAATTTGCCGAACGGCACTGCTCTTGGGCATCATTTCTGGCGGTCCCCTCGTCCACCTGTGAGCCGTCCAGAACGGCGATTACCAAATCGGCGTCCTCAAGGTGTGACTTGCAGCGGGAAAAGATTTCAACAAGAAACTCGGCATGTTCCTGTTCTTTCAGGAATGCGAGTTAACATATTCAAATCATTTTCGTTATGCACTGCGGCCACATCGGGATTTCTCACATCGGCAAGATACTGAGATGCCTGACGAGGTACTTTATTCGCATGATGATCTCTCCAAAAATGCAACGATCGTGAGAAACAATTATTGGGGTCTTGATGCGGAATTCTTAGTGCGGAATTCTTAGCGAGATTGATATTGGAATTGACTCGCGGAGGGATCTAGCATACACTATTCTTTTTGACTGTTGCCCTGTACGCCTTGCACGAGAGAACTTTTTCGGGGAAGATGGGATGGAAAATCGCTTGGACGCCGGGAAATTGTACCAGGATCAAATCTTAGGCACCAAAGTGCTGTCACCGCTTGCCGTTGCTATCATCGACACACCGGAATTCCAACGCCTTGCAGGCATCCGGCAGCTTGGTTTCTCAAACGTTTCATACAGGGGAGCAGAGCATACCCGTTTTGCCCACTCCATCGGTACTTACTTCGTTTCCAGAACAATAATGCGCCGCATTGTTCAAAACCATGAGCGCCTTGGCTTGGGTCACCCAGGCCGCCATCTTGCTCCGTGTTTTCGCGTAGTTCCTCCGGATTCCTATCCCAGCGAGATCGAAATAAGTCAAGTGCACGTCTCACATCAGTCACTTTGGCGAGGCTTAATGGAAGTTGTAAGTATTGCGGCTCTCATGCACGACATTAGTCATGTCCCATTTGGGCATACACTTGAAGATGAATTTACAGGCATTTATCAGAGGCACGACAGCATTGCGAGCCCAAGGCTATACAAACTCATGTTTGACGACAAGAGCGAGCTAAAGAAAATATTTAGCAGCGGGCATCGACGATGGATTGGCGGGTATGATGATCAAGATGGAATAGATAATGAGGAGCTTGCTAAGCTTATTTATGTAATATTAAGTTGGAAAGAAGAAATCGATCCGCCACGTTGTTTTAGAGATTTATTAGAGAAATCTATTAACGGGACAGATGATATAAGCGCCAAGGAACGTTTAAATAAGGTACACGCTTGGCATAATGACTTTCGTGAAAGGAAGATGTTTCATCCTTTCATGACCGATATTATCGGCAATACCATATGCGCCGATTTGCTGGATTACCTTCCCCGGGACCGGTTTAACCTTGGAATGGAGGCTCGCGCTCATTCCAGATTGCAGCGTTACTTAACGATACGTGAAGGCAAGCTGTACCCACCCGAGGAAGGCCTCCGCGTGTCAATAATGGTGACAAGGCCGGGCAGGGGTGGACAAAAGCGCGATGTCGCGACCGCGGTGCTAGACATAATGCGTGAACGCTATGAAATGGCAGAGCGAGTGTACTACCACCATAAAAAAGCGGCCGTGAGTACCATGCTTGCCAAACTTGTCGAACTCTGCCCTCCCCCGAAAAAGCCAAGAGATGACGAAGTGATTTATCCAGCTCCATGGAATATCGAACAATATGACTCGAATTCCCAGCCCAACATTGTCCACTTTACGGATTCCGCCCTGATAGACTACCTGGCCGCGGTTGAAGTCGCCCAAGAACACAAAGACCTCCAGAAGCGCCTTTCGCTTGGCATCCGTTATAGCAGGAAAGGAATATATAGAACCCTCCTCATAATGGACACTGACCTTGCCCAGCAGAGTAATTATCATATATCCCATTTTACCGATGAGCTTCGGGGGCTATCTTCAAAGAGGCGGCTCGAGATTGAGAAAGAGTTGGCACAAGCCGCTAATGCTGAATATGGTGATGTTCTAATCTACTGTCCGGATGCACAAATGCAGTCCAAGGAGGTAAACGCTAGGCTGGAAATTGTTGAAGAGAGGGTGCTTCCACTCCGTGTGCAGAGAGAGTCGTTCACTTATAACCAAGATGTCCGAGTACTTGAGCAGTATTATCAAGATCTCTGGCGTATATACATTTTCGTCTCACCGTCCCTCTTTCAAGAGGCTTCACGATGTAAGGCTGTCATAGACAAATTTGCGGAAATTTTCGGCTTGTCCAAAATTGCTACCTACAAGAAAGTGCGAACACACAAGCTCCAGGAGGGCCTATCCTTTCCGAAAATCCTGCAGCCGATATTAGAATTCATCGATCGGGAACGGGGGGGATTGCAGTTCGTGGATACACCAACTTATGTTCTGGCTGATTTCGTAGAGCTGGCCAGCAGGGATGACATCCACCGTGGCAATATGGAAGTGGGTCGCGACCCGCACTCACGGCTGATCCAACTCTTCAATTCAAGCGTTCTGCGGGATGCAATGAAGAGGGATGGGCTTGGGCGCCAGAATAACTTGATGTTGCGCAGATCATGCAAGGTGCTTGATGGGGGAGCGGATGAGCCGAAATTGGCTCTGGTTGCGCGCAGCATTGTAGGGCGAGGTAATAATTATCTGGAGTATAAACAGAATCTGGTAGATGCCTTACTAAGGTCGGACAACCAAGAGCAGCAGGCTATCGCTGATAACGTATGAAGAGAGCATTTCTGAATACTCGCTCAACCCAATACTTTCTCAAGACGTATGGGCATGCATGCCTTGACACCGCCGTTGAGTTCGCCGCCGAGAGAGAACGTAAATCGGTAAATAGCATGATAGATGGATTTTACGATGTGCCTGTTAACGTCCTGAAGATAGCAGAAAAGCGACGAATCAAGGTATTGGATGATAAGCATAGTAAATCTGAAAGAGATGCACTTATGGTTCCAACGGACAACCACTTCCGTCTTTTCCTTAATCCTCATCAATCACAAGGAAGGCAGAGATTCACCTTGGCGCATGAAATTGGTCACACTTTGTTTTATATAGGTATGAAACATCAGATTGGCAGATTAGAAAAGGCTGAGATTGATGCTGAGGAACGGATATGTAATAATTTCGCTAGTGCATTGCTAATGCCGAAGGATTATGTGAACAAGAAGATAAGAAGAATATCCCCTATCAAGCCATGGAAGCTGCATAATGAATTGGAGGGTGTGTGTCGGGTGTTCGAGGTAAGCCTCTCAGCCTTAATTAGCCGCATGTGCCAAATCAGGAGCGAGGTTCCATTTCCGTGCATTATTCTTTGCATTCAGCATCGCCAAAATTCCTTCACAGGAAAGGACAGAAGACTGCGAGTAATTTCAGCGGTATCCTCGGGAGAATTCAGAAATATGAGAACATGGTCTAATAAATCCATAGACAAGATTGGCTTGCAGTCCGTGCACTTGCTGTTTTCGAGGTGGAAACAATCGACCATTGATGGAAGGGAGGTATCTGGTGGCAAGTACGCCCTAGATAGTTCTGGTAATCTTACTAGAGTGACGGCGGATTCTAGTTTTGGATATCAAGAGAATGTTAGGTTATCAACACGTTTAGGCAGTAAATGGTCGACTCGGACAGCAGAGATGCTGTGCTCAAGCTGCTTGTACGCGTCAAAGGAATGGACCGAGTCGAAAGCCTACATATTATCTGTGCTGTCGCCCTTGGAAACGTGAGGGGGCCAGTCGGTGCCGCTAACTTGAGGAAAATACCCGTCTTCGCGCGCGTTTGGAGGTTCGGAAGCGGCAAGCTTTAGCGGCATTTTGCCGGGATACGCGGCTTCGGAACAGCCCCTTTCAATGTTCTAATATCTCTCCTCTATGGGGTTATGCGGTAGGTTATCCGGGACCTTTCAATGTTCGGATCATATCTGCATTTTCCCTCTGTCCGCAAACAATAGGCAAATTGATATGGGCCTGGGGCAGAAGTCCCCGAGAAAGGGCTATCTCACGGGCAGACACTTTGGAGGAAGTGACTGATCAGACCATTGGCGATAGAGCTTTGCGAAGCAATGATAGCGAAGAAGCCTTGGCCGGAAATTGCTAACATCCTCAGGAATCTCAGAGAAGGTCCCGAGAATGTTCGAAGAGTGATTCTTTCTTATGCGGCTTCCTTGCTCCTGGATGACGACAATACTGATGCTTATTCCATGGCAGAGTGCTTCCAAAAACCATTTTCCGACAAATGTACTGCCAAAGCCGATTTTGTTTTAGCATGCTATGTGGCACGAATTAATCCCCCTTGATGCGGTTTGGTCAGACTCCGGATAGCTGTTTCGAGGCGAATTGCAAGCGAAAAGTTTTTTGTCGTTCAAATCGCTTTTGCCTGTACAATGCAGCCGCTAACCTGCCGCTTCTCAGCCTGTCCAAAAGGAGGATGCATGAAAAAAATTCTGATGATTTTTGCGATTCTGATGTTCGCGGCGCCTGCATTCGGACAACTCACCGAATTCGAAGAGTTGAGGCAGAAGCAAGCGGAAATGCAAAGAGAAATCGACCAGATAAAAATCGACATGACCATCAGGCAAATAGCGGATTACAACAAGTATATGGAATCTCAGCGCAAGACGAAAACCGATCGATGGATAAATCTATGTGTCGCTGGAGGAACTATCATACTGGCCATAGCCGCAGTTTTTGGCCCATTATTTTGGTCTTGGATTTCGAGACCCAAACTTCGTATCGAGCCGCACAATCTTGAAGGTATACCCATACCTTATGGTCCAGGAATCACTAATATCTTCTATCATCTTAAAGTTAGAAATTTAAGAAGAAGAGTCACTGTCAGGAATTGTGCGGTTCTTCTGAAAGCCATTTACCGGAAGAACCAAGCGGGTGCCTTCGAACAAATCCCGATGTATGTGCCTCTCGTATATGCATGGGCACCAAGTCAGCTTACAGAGATGATGGAAACCTTTACAAGGGAACATGTCTTCGATTTTGGGGAGTTGGAAGGTAGCATCCCATCTCGGTTCGTTCCAACCTTACGCGGTTACACGAGTGATTTCGGAGGTTACATAACGGGTCCTGCTGTTTTTAAATATTGTTTGGAGGTCACCGCAGAAAATTATTCCTCCAAGCAAGATCAGGTATTTGAAGTCGACTGGAATGGAAAGGCAGGCCTTGGCAATGTGACTATAACGCCGCGATAGATCTCTGTGGGCTACCAACTTTCACGCCCCAAAAGCCGCACAGGACCCCTCCAGGATGCCCCACAATCGATTTTACCGCCCTAGCCCTTGTGATTTCATCATCATTGACAGCCGTTAATTCTGATGTATTCTCGAGTCTTCGCCCAAAAAGATTGAGTGGAAATATTCATTTTTTGGCTAGAATCTTCACACACTCCATATGGAAGGTATGGCTAATGCCCCCATGTGACCCAAAGCATGATCTTGAGAAAGCCACAGGCCCACAAAACGAGACCGATCAAAACAGAGATGTTACTCCAGGGCCGTCTGAGGTTGTCCCTGAAATTCCACCAACCTCAGCTTACACCAACAGCCCCAGCGGCAAAGAACGCCAGCCAAGGTGGCTTAAAGTCCTTGAAGTCATTGTTGCGCTGGCTATTCCTGTTTACGCCATTTTCTCTGGTCTCCAGTGGTATATAATGCAAAGCTCTATGAAATTGGACCAGCGAGCGTGGTTGGGAACTACTGTCGTGCAGGGAACTTTGGATGCAGGCAAACCGGTGCTTGTCTCTGTGGGGTTGAAAAATACAGGCAAAACTCCAGCCAAAAATGTCACTAACACCATGTGGCACCAAACAATTAAAAAGAACGACCCGTTTGTCTTCCCTGAGCCGAAAGAAGACCTAGGCACAAAAAGTAAAAGTTTGATGTCTCCCCAACAAGAAGGATTTATCCAAGGCACCGCTTATAAAGCCTGGCAAGAATCGGCCAGAGATAATCTTATCAACGAGGTAGCGAGTGGAGTTATCGTCTTTTATATATATGGAACCGTCAACTACGACGATATATTCAAGAAGGGCCATTGGCTTAATTTCTGCTATTTTTATGATTCCGATAATAAAGCTTACAAAGCATGTAGTGAGCACAACGATACAGACAATGATTAACTTTTTTATCCCCCCCAAGGATGTATCTACCCTCTCTTCCCTCCAACTTTCCTGGAGGTCCTGCTCGACCTTGAAGGCGGAGACGAGGCGCATGGTGTCTGCCATAGAGTGCGGATTCTCAAAAAACAGGTCTAAGAAATGTGGATGGAACATGGTGTGGTCCTTTCTTTTTTAAGGTAAAGTCATTTGTGAGAACATCATTGCTCCCAAGAAGGAAAATGTATCATGGACAAAGGAAATATCTATTCGGCTACTCCAGACCGTTTCCCGTCGGAAATAATCGAAACATTGGTCAACTCGGAAAGGTTGAGAATTGAAAGGATCATTTCGGACTCTCACTGTTCGCCTAAGGAGTTTTGGTACGATCAGATCGAGAGAGAATTCGTACTGCTCCTTAACGGTAGCGCGGCCTTGAGATTTGAAGGAGAAGTTGAACCGCATGTTCTGAAACCCGGCGACTGGGTCAATATTCCGGCACACGTAAAGCACCGTGTGGAATGGACTGACCCGGAGAAAAAGACATTCTGGCTTGCAGTGTTCTATTGATATGCGTTAAGTGTTGGAATTAACTACATATATTATCCTAGACTGCCATGCCGAAGCGATAGCAGAAATACTTAGTTAGATTAGGACGAAAACGAATGGGTCCTGCTCCTGAAGGGCAGCGCTGCATTAAGATTTGAGGAAAAAGAAGGTCTTCTGCTTTTGGGACCCGGCGACTGGGTCAATATTCCGGCCCGTGTGAGGCACAGGGTGGAATGGACCGACCCGAAACAAAAAACG
>Ga0074046_10004936_pt1 | contig 10749 bp, 9 predicted proteins | sample BogForMeECP23OM3_FD_94441 | JGI IMG/M metagenome (GOLD analysis project Ga0074046, IMG submission 94441) | Bog forest soil microbial communities from Calvert Island, British Columbia, Canada - Bog Forest MetaG ECP23OM3 | ecosystem: Environmental > Terrestrial > Soil > Wetlands ...
ATGTCTACACGGTTTTTTCATCTTCCCTTTTTCGACGTGCCACGCCGGATCTCGGCAGAACGGGTCCGTACCATATGGAGCGGCGGATCAGGTCCGTTATCGCGTGCGAAGACGTATCCCGCGGTAGCAATTTTTTAACGCAGTCCCTACCACCATGTCGCGGCGGATCACGCAGGAGCGTGTCCCGTCTAGTCGCCCCCCAGACCGACGGTGCGTCCTGCGAATCCAGCTGTATCGAAATACCACGTATCGCCTACCCTTTGGTAGCTTAGTCGAGTCTTGGTTCCGGCGGCGTTAACTTTTGACTCCTTAATGCCACTTTCAAATACGGTTTTCTCGGGTCCGCCGGCAAGTGCCTCGGCGATCACGCGGCCGGTGAGACTCCCTTTTTTCGGCAGTTCCAGATTGAGAACGTGCGCTAAAGTTACGGCGACATCGGCGTTGCCGACAGGAGCAGCGTCGACGTAAGACTTCTTAAAGTCCGGTCCAATCGCCGCCATATTATTGAGCGTGTCGGCGCGGCTGAAGCATCCGTGCATGCCCTGGCCCTCCTGGAGTCCTGTATCGCAAATCGTCACGGCCGACTGAAGAGGGTTGGCCACCTCCAGAGAGAAACTGCGAAAATCAACGATGATTGACGGGGTCGGAAGAACTGACGATCCCTTTAGATTAATGTCGCTTAACGAGAGTGCACCTTCCATCTCCCCGAATGTGGGATCGGTGAAAAGCCCGCTCACATAATCCTGATTACTCAGAAAGTTAACCAAATCCTTCACCAGCCCTGGGTCGCGATCATTGATATAAATGAGGTCCGATCCACCGTTTGCCGCCACAATTACTTTTGCGTCGCACGGGGTTGAGATAACTCCTGTTCCACCGATTAAACCATTGCCGAAAATCGGGCGCTGCAATTTTTCCGGCGTTGCTTGTCCAATCGTCGGGTCGACTGGCCTATATCGCTCGGAGCCATCCACCGTAATCGTGCTGTCTGGATCAAAAAGAGGCAAATTAAAGTGGTGCGCAAGGTCGATCGCAAGAAAACCCGGTGGCAGAAATCCGCTGTTAACCTCTTGGCGCCCCTTTACGTCTTTGTAGGTTTGGGTGGCTGCATAGCTGACCGTGTACTTGGTACCGGAAGAATCGAGCTCGTGTTTACTGATCGTTGAAAAGCCGTGATCCGATGTGAGAAAAACGTCGGTGTCATCAGCCAGACCAGGCACACTTTCGAGATAGCTCCTGATTTGCTTCAAGTTGTTGTCTGCGTTGCGCACGGCGGCCTTTGAAGTCGATCCGTTAATGCCGGGGCTGAGTTGGTTGAGGCTGTCTCCGTGGTTATGCTGAGTGCCGTCCGGATCCCGGGACCAAAACACCACTACAAACGGTTTCCCATCTTTCTGAAACATCGGTAGAACCGCCTTGGTCAGGACATCCGCGAAGTATTGCTGCTGAACTGTGTTGGCGACAAGCGTGCCCGGAGAAGAATTATTTCCAGGAAAGCCGTTGTTTTGTTCGGAGGTCGGCGCCGCCCCGTTCGAACGGTCGGGCGCGACCGGCGGAAGATGCGCATCGGCAAGCGTCTGAACGACTCGGGGATCCAAAGGTACGCCGCCGGCCTTCCCGGTGGAATCATCGATGATAACCGTTTTCGGAACCGGCACGAAACCATTCACCGGCTTCGCCTCTCCCGCATCCTGGATTAGCGTTGGGCCGAGCTTGCCAATCGCCGCAGTGTTGTAGCCATGCGCGGCCGCAAAGGAAAGCAGAGTCTCCTCATGCAGGAAATTCCCTCCAAAATGTTCGTCTATACTACCGAGCACTCGATCGTTTTCGATAAAAGGAGTTTGAGTTTCACCGAGCATCGGGAGCGGGTATCCCGTATACACCGTGTTGCTGAAGTCCCCGGTGTCGCCGAGAAAATGCCCCGTCGCGATCGCCGAGGCATTAGGTGTTGTGAATGTCGGAAAGAGGGCGTGGCTATTTACGAAGAAAACGCCCTGTTTACGGACGAGGCTCATCGTTGGAGCGTCTACTTCGTTAACAGATCCTTGACGAAGACCGTCCGCAACAAAGATTATTGCGTTCCGTCCGGAGGTAATCCCCGATAAGAGGAGCAAAAATAGCCCGGAAACGGTGATGGAGGCGAGTTTCATTCTGTCGGGAGTAATCATGAAAATTGAGTATCGGCGCATTAACCATGTAACACTTGCTGTGCCTGCGGGCGAGCACGAGAAGGTAAGGGCTTTTTACGGCAGCGTACTTGGTCTCAAGGAGGTGGAGCGGCCGGACGCTCTCAAGAAGGTCTATGACCTGATCTGGTACGAATGGATGGACATCCTACTGCATATCGATTTCACACCCCCCTGGACTAAGCCGGCGGAAAATCGTCACGTTGCTGTCGAGGTTAAGCACATTCACACAGTCCGCGCCTATTTGGAGCAACAGGGAGCGGAAATCCTCGAAGCCGTCTCGATGCCTGATCGCGAGCGCTTTTACCTGCTCGATCCGTTTGGAAACTACTTCGAGTTAATCGAGATGAAAAATTCTTAAGTATTCGGCGGCCTCGGAATCAGAGATAGTCACGACGATGCGGCCTGACGAGCAACGACGAAGGATAGCGCGGACATCGCCAGGGCGAAAATCGCTGTCCCGCCGTAGATCGCGTTCAACTCCAACCCTGCCCGACTTTGCAGGGGGCCGACACCGAAAGCTGCTATTCCATAGCCTATCTGGTAGAAAGCGATCAAGCCGCCCGCCACCGAAGCTTTGATGGTCGTCAACTCCTCTTCGGCGAAGCTAATGGTCAGCGGCAGCAGCGCCGAACAGCCCAGGCCCGCCAGCGCAAAGGCCAGGATGCCGAGATTCGGATGGCTCGTCGGGAGAAAGGAGATGACGAAAAAGGCTATCGCCACCACGAAGGGCAAAACCACGCAGGTGCGACGCTCGGGGAACCATTTCTCGATAACGGCGAAGAGAATACGGCCGGCAGTTACCGTCCCCCAAAACGTCGTGAGGGCGAGCGATGCCAGCGTGGTGCTCGCCTCGAGCCTCTTCGTCATGTAGAGCGACGCCCAGTTGCCGTTCATCGTCTCGCAGATACCGTAGAGAAGTGCAAACGTCGCAAAGACCCAGAACCGCGCGGGGAGCTTCGTCCCGCCCTTTTGGGCTTCGGCGGCACTGCTTTGCGATCTTTCCCCCAGGGGCAAGCGCAGGCTGGACAAAAGCAGCGCTAGCACCAGCGCACCCACGAGTACCGGCAGACCCCACCAGATTCGCAATCCCACGAAGATCGCTACAAAGACCGGCGCCAGCGCCGTTCCTACCCCCAGCAAAGCATTCAGCACGAGCACGGCCTTGTCCACATTAGTTGGAAAGAACGCTGCGGCGAAGGTGTTGATGGCCGGTACCGTCAATCCGAATCCGACCCCCATGGACGTTGTCGCCATCAACAGAATGCCGTAAGCAAGTGAGTGATTGTGGATCACGAACTGGCTTAGGACGAGGAACATCATCGCCAGCAGATCTGCTATGAGCCCCAGCAGGAAGATACGCTTGATGCCCAAATGTCGCGTCAAGCCGGCGCCCATAAGCGACGAAGCGATTGCCATGATTGCCTGAGGCACAAACATCCCGCCATACTCTGTGCTGGAGAGGCGAAAATACGCGGGACTGCTGAAGATGGCGCTCGCGGCCGGGAATGTGACCAACGCAACTCCCTGGATTATGCCAGCAGCATAGACGGCCGCGATTTCGTTGCGCTGGGCCATCAAAATGCGCCCCTATTTGATCCTTGCGATCAGATGATCGCCGACGCGCAGCGCGTTCGCCATTGCCGTCAGAGCCGGGTTAACCGCCCCGATACTAGGGAAAAAGCTGGTATCGACAACGTAGAGATTGTCCAGTTCGTGCGCCTTACAGTTCGTGTCCAGCACCGAGCTCTTCGGATCCGTACCGAAACGACAAGTGCCGGCCTGGTGGGCGACTCCTCCAATGCTAATCTCATTTTTCATGTAGAGGTTGCGCGGGATCAGATGATCATGCATGCCCAGGGAATTGAGCATCGACTTCAGCTTCTCGTACAGCTTCTGCTTAGGCACCTGGTTGGCGGGCGTATAGCTGAGCGTGATGGTCCCCTGGCCGTCCACGGTAATCCGGTTATCCGGCAACGGCAGATCCTCGGTTGACAGCCAGAAGTCCACGGCGTGCTGGGCCAGTTTATCCAGCGTCCACGCCGGCGCCAACCCCGCCTCCAGCGGTTTCTCGCCTTTGTACATCGGCCCCTGCGACTTGCCGACCATCTGAATGTTGCCCATCGGGAATTCGAAACCCGGCATGCCGAAGTAAAAATCGTTCAAGCCGAGAGTCTTTTGGTACTTGGTCGGGTTGGGCTCTTTGGAGACGGCCAGAACAGCCTGGCTGTTGTGATACATGTAATTGCGTCCCACCATGTCCGACCCGTTGGCCAGCCCATGGGAGTGTTTGTCATTGCCCGAGGTAAGCAGAAGCTTGGCTGAGTTGGCAGCGCCACACGAAACAACCACGATGCTACCCCGGAATGTTTCGGTCTGGCCATTGTGGTTCACGGCAACTTCGGTGACAGCAGTTCCGGTCGGATTTGTGTTGAGCTTAACGACATACGCCTTGGTCAGCAAAGTGACGTTTGGAAATTTGAGCGCCGGGCGCACAGCGAGGACTTCTGCGTCGGATTTGGCATGGACGACGCAGGGAAACCCATCGCAGTCCATGCAACGCACGCAGGTGCTGAACGGCATGTTTTTCTCGTTTAGCATGATACCGCAGGGAGCGTGAAACGGATGATACCCGCTCCGGACTAAGTCGTCGGAGAGCTTCTGGATGCGCGGCTCGTGCGACACCGCGGGGAAAGAATAAGGCGCGCTCGCAGGCGGCTCGGTCGGGTCTTCGCCACGCGCGCCATGCACCTGATACATCTGCTCGGCCTTGGTATAGTACGGCTCCATCTCCTCGTAGCTGATGGGCCAGGCGGGCGAGATGCCGTCGTGGTGATTGAGTTCACCGAAATCCTCTTTGCGCAAGCGGTAGAGCGCCGCGCCATACATTTTTGTTGCGCCGCCCACGAAGTAGTGGACGCCGGGCTGAAAGGGCTTGCCGTTCTTGTCACGCCACGTGTCGCTGGAGACGTAGCGGTTCTTGACGAACACCTCTTCGGCGCTCCAGTTCTCGGGTTCCCGCTTCAGCCAGTCGCCGCGCTCGAGCAGCAGGATGCTCTTGCCCGAAGGAGCCAAGTGACTCGCCAGCGTGCCGCCACCGGCGCCGCTGCCGATGATGATGATGTCGTAGTTTCCGTTGCTCATGAGATTGGGTTACATCATTGACAGGTAAACAAAAGGTTTTACGAGGCGATTAGATTGGGATCAATTTCTTTCTGGCGGAGTGGCCCATAGTAACCATTGGAGGTGCGCCGCCGGATCGCGCAGTTAAGGCCCTTATGCCGATTCTCACTTCCCGCTTCCACCCGCCGTCCTTTTTGCTCAACGGGCACATCCAAACGATTTTGCCTCTGCTTTTGCCTCGGCAGCTGAACATTGCTTTTGAACGGGAGCGGTTGGAACTGCAGGATGGTGATTTCCTTGATCTCGACTGGACGCGAAAGGTTGGAGACAAATTGGCGATTCTCTCGCATGGGTTGGAGGGATGCTCTGACAATCGTTCTAATCTTGGAATGGCGACGGCGCTTCAGGCAGCGGGATGGGATGCGCTCGCGTGGAATCTCCGCGGCTGCGGGAAAGAGATGAATCGGCTACTACGTTTTTATCACAGCGGCGAGACGGGCGATTTGGGGGCGGTGATTCGGCTCGCCGCGACTAGATATTCGCGAATCGCGTTGATTGGATTCAGCCTTGGGGGGAACTTGACACTGAAGTATCTTGGCGAAGCCACCCCCCATCCGGCAGTGATTGGTGCCGCGGCGATTTCGGTGCCGATCGATCTTAGTGCATGCGCGCGGGCTCTCGATCGACGTTGGAGCAATCGGCTCTATCGGCGGCGCTTTATCAAGAGCCTGGTCGCTAAAGTTGAAGCCAAGGCGCTCAGATTTCCTGATCAGCTGAACGTGAGTCGGAGCCGAACGATCCGCACATTGCAGGAATTCGACGACCGCTATACCGCACCGATCCATGGTTTTCGAGATGCCGCGGATTATTGGATGAAGTCAAGTGCGCAGCATTATCTGGATCGAATAACAGTTCCGACTCTGCTTATTAACGCCTGCAATGATCCCTTTCTCACGTCGGAATGCTTTCCCTTTGCGGAAGCAGCACGTAATCCTTGTCTGTTCTTCGAAGCGCCGGAATCGGGAGGCCACGTAGGATTTATTGATCTGGTCCACGGAGTTGAACCCTGGTCCGAACGGCGCGTCGTTGAGTTTCTAGCGAGGTCCGTGCTTACGGTTTAAAATTCGTGCCTGCTGAGACATATTAAACTCCCAAAATTGGCAGAAATTAACTTACGTCACCAAAAAAACAAAAAACCAGATGGCTGAGCCAGGAACGCTCGCCCATTTCGAATCCGTAACCGCAGGATTTGTGGGTGCGGGAATCACTTCCCTTTAGCCTGAAAACCGAAGAGAAGAGGTAAACCGCAGATTGCACAGATTTCACAGATGACTGAAGCCAAGGGGCTTGAGGCTGATCGTCGCAAGAATTCACCGCAACAAAAATGTTGGCGTGAGAGAGCGTGTTCCCTTCTCATCTGATCTGCGCAATCTGCGGTTTTAATTTCGGAATTTAGGTTAGAAGATCAACTCACAATCGGATTAAGATCACAAACATTATGGGAGATTACAAAGGTCGCGTGAACACGAGGCGACGTAAAAGGCGTTTTGCTAAGGACCAGCGGATAAAGGCACTTGCTGCCACTAAAATGGGCACCACTCCTCCTCCAGGTGTCGCCGAGCAGATCAAGGCTTAACGGGATTCACGTTGATTGGCGTTCGGGCGCCGGATCGCGCGGAGCGCGTCCCTACCATTATAGCGTGTTTGAGGACGATCCTTGAAGGCGCCATCAACGAAAGGGAGCGTCGCTAACAGTGCTTTGTTCTAGAGCTGGCCGCGGCTAAATGGCGCCACCCGCCGGGGCAGCCGGATCGAGCTCGTTGCGGCACGAATTTCGTTGCGTAGCTCGGTGAGCATTGATCGAGTGACTTCGAGCTGTTCGGCCTTGCGCTGTTTCCACTGCTGCGCGGTTGTCTGCAGACGGTGGTAGGCGCTCCGCAGAAAAGCGGAGGCGGCATCGGTGAGTCCGGGGCTGGCGAGCTCCGTCTCGAGTTGTCGCTGCACCTCGGCTAGCTCTGTGAGGACAATTTTCTCCGTAGGAACACGGCGGAGATTCCTGACAAGGCCGAGCTTGGAAAGGGTCCAGATTATCCATTTCGTGGGGTCGATTTGCCATGGCTTTACGCCGTTGCGGTAGTCGTGCTGAAACTCGTGATGATAATTATGGTAGCCCTCGCCGAAGGTAACGATCGCCATAAGCCACGAGTCGCGGGCGCTGCATCTGGATGAATACGGGCGCTTGCCTATATAGTGGCAGAGCGAATTGATGCAAAAGGTGCAGTGCTGAAGAACGACGACGCGTGCCACGCCCGCAATGAGAAATGCACCGAGGGCCGAGACCCAGCCGCCCCAGAGAAACCCGAGGGTAGTCGGAAACACGAAGGCGACAGATACGGCGATCCAGTGGATGTAGCGATGCTGCCACCTGATGAGGGGATCCTTCTGCAGGTCAGCCACGTTGTCGAAAGGCGGCAACGGCTTGAGCTTGAACATTAGCCAGCCCATGTGGGCGTAAAAGAACCCCTTGGAGATGCAGTAAGGGTCTTCATCGTGATCGACATGCTTATGGTGGGTACGGTGCTCGCAGGCCCAGAGGAGTACCGAGTTTTCAAAGGCGCCAGCGCCGAAGATCAACGTGAGCAGCCGCACGACGGGGTGCGCCTGGAAAGTGAGGTGCGAATAGAGTCTATGATAGCCAAGTGTTATAGAAAATCCGCACGCGCAGAACATTACAAAGAAGAGTGCTATCTGGAACCAATCGATTCCGAAAAGCCAGATATAAACGGGCACCGCCGTGAACGAGAGAAACAAGGTGCCGATAAGAAACGAGCTGGTGGGCCAACTGACTTTCTGGAAAGGGATTCGTGAGAACATAATTGTAACTTGAAGGTCGGGTATCGCCTGAAGCGGGAGAACTGCGACGAGCGAAGCGCCGGGATTTTATTTAGTGTGGAGACCGGCTATTTTCTTTCCGCATAACAGGCAGGGGAGCATCGCCCATCTTCATTGATTTCTCCCATACTCTTCTCGATGGGTTCGGATTGCTTTCGAGTATGGCAAAGATCGAGAGCAAAAACGCTGCACTCGAGAACTCAAGAACTCAAGCACTCAAGAATGCTGCACGGACCTCGGCGCGAGAAGGTCCTTCTTGAGTTCTTGAGTGCTTGAGTTCATTTATTTGACAGCTTTCTAGCCGCAATGAACTCGTCGCTTCGGCTTTCGCGGTGATTTTTGCGGGCTATGCAACGGTTGCGTCAGGATGCGCCTTGAGGAAGCGGTCCAGAGCCTCGTCCAGTGAGGCCCAGTCGACCCTTTGCGCGAGAATATGGTAGATGAGGTGTAAAAAAATGTTGCGGTGCCAGCAATAATTGTTCAGCGGAATGAGCTTATGTCCGACCTCAATTTTTACCTCATAAGACGATCGCCCGCTCACAACGGCCGAAAAACCGCGCGATAGGGCTAGATCGACCACGGCTTCCCATAACCGAAAAAAAAGCATCCATTCCTTCGGGCGGCTGTAATCTATACCGATAAACATATTTACCAGGCGTTCGCCCAGGTCGAAGCACTGCATGAATGCGATCATTTCGCCCGTGATCTCCTCCCGGAGGATGATAAAAAGCGTGGCCGGCTTTTCAGCAATGGCTTCAAAAAATTTACGGCTGAGCCTCTCAAATTTCGTTGCCGACTTTTCATAGGTCTGCCAGAACAAGCCAAAGATGTCATCAAGCGTCTTTGCGTCCGGACGTTGGACGATTTCCACGCCGAGCGCAACTTGCTCTCTACTGCGTTTCAGTTTCGTTTTCAGCTTACGCCGCCTCGTTCCCTTCAAGGCTGCGAAATAATCCTCTTTGCTGGGTGACGGAAATTCGACGACCGTGTTTGGGAGACTAATAACGCGAAAGAGCCTCCGCTGCCGCGAGAGCCAGTTGAAATCGCCTACCGAGCTCTCAGGAAAGTCCTTCCAAACGATGAGAGGAGCACGAAGCTCATTTGCCTTCGTTTCCAGGGCAAGCTGCAGAGAAAGAAGCGCGTCACGTCGATTAACATGGGGAATAAGACCTACTCTGCCTTCATCGAGGATGGGAGAGCCGACAAATAAGGTCCGCTGGCTTAAGACCGAAGGGATGAGCTTTCCGACGAGCCGCAATATCCGCAAAAACTGCTGTGGCGCAACCTGGTCGACGGGCACGTCCATAAAGAAAGCGGGCGCTATTCCGACGGGTGAACCGAAGTGATTTATCAAAGCATAAAGAAAGGTGAACTGGTCTTCGATGCCGGATTGATCGAGAGCTTCGTACCACCAACGGCCCTCGGCCGGAGGTTGAAAGCAGGCCTCCCATAGGCCGATTGGGATTTGCGAGGCTGTCTCTAAGAACTCAACCTGAAAGCCGTTCACTCTCATGTGCGCCCCACCACCAGGCCGACGCCGATAAAAATCAGGCATACGCCAATCCAGCGCATTCTCGTCACTTTTTCGCGAAGAAGACATTGGGACATGAGAGTAATCGAAATCAGGCTGAGGCTGCTGATAGCGTAAGCGGCACCGACGTCAAGTAACAGCAAGGCGTTGGTGTATATCAATGATTCAACGACCAGAATCACGACGCCGAACGAAATCCAAAGATACCAACGCACGGCGCCCAGAACGGATTTTTTCAAAAACACTTGGCCAACGCCTTCAAGCAACGTGCAGATTACTACGAGGAGCACCCCGATGCTGGTTTGGCTCATCAAACGTCGCTTTCCTGGGTTTGGGTAAGATGCTCTGTCTGACTGATGAACCAAACCCCGACAAGCACGAACATGATACCCGCTATCTGAAGTACATCGGCCGCTTCCTTTAGATAAAGAACGGATAAGAAAAAAACTGAAACGTAGCTTAGCGACGTGACGGGTTGCGCATAACTCAAGTCTGCGTCGCCGAGGATCATCAACCAATTAAAAAATTGGCAACCCATCAAAAATATGACAAATACGAAACGAGGATTTTGCAAGATTGCCTGAACATTAAGCCAAGGTGATCCATCGTGAGGCAAAGTCAGAACCGCAGACTTCCAAACAAGTTGTAAAGCTGTATCGATGAGGATCGCGATGAACAACCCCACCGCCAGCCTTGCGGGAAATTTCCTTTTTATGCTCACAGCGTTATTGCCAGTCACTGTTTGGCTTTTGAACAACATTGCAGGCGAAAACTTAACTCGTTGACGTCCCTTTTCCATTCTGTGCCTTTATACACTATTCGTTCTAGGCCGCAAATCTGACCCGCTATACGCATCCACACGCTTATTGCAGGCTAATTTCATTAATTTCTTCATGAATGAATCCTATTTCGTGGATACGCACAAACGTCGGTCGGCTGATGAGCCTCAAAGACCAGCCGCATGCGATCGCGGTGGGCATGGCGGTCTGGATGTTTTTCGGTCTAATCCCGCTGTGG
>Ga0074046_10004938_pt1 | contig 10748 bp, 12 predicted proteins | sample BogForMeECP23OM3_FD_94441 | JGI IMG/M metagenome (GOLD analysis project Ga0074046, IMG submission 94441) | Bog forest soil microbial communities from Calvert Island, British Columbia, Canada - Bog Forest MetaG ECP23OM3 | ecosystem: Environmental > Terrestrial > Soil > Wetlands ...
AAGGTCATACCGGTAATTGACCATCAAGCTCAAGGCCTGACGCACACCTTTTTCAGAGGTATCCCCGAGCCAATTGATTCGTTCGAGCCTGGCTCCGTTTCCGAGATGGAACCGGGCGACCGGGTCCAGAGGCCTTCCCGCGCGGTCTTTCGCAAGCAAGAAATAATGCGCCGCTGCGGCAAGAACGGTAGGCCCGAGCGCGTCCTGCTCGGCTTCCTCCTGGCTCCAGCCCTCGTTGCGCAACTTTTCGAGTTGCTTGCTTTGCGCCTCGCTCAGATAAGGCAGCTCGCCATTGCCAAACGCCCTAAAAAGCCAAGAGCGGAAGGCAGGAGCCGGCGACAGCGTTACGAATGTCTTTAGCGAAGGAAGCTCTTTGGTCAGATCTTCGACAACCTGTTTTATAAGGAAGCTACCGAACGAGATGCCTCGCAAACCCTCCTGGCAGTTCGATATCGAATAAAACACCGCGACGGAGGGCTCAGGATCGGCATTCTCCGCTCCACCATCCGATTCGAGCAGCGTATGGATGGAGGCAGGCGTCGTTGCCCAGCGCCACCTCCACGAAAATGAGAGGCTCGTCGACGAGGGCCGGATGGAAAAACGCGAAACAGCGCCGGTCGTGCGGATCGAGCCGCCGCCTCAGATCGTCCCATCCCTTGATCTCATGAACCGCTTCGTAATCGATGATTTTTTCGAGAACGGAAGCCGGGCTCGACCAGGATATACGCGCGAGCACGAGGAAGCCTCTATTGAACCATGAGCTAAAAAGATGGATGAAATCCCTGTCCACTGCGTTTAGGCTGGTATTGAGACGCGCAAGCAGGTCCTCGCGCATTCGAACGAGCTTGGCGGTCCCTCCCGGCGCAAGATTGAGCCTGCGTAGAAGCTCTTGCCTCGGCGATTCGACGCTTATCGCCAGCCGTTCCAAGGTCTCCATACCGGGATCTTGTAAATACTTTTTCGCCGCCTTTTCGATTTCTGCTGCGTCCGGAACGAAGCGGCTTGCCAGAAAGGCAAAGATCGCGTCCTTGCCAGCTGGGCCGGTTTCCTCATAGCGGTGCAGGATGCGCCGGGCGAGCGCAGCACCCGAGGCTTCGCCACGGCTGGATACGAGTGCCTGGCACAGGCTTTCGAAGCTTTCTTCGCCGCCTGACCCCATGAGCGCCGAGAGGTCGAGGATCTGCCGTCCCCGGTCTGCGATCTTGCTCAGAATCTCCTGAAAGAATGTGACATTCATTGCCGGCTTCCAGTCCTTCTGTTGCGGAAGATCAAAACACCATAACCGAAAGTAATGATACCATGAGCGAATGCCAATCGACGGCGGAGGCAGTTAAAGTTTGTTCTGTGGACCGCCTGAAGCGTTCGCCTTGGGAAAGCGTAATCTTTTTTTTGCCAAAATAGCGCAATTATCCGCCAGCTTTAGGAGCAGCCCATGAGTTCATCCCAGGCCGAGCGCCTGAGTTCAATCATCGAGGAGGAGATCCTATCGCTTAAGCTCAAGCCTGGCGATAAACTTGACGAGACCCGTCTCGCAGAAAGATACGGCACCTCGCGAACTCCGGTCCGTGAAGCACTCCGGCATCTTTCCGCCAACGGTCTGATCGTGATCCGGCCCCACAAGGGCGCTGTCGTTGCTAAGCTCGGTATCAACGAGCTTGTCGAGCTTTTAGAGGTTATGGCCGAGCTTGAAGGTGCATGCGGCCGGCTTGCTGCGAAGGCATGTCTGAAAAGCGACTTAGAAGCGATCCAGCAAGCGCTCGCGGTTTGCCGGCAACATGCCTCACGGAACGACTCCCAAGCCTACAAGCTGGCAAACGAAAGCTTCCACGAGACCATCTATCAGGCAAGCCGGAACAGCTATCTCATCAGACTCACACACAGCACTCGCAAACGCGTTGCTGCCTATCGCAGGATGCAGCTTGAGCAGGTAAACCGGGTGCGGCACTCGGTGGAGGATCATGAACGCATTACCCAGGCGATACAGGAAGGTCAGCCGGAAGAGGCCGACCGCTTGCTCCAGGTGCACATTCTGACTATCGGCGCCGAGCTTCGCCGGCTTATCAACATGGTGTCATCGAACGCACTCGCACGGCCGCTTAACGGCGACACCCGCGCCTTCGAAGGCTTCGAGCGGGCCAAGCTAACGACTGCCGAGTAGGGGTGGGGGAAATGGTCGGAGTGGCGAGATTTGAACTCGCGACCCCCGGTCCCCCAGACCGGTGCGCTAACCGGGCTGCGCTACACTCCGAATCCTGGCACTTTGATGACTATTGACCGGCCCGTCAAGGGCTGTCACCGCCCCCGATGCGAAGCGGTGGCACGTTTTTTTTCTACAGCGGGCTTAACCGGCTTCGAAAGCTCGGCGTTAATCCGGTCTTTCATGATGTTGCTAGCCTTGAACACGATGACGCGCCGCGGTGTGATCGGCACGACCTCGCCCGTTTTAGGATTCCTGCCCACACGCTCGGATTTTTGGCGAAGGCCGAACGAGCCAAAAGAGGAAAGCTTAATGGATTCGCCGCGCTCCAGCGCGTAGACGATTTGCTTGAGAACGAGTTCAACAAGCTCAGCGGCCTCGTTCCGAGGTAGTTTGACTTTTTCGAAGACCGCTTCCGCTAAGTCGGCCCGCGTCAGTGTTTTGCCGTTGAGCGCCATCATGCGCTATGTCCCTCCCCGCAGAACGAAGCGCATATTATAATAATGCGTAAAAGGACTTATCGCAAACACTAAGCTCAGAAATTCTCCTTTTGAGTCAACATTTTTTGCCGGCGCAACCGCCCGCGCCCATTTTTTCTAACAGATTGTATACAAGACGGCCCTTTACCAGCGGACGAGATTGGCACCCCAGGTGAATCCACCGCCCATAGCCTCGAAAAGCACGAGGTCGCCTCTCTTGATTCGCCCATCCCTCACGGCAGTGACAAGCGCGAGCGGAATCGACGCAGCCGAGGTGTTCCCATGCTTATCGAGCGTTATGACCACTTTCTCAGGGTCTATTCCAACCTTTTTGGCAGTCCCATCGAGGATGCGCTTGTTGGCCTGATGCGGCACGAACCAGTCGATGTCGCTTGGCTTCAAATTATGCGCAGCAATGGTAGCCTCGACGACTTCGGCGATCGCATTCACCGCGAACCGGAAAACCTCTTTGCCCTGCATGCGCAAATGCCCAACCGTTTGCGTTGCGGACGGGCCGCCATCCACATAAAGCTTGTCGCGGTGCCGGCCGTCGGAGCGAAGCAGCGAACCGATCACGCACCGGTCCCGCATCGGATCGTCCACGGGCTGGGCTTCCAGAACGACGGCACCGGCTCCATCGCCGAACAAAACGCAGGTGCCGCGATCCTCCCAGTCAAGGATACGGGAAAATGTCTCCGCACCGATCACGAGAGCGCGCTTTGCCTGGCCAAGACGCAGGAAATTGTCAGCTGTAGCAAGCGCGTAGGAAAAACCTGAGCAGACGGCCTGCAAATCGAAGGCAAAGCCGCGGGTGATGCCGAGCGCCGCCTGAATTGCGGTCGCCGTCGCAGGAAATGTCAGGTCGGGCGTGGAGGTCGCCAAGACGATCATATCGATGCCGGAGGGCTCGATGCCTGCATCGTTCAAGGCATCGACGGCTGCGGCCACGCCAAGATCGGATGTCTTCTCGCCCTCTGCGGCAATGTGCCGGGCTTTAATCCCGGTTCGCTCGGTTATCCACTCGTCGGTGGTGTCGACCATACGAGCGAGATCGGCATTGGTTAGGATCTTGCTGGGGAGATAGGCTCCACAACCTAGAACTACGGATCTGATTTCTGTCACTGCGCCGCCGCCTTCAGGGCTGGTCCCGTTTTGGTTTGAAGGGCGTCGTGGAACCGCTCGACATCGTGTTCGATGCTGTTCACAAGCCCGCTTGCCGCCATGTCGTAGCCCAGGTCGATCGCACTTGCAAAGCCCACAGCATCGGCACCTCCATGACTTTTTATTACAAGACCATTCAATCCGAGGAAAATCCCCCCGTTCATTTTTCTTGTATCCATCTTCGCCCGGAGCGCCTGAAAGGCGCCCTGAGCGAGAACCGCGCCGATCCGGGCCAAGAGCGAGCGGTTCATCGCGGCCCTGAGATACACCCCGATCTGCTTCGCTGTGCCCTCGGCCGTCTTCAGAGCGATATTGCCGGTGAAACCCTCCGTCACAACCACGTCGACAAGGCCCTTGCCGAGATCGTCGCCCTCGATGAAGCCCCTATAGTCGATGGGCAGGCCCGTATTGCGAAGCGCGGCAGCCGCTGCCTTCACCTCATCGAGTCCCTTTATTTCCTCCACTCCGATGTTGAGCAGGCCAACCGTCGGCTTCTCCACCGAGAACAGCGCCCTCGCGAGTGCAGCCCCCATATTGGCGCAATCGACAAGCGCCCGCGCATCCGCCCCTACATTGGCTCCGACGTCGAGCACAACGGCTTCGCTTGTCAGCGTCGGCCACAACGCCGCGATTACGGGGCGTTCGATCCCGGGCAGCGTGCGCAGGCAGAATTTTGCCATCGCCATCAGGGCTCCGGTATTGCCGGCAGAGATAGCGGCTTGCGCCTCGCCGTTTTTCACCGCTTGAAGGGCAAGCCACATGCTGCTTTTCCAGCGCCCGTGCCGCAGCGCTTGGCTCGGCTTGTCCTGCATGGATACAGCGACGTCGGTGTGAACGATGCGGCTCACGCTCGCGAGCGGCGAGTTCTCCGACATCTGCTCGCGGATGGCTTCTTCGCGCCCGAATATGATGTAATGGGTTTCAGGATGCCGGATAAGCGAAAGCGCTGCGGCTGGGATTACAACGGATGGGCCAAAATCTCCTCCCATCGCGTCGAGCGCAATTGTGATTGGCGACCCCATCTTCAAGAACCCGAAAGCCCGCACCGCGTCATGAAGGCTCACCCGCGGAGCCCGGCCGGCAGAACATACTGAATTGGCTTCACGTGACAATCAAAATATTGCGGCGGGGCAAGGAAGCCAGCATTATCTAATCGTCCTTCGGGGGTTTCCGCGCCCTCAGGTGCGCCAGCCCGGCAAATGGGTTGGCTTCCGTCTCCGGCTCGGGAGGCGTCCATTCAAATGCGTCGCCCTCATTTCGCGGATAGGGATCGATCGACACCGCCAAGAGCTCGCACAAGAGGCCGCCCACAGGGATCTTCCCGCCGGCGATAGGCTCTGGCGGTTCGGCATCGAACGGCGCGGCCTCCTCGCCTCTATTCTCAATGGATTCAGCGGGCCAGTATTCAACCGAAAAGCTCTCTTCGATCGAAGATGGCACCGCCCTTAGATTGACCACGCTCGATTGAACGGCGCTCGCCTGAAGCTTTCCTGACGCCCTGTATTTACCGGCGGCGAGCGGGACGATCTTCACCTGCGCCTTAAAGCTCGTTAGGTCTTCGACCTCGACATAGCGCTTGAGGGCTTCAAGCTCCGCGCTTGACGCCTCATAAGTAAAAACCGCAGGCGCGTGCCCGACCGATTTGATATCGATGCTCCATTGGAGCGGCAGTGCGTGCATGAACCCCTCTGACACTTAATCAGACGGCTTGTTTTAATCCGTAAAGTTCGGGAAAGTTTAGATGCCCTTGGAGTAGGAGATTGAGCGGCATCTCGCCAACGTTTCTGATGGCTTGAAAAATGTAGGCCGCCAATTCATCAGCAGCAACGTTCGCTGTTTCATCGCCGGATTGGAAGCTTTTCCAAATGGCCTCGGCCAGTGCGCTCCTATTTCGCTGATCCACGGCGTTTGTATAGACGACAAGCTGCCGGTAAAACAAATCGGCTATCTTTCGTACTTCCGGGCCAACATAAACGTCGGCGATACCGAGATCGCGGACCATGCTGTCCATCTCGCGCACGAATGCCTCAATGATTTCTTTGCCGAGAAGCTTTCCTTCGTTAGCCCCCAGCTTCAAATTCTGCATCACTATGAACATATGGATGACAAGCATATCGAAGCGGCCCGACAAGGTGTCGGGCACGCCGCATCTGACGTAGAAGACGGGATTGCGCGACTGCGCCACAATCGAATCGTATATTTTCTCAGCAGCCTCGCGGCGAGCTGCACGTTCGGCAAACCAGCGGAACATCCTTCGGCCTAAACTCCAGTTATGCGCTTACCCAGCCACTGTACCTTATAATGCCTTAATCGCATCCGAAAAGGTTGCAATCTTCTTGCGGCAAAGTTAGGTCAAAAGCCGACGCGCTGACAGCAGACAGCAAATTTGGGGGCGGAATGTCAAATCAATCCTCTAAGCGGGCGCATACCGAAGGCCCGGCAACCATTCAGCGCCCTTTTCGCGGCGCAACTGCGGCGATTCTTTTCGCTGGCGGCCTACTTCTGGCGGGATGCGGGCAAACGCTAATCAAACAGGGCCATCAGTTCCAGGACGAAGACCTCGCCCAGGTCCACCCCGGAATGGGCAAGGATCAGGTCGTACTCGCCATGGGAACGCCGGACACTCAATCGGCAGGCGGTGCCCCTGTGTTTTATTACATCTCCCAAACCGCAAATCAGCCGATGCCCTTCATGAAGCCCGAGGTTACCGATAGGCGGGTCATTGCTGTTTATTTCGACAACAAGGGGCGCGTCACGCAGGTTGCCAATTACGGCTTGAAGGACGGCAAGGTGTTCGACTTCATCAAGCGGGAAACGCCATCCTATGGCCGCGACCAAGGCCTCTTGAAGGAGCTGTTCCGCGATATCGGTGCGGCACCCTCCATACCCGGCGCGAGCAGTGGCCGCGGTCCGGGACAGTAAGGTCTCCTGGCGCAGGTTTTCTTCGCGCGGGGTTTCCTGGCTCGTGGCGGCAGCGCCACCGGCCGGGGGGTTAGCCAATTGGCGGGGCGGGAGCGCACCCCGCCCCGCCTGGCTTTCTGCCGTTCCGCGGCGAACGCGGACACGCCCGGCCGCAGCGCGAATACTCGAGCGGAAGCGGCCGCCTAATCAGCGTGTCTTTACGATGAGACCGTCCGGCCCTTTTTCCACGCTAAGGCCCTGCCCCGCCGCCATTGCGGCGAGACGCCCCGCACCGCCTGGAAACTCGAAGCTGATCTGCGCGCTGCGGGGGTTCACCGATTTAAGATCCCAGTTTTGAACCCCGGGCAGGTTTTGCAGCCGCGCCCGTATCGTCTGCCACTCTTTAAGGCCGGAAAACTGCGCTGTTATCTGAATGGAGCCAACCGCACCGGTCATGTAGCCCGCATTTCCGGCGGGTTCCGCGGCGCTGTTATCGCTTTGGACGAATGCATCGCGCGTCAGTTTCCAGCGCTCCTGGACAGTCTCGAAGGCAAGCCGGGCGGCCGCCTGCATCGCGGGCTCGTCTGCGGACTCTTCCGCCTTCACCTTGCGCTGAACGGAAAAAAGCCCGAGCGCATCGGTTCCGGCGAGCTTTAGCGTTACCACATCCCTGCCGCCGCCGGTGCTTGCGACCGCGAGAACGATTTGCGCCGTGCGGTATTGCGACTTGAGCGATTCGATACTGGCCGGCGGATTGGCAATATAAGCGTTGGCGATAGCTGCGCTGAGATCGCTGCGCACGGGCGCCACCTTCGCAGGAACGAGGGCGTGCACAAGATCGAGCCCCAAAAACGCGCTCCGCCAGGAGTTGCGGTCGCCTGTCCTGGCTGTACCGTCCTCGATATATACGGGCACGATCAGAATTTCGGGCCCGCGGTCGAGAATCGGAACGATGCCGTGACGCGAGAAAAGGGCTGACACGGCCCGCTCCGAGAACGTCACGCCGAAATTCGCAACATAGGAGGTCCCAGAAACGCCCTCGCCCCTGATGTCTATATCCGAAACGAGCCGTTCCACCTCCTCGGGCGGCATCTCGGGAATGCGCGGCGCCGCCCTGAAATCGGTGAGCCGCGACACGAGCAAGTGCCACGCACGCGCCTCGGCGGTACGGGTTGCGAGCCTTTTCGCTTCCACCGAATCGGCCGCCTCGGCCTCGGCCCTTACATTCGCGACGGTAAAAACGCTCGCTTGCCTTTGCTGTCCAAAGACCGGCGCTCCAAAGAGAAGAAGTACGGGCAGCGCCCGGATTAGGAACTTAGCTGCGCCGATTGACGCCATCGATGGAACTCCCCCTCGTCAGGCCGGAAGCGCTTGTGTACACTTGCGCCCGGTGCTAGCCCCTCTTTAATCGCTGGCGCCCGGCGCTGCAAGCCTTTGCCCGTCCCCCGAGAGACGCTTCATGACAAGTAGTATGACCTCAAAACCGGCTGGAACCTACGCGGAAGCGGGCGTCGATATCGATGCCGGAGACGCACTCGTGGAGAGAATCAAGCCGTTCGCCAAGGCGAGCGCGCGCCCAGGCACAACGGCAGCGCTTGGCGGCTTCGGCGGGCTGTTCGATCTGAAGGCCGCGGGCTTCACCGATCCTATTCTCGTCGCCTCGAACGATGGCGTCGGCACCAAGGTCAAGATCGCGGCCGAGACGGGCCTGCACGATACGATCGGCTTCGATCTTGTGGCGATGTGCGCGAACGATGTGGTTGTGCAAGGGGCCGAGCCGCTGTTCTTCCTCGATTATTTCGCCAGCGGCAAGCTCGACACCGATGTGGCCGCGCGCGTGATCGCAGGGATCGCCGAAGGCTGCCGGCAGGCGGGCGCAGCGCTGATCGGCGGCGAGACCGCCGAGATGCCCGGCATGTACGGCCCAGGCGATTACGATCTCGCGGGCTTCTGCGTGGGCGCGGCCGAGCGCGGCAAGCTCCTGCCCCGGGAGGATATCGCGGCGGGCGATGTTCTCATCGGCGTGGCTTCCTCGGGCGTTCATTCCAACGGCTTCTCGCTCGTCCGCAAGATTGTCCGCGACGCCGGCCTTTCCTGGCAAGACCCAGCGCCGTTCGAGCCCGCGCGGCTGTTGGGCGAGGCGCTCATCGAGCCCACGCGCATTTATGTAAAGGCCGCGCTCGCGGCGCATGCGGCCGGGCTCGTAAAAGCCTTCGCGCATATCACCGGCGGCGGCCTGCCGGGCAATGTTCCGCGCGTGCTGCCCGAGGGTTTCGGCCTCGACATCGATTTAGCCGCGATCCCCTGCCAGCCTGTGTTCGATTGGCTGGCCAAAACCGGCAAGGTGGGACAGGACGAGATGCTGCGTACCTTCAACTGCGGCATCGGCTTCGTGGCCATCGTTGCACCGCACGATGCGAGCGCGGTCTGCGAATGCTTTCACACCCATGGCGAGCGGGCCTTCCCCATCGGCATTGTGGAAAAGCGCGAGGATGAGCCACTCGTCCGCTATGCTGGCGTGCTTGGAGCGTGCCAATGAGCAGCAAGAAACGCGTGGGCGTGCTGATCTCGGGGCGCGGCAGCAATCTCGCCTCGCTGATCGAGGCGGCACGCGAGGAGGCCTTCCCGGCAGAGATCGTGCTCGTGATCTCCAACAAGGCGGACGCTTTGGGGCTGGTGCGTGCGCGCGAAGCCGGCATCGGGACGGCCGTCATCGATCATAAGCCTTTCAAGTCCCGCGAGGCGTTCGACGCGGCGCTCACCCAGGCGCTGAAAGAGGCGCGCGTGGACCTCATCTGCAATGCGGGCTTCATGCGGCTACATTCGGCCTCGTTCGTGCGCGAATGGTGCGGCCGCCAGCTCAACATCCACCCCTCGCTGCTGCCCGCGTTCCGCGGCCTTCACCCGCAGGCCCAAGCGCTCGAAGCTGGCGTGCGCATCGCGGGCGCGAGCGTGCATTTCGTCAGCGAGGAGATGGATGCGGGGCCGATCATCGCGCAAGGCGCGGTGCCGGTTTTGCCCGGCGACGATGAGGAGGTGCTGTCCGCGCGCATCCTTGGCATGGAGCACCAGCTCTATCCGCTCGCGCTGCGGCTTGTGGCGAGCGGCGCGGCCCGGCTTGAGGGCGGGCGCGCCGTTTTCGCCGAAGGCGCTCCGCCTCCTTATCTTTGGCAGGCTTGACGCACGGTTTGCGAATTTACGTTTGACGTACTACGTCTTTTTGAATACTATCCATCATGATCCTGAGTTACGGCAGCAAGCGAACGAAGGCTTTCGCCCGAGGCGAGCGTATCCCCCTTTTCAGGCCATCGAAAAGCAAGCCTATAAGCGGCTAGACATTCTCGATGCTGCAACGAGCCTCGACGATCTTCGGGCGCTGCGCAGCAATAACCTTGAAATGCTGAAAGGGGATCGTAAGACGCAATACAGCATCCGTATCAACAGGCAGTGGCGGATTTGCTTCGAATGGCCGGAAACCGGCGCCGGGCCGTCGAATGTCGAAATCATCGATTATCATTAGGAGACGAGCATGGCGAGGCCCGCGACACATCCCGGCGAAATCTTGAGCGACGAACTCGAAACGCTCGGCGTCACCGCAACCGAACTCGCGCGCCAGCTCCGAGTGCCCGCCAACCGGATCACCCAGATCGTGCAGGGCAAGCGCAGCGTGACGGGCGACACCGCGCTGCGGCTCGGCCATTGGTTCGGCATGAACCCGCAATTCTGGCTCAATCTGCAATCGGCCTACGATTTGCGGATCGCGCGGGAGGCGGCCGGCGCGGAGATCGAGGCGCTGCCGTCGCGGGCGGCCCTGCCCCGGAACGGCTTATGACGCCGAACCCGGTTGAAGACCTCCCGGCCTGGATCGCGAGAAGGTAATTCCGCAACTTGATTACTCCGATGCTTCTCCTAAGCCATTGCTTCGAGGGTTACGCTTTGCCGCACCGTTAGGGGCCGGGGCGGCACTCTGTCGGCGAGCGCACCGTGCGTGTTGCATATCCCGCTGATGG
>Ga0074046_10004939_pt1 | contig 10748 bp, 9 predicted proteins | sample BogForMeECP23OM3_FD_94441 | JGI IMG/M metagenome (GOLD analysis project Ga0074046, IMG submission 94441) | Bog forest soil microbial communities from Calvert Island, British Columbia, Canada - Bog Forest MetaG ECP23OM3 | ecosystem: Environmental > Terrestrial > Soil > Wetlands ...
CAAGGAGCGCGAGAACCTGCGCGCCCTTCGCGAAAAATACCACCTCGATGAATCCTCCACCGGCGTAGTCGGTCGGGAGGACATCGAGGATGTGGTATCGCGCTGGACCGGCGTTCCCATCACCTCAATTAAAGAAGAAGAAACGCAGAAGCTGCTGCGCATAGAAGAAGAACTGCACAAGCGCATCATCTCGCAAGACAAAGCCATCAGCGCACTAGCGCGTGCCATTCGCCGCTCGCGCGCGGGCTTGAAGAGTCCGAACCGCCCAATCGGCTCGTTCCTGTTCCTCGGACCAACCGGCGTCGGCAAAACCGAGGTAGCTCGCACCCTCGCGAGTTTCATGTTCGGCAGCGACAAGGCGCTAGTCCGTTTCGATATGTCGGAGTTCATGGAGAAACACTCCGTTTCGAAGCTGATCGGCTCGCCTCCGGGATACGTAGGCTATGAAGAGGGTGGCCAACTAACGGAACGCGTCAAGCGCGCGCCATACTCTGTTGTGCTGCTCGACGAAATCGAGAAGGCGCACCCGGATGTCTTCAACATCCTGCTGCAGGTTTTTGAAGACGGCCAATTGACCGACGGCCTGGGCAACACAGTCGACTTCAAGAACACGATTGTCATCATGACGTCGAACATCGGCGCACGTCACCTGATGAAGCGCGAAGGCCTGGGCTTCCAGTCGTCGAAAGACGAGATGGTTTCCGAGAAGGTCGAGGATCTCGTCAAGAGCGAGGTCAAGCGCACCTTCAATCCGGAATTCCTGAACCGAGTGGATGAAATCATCCTGTTCATGGCGCTCAGCGAAGCCGACCTGATCCAAATTCTCGAACTCATGGTCAACCAACTGAACCAAAATCTGGCCCAGCGCTCGATCACCGTAACCGTGGCCGACGAGGCGAAGCGGTGGATTCTGAACCAGACCCTGACCGACCGCAGCTACGGAGCGCGTCCACTGCGGCGAGCCCTGCAGAAGTACATCGAAGATCCGCTATCGGAAGCGCTGATTCAGGGCACGATCACCACTCGGCCGGCGTTCATCGAGGTCTTCCTCGAGGACAACAAGCTGTACTACCGTCCAGTGGATTCGGAGAAAGCCGAAGGCGTACTGCTGTACGAAAGCTAAGCTCGCGTAGGGACGGACGCATTCGTCCGTCCCCGCGAAGCGAAGCGAGCGAGGTTTTAAGCCGTCAGCAAAAGCTGGCGGCTTTTTGCATTCGGCTGGATTTCAGAATTAGCGTTTCGCAACCGTGGCCTAAGGGTCAGTATGTTGGGTTACACAATCAAGCTCTAGGCTGTCTCGACTCCTGATGCTATCCTCACCCCAGTTAGGATCCTGCGAATGCTGACACAAACCGAAGCTGACCAGTTCATGCAAATGGTTAAGCATTTTGTACGGGCTCCGGCATCGATCACCATTCCTCCGGGCGTGGACGAGACATATGAGCTTGCCAGTCCTGATGACCGAGAGAGTTTTCTGCTCGACATTTGGCGAGGGACACTTCGGCTCACCAAGCTGAGATTTCAGAACCGGGTGCGAACCGCGATTGTGTTGGTCCGCCTCGACGTGGACGGAGCGCCTCACACCAATCCAGATGGACAAGAACTTTCGGGCACGCACTTGCACTTGTTCAAGGAAAGGATATGACGACAGGTGGGCTTATCCTGTGGACCCAAGTAGGTTCACTCTGCTGAGTGATCCAGGGGCGATATTCCAAGACTTCTGCGCTTTCTGCAGGATTGAATCGCCTCCACCAGTCCAAGGGGTAATTGTATGAACCGGGCCGAGTGCCAGAAATTGATCGACGGATACATCGGCTGGCTTCGTCAGGGACTCTCTGTCGAGGAGGTCGGTGAAGCCTGCGAGTTGACAGCGTCTACATTCCCTCGTTCAAGCAATGCTGGCGGTCAACGACATGTTCGTTATGGCCCAACCCCGCGTCGCGAGTTTCTTCTTTGAAGATGTCCGCAACTTCCTGGATAGCAACGACGTTCGCTACACACCTAGAGTGAAACTAGCTGGGAAGAGTGGCTACGACCACGGCATAGACTTCCTCGTTCCCAAGTCTCGAAACCGTCCCGAGCGAATCTTGCAGGCAATCGCCGCGCCGAAGAAAGACAACATTTTTGCCTACCTTTGGACGCTCAGCGATACTCGGTCGGCTCGTTCCGGAGAATCGGCGGCTGAGGCTTATGCATTCTTGAACGACCAGGAGCAGAAGATTGGGGGCGACGTAATTGAGGCGTTGCATGCCTACGGAGTTGTCCCGGCTTTCTGGTCTGAGCGTGCGAACTATGTGAATGCATTGGTCGGGTGAGGGTACGCGCCAATTGATGCTGGCTGGCCGTCTTGAAATAGTCGGATTCCTCCCGCGCTAATCTCCCGTCGCCATTTTTTTTGGCCTTCCACCCAACTTGCCATTTGCCCGCGCCGCTGCCTTCTTCGCCTTGCTGCGTGACTTCCCACCAGCTTCGCCCATCCGAGCCGCCATCCATTTCCGCGATCCCAAGAATCCTTCCAGCAGGGCCGGCACATAAATATCCGCATCAAGCCGTGGAAAATGAATGCCGAAACCCGACGGGCTCAGCTCAATCTCCGCCAGGTCTGCTGCCTTCGCGTGCTCCAATCCCTGCGCGTCTCCAGGCCGGAAACTTACAGCCAACTTGGAACTAAGCTCAACCACGACCCGATCGTGCGCACGGTCGTAATGCGCGGAGACTGCGCGGGGAAACTTCTCTTGTAATTTTCGCGCCCGTTCCATCGCCGCTTCGAAATCCTCCATCCGCACGCCCTTAGCCATGAATCTTCTCCCATGCCTCGCAAAGCTTTCCCAAACTGCCGTTCAGTTCTTGCTGAATGCGTCCGAGTTCGCGCCAGGGAAATCCATAGTTCTCCCGAGCCTCGACCGGGCCCGCTGGACAGTTCAGATTGAAAATTGCCTCGTGTCCCTTCCCCATCACATGAACGTGTGGCGGACGATGATCGTTCGGATAAACAACCACCCGGAGCCCGCCAAATCTCAGCACGGACGGCACAGCAACATTCTAGCATATTTCCCAATCGCTTGGGTTATTTGTTAAAACGCCTGGGCAACCCCCCGGGCCGATATGGCACAATGTTTCATCCGATGTCCAATCCGCGCTCACCCTCGCTTACCTCGACCGAGACTCTAATCGACCTAAGCCACATCGTCGCCCACGGCCTCGTAACCTACAAAGGCCTGCCCGCCCCCATCATCTGCGACTACCTCAGCCGGGAAGCGTCACGCAAGCACTATGCGCCGGGAACCGAGTTTCAGATCGGCAAGATCGAGATGGTAGCGAATACCGGCACATATCTCGACTCCCCATTTCATCGCTACGCCGATGGCAAGGACTTGTCTCAACTCGACCTGCAAAAACTGGCGAACCTCCCCGCGATCAAAGTGACGGCCCAACACCAGGCGATCGATATGTCATGTTTCCCCCGAGGAGAAGATCTGGCGGGCAAGGCTGTGCTCGTAGAGACAGGATGGTCAAGGCACTGGAACACGCCTCAGTATTACGAGGGCCATCCGTTCCTGACCGAGGATGCGGCGCGGTTTCTGGCTGACTCTGGCGCGGCGCTGGTAGGCATTGATTCGCACAATATCGACGATGTTCAGGATTTGCGCCGCCCGGTTCACACCATCCTTCTGAAAAATGAAATCCCAATCGTCGAGCACATGACCAACCTGGCCGCACTCCCGCACGCGGATTTCAGGTTCTTCGCCGTCCCGGTAAAGGTGAAGGGTTTTGGGACGTTTCCGGTAAGAGCCTTCGCCATAGTTTGATCCCTCTGTTGCCGGAAAGCTCGCTGAGGCACCCTAAGTCTATGAATTATAAATACTTTATCTCTAACTCCTTATTCTTCAAAGATCTAGCGACAGCCACCCTCTAAGTCTTTGATTCCAAAAGACCGCACCAGGAGGGGTCCCCGAGATGAACCCAGAATTGGTAACGTCGCCAAGACCTGAGAACTAAGAGCCAAAAACTGAAAGCTGACAGCTGAGAGCTGACAGCTATCACACCACAATTGACCCCGAGACAAACTTATGTTTTACTGCTTTCAATCGGGTCTGGCTTCAACGCAGTAGCTTGGGAATCCGAACCAAAAATCCTGGGGCGTGAGACCGAGGTGCGTCATGAAGTCCAGCTGCTATGCGGTTCTGGTGGTATCCCTTCTAGCGTTAACCGTTCTAAGCCTGACCGTTTTAAGCCTAACAGCGAGCGCCAGCGCGCGGGAGATGGTCCTGCCCGCCGGTACTCTTCTGAAGTGCACCATGGATGAACCGAACTTTTCTTCCGCGACCGTTGCGGTCGGAGATCCCGTCCTCTGTCATCTGCATTCGGTGACGGAATTCGGCCAGCAGACGTTTCCGCGCGGCAGCTACCTGGTCGGACATCTGGAATCGGCACAGGATCCCGGACATTTCTGGGGCAAGGGCTACATGAAGCTGATGTTCGATCGCATCGGCATGCCGCAGGGCGATATGCCTTTGGATGCCAAGTTGATCGCGACGCGCGGCTATAAAGTCGATAAGGAAGGCGACATCCGGGGCAAAGGACACGCCAAGCGCGACATCGTCGAGTGGATGCTGCCGCCGCTCTGGCCGTGGAAAATCATCATGCTGCCAGCGCGCGGGCCGCGTCCTACGCTCAAGGGCGAAAGCCAGCTCACGCTGCGCCTGATGGATGATGTGCAGATCCCGCAGGTTCAGGCGACCAACGGCCCGGATTGGCATTTCTTTGGGCGCCCGCGGATGGAAAACGACTCGTATTATCAGAACTCTTACCAAGGCGCCAGCGCCAGGCCAGGTGACAACGGCAACCCTCAACTGCCGGTGCACAATGTAAGTGTCACAGCCAGCGAACAGCCAATCGCTGAGGAGATTCCGCAGGTTACCTACGCCAGCTACATCACCAAGGGTACAGCGGGCGGCGGCGGCGCGGGGCCGGGAGTTCCGGTCTTTGTCCTGAAATCGGGTATGGTGTTGCAGGTGGGCAATTACACCTATCAGGAAGGCCGCATCAGCTACGAGCTGGCCGCTGGCGGAAACGGTGTGATCAGCACCGATGAAGTGGACTGGACGACGACCACTCGCGTGAACAGCCAACGCGGCGTGCGAGTAACGCTGCGAGGAGGACACCCAAGCTCCGGTGACGCCGGATTCTAAGAAGCCGTAGGCTTCTGCCTGTGCTCGCGTAGGGACGGACGCATTCGTCCGTCCAAGCCGAGCAAAGCTCGGCAAGGTTTCGCCTGTCATAGAAGGGCAGCGGGATTTCTCTGCGACCCGTACGATCAAACCTGAATCTCTAACAGCATCACCCGCGGAGGCCCCATGTCCAAAATCAACATCGCCGAGAAATTTGCCAAGATCACCGAATACTGGAAGCCCTACATCGCCGCCGAACTCAATGGCCAATACGTGAAGCTCGACAAGCTCAAAGGCGAGTTCGTCTTTCACCATCATGAGCACGAGGACGAGATGTTCCTGGTGGTGAAAGGCCGCTTCCGCATGGAGTTTCGCGACCGCCAGGAATGGATCGAAGAGGGCGAGTTTGTCGTAGTGCCGCGCGGGGTCGAGCACCGTCCGGTGGCGGAGGAAGAATGCTGGATCCTGCTGTTTGAGCCGTCGACCACGCTCAATACCGGCAACGTGAAGAACGAGCGGACGTTGCACGAACTGGAGCGAGTTTGACTTTCTGGGAACGGAATACTGGGTACTGATTTTAGTTACCTTTGGCCCGCACCCGCACGACTTCTGTACCCTACACGCCGCGGCCCGAATGCGTCAGGATAGTGGCTACCCGCACATCTCCCTACGTGCCGGGCCTGACGGCTCATGTTCAACACCGACAGTGCGCAAAATCACCGTGATGAAGTGGTTGAGACCTGGCAGCGCTTTGTGCAGGGATTGCTGGGCGTGCTGGCCCTGGTGGGCGCCTTGGTGATGGCACACTACTACGCTCCTCCGGAGACTTCCGGCCTCGAGCAGCAGGTGAACCAGCTCTCGCGCCAGGTAGCCGATCTGGAACGGCAGCAATCGGTTTCGGCGGCGGCGGTGGACGATGCGCGCGACTCAGTCGCTTACATTTACGGGATTTATCACGTGTCCGGCCACACGCAAAGTTTTCGCGCTCGCGTCTCCGGTACCGGGTTTGTGGTAGCGCCCGGCCTCCTGGCCACCAATCGCCACGTAGCCGAGCCTTGGTACGGCGACCGCGAGGTTGCCGTGGCATTGCGGAGGGGCGGAGCGCCCGTCCTGGAAACGCTGGTAGCGTATTTCCCGGGCTCGCCAATTCCGGTAAACCTCGAGCCAGTGGCTCTGGCCAAGCATGGAGACCTCGCCGTGCTGCGCTTCGAAGCCACCGCCTTCACCAGGAAGCTGCGCCCGCTGACGTTGTCGCAAACCCTGCCGCAGGTGGGCGAGTCGGTGAGCGTGCTGGCGTATCCCATGGGAGTAACGGGGATGGTGGCCAAGTCCCCCGCGGTTGTGTACGACCGGCTGTCGTCGCATCCCGACGATGCGGAAACGGCAGGCGAGTTGGCGGCCCTATCGCTGATCCGGCCTTCGGCAACGTTCGGACACATCGGCGACGTCACCGGCGACAAGCTGATCTATGACGCGCCCACGGCCCGAGGAGGCAGCGGCGGTCCGGTGCTGAACCTGCGCGGTGAAGTCGTGGGCATCAATTCCGCCTACATTGACGGCTTCTCCGGAGGCACGCTCGGAATCACCGCCGCCGAGCTGCGCCCGCTGATGGAAACCGCAAAGCAAAATCAGTTCACAGTTCCCAGTCCTCAGTTCTCAGCTAGAGCTAACCGGCCCTCCCCTGAGAACTGAGAACTTGGGAACTTCTTGTCCACCCCTAAAGCTGCAATTCTTTGCGCATGCCACCCCGTTGGTACCCTTCGAGTCTCTGCCCCGCGCAGACAAGTGCCTTGGATTGAGGTACATTTGTAACCTGCTGATTTGAATAACAAATTGGCCTTCTGGCTGCTCTAAGATCAAGAACAGGTGTGGCCTAAATCTGCGCTGTCATCCTGAGCGGAGCGAAGGACCTAGGTACTTGCCTTCCCCGTGCTTTAGAGATCGTTCAAAGAGATCTGATCATGATTAAGAATTGTCTGTTTGCGGTGGCTCTGGCGAGTCTGGCGCTGGCTGGCGGTTGCGCCAAGGGCGGCAATGGTACCGTTCCCCCTCCACCCACCATTGACGTTACCATTACCTCTCCCGCCGACGTTATCGCTAGCGAGATCTACCCGGGCCAAACTCTGACGCTAACGGCCACGGTATCGAACTCGACGACTACCGCTGTCACCTGGAGTCTGAGCCCGAGCGGCGCGGGGACACTGACACCAGTCACCCCGCCAACAACGCCGGCAACGGCGACCTACCAGGCCCCGACAACGGTCCCGGCGGCAGGTTCGCAGCCGACGATCACCGCGACATTGGTATCCGACACCTCAATAGCGGGCCCGCTGGCGTTGACCGTGGTTGACGTCACCACCGAAGTAACGCCAGCGACGCTGAGCGTGGGCAACGGTCTGACCCAGCAATTTACCGCTGTAGCCGTCCCTGACGACGCGCCCCAAACCTTCACCTGGAGCTGCACGGCGAACGGTGTGACCTGCGCCAGCACGAACTTCCATCCGGATCCGAATGTGTCTGGCTTGGCTTACTACACGTACACGCCGGCGGATAGTTGCAGCGGCAGTTGTATTCATATATCAGCGGCCGCGAACGATGATCCGACAGGCTGCTCAGCCAACCCCAATAACTGCACCATCGCCAAGGCCTCGCTGGTCAAGTACCGCGTGAACGGCACCTACGCATTCCAGTTTTCCGGATATGACAGCAGCAACAATTTTATAGCCGTGGTTGGAACGTTCACCGTGGTGAATGGAGCGATCGCCTCGGGCGTAGAAGAGGTATTGACCGCGAGCGGTCCTTCCGCGCAGAACCCAATCTCGATAACGGGCGGTTCCTACACTCCGACCTCGTCCGACACGAACAACTCGAATAACGCGGGTACGCTGAAGATGACTTTGCCTGCGGGAGTTTATCCGAATCAATACCAGGTGGTTCTTGACGGCGGTGGCGACATCGCGATGATCGAATCCGACGGCCAGGGTACTGGCTCCGGCATCGCGCAGAAATCATCCAGCCCCAACCTGTTCACCGGCGACCAGACTTACGCGTTCGGTTTCACTGGCGTAGATTTCGGCGGCAACCGGGTCGGGTATGTCGGACTCTTGCCGATGAATACGGTTAATGGGAGTGGAACGGTCGCCAACAACGGCCAGATAGATGTGAACGACAACGGCAACGCCACCAACATCTGCGGCACGGGACCCTGCAGCTTCTCTTCAGGCAGTTACACCGCCGACCTGAATATCAGCGGGTTGTACCACATGACTCTAACGCCGGGCGCCGCGGCGCCCATGAATTTCGATTTCTTTATTTCGTCCGGAGCCGCCAGTAAAACGAATCCGCTGACGTTCTATGCCATTTCCACCGATCCCGTCGTGACGCACCCGGCAGTCTCCGGAACCATGGTGCTCCAGGATTCGACGCTGACATACGACAAGACTCACTTCAAGGGCACCTCCATCTCCGCTCTGACGGGGGCGAATGGGCCGAATACCAACGTCTCGTTGACGCTGGGCACGACCGATGGCAACGGGAACTTCTCCGGTCAATTTGATCAGAATAACGCCGGTACGATCCTCTCCAGTGTCAAATTCCCGGGGGCCTCCCAATCTCCGTCTCCCTACACGTACGCAGCGTCCAGCGCCACCAATGGACGTTATACCTTCAACCTGCTGGGCAATCCGACCGCGAACCCAGTGGTAGCCCCGCTTCCGTTCGTCCTTTACGCCACTGGAGCAAACCGCGGATTCCTGCTCGATCAATCCAGTTCATCGGTGATGACCGGAACTATGAATCCGCAGGGACAAGTGGCCGTTGGTTTCCCTGGTTCGGCGTTGCCGGGCACCTATGCCGCGGCGACCACCAGCAGCGGCAGCTCCGGGGTCGACCCGGTTGCAGACAACCTGGTGTTTACATGGGGAACCACGGGTACGTGCACCGCCGAGTGCGTCAACGGAACGGAGTACGACAGCCTCAACTACAGCTCTACTGGCACGCCGTTGGCCCTAGCGTACACGCTTCAGGATACCGGCAACGGTACCATCGTGCCGATTTCGCCGGCAACGACCCCGAATTACGTGATCTACGTTCTTGACATTTCAGGTTGCACCAAAACAAGTGGCCCGGTTTGCGCGATACAAGATTTTCTGATGATGGATGTGGACAAGACAGTTACGAATCCGTCCATCATCTTCGCTCAGCAGTAGAATTGCTCGCGTAGGGACAGCCGCCCCCGGCTGTCCAAGCCGAGCGCAGCTCGGCTCCTGCCTATTTCCCGCGAAGTACGGCCTTGGCAGTGGCAAGATTGTCGAACCGGTCGTAGGCGCGAACCACGACCACGTGGTCATTTCCAGCGCTCTCGGCCATCAGAGGCGGCGCCGCTTCGGCTGGAGGTACGACCACGCGAAAGTCATAGTCTTCGGTCTTCGAATCCGATAAATGTCCGACCGGCTCGACGAACTGCCAGTCTCCGCCATCCAGCGAATACTCCGCTCGCTTGATCGTCGAAAACGAATCGCTGGCGCGGAAGCGAACATGAATCTGCTTTCCGTCGAGAGCCGCCGTCAGGTTCTCGATCACCGGAGCTGTGGTATCGACCTCGAAGCGCGCGCTGACTCGCTCGGCGTACAGGGCTTCTCCGGGTGAATGCGAGGGCGCATCGGAGGCAACGACTTTCACGGTGTAGCCCCCGTCCGGCAGAAGACTGGCGTCGAAAGAGTAGTAGCGGTCGGAGAGGTCATTCTTCAGCAGCAGCCAGCGCGATTCGCCGTCGCCGCGGTAGAAAACGGTGTAGACAAGCTGGTCGTCGTTATCGTCATGCGCCTGCCACCGGATGCCGACCGAATCGCGGTCGCGCACAGCGGGAGGCGGAGGATCGAAGCGCGGCTGGCCGGGAGCGGGCGGCTCGCTGCCTGTCACATGTGGAATCGGCTGGTAGTGGTAACCAGGCTGCACGGTGATCTCGTCAATTTCAGGAGCGACGTTCTTGGGCAGGTAGTTTAGCAGGACATCGTCAATGCGAGGCGCGGGATTGCCGGCATGGAGCACAGCCTTCCATTGCACGAAGCGCGCCGCTGGAACTCCCAGTTCAGAGCCGTCGGCGGCGAGATTAATGCGCGTCCACTTGCTCCAGTTACGGTCGGGATTGTCGACATTGCCGCTTCGCGCATAAAGCTCGATGCCGGAATTGCCGCTGCTGCGGACACTGGCGCGTCCCCAAAGAGAAAAAACGTGCGCGTCGAAGACATCGCTTTCGTACGTGCCTTCCGACTCGAGGCCGGGGCCGAGGACGAAAATCTTCCCCAGGTTGCTGCTGGAGGCGTACAGTCCTCCGCCGGGCGCGGCGGCAAAGGCCGTGATTTGGGTGGCGCTGGCTTTGACGAGATCGGTGTAATCATCAGCCTGGTTGCCGTTGATGGCAAAAATGTGACCGCGATTACCGGTGCCGGCAAGCAGGCGTCCGTGCTGATCGAAGCCGAGAGCGTAGACGAGATCTTCGTGGGAACTCCACAGGCGTGACGGCGCCCCATCGGGCGCGATGCGATAAATCTCGGAGCCGCCGGTAGCGCCGAGTCC
>Ga0074046_10004940_pt1 | contig 10747 bp, 9 predicted proteins | sample BogForMeECP23OM3_FD_94441 | JGI IMG/M metagenome (GOLD analysis project Ga0074046, IMG submission 94441) | Bog forest soil microbial communities from Calvert Island, British Columbia, Canada - Bog Forest MetaG ECP23OM3 | ecosystem: Environmental > Terrestrial > Soil > Wetlands ...
CAGAAGGATTAGTGGAGCGGTGGTCTCGGCCAGGAACTTCGAATCTGCGGGTCGCAGGAGGAGAATTCGATTCCGATAAACAGTTGGCTTTGGACCTCGCTGCCTTCGGGGCCGACCGTTCCGTTATGCTGGAAAAATTGGCAAAGCATAGCCACGTGTATGCCGGGACCAACGCCTATCTGTTTGCCCGGGCGGGGCGCGTAACTGCTTATCTCGGACCGTGCGTGGCAAATGACCCTGCCTCGGCGCAGGCGCTCATCACGAGCACATTGCAGGCACGCTCATCTGTCTCTTGGTCATGGGACTTGTTGCCACAAAATCGGAACGCCGTTGCGCTGGCTTCAGAACTGGGTTTCACCAGTCAGCGTGTTTTGATGCGCATGGGACGGGGCGAGTCTTTGCGAGGCCGCGACGACATGGTCTATGCCATTGCAGGTTTTGAACTGGGGTGATGAGTATCGCAACGATCGAGGAACTCGAGGAACAGCTCTCGCGTCCAACCGAAGCCGATGTCGTAGCGCTGGCCAAGTTGGATGGCGATCTGCTCATTCTAGGGGCAGGCGGGAAGATGGGCCCCAGCCTTTCTCGGTTGGCGCGCCGCGCTGCAGACCAGGCTCAGGTGAGCAAGAGGATCATCGCTGTCTCACGATTTGCAGATGAGAATTTGCGCCGTCAGTTCTCAACCCATCACATCGAGACCATCGCCTGCGATTTATTGGAGCCCGGCGCGCTGGCCAAACTTCCCGATGCTAATAACGTAATCTTCATGGCTGCACGTAAGTTCGGGACCTCCGGCGCGGCGCATTTGACCTGGGCTATGAACACGTTCTTACCCGGCCTCGTTGCGGAACGCTACCGGGATTCGCGCATCGTGACTTTTTCGACCGGAAATGTTTATCCGCTCAAGCGTATTAGCGAAGGAGGGTCTGTAGAATCGGATCCCGTGGATGCTCAAGGAGAATACGCCCAGTCAGCACTCGGCCGCGAGCGCATGTTCGAGTACGGCTCGCATCGCTGGGGAACCCCGGTCGTGATTCTGCGTTTGAATTATGCTGTCGAACTGCGTTATGGGGTGCTGGTCGACGTTGCGCTGGCAGTTTTCGAGCAGCGCCCGATCGATCTGCGCATGGGACATGTGAATGTCATCTGGCAGCGGGATGCCAATTCTTATTGTCTTCGCTCATTTCCTTACTGCCAGTCGCCGCCGTTTGTTCTAAACGTCACAGGACCCGAAACTCTTTCTGTGCGGGTGCTTGCCGACGAGTTTGGCCGGCGCTTCGGTTTGAAGCCCATCTTCTCGGGCCAAGAAGGTGACACAGCCCTTCTAGGTAATGCAGGCAAAGCGCAAGAATTGTTCGGTCGCCCTACAGTGAGCGCCACACAAGCTATCGACTGGGTGGCGGACTGGATTGGCCGTGGTGGTCCGCGGTTTAATAAACCCACTCACTTCGCCACGCGGGATGGAAAGTTCTGATGAACACGCGCGACAAGTTGCTTTCCGGCCTCGTGATTCCCGCGCACCCGCTGGCTCTGACGGCGGAACGCAAGTTGGACGAGCGGCGGCAACGCGCTTTGACCCGCTACTACCTCGCTGCGGGAGCGGGCGGTATTGCCATAGGTGTGCACACTACGCAATTCGCTATAAGAGATCCGCAGTACGCGCTGCTCCGCCCTGTGCTGGAACTTGCCATGGAAGAAACCAGCGACAAGAGCGTCGTGAAGATCGCGGGAGTCTGCGGAAAACGGCCCCAGGCATTACAAGAGGCCGAACTGGCCGCCAGTCTGGGTTACGACGTCGCGCTTCTGAGTCTGGCTGATTTGCGAGGCGAGCCAATATCGCAGCTTCTGGAGCACGCCCGCGCGGTCGCCTCAGTCATCCCCATCATGGGGTTTTATTTGCAAAGCAGCGTTGGAGGTTGCGTTCTGCCCTACGAATTCTGGTGCGGATTGGCGGAAATTGAAAACCTTGTCGCAATCAAGGTTGCTGCGTTCAATCGCTATCACACGCTCGATGTCGCTCGCGCCGTGGCTGCATCCGGGCGCGCTCGAGAGATCGCGCTCTACACAGGAAATGACGACCACATTCTTCTTGATCTTCTGACCGAATTTGATTTTGGTGGAAATAGAATTCGCTTTGCAGGCGGCCTCCTCGGCCAGTGGGCAGCGTGGACCAAAACAGCGGTGGATCATCTTAACCTGATTAAGAACAGATCAGGCCCTATTGCTCCGGATTTATTGACGCTCGCGGAGCAGTTGACCGACGCAAACTCCGCGATCTTTGATCCAGCACATGCCTTTCGCGGCTGCATTCCCGGGATTCATGAGATCTTGCGCCGGCAGCGTTTACTTAACGGACGCTGGTGTCTTGATCCCAACGAAGACCTCTCTCCTGGGCAGATTGAAGAGATCGACCGCGTCTCGAAGACCTACCCGCATCTGCAGGACAACCTTTTTGTGAAGGAACATCTCGATGAGTGGCTTTCTTAGATCTCTGGTTATCGTAATCATGTGCACCTCTAGTGTGTTTGGGTCGAGCCCGACCATCAAAAGCATCTGGGCAGAACACGATGTCGCTCTCGATACCAATCCGTCCTCTGCATTCTGGCAAGGCGCTGTTCCCGTGTACATGGACAACAATGCCCACGGCAAGCCCGATCCCAGGTATCGAACTGAGATCCGTATTCGGTGGACGAATCAGAATCTCTATCTTCTATATGTCTGCCCGTATGAAGAGCTGAACTTGAAACCGAATCCGGAGACGTCCGCCGAGACGAATGAGCTTTGGAACTGGGATGTGGCGGAGGCCTTTATCGGCAGCGATTTTAACGACATCCGCCGCTACAAAGAATTTGAGATCTCCCCGCAAGGGGAGTGGGTCGATCTTGACATCGATCTTCACAAACCTCATCACGAAGATGGCTGGACGTGGAACTCTGGCATGGAGGTCTCGGCGCGAATCGACCGGGCCGCTCACGTCTGGTATGGAGCCATGCGGATTCCCTACTCTGCGATCGATTCGCGGCCTGCGGCGGCCGGCAACGTTCTACGGATCAATCTATTTCGCAGCCAGGGTCCTGCTTCGGCTCGGCACGAAATCGCATGGCAGGCGCCGATGAGCAATACTTTTCACGTTCCAGAGCGATTCGGTCTGCTGGAGCTCGTGAAGAAGTAGGGTGCGCTGCTTTGTAAGGAGCTACAGCATTTTCAGTGATGATACACGGCAAGCCCCCAGAGGCTGAAGCCAGATCTAACGCTCGGTTCGCTCGCGGGGCGGACGAGGGCGTCCGCCCCTACACGAACCGTGGAGCCCCGGACGCCCTCGTCCGGGGAGAATGCAGCTTAGTGAGAGTCTCGAACGTGGTTGCTGAGGCGAGCGCGGACTGCCATTCCGTTCATTTCTTCTTGACCTTCTTCAGCACCGCCGCCGCTTCCGACTCTTTGTAATAACTGTCCAGGGGATAGCAACCTGAAGGCAATCCATTTCTCGGCGCACTTGTGCAATCACTGAAGGTTCTGCAGATCCGTCTGCGGTCTAAGGGGCGTCCTTCGGTCGCATCCCATAGAAGCTCCGGATAAGTCAGCACCATGCGACCCAGCCCGACTGAATCGGCCCAACCTCTGCTCACGGCCGCCTGGGCCACGTTCGGCAGGAATTCCTGAAGGTAGCTGTAGGCTGATCCCACAAAGATCAAATTCGGAAATTTCTGCTTGAGACAGCGAGTCACTTCCATTTGCCGCGCGACGCCTACCAGCGGATCCTCGGGTGGCGCATACCCATCCGAGGGAGGATAGAGCGCGGGCCTCTGAATGTGAGGATTGTAGTAAGGACTCCCGCCGGTGACGTTTACCAGCGAAATCCCCAGCCGCTCCAGGAGCGAGAGCAACTCGAAGGTCTCGGTCAAATCAATCTCGAGCGGGTTCGACTGATTGACGCCGAATCCAAACCGGTACGGGAGCATGTCCTGAAAAGCTTCGGCGACTCCGGGCCCGTGCTTGGTATCTGAGGAGCGGACAGGATCGGTCCGGAAGGGGATCATGTCAAACGCGGAGATTCTGACGCCGATTTCAAGGCCGGGCGCGCCAGCGCGAATTCCTGCAATGAGATTCCGCAGAAAACGAGTTCGATTCTCGAAGCTCCCGCCGTAGCGCCCCTCCCGGGTCTGCGCCCCTAGCAGTTCGTGGCCGAGATAGCCGTGGCAATGCTTGATGTCCACAAAATCGAAGCCCAGTCTCTGAGCTGTGGCCCCGGCAGCGCAAAACTTATCGATGATCGCATCGATATCCGAGTCTGAAAGAAGAGCCGATTTGTCGGACAGTCCCACTCGCTTGTCTAGGATCGGATGATGATAGGCGATGTATGGCTCCGCGAGATCGTAACGATGCGGTCGACTGAACCGTCCGGAGTGCGTCAGTTGCAGACCAATCAGTAGTCCGTCGTCGGAGCCGGTTGTGAGCCGGTGTTCTTCGACCAAAGCCGCTCTTAGCGCTGCCAGGCCTTTTTCGGTGTGAGCTGCGATCAGCAACTGATTGGGATTGGCGCGCCCCTCTTCCGTTACCGCAACAGCTTCCCCGCCCCAGATCAGTTTTCCACCGCTCCGGCCGAAGTGGCGCCAGCGCCGCAACGTAGACTCGGTCGGATTGCCATTGCGCGTGCCGTCCCAGCCTTCCATGGGCTGCACGGCGATACGGTTTCCGATCTTGAGTGCGCCGTGTTGAAGAGGAGTCCGCAGTGGCGACGCACTGCCCGTGAGAATCTCCGTGTCGCAGGGAATCGTCAGATGACACGATTTCACGTGCTCCTGGAACTGAGAGACATCCTTGAGTGCGCCCAAGCGCAAGACCGAATCTGAGTTCATTAGTTTGAAGGTACTTTAGTATGACGCGAGTTCTGCTACCCTCCGTGGCAGTGTTTTTTCGATTGCTTTCGATTACTTTCCTATAGTATCGTATCGGTGTCTTTCCCAGACATGTCAATTACGGGGTTGTTCCATGCGCAACAGCCCATCCTCGATCGACGCGAAAGAGCCTCTCGTAGAGCGTCGAGTGCGCCTTCTGGCAGAGCGATTCATCATAACGATTCTTATCGGCTCAGCCGTGTGTCTTTTCTTGAGCGCATCAGGCCCATTCTTCCCGTCTGCCTCGAAAAAGCAACCGGCAACTCCCGATCTCACTGCTTTCTCTGCCCTGGCTCCCATTGATGCGCATGCCCATGTCTTCAAGAACGATCCCGCCTTTGCGGCTATGTTGGAGCGTCTCAACCTGCGCATCCTGGATATTTGTGTCGTCGATAAACACGATCGCGGATTCGAGGAGGCTGCCCCTCAGAACCAGAAGGCCCGCGAGATCATGCATAGCACTCATGGCCGCTCGGCATGGTGTTCCACATTTGATCCGCAGGATTTTGAGAGTCCCGATTTCCCGTCTCGATCCAACCAGTTGCTAAACGAGACGTTTGTTCAAGGGGCGATCGCGGTCAAGATTTACAAGAACATTGGAATGGAACTGAAGAAGCACGACGGCTCCTACCTTATGCCCGACGATCCCGTGTTCGATCCGATCTTTGCTGACATCGCCGCCCACAATCGCACCGTCGTAGCCCACATTGCCGAGCCAACTTCCAGTTGGCGTCCGCTCGACCCAGCCAATCCCGACTACAGCTACTACAAGGATAATCCGGAATGGTTCATGTATTTGCATGCCGAGCGGCCGTCGAAGGAGACAATCCTGGCCGCGCGCGACCGCATGCTGGCCAACAATCCCAAGCTGCGCGTAGTTGGCTGCCATCTAGGGAGCATGGAAGTCGATGTCGATGACATTGCGCGCCGTTTCGACCGTTATCCGAATTTCGCAGTCGATACGGCCGGGCGCGTCATTTATCTCATGATGCAGCCACCTGAGAAGGTTCGCGCTTTCCTCTTCAAATATCAGGACCGTGTTCTTTACGGCACCGACTTGGAACTGATGCCTTGGTCCGACACGCCAGCCGTGCTCTCACACTGGCAACAGGAATATCTCCGTGACTGGAAGTACTTTGCGACCGACGAGTGGGTGGATTACGAAGGCAGGAAATACCGGGGACTGAAACTGCCCGAACCCGTTCTGAGAAAGCTATATCACGATAACGCTGTTCGCTGGATCGACCGCATCGATCGAGGCTACTGACGTTCACTGTCTCTTCGGTTGCCCGGCGATCTCGTCCCGGAACTGGCTTTACTTTTACTCAGGCGGGTAGAAAAGTTTCTGATCTCCAAGCCCTGATCACCTAGACTGTGGAGCGATTATGAAAAATACTCTCATTATTCTTATTGTCGTGTTGAGCTGTGCCGTCATTTTGAGCCTGGTTGCTTGCAACCAATCCAAGCATTATTCCGACCGATGGTTTTATGTTTCGACTGACCTCGGGAACGACCAGGAACTGGCGCGGGTGGAAGGCCTGGCGAAGACAGCTTCCGAACACGGCCTGAATGGGATGCTCTTGTCCGCAGGATTCGATGCGCTGGATTTGGCATCTCCCGAATTTCTGGGCCGCCTGCAACGGCTGAAGCAGACTTGCGACAGCTTGCGAATAGAAATCATTCCCGCCGGCTTCGGAGTTGGCTACGGCGGCGGCGTGCTGGCTCACGATAAGAATCTGGCAGCGGGTTTGCCGGTGCACGGCGCGCTCTTTGTGGCAGGGCAACACGAAGCGCGTTTTGTACCGGACTCACCGGCGAAGCTGCTGAATGGCGATTTCGAGCGCATCCAGGGAGACTTGCCCGCAGACTTCACGCTGCACGGGGCGCGGGCCATGGTCGATAAGCAGGTCTATCACTCAGGGAAAGCATCTGTACGTTTCGAAGACTTCGCCCACAGCCCTGGCGGCACCGTGTATTTGGCTCAGACCCTTCATGTTCAACCATACCGTAGCTATCGCATCCGCTGCTGGGTGAAGACCGAAGATGTGGCGCCGCGTGAAGTTTTCTACCTGTGGGCTATTGCCCAGGATGGCCGCGACCTTGCTTACCTGGAACCGTGGATGACGCCCACCAGCGATTGGCACGAGTTGGTGTGGGCATTCAACAGTTGGAATTCAAACCAAATTGATTTCAGGGTCGGGGTTTCCGATGGTCAGAAGGGAAAAGTCTGGGTGGACGATGTTCAAGTGCAGGAAGTGGGACTTACCAATGTCATCCGCCGTCCAGGAACGCCGGTCAAAGTTGCGAACGAGAAGACCGGCCAGGTTTACGAGGAAGGCCGCGACTTCTCTCCCATATCGGATCCCCAGCTGAATTTCAGGTGGGATCACGACGGGCCGGTGATCAGACTTTTACAGGGGAGCCGGATCCACGCCGGCGACCGGCTGAGGGTCGACTACTTTCATGGCACGACCATCTATCGAGAACAGGTTCCCATCGACATGTCCGAACCTGCGGTGTATGAAATCTGGCAGCGGCAGATTCCGCTTATCGAGCGCTATCTCGCGCCAAAGAAATACTTCCTAAGCATGGATGAGGTGCGCATTGGCGGGTTTTGTGAGGCCTGCAAGGGGCGCCATCTGACCATGGCACAGATCCTGGGCGACAGCGTCACGCGCCAATACGAGATGATCCGGGCCGCCAACCCTCAGGCCCAGGTTTATGTGTGGTCTGACATGTTCGATCCCAATCACAATGCGGTCGCGAAGTACTATCTCATCGACGGCAGTTTCGAAGGCACTTGGAACTACCTCCCCAAAGACATCATTATGGCCTGCTGGAATGGCGACGAACGCGATCCGTGCCTGGGATTTTTCTCCAAACTCGGCCACCATACTCTGGCTGCTGCATATTATGACGCGGACGATCTCCAGAATCCGAAGGATTGGCTGAACTCGCTGGACCGGACGCCCGGCGCCACCGGAATCATGTACACGACATGGGAGAACAAATACGAGCTGTTAGGCGCCTTCGGGGATCTGGTCTCCAAGAGGTAAATCGAAATCGCAGGGGAGCGCGAGTTTGTGCGCGTCCCGCCTGAGTACGCTCAGAGTCGTTGCAGGGTCAACCCGCCGTCCAGTACGAGAACCGAACTGGAGGCGTAAGGCAATTCGCCGCGCACCAGCATAGCCACAGCCTTGCCGATGTCCTCCGGCTTGCCCCATCGCTTTTCGAGCAGGAGTCCGGTCTCAATCATCGCATCGTACTTCTCGCGGACTGCGGCAGTCATGCCGGTGTCGACAATGCCCGGCCGAACCTCGTAGACCTGGATTCCGAATTCCGCAAGCCGAACTGCCCATAACTTGGTCGCCATCGCGATTCCGGCCTTGGAAATGCAGTACTCCCCGCGATTCGTGCTGGCGACAGTGGCAGATATAGAACCGATGTAGACGATGCAGCCGCGGTAGGAGGAGTCGGCCTGTTTCTGACGGATCATCCATTGAGCAGCAGCTTGGGTGAGGAAATATGGACCCTTGAGGTTCGCGGCCATTACTTCATCGAAACTCTGTTCCGAAGCTTCGAGAATGTCCGCGCGGATGGGTGGCGCGATGCCCGCGTTATTAATCAGGACATCAAGACGCCCCACACTTTCCTGAACCTTCTCGAGGAGTGCGCGGCGGGCAATTGGGTTCGACACATCGCTCTGAAAGTATTCGACCTGCGTGCCGTGCTGGCGCAAGCGTTCAACTATGGCAATGCAATCCTCAGTGGGGCGGCGTCCGGTAATGACGAGGCTGCAGCCTTCCGCCGCCAAAGCTTCAGCTATGCCTAGTCCAATCCCGCGGGACCCGCCGGTAACCAGCGCGACTTTGCCCATCGTGTTCATTCAGCGCTCTTAGAAAAATGTGTAGTACTTTTTCTCCGCCAGGCGCCAGATCAGCAATCCCAGTTCGAGCAGATGATAGTCTCCCCACATGCAGGACTCGCCCACCGGCACGCTGGAACCTTTTGGGACGTAATCCCATCCCTTGGGACGATGATATATGCAATGCAGGAGGAGTCCCTCGTGCTTGAGGTCGGTTGACAGGTAGGGCTCTTCCAGCAATCGCCGGCTGACGGTCAGTCCAGCGAGCAGATATTGTTTACCCCTGGTTCCAAGAGAAACGCCGAGCCGAATCAGTCCCTGGGCGGCGATTGCCGAAGCTGACGAGTCGACAGGCTCGCACTGGTTGTAGGGATCGGCGGGCATGCGGCGCCAATCGCCTAGTTTATGGAGGTTCGGAGCGCCGGTGTCCCAATAGCAGATGCCATCGGAAGCGGTGCCTTGGCCGATGTAAAAATCGCAGGTTACGAGCGCTGCTTTCTCTATGAACGCCAGTTCCTGAGCTTTGCTTGCGCCGCAGGCCTCAAAGTCTTTCTCTGACAGAGAGCGCAAGAATTCCAGTTCCTCTGCAAAACCGAGCATGGCCCACGCCAGCCCGCGAGTCCAGGTGCTGAAGGGCGAGTAACCCTGCTGTGACGATGGGCAACGATAAGATCCGCTGACAGGGTTGAAGATCGCCTCATGGGCGACACGTCCACGTTGCTCTTTTGTATCGTAATGGTCCTGCCCTTCGCCGTAATAAACGTTGTACCTTGCGGTCGTTGCGGCGTGCTGCAACAGACGTGCCAGCAGATTGATTTTCTGTCCCTGTTCGCCGTCCAGCTCATGACCGAGAGCATAGGCCAAACCGCAGACGCGGAGTGTTCGCATGGTGTCGATGAACAGCGAGTGCGGACCGTTAAAGGAATAGATGTAGCCGCCGTCCGGCAACGGCGTCCAGCGCGAGGCTTGAACGGCTCCACTTACTTTCAGGGCAAGTTCGTAAAACCGCAACTCTCCATCATCGCGCGGAATACGACCCTCCAGCATAAGACGGCGAAGCTGGCCGTAGGTCGAGACATTGTTAAACCCGTGGTCGTGTACGCCAGTATCCGTGAGGTGCGGAGCCATATCGCGGAGCGTGTGGTCGAGTCCGATAGCTAACAGTTTCTTGTCACCCGTCAGATCGAAGGCCAGTAATGCGTTGCCATATTGAAATCCCTGTGTCCATTGTGTCCACTCGCGAGTTGTGTACTTACCTCGGGTGGTGACTACAGGTGCGCCATCGCGCGTTCGCCAGCGTTTGTCGAGGGCAGCCGTCTTTATTGCTGCCAGCTCAAACAACTCCGTGAGTGGCTTCCTGAGGTCAGCCGCAGAAATGGTCTGGCAGATGTCCATAACACAACTACGTGCGCGGCGAAAGGTGCGCGCTACGAGATAAGCTTAACTTGAAACGGGGGCCTGGCGGAGCGTATTGAGCTCCGGCCAGTCCTTCTTCGTTTCCGCGATCACCTCCCGCGCAGCCTCCTCCATTATTTGTGCGCCCCATTCGGGGCGGGTATGACTGCGGGGATCTTGCGCCTCCCGGGGACAGTGATCCGGTGTGGGATCGCCATCAAAGGTATCCCCGTCCACGATGCCGAAATCCGCGTTGCGCAGCTTCCCTTCCCTGGGCAGCTTCGAGAGATTGACGCATCCGGGCCAACTGGCCGCCAACATGGACGTCTCCTCGGCACATGCGTGTCCGATCGCCCCAGCGAGCAGGGAACGAGGGAACCCAGGGTACACCCATTTCACACGGAGTCCCTTTCCGGAAGACGACTCGTTAAACTCGTGGCAGAGCCGGTTGATCACATCCTTCTGATTGTCAGCACCGTGGCCGTTCACGATAAGAACATGGCGAAATCGCATCCTGCCCAGCAGGATGTTGAGGGTATCGCGAACAACAAGGGCAAAGACCTCTTCCCGCAGATAGGCGCTGGCAACGGAG
>Ga0074046_10004941_pt1 | contig 10745 bp, 10 predicted proteins | sample BogForMeECP23OM3_FD_94441 | JGI IMG/M metagenome (GOLD analysis project Ga0074046, IMG submission 94441) | Bog forest soil microbial communities from Calvert Island, British Columbia, Canada - Bog Forest MetaG ECP23OM3 | ecosystem: Environmental > Terrestrial > Soil > Wetlands ...
GTGATAATCCCGGAGCCCCGGCTGGCTGTTGTGATCCCGACCCAGAACAATGAACTGTCTATCGGGAGTCTCGTGCTCCTTGCGAGACAACATACTTCGTATGTCATTGTCGTGGATGACGGCTCCCGTGACAATACCGTGACCATAGCCGAACATGCCGGTGCGGTCGTGCTCAATGCCGGGGCCTATGGCGGAGGCAGGGTATATTCGATCCTTGCAGGCTGCAGGCGTGCCCTGGGATACGGGTGCACAGCAGCAGTCATTATCGACAGCACCGGCAACCACCTTACGCGGGATATCCCGCGGCTTGCCGGACCCGTGCTTTCCGGGGAAGCTGATCTCGTCATCGGATCACGGTATATCAAGGGAAGAAAGGGGATTCCCCCGTACCGGTTCGATGACGGGAAGGCGTCCTGTGAATTGCCGGAAAAGAGCAGGGAGTTCCACAGTACCGATCCGGACTCCGTATTCCGGGCGGTCAGTGTAAAAGCAATTACCCTGCTTGACCTCCTGCCCGACAGCGACCAGTTCGAATCCATGATGATCACCCTCTTCTCCCGGCGCAATCTTGCGATTAAGGAGATCCCCATTACTCACCGGCTTGAGCTCCCGAAACCCGGTGAAGAGGGGGATGAAACTCCCCGGTACCGCGGGAACAGGATCGCGGTTGTCGTGCCGGCCTATAACGAGGAGTTGCTGATCGGTGATACACTGGCCAGCATACCGGATTTTGTCGGGCGGGTCTATGTCGTGAATGACCGGTCCACGGACCGGACCCAGGAGGTTATCGAATATTATGCAGCGCATGATATCTCCGTTGTCCCGATACTGCATGAGAAGAACCAGGGTGTTGGCGCAGCGATCGTAACCGGTTACCGGAAAGCACTGGAGGATGGCGTGGACTGTGATGGCGGGTGACAACCAGATGGACCCGGGTTTTCTCCCGGACCTCCTGGATCCCATCATTGACAAAAAATGTGATTATACCATGGGCAACCGCCTGATCAACCAGGAGTACCGCAAAGGGATGAGCAAATGGCGGTTCCTCGGAAACAGCGTCCTCACCATGCTCACCAAGATTGCGTCCGGCTACTGGCAGATGATGGACCCCCAGAACGGGTATACCGTGATCTCGAAGCGGGCGCTCGAACGCATCAACCTGGCAGATATCTATCCCCGTTACGGGTACTGCAATGACCTGCTCGTAAAACTTAATATCCTCAGTTTCCGGGTGATCAATGTCCCGCACCCTGCCCGCTATGGTTTCGAGAAGTCGAAGATCCGGTACAGCACCTACATCTACCGTGTTTCATGGCTGCTCCTCAAGGATTTCCTCTGGCGCCTGAAGACGAAGTATGTGGTCCTGAACTTCCACCCGCTCGTGTTCTTCTATATAGCGGGAGCAATCCTCTCGCTTCTCGGCGTATTTGGCGGGCTGTACTCCCTGCATTATAAATTCATCCAGGGGCACCCGATCTTTATTCCCCTGGTATTGTCCATACTCGTTTTCGGCATGGGCATCCAGGCCCTGTTCTTTGCGATGTTCTATGATATGCAGCAGGAGAAGAGCACGAACGGGTGGTATGCATAATTCCGGTGGATCGATTGAATCATGATTTTACATTAGATAAATACCGGGAACTGTGTAAAACGATTCTCGATCGTGGCTATTCTACGCTTACCGTTTATGATTACCTGGAGCGGCACAATGCCGGGGATAATATGCTGCACCACAGCGCAATCATGCGCCATGACGTTGACCGGAAAACCGGCAATGCCCTCCGTTTAGCTGAGCTCGAACATTCCCTCGGTATCCATTCAACCTATTATTTCCGTTATCCCTATACATTCAAACCGGAGATTATACGACAGATCCATAGTCTCGGGCACGAGATCGGTTACCATTATGAAGTGCTGGCGAAGGCGAAGGGACATTATGGTAAAGCCATCCGTTTATTCGACCAGGAACTCCGTGCCATGCGGGAGGTATGCGATATCAAAACGATTTGCATGCACGGCAGTCCCCTGTCACGGTACGACAACCGCGATTTATGGAAACATTATGACTTCCGGGACTTCGGGATAACCGGGGAGGCCTATATTTCCCTTCAGGACGCCGGTCTTCGCTACTTCACGGATACGGGAAGAAGCTGGAGTGGAAGGAATTCGGTCCGGGATGTGATGCCGGGCACGGTGCCTTCTGTGGAGACGACTGATGATCTCATTGACTGGATCGGTTCTGCAGGGGACCTGGATCTCTACCTGTCTGTGCACCCGGAGCGTTGGGCGGCAAACGAAGGTGAATGGGTTATCGGGTATGCGAAGGATCTGATGATGAATGCCGGGAAGACCGTCGTGGCGGCGATGCGATAATGGTCGAGATTGTCCGGCATATTACGGATGAGGAATGGAGACATTTTTTAGAAGGATGCAGCGATGCAACTATCTACCACACGCCGGAGTGGAAGACCTTTCTTGAAAAAACATTTGATTACGACTCCCATTATCTCTTTGCAACCGATGACAGCGGATCACTGGTCGGGCTGCTCCCTCTCTTCCATGTAAAGAGCAGGCTGACAGGGAACCGGTTATGTTCAGTCCCGTTTTCGCATGAGTGCGGGTGTCTTGGAGACCTGTCTGCACGCAGTGCACTGATCGACGAAGCGATTGGGATCAGCAAGCAGAATCATATAGATAAAATTGAGATCCGGAATCCTGTTGGACGTGAGGGGTTCCAGGAAGTAAATGCCTTTTGTACGCATGTCCTGGATTTATCAGAAGATCCTGAATATGTCTGGAAGAAACTGGACAAAGGAAGTGTCCGGTGGGCAATAAAAAAATCAGAGAATCTGGGTGTTACGGTAACCACATCAACTCATATTGAAGACCTGAAAGAGTTCTACGAATTAAACTGTGCAACAAAACAGCAGCTCGGTGTCCCGTGCCATCCATGGAAATTTTTTGAAAACCTGTTTTCGGTCATGGGGGATTACGTTCAATTATACCTGTCAGGCACCGGAAACCGTGTCATTGGAGGGGGAATTATAGAACATTATAAAAATCGTGTTCTTTACGGATATGGAGCAGCCGAACCCGGCTCCCTTCATTTTCATCCCTATCATGCTTTCATCTGGAAAAGTATCGAGGATGCCTGCGGACAGGGCCAGATGTTCTATGATTTCGGCCGGACCTCCTACGAGAATACAGGACTGATTCAGTTCAAGAAGAAGTGGGGGACGTCTGAAAAAAAATTGTATTATAGTGTTTTTCCCGGTTCTTCCAAACAATCGTTACCTGATCGTAAATCTTTCATGTATCAGTTAGGTGGTTCGGTCATACGCCGGATGCCTATGACGGTTTATACGAAATTCAGTGATGTGGTGTTCCCACATTTCGGGTGATGCCATGAAGATTGTTGTTGATATTAATCATCCGGCGCATGTTCATTATTTTAAAAATTTCATCTGGGAAATGCAGAAACGGGGTCATCAGATACTGATTACGGCAACCGAAAAAGATGTTGCATGCACTTTGCTGGATCGTTATAATCTGGAATACAGGAACCTGGGACATTATGGTTCGTCATTGATCAGCAAGGTCATCTCCCTTCCCCTCATCGATATCCGAATGTATCTGGCAGTAAGAAAATTTCAGCCGGATATTTTCCTGGGTTTTGGCTCTATTCGTGCCGCACATGTAGCATTTCTCCTCAGAAAACCTTGCATCAACTTTGAAGATACTGAACACAGTACAGGACAAATTGGGTTATATCTCCCCTTCGTGAGTACCGTTTGTACTCCCTCGTGCTTCAATGGGGACCTCGGTCCAAAACAAATCCGGTTTAATGGTTTTATGGAACTGGCTGCCCTACATCCCAATCAATTCATCCCGAACCCGGCAGTACTCGCAGAACTCGGCTTATCCGAAGGAGACCCATTCTTCATCGTCCGCTTAATATCGTGGAACGCCAGCCATGATATCGGGCAGCACGGCATCCGTGACAAAATTGGGCTGATACAGGTATTGGAGAAATACGGTCGCGTGCTGATCACTTCAGAGGGAACATTGCCTCCGGTGCTTCAGTCATATCAGATCCGGGTCTCACCGGAGAAGTTACATGATCTGCTGTACTTCGCAACAGTATATCTGGGAGAAGGCGGGACGACTGCGGCAGAAGCAGGGGTTCTCGGGACGCCGTCCATCTTTATTTCGTCCCTCGCCGGCACAATGGGGAATTTTATTGAACTTGAAAAGACATATGGCCTCCTTTATAGTTTTTCTGACTGCGATGCAGCAATAGGACGGGCGAAGGAGATCCTTCAGAATCCATTTAGTAAGGAAGAATGGCGGATGAAACGGAAAAAATTATTAAAGGATAAAATTGATGTAACGGCGTTCATAGTATGGTTTGTTGAGAATTATCCACGGAGTTTTGAAGAGATGAAAGAACACCAGAAGATTCAATATTCCAGTGCATCTGTCCCGGTGATGAATCGATAATTCTGAATGCCCTTCGGGGCGTTTGGAATCTGGAGAAATAAAGGCAATGCTTCATCCTGATAATGTAATTAGACAGGACCCTGAGTTGTGGGATATTTATTCCCGGAAAGAGGAGTATTCGCCCCGGCAACTGGATCAATATGGTCGATTTATACATGCATATAGCGATCATCAGGAAATTCATGATCCCGTGGTATCGCGATATCTCGTAGAAAATGGGTACCGAATTGAATACCCTAAGGGTAAACAGTTTGCAGTCTGCCTTACTCATGACGTTGACGAGATTTATCCTCCTTGCAAGCATACGATTCTCTCTTTGATGACCTGTATAAAAAATATGGATATTAAGGGATTAAAAAACCAAACATCTTGGAAACATCATGGAAAAGAAAAGAGCCCTTACTGGAACTTTAAAGAGATTATGAATTTGGAGGAGAAATATGGTGCTCGTTCTACATTCTATTTCCTTGCCACGGATAAGGATATCCGTCGTTTCCGGTATCATATTGAAGATTTAAACGGAGAATTAGGAAAGATCATAGACCGTGGTTGGGAAGTCGGACTGCATGGGGGATATTATACATTCAATGATATGAATGAAATCTTGATGGAAAAGAAAAGACTCGAGCAGGTACTTGGCCGAAAGGTAATCGGCTACCGAAATCATTACCTGAGATTCAAAATTCCTGAATCCTGGGAATATCTGGAAAAGGCAGGATTTAAATATGATTCTACATTAGGCTATCCTGATAAGATTGGGTTCCGTAATGGGATGTGTCATCCATTCTATCCCTATAACCTGTGCAGCGATAAAGAAGTCAGAATTCTGGAGATTCCATTGATAATAATGGACGGCACACTGTTCGATTCTGTAAGGTCGTTTGATGAAGCATGGATAGTGACAAAAAAAATAATAGATACTGTGGAATCTTGTCATGGAGTTTTAACGGTTAACTGGCATTCAAATAGTTTCAATTGTCCTTTTAAGGGTTCCTGGCAGAAGTTTTATGAAATGATCCTTCAATATTGTTCAAATAAAAATGCCTGGATGACCACCGGAGAGAAAATGTGGGAGTGGTGGAATAAATGAACGTTCAGATAATTGATAATCAATCTGTCTGGGATTCTTTTGTCGAAAATAGTCCTGATAGATCTCTATTCCATAATTGGGATTTTCTCAAGATTATTGAAAAGCATTCCGGTTTTAAATTGTTACCCTATGGAATCTTTAGTAAGAATGAGGATCGATTATTATCAATTTTCCCTCTATTCATGTATAAGAAATTCGGAATTAAATTGCTTTTTTCGCAACCACCCGGTTCAGGAATACCTTATTTGGGATTTTTGATAAATCCAGAATATTATTCCTTTAAACAACGTCAAAAAGAAAGTTATCTCAACTTAATTGTAGATAGTATCGAAAAAGAAATTGAAATAATTTCACCTGATTATATTAATTTCTCATTCGTGCCTAATATTAAAGATGTGCGACCATTCAAATGGAATGGTTTTACAATTGATGTAGAATATACCTATCTCATCGATTTATCCAGTCCTGTTGATGAGATTTGGTCTTCATTTGATAGAAATTGCAGGAGAGAGATCAGGACTGCAGAAAAATATAATCTATCCGTAAGAAATACGAAAGATGCAGGAACATTTTATTCCATAATGGAAGAGAGATACCGACAGCAAGGCTTGCGTTTCCCTTTTTTCAGTCGGGAATATCTAAAAGATATATTGGCGGCATTCCCGGAAAATCTGGAAATGTTTTTTATCTGCGATAATGAAAAAATTGTTGATTTGGTTCTGACATATGAATATAATTCCAGATTAGTCTTTTGGAAGGGAGGAGTTAATTTAAATAAACAGATCCACAGCCTTGAATTTTTTACATGGGAATGTATCAGACAGGCGAAATCCAAAGGGTTAAAAATACTTGAGATTCAAGGGGCCAATACCAACAGACTTTGTTTTTTTAAATCAAAATTTAATCCTGCTGTCGAAACAAATTTTTCTGTTACAAAAAAAGATTTTGTTGGGAAAATATCGGAATATTTTTACTTGAATTATTTGAAACGTCTTTAATCGGAACTTCTATAGTGATGTAAAAACAGTGTCGGCAATTAACTTATCAGGCTTTTTTATAAGGATATTCTTTTAAATCTGATAATTGATGAATATACATGCAGGATAAAAATTTGTTAATCTTATCTCATAATTATAATGATTTTATAAAAGATCAAACGGAGGTAATTGCTCCAAATTTTCATCAGGTGTCTGTTTGTGTCAGATATAACATTGCTGCCAAAATATTAAGCCATCTACCAGTTTCAACATATAAAAATTTCCAGATTAATCGTCATCTCGATCTAACACAAGTTCCTGGAAATATCTTTGTCTATCCCGCAGAAATTTTTTATTTGCCTTTAGAGTTTCAGCGTCGAAACTTGGGAAATATCCATTATAAAAAAGTAAGAAGTATCATACATGAAAAAAAGATCGAATTTGATTTAATCCACGCTCATTTCACCTGGTCAGCTGGATATGTCGGTGCTAAAATCAAAGAGTCCAGCGGGATCCCGGTCGTTATTACAGCACATGGTTATGATATCTACTCACTTCCTTTCAAAGATCCGATGTGGAAAAAGAATATCGAGTACGTCCTGAACACCGTTGATACCATTATTACGGTAAGCCAAAGAAATCTTGAATGTATCAGGAAACTTGATGTCGGGACACCTGTGCATGTAATCCCGAATGGGTTCAGGCGTAATCTTTTCTATCCCCGTAATACGGTTGAATGCCGAGAGACACTGGGTCTTCCTCAGGACCGGAAGCTCCTTCTGACTGTGGGAAATCTTGAACCGGTCAAAGGGCATACGTGGTTGATTGAGGCAGTCAAGGAGATTGTCCGGGAAAGAGAAGACATACTTTGTATCATCATTGGTGCGGGAAAGGAGAAACGTTCACTTGAGAAACAGATCAGATCCCTGGGTCTTGAAAATTACATCAGGCTCACCGGGGGAAAGCCTCATGATGAGATTCCTCTCTGGATAAACGCTTGCGATCTGTTTGTGCTTCCGAGCCTCAATGAAGGTAACCCTACGGTTATGTTTAAAGCTCTTGGTTGTGGTAAACCATTTGTAGGAACCCGGGTTGGAGGAGTTCCTGAAGTAATTACATCCGACACCTACGGTTTCCTTGTCAATCCCGCGGATTCTGAAGATCTTTCAGAGAATATCCTGATCGCGTTGGATAAAGAATGGGATAATGAAGCAATATCCCGGTATGCTCAACGTTTTACATGGGAGAATATTGCGAAGGAGATCCTGGATGTATACGGAAAGGTGCTTGATACATAAGGGTTTGAGATATGGCAAAACCTGAAGAAAAATTATCGATCCAAAATCAAGTATCGGAAAATAGTGTGAATAGTAAATTACCTAAAGAATCAAAACTGATCATTAACGTAAAAATATAATCGTATATCGCAAATAATTTAATCCAAACTGTATCATTAACTTCAATGGATATTGCATTAATTTTTGATTATTCCAGGGATCGTATAACGGGTGGTCCCCAAGGGGTGGCCTATGATACGATGGAAGGACTGAAAAAGAATCATCGAATTCTTGAAAAAGAGGATATCAATATCAATATACTTTCATCGACCGGAACAACATTCCGGTCACTTTTTGAAAACGATGACACATATAGCAATATATCGATCGAATATTTTAAAAAAATGGTACCAAGTGCATTTCTCTCCGATATAAATTTTCTATTACATATCAAAAAAAGAGGAAAAAAAATCGACTTGCTTCATTCCCATGCCTTATCCGGAGCACTGATTGGAACCGTTATCAAGGTCCCGACAGTTTTGACATTACATGGCATGGTGTGGAAAGAGAAATACTATGCTCCAAATTTCTATTCACGACTCACGGTAGAGATGAATCTACTCAGGTTCCGTTACATCTCGTCCAGGTTAAAGAAAGTATTTGCAATTTCTCCTTATGTTACTGATGAAATTGAAACTTTTTTGGGGCGAAAATATGCAAATAGCGTATTGATCGAAAATCCGGTTTCTGATGTTTTTTTTACAATGCAAAAAAAGGAGACTGAGAACTTACTGATATATCCCGGTGTAATCACTCCACGAAAGAACCAGATCTGTGTGATCAGGGCCCTCGCCCGACTGAAAAAAGATAATGAAAAATTCCACTGTGTTTTACCCGGGTCTATTGGTGATATCAATTACTTCAACGACATTAAAAAATTAATAAAAATACACGATCTTGAAAAAAATGTTACAGTTCCAGGTCCTCTTCCTTTTAAAAAGCTGAGCGATTTATTCTCAGAGGCAAGTATTATGGTAATGACTTCCCTGCAGGAAACAGCTCCATTAGTAATATCCGAAGCAATGGCTTCGGGAACTCCGGTTATTGCACCTGATATATCGGGAATTCCATATATGGTTTCTGATGGAAATTCCGGATTCCTGATAGATCCAGCATCGCCCGAAGATATCGCAGACCATATCTCTGTCCTCCTTAATGATTGTTCCTTAAGGGAGAAATTCAAGGAAAACTCTAAACAGATAGCAGAATCCCGGTGGAAGAGTGAGATTATTGTCAAAAAACAGCTGGATGAATATATTAAGCTAAGAGATATGAATTCCACATGAAAATATAGTTTCTCTCGGCTCCAATAATATCCCATCACGCCCGATTCTGTGTTGATTCCTCCTCTAGGGTTTCAAGAAATGATTTTAATGCCGTCATCTTCACTGACCAGTCTAGGTGTTTACCAGCATATTCCCTCATTTTCTGCGGGTGCCCGGGATCTTCGCAGACATTCCGGGCAAATTCTACGACTTCTTCTATATTTACCGGGGATTCATCGGGCAGTATCCGGTGAATGAAGGGAAAATCCTCCGGGAAATCTGGATCAGCACAGGCTAAGATATAAGGGATACCTCGGGCACAGTATTCACGGGCTTTTAATTCAGAAGTCTGGGTCAATCCTTTTCGATGAATACCTAGACTTCCGACTGCGATATGACTGGTATTAAAAAAATAATCAAGATCGTTACCGGTTTTGATACCGTGGAAAAAAACCCGATCGGTGAGATTAAAATCATTTGATAATTTTTTCAGATGAGGTAATTCAGCTCCATCACCCACGATATTCAGCGTAACAGGGATAGAACCCCTGTAGGTCGCAAGGCCCCGTATGAGCCGATCGAGTCCATGCCAGCGGTTAACATTTGCAACGCAAAGGAGGCGGAGTTCTTTCCCGGTAAATCGGGAATATGTGCGGACCATAACTGAATCAACATCGATACCGTTTCCGATGGTGATATGAGGTTTTGGGGGATTGCCGGAACAGGCTGCTTCGTATCGCGTGATCTCATCGGTTACACCGACTATTCCATCTGTGTATGTACGAATATCATCTCCGTAAAGAAAATCATAAATTAAGGAAAGATAGTTTCTGTTTAACCGGTTTTCCCTTGGTTCGATTGTCTGGTATTCGACAACAATCTTGCACCTCCTTGGGTTCTTCAGTATTTTTGCCATCCTTCCCGATGGCGTTGGAATTCTGGTATACAAAATCTCGTCGGATTTTAAAGTTTCAATAATGTTTTTAAAAGCGTCATCACGGATATGGACTCGTTTAATTTTATCAAAAAAGTTTTTGGGTGAGTTGCATTCTAGAGTGGTAATTATAATTTTATTGACATTTTGGAGTGGTGGGGAATTATCATCTGTTCCGGTTATTGAGAATACTACTGCATTAATTCCCAAGATATTCAGGTTCTTTACCTGGGCTAATATTTTTTTTTGTACCCCGCTGACCTCTTTTCCAAAAAAAATGCTGAAATAAATCAGGTTCATTATTTCACAGTATCCGTCTTTAGAGATATTAGTAAGCTAGAGTATCTGTAATTCGTTTTTTTATTTTACAACGACAATAAGAGATGCACAATTATAGCAGAAAATGATTTCTATCCAGTGATTCGTGGTATCTCTAGAGGCCATAGAAAAGATCCTTGGAATTTTTTATTTTATAGTTGAAAAAAACACAAGATAGTTATTTCGGATGAGATTATCCAAAAAGTGCTCTGTAGAAAACCTCAATGATGAGAAATTGTAGGAACCTGTGAATGTTACCGACAATCATTTTGTTAGCGATTTCTTTCATTTGAATCAGGAATCTTCTTGCTTTGAGATCCCCAC
>Ga0074046_10004942_pt1 | contig 10743 bp, 6 predicted proteins | sample BogForMeECP23OM3_FD_94441 | JGI IMG/M metagenome (GOLD analysis project Ga0074046, IMG submission 94441) | Bog forest soil microbial communities from Calvert Island, British Columbia, Canada - Bog Forest MetaG ECP23OM3 | ecosystem: Environmental > Terrestrial > Soil > Wetlands ...
CAAGCAGTACATAAATATCGGCGTCGCGGTGGATACCGATCGCGGACTGCTGGTGCCGGTCATTCGCGATGTAGACAAGAAGAATATTGTGGAGCTAGCGGCGGAGATGACGCAGCTCTCGAAGAAAGCGCGCGACCGCAAGCTCACTCCCGAGGAGATGGAAGGCGGGACTTTCACCATCACCAATTTGGGCGGAATCGGTGGCACCGGATTTTCTCCCATCGTGAATCATCCCGAGGGCGCAATTCTCGGCCTTTCGCGTTCGCGCATGGAACCGGAGTGGGTGAACAACAAATTCGAGCCGCGCTTGATTCTGCCGCTCTCCCTCTCGTACGTTCACCGGTTGATCGATGGTGCCGACGCCGCGCGTTTTCTGCGCTGGATCGCGGAAGCCTTCGAGCAGCCGTTTTTGCTTTCGGTTCAGGGATGAAAATCAGATTTCAGTAAGTTCAGGTTAGAGGCTGGCTCATAGATAGTTTCTAGGGATCGTGATGGAAACACTCCCGGTCAGAAATGCCCTCGGCTATGGAGAATTGTTCTGGTCGCTTTGGCAATGGTTGACTAGGCAGAGATCTTCTCACTGGTCACAAGTGCTCGGCACCGTCGAAGGCTACGAACTGCTCATGGCAAGACAGAACGGCTGGTTCGTCCTTTTTTACAGTTACGAATTTGAGGGTACGCGATTCTCGGGTGAGTGCCGGAAATGGATGTTTTTCATTTTCTCATCAGTCGAATCACGTACCGAAAGGATTACCGCCCGGTTGCCGGTCGGGGCGAAGGTAGGATTGCGGGTTGACCCGAACACCCCGAGTCGGTCGATAGCAGAATTTAGAATTTGAGGGTTTTGAGGGTATCGATAACACCATGACGAACACATCGAATCTCCGTGTGGCTGTAATTGGCGGCGGTCCCGGCGGATATGCCGCCGCATTTCTGGCTGCCGACCTGGGCATGAAAGTTACGCTGATCGATCCGGAAGTAAACCCCGGCGGCGTCTGCCTCTATCGCGGCTGCATCCCGTCCAAAGCCCTCTTGCACGTGGCCAAGTTACTAGAAGAAGCCGAGCAGGCCAAGAACTGGGGCATTGAATTCGGCGAGCCCAAAGTCGACCTCAACAAGCTCCGCGGATGGAAAGAAGGTGTAGTCAAAAAGCTAACGGGCGGACTGGGCCAGTTATCCAAGCAGCGCTCGGTCCAGTTCGTGCAAGGAAAAGCGGCGTTCGTGAACGCCACCACCTTGAAAGTGACGAAGACCGCAGCCGGTGGCGAAGAGAACCTGACATTCGACCGCATCATTATCGCGACCGGATCGCGTCCGACCGTCGTGCCCAGTCTCAAGCTCGACAGCCCGCGCCTCATGGATTCGACCGGCGCTCTCGATCTGCCCGATATCCCTGGAACGCTGCTGGTGATCGGCGGCGGCTACATCGGACTGGAACTCGGTTCGGTGTACGCCACCCTCGGCACCAAGGTGACCTGCGTGGAAATGATGCCCGGCCTGCTTCCGGGAGCCGATCGCGACCTGGTGCTGCCTCTGCACAAGCGTCTGGAAAAACTCTTCTCCGCGATCCTGCTGAATACTACCGTCAAAGCGCTCAAGGACGAAAAGACCGGCATCCGCGTAACCCTCGATGGGCCCAACGTAAAAGAAAAAGAACAGGTATTCGACCGGGTGCTGATGTCGGTAGGCCGCCGCCCGAATTCCGAGATCCCCGGCCTCGATAAGACAAAGGTCAAAGTCAACCCGAAGGGATTTATCGAAATCAACGAGCAGCGGCAAACTGCCGATCCGACGATCTACGCCATCGGCGACGTCGCCGGCGAACCGATGCTGGCCCACAAGGCAATGCATGAGGGCCGCACCGCCGTGGAAGCCATCGCCGGCCATAAAGTTGCCTTCGAGCCCAACGCAATTCCCGCGGTCGTGTTCACCGACCCCGAGATCGCATGGGCCGGACTGACCGAAACACAGGCCAAAGAACAAGGGCGCGAGATCACCGTCGCCAAGTTTCCGTGGGCCGCTTCTGGACGCGCCATCACGCTCGACCGGCCTGAAGGCCTCACCAAGCTGCTCATCGATCCGAAGACGGAGCGCGTGCTCGGTGTCGGCATCGTGGGCGCGGGCGCGGGCGAATTGATCGCCGAAGGCGTACTGGCCATCGAGATGTGCGCGCTGGCGGCGGATATCGGCATGACCATCCATCCCCACCCAACCCTGTCGGAAACGATGATGGAGTCGGCGGAAGTCTTCTACGGACAAGCCACCGATATCTATCGTCCAAAGAGGTCGTAGCGGCGATGATTCGCACGGTGGAGAGACGGGCGCCTCGCCCGTCCGCGGTGAGTCTCACGATTTATATTGGACGCTCGATGAAAAAACTGGCGTTTTTGGTTTTCCTCGTTGCCCTTTCTCTTCACGGCCTCGCGGCCCAGTCCGTGACCAGCCTGCTCCAGGGTGCAGCGCAGACTCAGGGACCAACTAGCGCCTCCGCCGATCAACTTGGGCGCGATACGCCTTCGGGAACCGTACTGGGGTTTCTGCAAACCGCGCAGTCCGGAGATTACAAGACCGCCGCCGACTACCTGCAAATGAGCGCCGCGCGCCGCCAGTCGCAGGGCCCGGAACTGGCCGAGAAACTGAAGCTGCTCATGGACCGCGCCTTCGTGGGCAAACTGCGCCGCCTCGCCACCACCTCCGAAGGCAGTCTCGAGTATGGCACCGCCGACGTGCAAACCATCGGTGTTTTTTCCTTTGGAGATGCCGACGTTCCAGTTGTCCTCGTCCGGATCGCCGACCCCAATTCCGGAAAAATCTGGCTCTTCTCCGCTGAGACGCTCAGCAAAGTTCCCGAGCTGTATGACAATGTCGAGGCTCACCAGGTCGAAAACAAACTTCCGCAAAGCCTGGTGCGAAATGTGTTTCTCGGGATGCCGCTATGGCAATGGCTGGCGCTTTTGGCCGCGATTCCCGTGGCGTTCGCAATTGGCTGGGCGATGATTTTGCTGCTGGCGATTCCGCGCCGGCTTTGGCTCAAGTTCAGAAATCGACCGAACCTGCACTCCTACAGCCGCATATCCAAGCCGCTGCTGGTTTCATTCAGCGCGTTGGCTCATCGGATCATTGCCAGCTACCTGGGCCTGCCGTTGCTGCCGCGTCTTTATTACTCCCGCACCATTTGGGTTCTGATCAGCATCGGCTTTTTCTGGTTTCTCCTGCGCGTCACCAACCTCAGCATGCAGCGTCTGCGTATCCGCGCTATCAGCGCGGGCCGCATCGGCACCGGGACCCTGATGGTGCTGGGCGAGCGGTTGCTCACGGCGCTGGTGGTGATTGTGGCCATCCTGGCCACGCTCGGCATTCTGGGCTTCAACCTGACCACCTTGCTCGCCGGCCTCGGCATCGGCGGCATTGCCATCGCCTTCGCCGCCCAGAAGACTCTCGAAAATCTTTTCGGTGGAATCTCTGTTCTCGCCGACGAAGTTATCCGCGTTGGGGATTACTGCCGCTTCGTCGATCGCACCGGAACTGTAGAAGACATCAGCCTGCGTTCCACCCGCGTTCGCACCGACGCACGCACCGAGCTCTCCATTCCCAACGGCGCGCTCGCCACCATGAGCATCGAGAATTTCACCCGGCGCGACAAGATTCTCTTCAATCCTGCGCTCGCCATCCGGTGTGAGACCACGGCCGACCAGTTGCGCTACTTGCTGGCTGAGGTTCGCCGGATGCTATACGAACACCCGAAAGTCGAAAGCGACAGCGCCAGCATCCGCTTTGCCAATTTCGACAACAGCGCTTTGCGCCTGGAAGTCTTCAGCTACGTGCTCACTCGCGACTCCACCGAATTCGCCGCCATCCGCGAAGACCTGCTGTTGCGCATCATGGAGATTGTGGAAAAATCAGGCAGCGGTTTCGCCCTCCCGTCGCAGACCATGTACTTTTCGCGCGATTCCGGCCTCGACCAGGAAAAAGCCAGCGCCGCCCAGCAGCAGGTCCAGCAATGGCGGGACCAGCACAAGCTGCCATTCCCCGATTTTGCGCCTGCCGACAAGTCGGCTTTTCGCGGTTCCATTGTCTATCCGCCCCCCGGGTCGGTAACCGGAAAAAACCAGCGGATTCCCTAAACTATGGGGATCCGCCCACTTACCCCAGTAACTTGCGGCTTTCGGCGGCGGTTCCTAGCATGGGAGAGTCATGCCCCATGCCCTGTTGTTGTCGCCCGATGACCAGGCGGTCACCGCTATTACTGGCGTTCTGGAAGAGATGTCCGTAACCTGCGAGCGTCCGCTGGACGGAGGATCGGCTGCCCAGAAACTCAATTCGCACAGCTTCGATCTGGTGCTGGTCGATTGTGAAAATCTGCCGGCTGCCAAACTGATTTTTGACGTTTGCCGTCGCGGAAAAAGCGGCAACAACCCGATTCCGATCGCCATTGTCGATGGCCGCGCCGGTCTGCCCACGGCTTTTCGCCTGGGCGCGGAACTCATTCTGACCAAGCCGGTCGCAAAAGACCAGGCCCGGAACACCATCCGCGCTGCAGTCAGCCGAGTGCGAAAAGACGTTCCGGCCAGCGAGAGTGTGCCCGCGCAGCCTGCGATCCCCGCCATTCCCAACGCGGCCGTAACCGAAGAACGCGCGCGGACAGCCGCCGCTTCTTCGCAATTGACGAGCTTTGTGGATCCCGTTCCAGCCGTTCCTGTCGTTGCTGCAACCAAGACTCTCTCCACGCCCGCACGCACGACGACCATGCATTCCGCCGTGGACGAAATCGCAACCCCGCCAGCCCCACCAAAGCCGAGTCCGCGGTCCGCCCCCTTTTTTGCGCCATCTTTGCCCGCGGCATCTCCGACGCCAGCGGTTTTGGACAATTCGAAACCCGCGCGCCTGCCTTCTGACGACCCGGTGCTTGCCGATCTCGAAGAATCGGAAATCAAAGAAGCGGAACTGAAGAGCAAGGAATCGGCCAAAACAGCACCGGACAAAACGGCGGCCGAATCTGCGGCACCGGTCTTTTCGTCCTACCGGCAAAATCAACAGAAAAAGCGCAGTCCGCTGGTCGCGCTACTCATGTTCGGGGTCGCCGCCGCCGGTGGCCTTTATGCCGCGTGGACCTATGAGCCCGGATTCCGGGAAATCGCCCAACCGCAGATTGATCGCGTACTCGCCCTCGCTGGAATTGCGAACTCGCCGAAGAGCAAGCTGCCGGCGCCAAATCGCCTGAAACCCTCACCCCAGCCAGCGGCTCAGCCGCCTGCGGCCACAAGTTCCGCCCCAGCGCCAGATACATCAACCGATCCGAACCAGACACAATCATCGGTCGCAGATTCCGCAGCCGGCCCCGCGGCAACCTCCGACGCTGCTGCTCCTGTCCAGCCGGCAGCGACCCCAGGCACGACGGTTGCGAAGGCAAACTCCGCGGCCAAGACCACATCCGCGCCTCCGGTTAGCAAGACTGATGTCAGCAAGCCCAGCAACGGCAAGAAAGACGACGCCGCTGAGCCTGTATCCAGCGCCCAGCTGCCCGGAGAGGACAGCGTAATTATTCTCTCGTCCAAGGGCGCGGAAAAACGGCTGGCGCATAGCATTCAGCCCAAATTTCCCGTCGAAGCTCGCTCCGGTGCTGCGCAGGGAACCGTGGTTCTCAAGGAAGTCGTTGACGAGAACGGCAAGGTTGACGGCGTGCGACTGGTCGAGGGAGACGCTGTTCTGGCAACTGCCGCCATCCAGGCCGTGAAGCAATGGCGCTATCGGCCGTACGTCCGCAACGGAAAGGCTCAACCCTTTCAGACGGTCGTGATCATCGACTTTCAGCGGCCGTAAAAAGGGTAAGCGCCAGAACGTCTTTAGTCATTAGTCGATCGCCGGGGTGCCTGCCGTCAAAGCAATCCATCAAACCGTGAACGACTAACGACCAACGACTATCGACCTCTTCTCAATTACCCCGGTAACTTGCTGGTACCCACGACATTACCTAGGATGGCCTCATTATGGGTTACCAAGCGGTATTGTTCTGTCCCGACGAGAAATTGGCCCGGGTGGTGGGTCATGTGTTCAGTGAACTGGACTTCACGGTGGAGACCGTTCACGAACCCTTCGCTGCGGTCAAGAAGTTCATGGCACACCGTTATGACGCCGTAGTCGTGGACTGCGAGAACGAACCGAACGCTACCCTGCTGTTCAAGAGCGCAAGAAATTCCAGCTTCAATCAAAGCTCGCTGGCGATCGCCCTGGTCGAAGGGCAAGCGGGCGTGGCCAAGGCCTATCGCATCGGCGCCAACCTGGTGCTTACGAAACCGATCAACGTCGAACAGGCAAAGGGAACGCTTCGGGTTGCGCGAGGGCTCCTGCGGAAGAACGCTGATGCTGCCAGTGCGGCAACTCCGGCTCCTATATCCGACGGCAATCCATTTCAACCGGCAAGCCGCAGCGCAGAAACGATGGCTGCAGCGCCAAGCCGCCCCGAGCTTCCCGAATTTGAAGCCCCGCTACCGGCGATGATTGCGGTCGCGCCTCCCGCAGCAACCCCGGCAATGACAACGACAATGTCAATGACAGCGTCGGCAGAGGTAAAGGATCAACCTGTCGATGTTCCCATGCCCGCAGCGCAGGACGAGATACTGACAGAGCTTACGATCGCATCTGAACCGGCCGTGGAAACAAGCCAGCAGGTGATCGAAACCGAGGTAGTCAGCAACGAAGTAAACAAGAGCGAAGGGGCCAAGAACGAAGCAGCAGAGATCGCCAGGGCGCACGTAGCACACCCAAAACCTGGTTTCGCATTCATGTCGGCTCAGGGGTCAGCCGCAGCACCGGCTCCAGCGAAAGAGGTAACGGCTCCGCCAGTGATCGGAAAAGGGAAAGAGAGCGCGATCGTTCCCTTCGAGGCAGCCTATCCGTCGCAGACCGACGCTTCAACGTACAGTTCGCCGGGTACTAGCGATGCCCCGTCTTTTGCCGGATTGGACGAAGAAGACTCCGGCAGATCGGGCAGCGGCAAGAAGATCCTGATTATAGCGGTGGCTGTGCTGGCTCTGGCCGCGCTCGGCTGGGAGCTCGCCAAGTTCACCTCTGCCTTTGTTCCCCAGCACGCAAGCACGCCCCAGACCTCAGGACAGCCCGCTCCTGCCCCGGTACCCAAATCGTCCTTGGCGCCAGCACCTGCGGCCGGCAAACCTGACCAGGCAAGCTCGGCAATTCAAGCCGTAACTTCCAAAACGGCTGCTGCGACACTGCCCGGCAAGCCGTCGGCCGATGCGAGCAATGTTCCGGTGACTCGGATCGCCCTTGATTCTGAGCCGGAAACGAAAAAGCCTGATTCGGAACCCCTGCGAGTGAAGTCAAGCGTTGCGGGAACCAAAAAGCAGGCCCATGCCGATGAGTCCGCGCCTCAGGTTCCCAGCCCACTCGCCGTTTCATCTGCCGACGACAACCCCTTGAGCGGCCTGATGTCGGCATCGCCAAACCTTCCCAAGCCCTCGCTGGCAACTCTGACAATTTCGCAGGGCGTGTCCCAGGGGCTTCTGATCAAGCGGGTACAGCCAAAATATCCGCCAGCAGCGCTTGCGACCCACACTCAGGGCGCGGTGCAGATCGACGCCATCATCAACAAAGAGGGCAATGTCACCAATCTGAAAGTACTCAGCGGAGACCCCGTTCTCGCCAAGGCCGCAGTGGATGCTGTCCGCCAGTGGAGATACAAACCCTACTACCTCGATGGCGAGCCCGTCGAAATCGAGACTCAAATCACGGTCAATTTCAAAGCAAACTAGGAAGGCAGGTCTCAGGTCTCAGGTCTGAGTGTGTTTTGAGTTCCTAAGACCTAAGACCTGACACCTGAGACCTGGTCTAATTCAACTGTTCGTCCGAAGGACGATGCCGCGGCCGCCCCGGATGAGCAGTGATGCTGCGGAATTTGTGGTAAAGGCCGTTCAAGTCATCGCTCAACAGCCGCACCACCTGCATACAAAACTCGGCGTGCTGGCGTAGAAACTCCAGGAACTCCTTGCGCGGAATAAACGCCACGGTAGCTTGGTCGCCCGCTTCAGCGGTAACCCGATGTTTCCCCCCGGTCATGCTCTCGCTCAATCCAAGCATGGTTCCGGCGCCGACCACCTCCAGCAGCTGCTTTTGGGTCTGGCCGGTCGACAACAGCACACGAACCTCGCCGTTCTCCACCAGGTAAACCCCCGTGACTGCGGAACCCTGCTGAAACAGCGACGCGCCCTGGGGAAACCGCCGAACTGACTTGATCCCCTGAAGGGCCCGCAACAGATCGGGACTCAACTTGCCCGGCGTGGGCTGCGACGGCACAATGTCACTTCCTTTGCCTCAGCCTGTCTGCACGCACCCGGAACCGCGGGAGGTGATGTGGATGACGGCCCGAAGTGACTGGCGACTGGGAGCCGCTGGCTCCAGAGTATACCTCCGAAAGGGCTGGCTGTCGGCTCATTCCTGATGGGATTCGATGGCCAGGTAGGCGGGAGCCTGGTTGCTGAGCTTTCGCGAGGGAAGCGGAAGGATGCGCGCGCCCCACCGGAAGGGTGATTGGGACGCCGCTTATTGCCTTTCCAGAATTTCGTCGACTGCGACTTTGCTGCCTTTGTCGACGCTGACGACCTTGTGGATCGGCTTGAACCCGGTCAAGGTCACATCCACGACGTAGTTCCCCGGCCCCAACATAATGTCGACGGGCGATAGCTTATCCAGCACACGCTGGTTGATGACAACTTGTGCGCCTTTCGGCTGGGTATGAACGCTGATGGCACCCATGCCCGCAGTGCTGTCGCCGCCGCGTCCAAACAGCTTGTTGAACTTGCCCACGGTACGTATGTCCTCGGCATTGCCCAGCGCTCGCAATACAGGCGAGTACTGGAAATTCTGACCGGCACCGAGATCGGCGGTAGCGGTCTCCTCCAAATATCCTTGCTTGCGCAACAGGACGGTATGGCTTCCCTTTTCCACGGCGAACTGTGCCGGGGTTACTCGTGCGGTAGGCTTGCCGTCCAAAACAACCTCAGCGCCCGGCGGCGTGCTGTTCACCACCATCAGCGCATTGATCGGCGCCAAATGAAGCGTCAGAGTCGATTTGCTGTTGGCCGCAACATCGATGGCCCGTATCTCGGACGAATAGCCCGACTTGCTCACAGCGATGACGTGCTTACCGGGGCTTAAACTCGCCACCGTAAACGGCGTAACCCACGACGGATCGCTTTTTCCATCGACTTGCAATTGTGCGCCCTGCGGTATGGAGTCAATCAGCGCCTGGCCCGGAATTAAGACTGGCACTGGAGCTGGAGCCGCCCGCCGGCTGTTCTTCGGCGCGCGCTTCTCGACTTGCCGTACCGTCACGCTCGGTTCATCTTCCACAACCGATGCAACCGGTGGAGCTTGCTGTTCTGACTGCTGTACCACCGGAGCCTGGGTGGCCGGTGGAACCGGGGTTTCTACCACGGCTTTCGTCGGCCGCGGAGCAGCCGTGGATTCATCGTCTTCTGAGCGGACGTGAAAAAAGACCGCGATCGCAATCACGAGAATGATTCCAACCGCCCCCAGAATCGAAAACAGCATCAGCCGCGGCGGAACCGTGGCGATTTCCTTCATCGCCTTTTCCGCAACTTCCCGTGGCTGGATTTTCGGCTTCTCCTCTTGCTTCCGCGGGTGGAACTGCACCACCGGCTGCACCGGCTCTGCGGGCTCCGGAGCTGGCTGCGTGAAAACGGGCTCCTTGAGCGGAGGCAGCTCATCCAAGTCAGAAAAACTCTTGCCCGATGAGCCCGCTTCGGGCTGAGACATCATTGGATCGACAGCCACGCGCGGCACCTGCTCCTCGGATTCTTGCTCCAGCACGGCCGCCGATAACACCGGACCGCTCGGGACCTGGGATTCGGGAGCCTGGACTTCAAGTTCGCTATCGAATTCGTCAGTGGGCCCCACACCAGAATCCGGAATCGAGCTTGCATCGGATGAGCGCCACGCTCCCCCTGCGCCGGCAGCGGCCGCAGCGGCTCTGCCTTCGACGGCCGGCGGATCAATGGAAAATTCCGGCACATCGATTTCGGGTGAAGCAGGTTTGGGTGGAGCAGGCTTGGGCGAAGCGGGCGGAGCAGAAGGTGCCGGCCTGGGCGCGCCTGAAGCTGCCGAGACAAACTTACTGGCCGCAGCCGCACGAGCCGCGGAACTCACCATAGCACCAGGCGCCGGGGTCGCCTTCTTGCCTTCGGCGACAACTTTCTTGCCGTTTTCCTTGCACTTCTCCAGGTCATCCAGAAGTTCGCGCGCGTTCTGATAACGCTGCGCCGGATCTTTCGCGAGCGCCTTCATAATCAGAGCGCTCACCGCCGGATGAATCTTGACGTTCACCCTGGACGGGCTGGCGGGCATCTCATTTTCAATCTGGCTTACCAGCGCAACCGGGTCCGCCGCATCGAATGCCTTCTTTCCCACCACCATCTCATACAGGATCGTCCCCACCGTAAACAGGTTCGAACGCAGGTCGATAGCCTCGCCGCGAATTTGTTCGGGAGAGCAGTAGGGCAGGAGGCGGCCTAAACCATCTTCCGACCCCGCTCCGATCAGGCTCATGTTGGAGATGCCGTAGCCCAGAATCTTGACCATCCCATCCCACTGCACCATGATCTTGGCGGGCTCCAGCGAACAATGGGCCACATTCTTCTCAGAGGCGTGCTCCAGACCGGCGCAAACCTGGCGGGTAATGTCGAGCAGATCCCAGATGGAGAAGCCTTC
>Ga0074046_10004944_pt1 | contig 10740 bp, 8 predicted proteins | sample BogForMeECP23OM3_FD_94441 | JGI IMG/M metagenome (GOLD analysis project Ga0074046, IMG submission 94441) | Bog forest soil microbial communities from Calvert Island, British Columbia, Canada - Bog Forest MetaG ECP23OM3 | ecosystem: Environmental > Terrestrial > Soil > Wetlands ...
CCGGAGCTCGTGGATATCCGCATCCTGGTGGACGACCACAGCTCCGATCGCACCGTCGAACTGGCGCGGCGGCTGGGCCTGCTGGTCTTTCAGCACGACCGCAACTACGGCTACGGCCGCAATCAGCAGACCTGCTATCGCGAAGCCTTGGCCGCGGGCGCCGACGTGGTCATCATGCTGCACCCGGACTACCAATACACACCGCACCTGGTCACAGCCATGGCCAGCATGGTTGCCTACGAAGTTTATGACGTGGTTCTCGGCTCGCGCATCATCGGCGGCACGGCGCTGCTCGGCGGCATGCCGGTTTACAAATACATCTCCAACCGGCTTCTTACGGCCTTCGAAAATCTTTTCCTGCGCGTGAAGCTCTCGGAGTACCACACCGGCTACCGCGCCTTCAGCCGCAAAGTTCTTTCCGAGCTGCCGCTGCTCGAAAATTCCGACGACTTCGTCTTCGACAATCAGATGCTCGCCCAGTGCGTGCACTTCGGCTTTCGCATCGGCGAAGTATCTTGTCCCACGAAGTACTTCAAGGAAGCCTCCTCAATCAACTTCCGGCGCAGCGTGAAGTATGGATTCGGCGTGTTGGCCACGACTTTGCAATTCGCCCTGCAGCGGGTCGGCCTGATTCGCTTGCCGCGCTTCAGCGACAAGGGCCGCAAACTCGAGCCCGGTTATCCCACCTACTACGAAAGCCGAACCGCCCGTCCCGCCTAGCAGGCTGCTGGAAATCCTATTTCGGGGAGAGATCGGGGAGGGCACGACCTCGATCGTGCCGTAACTGCCGCTTGTGCCGAAAGAATTAAACGGATATTCGGATCACTTCTTCCTGGAGAGAAAGCCCAGTACCTTGCTGGCAAACGCGTCGGAAAATCCGAATCGCGCCTTGGCTCGCGAGTAGAGGTCGACCGCCTTCTTATCCAGCCAGATCATTGCCGATTTTCCCCAGCCATCCTGCGGACGCGCGAAGTAATCGGTGGAATGGCCGGCTCCCGCCCTCTCGCGATCTAGGGTGTAGTAGTACAAAGCCAGACTCTTGCGCGACTCGCCCACAGGGCAAGTAAGGGGATCAGGAAACCCGTGCAGTGAGCGCTCATCGGTGGTGAAAATCAACGCGTGATTCAGTAACGGAGGATATTTTGCAGCGCAACTCGCCACTTTGCCCTGCCTTCGCTCCCACAACTCGATCGATCCGCCCCACTGTTCGTCCCAGTCCGGATTCAGGTAAAGAATCAGGTTCACCCGGCGGTGCCAGTTGGTGTGGAAGTGGTGCATGGAAAAATCGGTGTGCACGTTGAGATAGCCGCCGGGGCCGGATTGATGCAGTCCTCCGCCTTCTAACATGGGATCGGCCATCAGGCCAGGGATTCCCGTTAGCTCGGAAATCCACGCCACAAACTCAGGCGAGTTCAATTCATCCGTAACCGCCGCGATGGTTGCCGGAAAGAGCTGGCGCTTGGCCATGCCGAGCTTGTTTTCGTTGGCGTGCTTGTACTGGGTCCAGGCCTCGCTCGTGGGTTGGGGGAATTCTTGCGCCATCGCCAACGCGACTTCGGGATAAAGAAAATCTTTCAGCAGGATGTGCGGACACGGGTAGCTCTCACGGTACTGCCGGGACAGAGCCGACAACGGGGACTCCCACTTCTCGTAAGGAAACAGCCGCACAGCGGGCTGAACAGCGTGCGCAGTGGACATTCGCTGAAAATCTCCAGATTTAGATTGTATCTTGAGGTCGCGAAAACACACAAAAAATGCGGACTCCCGGTGGACTCCCGGTCGACTCCGAAGAGTAGCTCAATGAGGCACCCTCCCCGCTCAACCTCGAACCCGGAAAACCACTATTCGCGACACAACTACGGAATCCGGCACACCCGCACCGCGTCGTTCTGGTAAGGGCAATCCATCCCGGCAACTCCAGGCGGTTGCTCCACCACCCAATTCACTCCGTATTTCTCCTTCAAGCGCAAGAAGTCTTCTGCCCGGAAATTCTTCCACGGAGTTTGCGCCTGCACTTGCGCCCACCATTCCTCGGCCAGCGGAGGAAACATGCTGACTACACCATTGTCCTTGACTGCGTCGGCGAGCCGGCTTCTCTCCGCCAGGCAGCGGAATCCAATCTCATCTTCGCCGGCAAGGTGCATGTAATCGGGATCAAGAGCGAAAACCGCGTTCACCGGCGTGTTCTGCCTAATCCAGAGAAACGCCTGCGCCCAGGGATTCCTTGGCGCCACCCCAGGAAGTTCCACATGCCCGCTCGCGGGAAACAGTGAGCGTTGCGCCAGGAACATTCCCCCGCTCAACGGCACAAGAAGCACGAGCCAGCGCCACACGCGGTTTTTCAGTACGTACTCGCCGAGCAGCCCGCCGATTATCAAGAACATCACGATGTAAAGAAAGTGGAGGCTCCGCAGCGGTTGCAGGCGTGCGAGACTTTCGAAGCGCGCCGGCAAGTCCACCACCAATGCCCCGACCGCGTATATGAGGCCATAAATCACGAAGGCTCGGCTCACCCGCTCGACCACGGGCCACTGCCGAACTTTCGCCACTGCAGCAAACCACCAGAACAATGCCAGCGGTGCCACGATGCCCAACCATTCGTACCAGGCCCAGTTCTGGATGTAATGAAAGGGATGGTGCTTCGCAGCTTCGTGATATGCCGGAGATGAGGCCGTAGCCAGAGGCATCCCCAGAAGTGCCGCGAAGCCGCTCGCAGGCGTTGTTCTCCAGCTTCTTTCGAATCTCTCGATTACCACCAGCAGGATGCAAAACGAAAACGGAAAGACCCACATCAAGGGATGCATGCAGGCGGCAAATCCCAGCCACAGTAACGCCCGCACATATTTTCTCTCCAAGGTTCGGACCAGCATGAAAACTCCAGCAAAGGCCGCCAGATTTCGCGGGTTCAGATATTGGTCCATGATGTAGAGCGCTGTGCCAGCCACGGGAAGCGTCAACAGCGCTGCGACTAGACAGACACCACCCCACCGTGCCCTCGCATCCGGAAAAAAGAGGCGGCTCAACTCCCAACAGGAGAGAAGGAGCAGAAAAATCGACGCCACCTGCCACAGGAACAAGCCTGCATCCATGGGCAAGTGAGTTAGTCGCAGTGAAAACGCGATCAAATTTGGGAAGAGAGTCAGGCTGGCATGCGACGCAAAAAACTCGCGCCCGGCAGGAAAAAGCTCGGGGTGCAGGATTCGCTCCACGCCCGGCAGGTAGATTTCCGCATCTTCGGCGTAAGGATGATATCCCTGCACCAATACGGCCCCGGCAGTCAGGAGCAACATTATCCCCGGGATCTTATATCTGTCAGGAAAAATTGGCTCCCTCGGGTCGCAATCGCTACGAATGCTTCTCTACAATAGAACATCCCTCGCCCACTTCCCTCACAATTCTCACTCAAGCGCCCCTGCAAATTTCAAATCAGGGGCAATCCGTGTAGCATCTAAAATCACATGGCCGCCGCCCTCATCCCCGAGCGCCTTCGGCCGCAGATGGCCATCGGCGAAATCATCGCCTTCGCCTACGACACGTTTTGCAGCAACAAGGTTCGCTTCATCCTGACTGCCCTTGGCATGGTGATCGGAACAGCGTCCCTTATTCTGGTCGTCACCATCGGAATGACCGGCCGCCAATTCGTGCTGAACCAGATTCAGGCCATTGGCACCAACGAAATCTGGGCCGAATACCTCGGCGGTGCGCCCCACATCAGCAACTCCAATCCCGATCCCCTCACCATCGACGATCTCCAGGCCGTGCAGGAGGTCGTCCCCGGCATCGTCGCCTCTTCTCCCGTCTCTCAACTCTCCGACCGTGTTCCCGTAGGCGACGGCAGAGAAAAAGATGTCACGATCCTGGGGGTCAATCCGGAGTATGTCAGGGTTCGCAATCTGGTCGTCCCTTCGGGACGCTTCTTCGATCAGCAGGATTCGCAGGCCCACAACAAGGTTGGGGTAATCACCGAGAGAATGGCGATCGAAGTCTACGGTTCACCGCAGATCGCGGTGGGCAGAGTGATCAAGCTTACAGGCCTGCCCTTCACCATTATCGGGACTTTCAAAGAGCGCGTGGAAACCTTCGGACAATCGGAAATCGTCGATAACACCATGCTTATCCCCTATTCCGTGAGCCGGTATTTCATGGAGACCCCCAGCGTCAAGCTCCTCTATTTCTCCATGGAAGACCCTTCAATGGTGATCCCGGCCACGGCGCAGATCAAGCGAGTATTGCAGTCGCGGCACCGTTCCGAGTCGGTCTACGACGTTTCCAATCTCACGGCCTTGCTGGCGATGGCCGACCGCATTGCCACCGGGCTCACGTGGGTGCTGCTGCTGATTTCGATGGTCACGCTCGTGGTCAGCGGGATCGGCATCATGAACATCATGTTGGCCACCGTAACCTCGCGCATCCGCGAGATCGGCATCCGCAAAGCGGTGGGGGCGACGAATCGGGAAATCCGCTTTCAATTTCTAGCCGAGGCCATTCTGATTTCACTCATCGGGGGCTTTGCCGGTATCGTCATCGGCCTCGCCATTCCCTACTCGGTGCGCTTTCTCACGGAATACCGAATTCCTATCTCGGGACTCTCTGCCATCATCGCTATCCTGGTCTCGTCGCTGGTGGGAGTCATTTTCGGCACTCTGCCGGCGGCCCGGGCGGCGCAGTTGGATCCGGTGGAGAGCCTCAGATATGAGTAGGGAGCTTATCTTCTCGGAAAGAATGCAGCCCGTAGCCTGCGCTGAGCTTGCCGTAGGGGCCCAAGCCGTGGGTTGAAAAGCGGAACGAGAGCGACACCCTGCTGCGAGCGAAAGATTGAGGATGTGTAGCGCAGGCCCGAGATATCGCACCCGTGCTGAAGGAGATTCCGATGAAAAGGGAAACACTGGAAGTCGTGCGGGGAAGCGGAAACGTGTTCCGCGACCTCGGGCACAAGAACCCGGACGCAGAGCAATTCAAGGGTATCCTGGCCACCGAAATCATCAAGGCGCTTGACCGTGAACACTTGTCTGGGCGGGCGGCGCATGATCGAACCGGCGTGGCGGCGGCAGACTTCTCGCGCATCCGTAATGCTGACCTCGGGCGGTTCACCGTGGATCGCCTCATGGCGATTATCAACCGCCTCGGCTCGCGCGTCGAAGTGAAGGTGCGGGTGCATCGCGGGGAAGGGGTCGCGCAAGAGGCGCGGTCCTGAACTCCTCCGTTCCGGCCGGAAAACCCCGTTCCATCCCCGGAAAATCCACAGCGATGCATCTTGCCACGAAAAAGTTGCAATTTAGGGTCACTCCGAAGTAATATGCCCTACGGAGTACGACAATAAGATTTCCCGGTTCCAAACCTGTACCGCTGGTCCAACTTCCAAAATTGCAGTTCAGCTTGGCTAGAACATAAGAGGTGGTTCGTCCGCCTCCGTCCCGGTTCGGAGAGTTGAATATGTCGTGGTACGCATACTGCCTTACCGAGCATCAGACCCTCCCCAATGGCACCCGTTCCCGACGCCCCTTTGTAATCGAAAACGTCCAAGGCGTGAATGGGTCCCCTGTCCTCAGCTATCCCAGCGGAGAATTTGCTGTGATAGTGAGCGAATACGACCAAAATGCAGGACCGCTCGATCAGAAAGCTGCCATTGACCACGCCCGTGTGGTAAGCGGCTGCTTCCGTAACTCCACCGTGTTGCCGTTCCGTTTCGGAACGATCTTTGACAGCGACGACGCGCTCCGGCAGGCGGTCCGGGTCAACCGGCGTGCCTTCGGCACCAGCGTAGCGAGGCTTCGCGGCAAGTCGGAGATGCACATTAAACTTACCGTCACCGACGGCTCGCTGCGCGAAGCCATGATCGATGTAGTCCTGCCCGATACGGTGGGCGGCGACTATCTTTCGAAGCTGCGCGTCAAGGCCTCCCGCGAGCGCGAACGCCAAACCAAGGCCCGCGCCCTTTCGGTGCAGGTGCACAAGCTGTTTAACCCGCTGGAAGAAGAAGTGAGCTGCAAGAAAGTCGCGCCGGAGGGCATGCTCATCGACATCGCCCACCTTATCGACTCCAAGTCGGTCGAGAAATACCAGAACCGCTACTCCACCGCCGCCAAGCAGTTGAAGAACTGCCAGGTAGCCATCAGCGGACCCTGGCCCCCCTACCACTTCCTACCCGGGAAGCTGCGTACCGTGGCCGGCAACAGCTAGTCCTCTCTTAATATGCTTCCCGAACCGTCAGCGAGCTGATCGCTGGTGGTTCGGGCTGCTCTTTCCGATCACGCTCCTGCAGTGAATGTGCATCCTTGTGCACTTTTCTCAGTCACGGCAACGCCTGGGGAGGGTATCGCCCAGCCGCATAGCTGCATTAATGGCAATGGAATCAATAGTGTAGAAAGTATTCCGATTCCCGCGAGACCTTTCCCCTTTTGGCTCGGCAAGTGCTTCTTCCACATGTAACAAAAGAGGCCGCAACTCAGCTATGACCTTCACTCTCGTTTCTTCTCAACATTTCCCGAAGTGCCGTTCCCCGTGGAGCAGGCGCTTCCTTCGCCTTTCCTGACTTCGCCTACCAATTTTGCCTCTTTGAAAACGTGGCCCCAGCAATGGGGCCGCATTTTTTCTTACGAAAGCTTCGCGAAAAGCGCGTTTATGTGGAGACGACCGCCCCTATCTGTCCGGTGGTTTGTGTGGGGACAGCCGCCTCGGCTGTCCAGCGGGTGCAGCCCGCGCGCTTGAGCCCGTCAGCAGCATGAACCGCAGGAGCCTGAATACTCCGCCAATCCAGATCTGGAAGTTCAGCGTCATCTTATGACGAGCTGGTCTCTTTCTTGTCCATGCGGTTCCTGTCCATGCGGTTCACGCTACCGTGCGCCCAATTGTTACAATGTGAAGCGGTTTCCCACCGATGCGGCTGGTTAGTCCACTGTTGAAGCACGCGATCTATCCAGCCCTGCACCACAGCGGGTGGTTGAACCGCATGACGCCGCCCAGAGGCTTCGCCGTGGTCAACTACCACGGAGTTGTTCCGGCCGACCATCTTTCCTCCTCCCGCCGGGATGATTTTCTCGATGCGAACCTTACCCGTCCCGAGGAATTTCGAAAGCAGCTTAAGTTTCTCAAAGATCGCTATCGCGTGGTCCATCCCGAAGATTTCCGGGCGTGGGTTGAGCAGGGTAAGCCGCTCCCGGAGCGCGCCATATTGCTCACTTGCGACGACGGCCTGCTTAACGGTCTGACCGACATGCTCCCCCTTTTGCAAAGCGAAGAACTCTCTTGCCTTTTCTTTGTGACCTCGGCTTCCTGTCGCGAGAAGGCAGGCATGCTCTGGTACGAGGAGCTTTATCACCTCATGCGCTCAAAACCGCCTGGTGTGAAAGGCATGGGTGAGAAAGGGCTGGGTCAAAAAGGGATGGATGAGAAAGACCTCCAGCTTCCGATCGACGATGCCGAATCCGCTCGCGCAGGTACTTTCCAGGGCCGGTGGTGGAGCGCGGTCCGAAGAGCCTCGCGCTTAGAGGCGAACCAGCGAGAAGCTTGGCTGGCTCAGCTTCGCAGCCGCTGCGGGACTGTTCACGATCCTGGGTCTGAGAAACGGTGGCGGCTCTTGAATCTTGCCGAGCTCCGGCAATTGGCGGCGGCTGGCATGAGCATTGGAGCGCATACGCGCTCCCATCCCATCTTGTCGCTGTGCGGTGACGAAGAGGCGCGCAGCGAAATTCACCAGAGCAAGATCGAACTGGAGCGCGCCTTGGGGTGCTCAGCCTGGGCTTTTGCCTATCCCTTCGGAAACCCTGCGACCATGGGAGAGCGGGAAGTGCAGATCGCCCGCGAGGCCGGCTTTAGCTGCGCCTTCCTGAACGTAGAACACTGGGATATCGGACGGCAGGGAGCCGAACCGAACGATGTTCCGTTAACCAACGCATTTGCTCTGCCCAGAATCCATGTGTCTTTCCGGACCACGCTGCCCGAACTCGCTGCGCATCTAAGCGGGCTGCACAGCCGCCTGCAGCGTGCTGCGGGAAACTAGAATCTGCAGTGTAACTTTGCCGGATTGGATCGCCGTGCTCGAGCCTCGCCCGAGCCGGAGTCGCCTCGGTTGCGTCAGCGCCAGGAATCAGGCATTCTTATTCCTCTGCGTAGGCTGATTTATATCGAATGTCCGAACCCGGTCAGTGAAAGCCAGTGCGCGTAAGCGTTCTCAAAGAAATTCCCGAAGATCCCGATCTCTCCGAAGCCTGGAACACGCTGGTTCTGGCCATGGAGAATCCCGAGGTCTTTTTCACCTACCAGTGGGCGCTGGCGGCCAGCCGCGGCTTCCGAAACAAGCTCTCTCCCCGGCTTTTTCTCATCCACGATTCCGACCGGCTCGCCGGAGTAGCGGCGCTGGCCATCGACCCCCGCGCTCCCCGAGCGGCTTTTTTCCTCACCTCGAGCACGGCCGACTACTGCGACATCGTCAGCGCTCCGGCGGAGCGCAACGCCATCCTTCTGGCGCTTCTCGAAGAAATCCGGAATCTCGGCCTCAGCAACCTGGTTCTGGCCAACGTCCCCTCCAATTCCGCCACCCTCAAGGAACTTCCGGGGATTGCCGCTTCGCGCCGCTTCTACGTCACTTCCCGCACCGCCTACAACTGCGGCGTGGTTCAGCTCGGCGGCGAAGAGGAGCGAGAAAGCTTGCTCCGAAATCTCGCAACCCGGAGCCGGGAAAAACGCGCCTTGAAAAAGCTGACCACTCTCGGCTCGGTAAAGGTGATTCACCTCACGGAACCGGAGCAGATCGGCAGCAGCCTCGAGTCAATCGTCTCTGCCCAGATTTCGCGTTTTCTCGCCAGCAACCGTGTCAGTCCGCTGGTCGGCCCCGAGCGCCGCACGTTTCTGCGCCAACTCAGCGACCTGCTCTCTCACTCGGGCTGGCTGAAGATCAGTCAACTCGAGATCAATGGCCGCGCCGTCGCCTGGAACTACGGCTTCCGCTTCGGCGGCAGCTGGTTCTGGTATCTCCCAACTTTCCAGATGGAGTACGAGCACGTCTCTCCCGGGTCATGTCTGCTGCGTCTCATGGTGGAAGAAGGCGCGCGCGACTCTTCGGTCCGCTGGCTCGACCTCGGGCTCGGCGACGAAGCTTACAAAGACCGCTTCGCCAACAACGTCCGGCAAACGAGCTACGTTCATCTCTCTCGCGGCTTTCACAATCATGTAGCTAGCCGGTTCCGCCAGATGCTCAGCAAGACCGCGGAACGCTCTCCACATTTCGGAAATAAACTCCGTCGAGCCCGATCTTTTTACCAAAACGCAGCCAGCCGGATCCAGGAGACTGGAGTCGTTGACTCCGCCCGCTACACAGTGCAAAGGGCAGTCCGGTCGATCGCCTCGCAAGATGAAGTGCTGCTCTTTGAAGCTCCCAAGTTTCCACCATCAATTCAGCCCTCGGCAAACTCTCCCACCGATCTGCTGCCACTGACCTGGGAGCATCTGGTCGAGGCATCAATCAGCAACGCCGGCGACGCAGCCACGCTCCGCTACCTGATGCGCTGTGCCAGGCGCCTGAAAACCCCAGGAGCCACCGGTCATCTCGTACCAGGTTTTCTCCTGCAAGATGAAACTGGACGGCCGATCCATTTTCTCTGGATCGACAACTACAACGGCTTCCGTCTGGCGGAGATCGGCTACAACCTGGAGCCGTCCGATCCGAACGCAGCCGTGGCCAACGCGGCCATGGTCGACGCAAGAATGATCTTCGACTGCTGGACTCCCACCGCTGACCGCGGACACGGCCACTACGCCACCGCGATCCGCCAAGCTGCAGCCAATCTGCAACGAGAAGGAAGAGCGGCCTGGATCTTCAGCGGAGCCAGGAACGCGCAGTCCCTGCGCGGCATTTCGAAGGCTGGCTTCGTCTATCGCTTTTCATTAATCCGCCGCAGCAGATTTGGCCGTGCGACCGTGACTCGCCAGGACGCTACCGACCTTGTAAAAGACAACGCACTGCTGGCGAGTTAAGGCCAAGTCGGAGCATCCGCTCGGCTGCCCCCGAACTGTGATTCCGTCGCGAAAATAAAGTTTGCTGTGACGTTGCGTGAGTCGTTTTCGATTCGCGCTGTTGCGAAAAACAACGCCTGATGCCCCCTCTCCCCCTTTTTGCAAAATCTTTGGAATCACCGCGCTAGCGCGAAATTCCCGGCAAAGTCCCGACGTCAAAGAACTTAGATATCAAACTCTTTAGAACGAAGGACTTAGAGCGCGACGACTTGTTCTGTAGCAGACCGTCACGGCCTCGACCATGATCACCGACTTGAATTGCGAGGGCAAGGTCAGATGTCACAGGGCGGCTGTGGAGAAAGCGCTTTGGATGTGCCGAAGATTCGAGGGGACATCGGCATCAATGACGATGGTCCGTATGCCGATCTCGTTGTCTCGGGGCTACCTCCCGAGGGTGAGCTGCGCCGCTTTTCATGCCTCGACGTCGAGGACGCGGAATAGGCGTTACCCGCCGGTGGCCTTCCTTTCGCGTTCTCTGCGAAAGGGTGCGACCGCGGCGAACAATCCGTTTAGAGCGCCTCGACAGTCTGCAGTCCCATCCTTGGCAAAAGGCGCGAAGAATAGGTCACCCGCGAATCACAAGTCGGTTGGCTTCAATCCAGTTTTCTTAGCAATGCGGGCCATCGCAGGCCCTAATTCAGCGCCGTCGGCTAAAGACGAAGGGTAATTTGGGAACTTGGGATGGCTGAGCTTCTTGTGGGAGCCGACCTGGACGCAGGAATGTCCAGA
>Ga0074046_10004945_pt1 | contig 10740 bp, 5 predicted proteins | sample BogForMeECP23OM3_FD_94441 | JGI IMG/M metagenome (GOLD analysis project Ga0074046, IMG submission 94441) | Bog forest soil microbial communities from Calvert Island, British Columbia, Canada - Bog Forest MetaG ECP23OM3 | ecosystem: Environmental > Terrestrial > Soil > Wetlands ...
CAACTACTCCTACGGCGAGGTAACTGCGGCTGCCGATCAGATCCAGCTGTATAAGCTGATCTGCCGCCAGGTTGCCACCAACCTGGGGCTGACTGCATCGTTCCTGCCCAAGCCAGTGGTGGGCGTGAATGGAAGCGGCATGCACACCAATGTATCCGTCAGCAAGAACGGCAAGAACCTGTTCTGGGACCCGAAGGGTGAAGAGAAACTCAGCAAGATGGGATGGCAGTTTCTGGATCGTGTGCTCACGCATGGAAACGACACGTGCCTCATGCAGAATTCCAGCGTTAACGCTTATCGCCGCCTCGATCCGCATTTTGAAGCGCCGAATCAACTGAAAGCTTCAGCGGTGGATCGCGGAGCAATGATTCGCATTCCTATCGGCAACGAGCGGAGCATGCGTGTAGAAGTCCGCTCAGTTGCACCTGATGCCAACCCATATATGGTCATGCTCGGCGTGTTCAAAACGGGCTTGGAGGGCGAGACCGCCAAGATCAAAAACCTGCGCCAGGCCGAGAGGTATCTGCCCGACAACATCTACGATGCTCTGGAGAACTTCCGCAACGCCGAATGGACCACCAAGCTGCTCGGCGCGGATGTGAAAGGGCGCTACGCCGACCTGAAGCAAGCCGCGGCCGATCGCTGCCCGCGCTTGCTGGGCACGTTCGTGAAAGCGCCGGAAGTGCAGTATCACCACGACGTCTATAACCAGTTCCTCTGGAACCAATTCTAGAGATTGCGTACCATCGTAAGTGAAAATGCTCAATGCGCCCCGGAGCGATCCGGGGCGATTTCGTATCAGTCCGACTTGAGGCTGCGAGTTCGAAACAGGGCGATTGTTACGGTGGAGTCAAAAAGGGCGGGGAACCTGATCAATCACCCAGTCAGTTCCCGCATGGTTCGACATTCATCGGGTATCATGAATCATCCCCGTGATTCTGGTGTGGGAAGGCAATTCGTTCGCATGAGAATCCTGCTCGGAGCTGCACGCGGGCTCGCATTCTTGTACTTTGTCTGCACTGCAGGTTTGGCGCTGGGTTGCGACCAATTACCGGCAGGCCAGTTGCTTTGGGTTCGTCTTTCCGCTCCCATTTCCACCTATACGGCACATGCGGGTGACCCGGTGCGCGCCGTCCTGACGCAGGACGTCGTCTGCAACAACGAAGTGGTGTTGCCGATGGGAACCGCGATCGAGGGTTTGGTCCGCAGCAAACACAAGGTGGGATGGGGCATCCGCCACGAGACGGCCTCTCTGGAATTGGAATTCAATCGCGCCGTTCCTGGTCCGGACGCGACAGTGCAAATGATCGCCCGCGTCGAAGAAGTGGAGAACGCCCGCGAACAAGTGAAGAATGGCGTGATCCGCGGCGTGATGAGTTCCGATACGTTTCAGGGGCGCATTAACAGCCGGTTGATCCACTTACCGACATGGAATCCGTACTCTGACTTTGGACTGATCGTTTACAAGGCGACCTTTCCGATCTTTCCGGAGCCCGAGATTTATTATCCCTCCGGAACTGACCTCCGCCTGAAGACGACCTTTCCGATCTCCTCGCTGCCGGCATCACAATCGACCGCTTCCGCCGCTACCTTGACAGATACATCGCAAATCGACGCGTGGGCGGAGCAGTTGCCTCGACGCACGACCACGCTGAAGGCCGTGAACGCCGACTTGATCAATCTGGCGTTAGTTGGATCGGAGACGCAAGTGCATTCCGCATTCCTAGCCGCGGGGTGGCGCAACGCTGATCCGGTATCGAGGCACTCGGCAGCGCACAACTTCTATGCACTGCTGAACCATAGCGGCTACGCGCAACAACCCATGATGACGTTCCTGTTGGACGGGAAGCCAGAGGACATGAACTGGCAAAAGAGCCTTAACAGCTACGGCCGCCGCGACCACCTCCGCGTCTGGCAATGGACGCCCGCGGGAGCAACCGAGCCGGTGTGGGTGAGTTCGTCCACTCATGACACGGGAGCAGTGCTGTCGGTCAAATACAAGGGCTTCGTACATCACATCTCACCTGATATCGACAATGAGCGCGCCACGGTCATTCGCGATCTGAACTTTGCGGGGTGCGTGAAATCGGTGACGTATGTATCGCGACCGGGCATCGCCACAATCACGCAAAACGCTACCGGCGACCTGGTGCGAACAGATGGCTCAATCGCAGTGGTGGAGTTGAAAGATTGCAAGCCAGTCAGTCCTGACTTGAGTGCCAGCGCCAGCGGCGCCAGCTTTAAACCCGGCAATCACGCCTTTCGCTACATTCGCCGCCAGATCCTCACCTTTCGTAACGACATCTGGCGGGCCAATATCGTTTACGGCCTGTTCGACCTGGGACGCATGGCGATAACCGCAATGCGTCACCCGCTTCCTCCAATCGACATCGAAGCCAGGCCGACTGTTTCCGCGTTTCGTCCCGTGGCAGTCGAGTCCGGCATCCAATAACACGACAAACGGCAAGGCCTGGATCCTGAAGGCGGTGAACCTCGCGCGACCCGAGCGTCTTTGTTAGGCTGAGGGATTCGCATGGCATCCTCCGGCATTAGCTTGCAGAACTATGTTCGCCTGGTGCGCGGAAATTCCAACTTCCGCAAGCTGTGGCTCGCGCAAATCGTCAGCGAGAACGGAGACTGGTTCTACACCCTGGCCATTTACAGCCTGCTGCTGAACCTGACCGGGAAAGCGTCATCGGTAGCCTTGGCGCTCGTGCTTCAGGTGTTGCCGCATACGCTACTTGGACCGCTTGCCGGGATGGTCAACGATCGCTTCAGCCGCCGCAAAGTGATGATCGTCAGCGACCTGGTACGAATGGTCATCGTGGCGTGCATGCTGCTGATTCGCACACGGGGCTCAGTATGGCTGATCTATCCGCTGCTGTTTTTCGAGACTGTGATGGTGGCATTCTTCGAACCCGCCCGAAACGCGGTTATCCCAAGTGTTGTCGCAGAAGACGATGTGATTGTGGCGAACACGCTCTCGTCCGCAACCTGGTCCTTTGACCTGGCAATCGGGTCGGTACTGGGTGGAGTTGTTGCGGCGTGGCTGGGGCGGGACGCGGTGTTCCTGCTCAACGCTCTTTCATTCCTGGCGTCGGCACTGCTCATCGGACGTATGCGGTTCGTCGAATCGCATGCTGACGCCGCGAGCCGTCATCCCGACGATCAGGTGGCAGGATGGTCGTCAATGCGTGCGGGATTCAGGTACATCGTTCAGGATCCGAAGCTTGCCGCGCTGGTGTCATTGAAGGGCGGAGTTAGCATCGTAGGAACATCCTGGGTGCTCTTTCCGGTGATGGCGGAGCGCGTATTTACTGTACCTATTTCGGACATTTCGCCTGCACGCGCAGGGCTGTTCGGAATGAGCTTGTTGATGGGAGCGCGCGGCCTCGGCGCTCTGCTGGGCCCTCTGATTGCAACGCGTTGGACGGGGCAGCGCGAAGCCAGTCTGCGCATTGCTGTGCTGCTCGGATTCATCCTCGGGGGCGTCGGTTATCTGTTGCTCGCGAATGCGACTGATATCTGGTCGGCCTTTGCAGTGATTATCCTTGCGCATTGCGGCACCTCAACCGTCTGGGTGTTTTCAACGACCTTGCTGCACTTGAATACTGAGGATCGTTTTCTTGGACGGATCTTCGGCGCGGACTTGGCAATCTCGATGCTCATCTTGGCCGCCGCGGCATGGACTGCAGGACAAGGCATCGATAGGGGAGTCTCTCCCCGAGCGGTCGCGTTTGGCACAGGAGTGGCGATGATTCTGCCGTCGGTCGTGTGGGCGTTGGCCTTGCGGCTGTGGCGACCGGAACCCGGCGGAAACGGCGCTGCCGCCACTTAGGTGATGATTGGGTTCGACCTCGGTGTTGTCAACGGTGCTACTGATGGGCTGCGATGTTGCCAATTCTTGAAACAGGCAGATTCGGCACTTGCGAGCCGCAAAACGACGTTATACTCACACCATACCTGACTGCGGTGGCTCGATTTGCCACCCAATCAGTGAGATCAGAGACATTGTGGGGAATATGCCAGACGACGCGGACCGAGGATCTCGGAGGGCGCAAGAGGGAACTGCCGTTTCCAGCGGCGAGAGTTCTGCCGCAACGCCCCAGCCAGCACTCGGCTCCGACGCCATGACTTCGCCTGGTCACGGGGATCCGGATGTAACCCACGCCGGCACCCAAAAACTCCCCGCTTCCGACTCGCCCGTGTCGCCGCCGCCGTCTGCCAAGAGGGATTCCTCCAATGAACCCACGTTCGTGGAACAGCGCAAGGCCCGCGCAGGCAGCTCGGGCGTTCCCCACCAGATATATGCGGCCATTGGAGCGACAGTACTCGAAATTGGGACAGTTCTCGGCGGCCGCTATGAAATCCAGAAACTTCTAGGCATGGGCGGAATGGGGGCTGTATACAAGGCGCGCGACGTCGAAGTCGATCGCACTGTCGGCCTGAAGGTCATCCGGCCCGATCTGGCGGGCAATCCCGCGATATTGGCGCGATTCAAACAGGAACTGGTGCTGGCCCGCCAGGTCACCCACCGCAACATTATTCGCATCTACGATCTAAACGAAGCCGACGGCGTCAAGTTCATCACGATGGAGTACGTCGAGGGCGAAGACTTGCGCACCATTCTGACGCGCGAAGGCAAGGTTCCGCCCAAGCAAGCTATTAATATCGTACGGCAGGCATGTTTGGGCCTGCAGGCGGCCCACCACGAGGGCGTCATCCATCGCGACCTGAAACCCAGCAACATCATGCGTGATGCTTCGGGCCGAGTCGTGATCATGGACTTTGGTTTGGCGAAAACCGTCCAGGGCGACGGCATGACCCAGACCGGCATGATGATCGGAACCATGGAGTACATGTCGCCGGAACAGGCGATGGGCTCCGACTTGGACGCCCGTTCCGACATCTTCACGATGGGCCTCATTTTCTACGAACTGCTTACGGGCAATATACCGTTCCGGGCAGAGAGCGCGATCGCCAGTCTGGTGAAACGGACTCAGGAGCGCGCAGTGCCGATTTCGGATGTCGACCCTACGATTCCACCGGCATTGAGCATGATTGCGGGCAAGTGCCTGGAACGCGATCCGAAAGCGCGCTACAGCACCGCCCAGGAGTTGACCGACGACCTGGATGTTTTCGAGGGCAAGCGGCCTCGATCGAGCGGCGCCGGACGCCCCGCACTCCGTACTTCCGTGTTCGTTGATCCGGCGTTGCAGACGCAACCAGCGGTGGCGACAACCCCGAGTCCTGTTGCCGCCAAGCGCTTCCCGATGAAACGGGTTGCGATTGGCGTAGCGGCGCTCGCGCTGGTGGCCGGAATCGGCGCTGCGGTCAAATGGAAATTTGGGGGCGGATTTGGCGGACGGACGTCACAGACGGCGGCACTCTCGCTGGCCATCGTGCCGTTCTACAACGCTTCGGGAGATCCGAGCCTGAATTGGCTGGCATCCAGTCTTTCTGAGACGCTGAGCACCGATATTGGTCAGTCGCAGCGTGTACGGCTGGTGTCGCCGAGCCGTCTGCAGCAGGCATTGCGCGATCTGCATATCTCACCGCAGTCGCAGCTCGATTTGTCCACGCTGAAACGGATAGCGGAATTCACCAATGCCACCACTGTTGCATACGGGCAATACTCGAAGTTCGGCGACCAGATCCGCATTAATGCCACGGTCTACGACCTGAAAAACGATCGCACTTTCGACCTGAAAGCAGACGTACCCAGCGAAAAGGAAATATTAGGCGGGCTCGACAGCCTGGCGTCGCAGGTGCGCGACAACCTATCGACCGATCCGGATGTATTGAAGGACTTGAAGGGCCACTCACGGTATGTGCTGACGAAGTCGGTCCCCGCATTGCGTGCTTATGACGAGGGGCTGCAGCTCTCTCGTTCGGGCAAAGAACAAGACGCGGCCAAGAAGTTCGAGGAAGCAGTCGCGGAAGATGCCAGCTTCGCAATGGCTTACTCGAAGCTTGCCCTCACATACCACAACCTGGGTTTTGACGATAAGGCGGATTTGGCTTCCCGCCGCGCGGTTACGCTGAGCGACAATCTCCCGTCGCAGGAGAAGTATCTGATTGAAGCCAACAATGCGGTAATCACGAACGACACCACGAAGGGAATTTCGGCCTACGAGAAGCTGACCGCGACGAACCCCGATGATACTGATTCCCAGCTTGCGCTGGCAAGACTTTACGAGCAAGCCGCCAACTACGACGACGCCCGCAAGCGCCTGGCAAAGGTTCGCGCCGCCGATTCCAAGAATCTCGATGCACTGCTGGCCAGCGGACGCGTCGAAGTTAGTGCGGGCAATCCGCAGGCGGGACTGGAGTTCCTGAATTCCGCCTACAGCCTGGCAACCCAGTTTGGCAATGATGAGGCTAAGGCGTCCATCGAGCAGCAGATGGGTGCCGCCTACCAGGGCTTGGGCAAGCTCGATGAAGCCCTGAAAAACTACAACGAAGCCCTCGAGATTCGCAAGAAGCTCGGTTTGGAGAAGGGTGTTGCCAGCAGCCTGAACATGATTGCCAGGGTGCAAGACATGATGGGAAACTCCCAGGAAGCGCTGGCCAACTATAAGGAATCCCTGGCAGGTTTTCAGCGGATCGGCGACAGACGTAGCACGGCGATTATTCTGATGAACCTGGGGAACTACTATTTGAATCATGCAGAATATGAGGACGCGCTCAAGAGCTCCAACGATGCGTTGGCTATCTTGCGCGATTTAGGCGACGAAGCCAATCAGGCGATCACCCTGAACAATCTCGGTGCGATTCGTACCTATATGGAGAACTTTCAGGATGCCCTGCCCTATTTCCAGCAGGCTTATCAAATCCAGGAACGACTGAAACTCACCGATGGTATGGCTGAGACACTGCATGACATGGCTGAGACAAATGTCTATTTGGGCCAGTACGATACTGCGGTGAATCAGTTCCTGAAGGCGCTCGAGATACGGCGCAACAGCGGCGACCTGAGCGGCGTTGCGTCCAATTCCAGCAGCATTGGCGCGTTATACGCGGACCAGGGGAAGTACGGGCAGGCGTTGAGCGCGCTGCAAGAATCTTTGAAAGATTACCAGCAGGCGAACGACCATACGTGGATGATGGTCGAGGCCATGGCCCGCTACGGCAATGTAGTCTCCGAGGTAGGCCGCTGGGATGAAGGGCAGACGAAGCTGAACGAGGCGGTCAAGCTGGCGTCAGAGGTCAAGAATGACGTTGTGTTGTCCCAGGCCTTGAACTATCTCGGCGACAGCTACTTTTATCAAGGAGATTACGCGACTGCCAAACCGCAATACGAACGTGCCTTGCAAGCAGCGACCAAGGCGAAAAACCGCGAAATGCTTACGCTCTCAAGGTTCAACCTTGCCAGACTGGACGTAGTGCAGGACCGGGCCGCTTTGGCCATTCCCGTCTTGAAGAAGCTGGCCGAAGACACCGAGACGGTAGGCCTCAAGGCGCTATCGGCGCAGGTGTCGGTCTATCTAGCCCAAGCCCTCCTGGCCACCGGCAAGTCCCAGGATGCACAACAGGAATTGGATCGTGCGATGAACCGCGCCGAAAAACTGGGATTGCTGATTGAACAAGCGCAGGCCCACTTCCTGTTAGGCGAGATCTACAGTCGCACAGGAAAGACCAAGGAATACGCTCCTCACTACCAGGAAGCGGTTCGAATTCTGGAATCGATCAGCAAGGAGAATGGCGCTGGCCGTCTGCTGGATCGCTCTGACCTGAAAGAGGTGTACCGCGATGCCGTGAAATCCTACCAAGGTGCCGCGTAGTTTCTTTAGCCGTGTAAACCTCGAACGACTGCTAGAGGGGTCCTGGGCGTCGGCGGGCGCATTGCTGCTGGGCCCAGTGCCGGATTCATTGAAGCAAAACCCCAGCCGAAGCTGGGGTTTGCTAACTGCACAAAGGAAGACAGTCCTGCCTGTTCCTTGGCCCGTCATGGCAGGTTGGGGTTGTAGGTGAATACGAAGTCCGATGGCGTGCCACCCGTTCCTCCGCCCCTGCCGTCAAACATATTCGGGTCGTAGAAGATCGAAATATCTTCCCAGTTATTGCTTCCGACGGGATGGGCCTTGAGGTATTTGAAATTCGTCGGAGTCACGTTGTCCAGAGTGTAAAAGCTGGTGGTGAATGCGAGGCAGCCGAGGGTCCCAAATGTGCACTTGGGCGGCGGCGGTGAGGAAACTTGCGGGCACGGCACATCAATTGTCGGGTGGCTTTGCTGCTGACAGGTGATGGAGTACACAATGCAATTGCCGCCCGTTCCCTGGTAGACAACGCACTGGTCGCTGTCGAACGGGGTGTGAGCCAAGCGCTGGGAGTCAAACACGCTGCGCTGCCAAGGTGTCGCTACCACAGTCATCAGACATGGGTCGTTCGGTGTGGTGCCGTCGCAGCCGTTGTTCACGAATGTGGGGTAGTACGTCACAGTCGTATCGTTCTGGCCAAAATTGTAGGTCGCCGTTACGCCTCCCGGCGGGATCTGCTGCTGCACCTGGGTTTGGGCGTGCGGTGAGAATTCCCAGGCCAGGATGTCGTGCGCCTCCGGGTCGCTCGTTTGCGAGGCGGAGAACCCCACCCAGGCCGAGGTGCCTCCGGCAAGCGTAATGCCCTGGGGGTTTTGATGGATGTCGATATTATACGGGAGGGCATTGATGGCCTTATAAGCGGTCGATACCGGAGTGTGCGTTGTCCCGACGAATGCGGGGTCGATCCAGACCGTCAGGGCCCCATTGCCGGTTCCGCCAGCCGGCGGGTCGTACTCGATGACCACTTCGTGCGTTGCGCCATCCGTGCAGGGTCCGGAAGTGCAGGTTACGCCTAAGTGAGGGATGCTGCTGCTGCTGTTGATCCCAGAACCCACCAGGCAGCCAGTGCCAATCGGAGGCGGATTAGTGTGATCGGGAGAGTTGGGATTGCTGCCGCAACTCTGCACTGCCACATGATTGGCGTTCGGGTCCGAAAAGTTAAGGTTCTGAAAGGTGTCAAACTCCACAGCCAGGCTGTTGGGAATTCCTTCATAGCCCAGGCCTCCGTTGCCGGCGCCACGGGCCGTGAGCGCGGAGCTCTGAATCACGAAAGCCAAGCCGTCAGCCGGATTGCAACAAATGTAGGCGGTATGGATCTGGAATTTGAAGTATGTGGTGAATCCCTGGTTAACCGGCTGCTGAATTTTGAACCATGAGGTCGTGTTCTCCGGATGGAAGGTCCCAACCCCCGGGTACCCGTCGGTCAGACGAAGAACTTTCTGAGAGCTCCAGGTCGCCAGATGGGCACCGCCATTGAACTGCAGATTACCGGCGCCCGATGAGAAGTCAGGGAAGAATCGGATCTGTTGGGCCGAGGCTGATCCTATCCACCACAGAACTGCAATCGCTACCAGAGATGACTTAAGCACTAATCCACGTCGCATGGGAGATTCCTTCCGGGGCAGATTGCCCGTGTGCTTCGCCGCCCGTAGGAGCGGATGAGCGTTCATTAGGGGAGGACTCAATTGGATCGGCGGGATTCTGACTGAGCAATCCCAGTTCTGGCATTCTGCTGTCGTACGATGCGGATGTCAAGTGATTAGCGGGTCAAAAGCCTTCGGTATCTGCAACTGGCACCTCGATGGTGAGGCAAAGACGCACGAGAGTGCGGCGTCGGCGTGGCCGGTTCAGGCTGGGCAGAAATGCTTTGGTGTACGTTCAAGTTCAGAACGACTTCGGGGCAACCTCCGGGTCTCAAATGCCAAGTGTTCGCGTAACGTAAGTCACAAAGCTTGGTGAGTTCCCCGATTGTTATGGGACTGGGCAACGTATATCCTGTTTATCGGCTGCCGACTGGTTGCTGGCGGGATGGTCGAAGTCGTGCAGCACATTTATAGGAGTTCCGATCATGTCAGTAGAGAATCGATTTTGCATATCACTTCTGACGGCGCTGTTTCTCATTGCGGCCGCAGGATTAGTTGTGACGCAGACTTCGGCGGCCCAGACGCAGGCAGCCGCAACTGCGCCCGCCGCATCGCCCGAGATCCACGCGGTGCTGGAGAAGATTGTTCACCCTAAGAAGGTGAAGGTGGGCGATGAAGTGGTGGCCCGTTTGACCGAACCGACCAAGCTCAAGGATGGGACGGAGCTGGCGAAAGGGACTCACATCCTGGGCAAGGTGACGGACATCAAAATGAAGGCCGACAAGGAAGGCCCATCCAAACTGGGGCTGCTGTTCGACAAGGCGCAATTGAAGGACGGCAAGGAAATCCCATTGACGATGGCACTTGTAAGCGTTGCACCGCGCTGGGAGCCAGGTGGAGTTGATCCAGTTGCGGCCGAAAACGGGGCGGCCTCGGCGGGTCGTGTCACCCAGATGTCACAGGCGGCAGGCCGCAGCGATGCCAGCGGAAGCAGCGATACCCTTAGTAAAGGGCTCGGCATTCGCGGAGCGACATCGGTTGCTCCGGAGGCGATGAGGCCGGGGGTCTGTTACGTCCAGGACATGACGATCGCAAGCTATTCGATGGGAGAGCCTGGAACGATTCTGCAATCTACCAAGACGACCGTTTACCTCGACTCCGGCAGCCGGCTCCTGTTGCTGGCGCAGTAGTTCGGTCGATCGCAGACTTGGCGTAGAGGCGCGGCGAGAGGCACAAGGACGAGACTGTGGCAAAATTTGTCGTCAGGGTCTTGTTCGCCTGGGCCGGTAGTACTTTTGCCCCGCTAGGAGTCTGAAGTGGTTAGGTGGTATACTTAA
>Ga0074046_10004946_pt1 | contig 10740 bp, 13 predicted proteins | sample BogForMeECP23OM3_FD_94441 | JGI IMG/M metagenome (GOLD analysis project Ga0074046, IMG submission 94441) | Bog forest soil microbial communities from Calvert Island, British Columbia, Canada - Bog Forest MetaG ECP23OM3 | ecosystem: Environmental > Terrestrial > Soil > Wetlands ...
ATCAGTATTTTTATCGGGCAAAATTTACACCCATCCTATAACTATTATTTTTTATAAAAAGCATTTTCCTCGGCCATAAAAAGATTATCACCCAAAATCTAATCACCGGAAAATCCAAAATAACCTTTTGCTACTATAAATCATGTTGGGTAAAAGAATCTAAATTTATAAGAGGGGGTACAATGAATCGAATCATATTAAAGCCTAAAAAGACCCTGAAGCTGGTTAAAGCCTTCAGCCGCAGGAAAGTTGCAAGTGATTTCCTTAACCCTGATACAAGACGCGGCAACAAGGACGGCAAGCAGGCCCCGGATGCGTGGTCATTCTCACTCCAGGCGATAGAGGCCGAAGAGTCCAGGGCGAAAGAGGAAGCCCGTTCAACATTCAGACAGGCGCAGCATGAGTCAAAAACGAGCCTGGAGCACATAGATGCTCTATTGAAACAAAACAGGGAGGAGCAGAAAAAGCTTAATGCCGAAGGGGGTATGCTTCCCGAGTCGGTTGCAGCAGCCCAGCGCGCATCATCGGTTCGCCACAAATTCATCGCGCTCATTCTGACCTTTCTTGATGCCTTTGGTGTTATTACAATCCTGAGATTCATGTTCGGCGGTCGCACGATCTTTGTTGTGCCTTTGGGCATATTATTGGTGGCCGGCGTAGTCTTCGGAATCAAAAACCTCCTGGGGCACCTCAGTCCCGAAGGAAGGGCATTTGCCGTGAAATTACTGATGTTCAGCGGCATTGCATTGGTTGTGACAGGACTTGTAGGCTTTGCTCTTCTGAGATCAGAAACCTTTAATGCCACTCTCATAGGCACTGATATAGCGAACGCAAAACAGATATCTCTTGGCAACCTGCTCTTCACCCTTGGCATAGTACTAGGCGTACCGCTGGTCATTGGGGTCTGGTATGAGACGGAAAACGCTAAAAAGGAAACAGCAGACATCTCTTTAAGGCTGTACGTTCCTGAGAAAAGGTTACTTAAAACAAAGACAGAGTGGCTGTCATTGTCAAAACGTGTTGAGGAACTCGATGCCAGGCTCGACAACATCACAGCCGATATCATCAGGCTCAGGCATGGAAGATATGTAAGGGGCTATATCAATGGGGTCAGGACAAACCAGGATGCCGGGAACTATATAAACGCAATAATGAAACACTCTGAACAGGTCTTTCCGGCAAGAGTATTGATGCTGCAGACAGCCGGAAACGGGAGGGTCTGAAATGTTTATCAAAACAATTGCAATAACAGCTGCAGTTGCAGCTGTTGCCATAGGAGCGCAAACAACTGGCCTCGTCAATTTGAGGACGATACCGGGGGAAATTGAGCAGTTAGTGACAGTGCAACAGAGGCATATTATCGTAGGGGTCGACATTACAGCAGGCCGGGAGAATGAAGTCCCAAAAGATTTCAGGGCTGTACAGAGGCTCTTGGAAAATGCGGAGCCAGGAGATAAGATTGAAATCTATTTAATTGATTCGAGGTCTGAATCCTCCCAGGAGGCGATATTCTCTGTGCAGATGCCGGAAGATGAGGGCCCGATGGGTATGGCTCTCAAAAAAGCTAAGAAGGGTGCGCAGCAATCCCTGTCAGAGTGCTGGGACAAAAGCATAAACAAGGTTTTGGGCGATAACCACCTCGTTCAGCAGACAGACCTGTTTGGATTTTTCAGATTTGTTTCTCAAAAAGAAGAATTTCGTAAAAGCGGTAGTCCGGTCCTCATACTATTTACTGACGGACAGCAAGTGGGCGACGGCTTCAACTTCGAAAAAAACATACCGGACAAAAACGACCTAATGAGGGCCAAAGAAGACGATTTCATTGCTGATTTAAGGAATATAAACGTATCACTGGCAGGAGTCACGCCGACCCATGCGATCACTAACAGTCACTGGCGCAGGCTTCAGGCATGGTGGAGAGGGTATTTGAAAGAGGCCGGCGTAGATAATATATCTATCACGTCGGAAAGGTGCATTGAGGAAAACTCCCATAAATCTTTATAAATAAGGACCCTGCTGTTCAAAATAACTGGTACTCAAGAAACCGCATTCAATAAGTAACTGTTTCAGCTTAATAAATCTAATCCGGCAAAAATACAAAAAACGCAAATGATACAGTAAAAGAAAACCACTAACAGGAGGACTTAAGATGAAGTTATCAGATTCTTTCAGAGAGCTTGCCAATAAGGACTACAGCAGAACTGAAATTAAGCTTTTAGTATCAGTAACGATCTATGGATATCTCTTTATGGCACTCATCCTGCTTTTTGGAAGCAAGGGATTTATGACATGGCTGTCGGGTAAGGCGGCGGCCATTGTGAACGGCGTACAAATGCTTGGCCTGGAGCTGGTGTTAAAAGGTATCGCAGCCTGGGGCATGCTCAATATCGTCTTATATGCAATAATCGGCGTCGCAACAGGCTACTGGACCATGCGAAATTGCAACAAGGCTTGCTTTGACGAGCCGGATACAGACGTAGCCATGACTAACATGTCCTGTTTCATTCATGCCCTTAAGCACGGACCTGCCCATGCCAATGCCTGGATGGAAAACAGTATATATGACCGGATGGTTATGACAAATTATAAAAAAGGAGACAGAGAGAGTATTTTAGTTGTGGCAAAAAAGTGCGATCAAATCGTTTCGACATATGAGGATATGAAGATGGGGATAGTCTCAAATACGCTTACCCTCAAGCTCGTCCTCCTCGGGGCGCTAAGCGTGTTTGTCTGGGGATTGTATCCATACAGCAGGGCGCTCAAAAGAGGCATCATCAATATTTCTAAGATTGCCTTGAGAGATACGGGACTCGTAAAGAACTTGGCAGAGCTGAAACCTCTACTATAATCGGCTTCAATAAAAACCAACACAACAGGAGGTTATAGTGCTTGTAAAGCTTTTAGAAACGCTTCTTGCCGAGGCGACAACATCTGCAGGGACTTTGTCAATGCATGAGCTTGTGTTCAGATATTTTATCAATGCCCTGATCTCCCTCTATGGCAAAGACTGGCATGACTACAGCTTTGCCACACTGAACGAAAATGATAACGTCACTGATAATTTTGAGCACTATCTGAGGGACAAGAGCATACCCTACACTGTCAAGGGATTCAGCGCACCTGACTGCGGTGAACTGCCGGTAAGGGGATTCCTGGTGGTGGAAGGTTGTCAGGTCAACAATGTGGCTACCTTTGGGATATTCCACCTGAACCCGGATAACGCCGGCGAACTTTTCATCTATGTCTACGGCCCTTTTGAACGATTCTCAAAACGTCTTACTTTTGTGGCATACAGGAACATTGAATCGGTCAACGAACTTGTCAGGGGCGTAAAGCTTTATTATGCCGACAAAATAAGGCGGGAGAAAAAGATCCTTTTCGATGGAGAAGAGAAGACCATGGTCAGTGTCCGCTGGGAGGATATCATACTGCCTGAGAGCATGTATCAAAAGATACGGCTGACCATCGAGACTTTCCTGAAGAGCAGGAATATCTATGAACGCCTCTCCGTTCCCTACAAAAGGGGGATACTATTCGCGGGCTCCCCGGGTAACGGCAAGACCCTTCTCTGTCGGGCTATAGCCTGGCAATGCAATCTTCCCTTTATCATATTTCCGCTAATAGAAGACTCATCAGACCATGATCTTGACCGTGCCTTTGAGCTTGCCCATGATCTCGCGCCGGCGATATTATGCTTTGAGGACCTCGATTCAATAAACAAGACCCACGTTACACTTAGTTATTTCTTGAACAAGATAGATGGATTCGAGGCATTGGATGGGATCATGCTGATTGCGACTACGAACAGGCCAGAGGATATAGATTCGGCACTAAGCAACCGCCCCAGCCGCTTCGATAGCGTTTTCCGCATAAACAACCCTGATGAGGACTGCCGTTATAGAATGCTCAAGAAATATTTCAATGACACGATAGACGATGGGGTGTTGATGGATCTTGTCGCCAGGACCCAGGGCTTCTCTATGGCCTACCTAAAAGAGCTCTACTTACTGTCGGCAATGATTGCGGTTGACGGAGGCACGGAGCGAATCAAAAATGATGACCTCTATGCAGCATTGGAAGTCCTCAAACAGCAGATACTCACGGGCAATAAGCCCCTTGAGGACGAAAACAAGCGTCTCGGCTTCAGGATGTGATATCAAAGCAGGCCGCGAAATGAGTTTGATTTCTTAAGAATGCAAGATAATAAATGGAGGGCAATATATGAATGAAGAGTGCTTGATGGATAGCGTGGAGAGGCTGAAACATGCCAGGGAGAAACTTGCCTTTCTTTATGACAGCTTTTCCCAGTCCGACCATTTTGAATTCTCCACCTTTGGCGGGGATATAGGTCTCACTTTGTTTTTAGAGCACATAGTACAGGAGCTTATCGCGATTGAAGGCGAGATATCCTCTTGTTTGGGCGGCAAATAATGATACCCTCATCCTGTGGAAGCATAAGTTAGGGTCGGCGCCGCCGCTGCGATTCAGAATTTCGAGAAACGCTTATTCAGAAGCCTTAACGCTTTCTTTATAAGCTTGATGTCCTCTGAGGACAGTTGATGGTCAACAGCGTCTGTACCGGGAAACAATGCATTAATATTTACTCCGAGGGCCTCAGCTATTTTTGCTAATGTATCGAGACTGGGATTAGCTACCCCTCGCTCTACTTCACCGATAAATTTGTAGCTGATGCCGGTTTTTTCTCCTAACTTTTCGATTGTGAGCTTCTTTAATCTTCGAAGAGTACGTATTCTTTTGCCTAATTGTACGGGTATATCGTTGTTCATGCATTCCCCCCTGGGTACTGGAATTATATTTTCTTGGGGGAATGCTATAAACCCTTTAAATGTTATATTGGTTTATTCTTTAGGGCATATATGTTATATTTAACAGAATTTTGATAGCCATACGCCAGGTATGCAGTCATAAAAATAGGGAGGTATTATGAAAATATTAAGGTCTATATTAACTCTGTCTTTAATCATTCTGTCGCTTTATGCTTGTGTTCCGATGAATAATTACGTAGTAAAAGAACCCGGAACGCTCAATTTGGCATACGATTTCCCGCAAGCACAAACGAAAAAAACCAATCTTTCTATCGCAATTGTAAGTCCTCAGATGGCAGGCGACCCGAAGATGAACAACATGTACGTCAACATGAATCAGGCTCAAATGGCTCAACCGTGGCTAAACCCATATTTCTTTAACAGCAGATTTTTTGCATATAAGGATCAAGTAATAACTGGCTTTGACAACGGATTACAGGAACTTATTACAAGAAAAGGCTTTAATGTGAAGGGTCCATATTCGACTTTTGATGACTTGACCTTTAATGACAAAAAAGAAGCCTATCTTGCATTAATCCCTTCACTGAATGTGAATATTGAAAAAAAGGGAATACAGAAAGGTGGGTCCTTTGACGTTTATACTGAGACCGGAATTATACAGGTCAATGGAGAATTGCGTTTGGATTTCATCGAACCTATGACAAAGGAAAAAGTCCTGGTACAGAGAATCAATCTCTCATCTTTAAACGTAGAAAAGCCATATAAAATCCAAGGAACTACAGGTGCCATAGCTGCTGCTTTTGTGAAGTCTGAAGATACTTCGGATCAAGCATTAGCAGACGCATGTAACGAATTCTATCGAAAAGCTATGGGGAAAATATGGGAATTTGTTTCTGAAGAAGAATTGCTGGGATATAAAAAACAAATTCAGGACCTTAAAGGTTTAAAACGATTTTAGTTTTAACAGCTGCGAGGGTGCAAGTAAATATAGCGGGGGGACAGATCGCCGGATGTTCTAAGAAACAGCTTATAGGCAGCGGGCTTGCCGTGCCGCTGCCTTTTTACCTTATGAGATTGCAGGAGGGTAGACATGGAACACATCAGGAAGGATTTTACTGCAACGGTTGTACTAACAATAATCTGTCTTATTCTTGTCGGCTGCAGTCGGAGCAAGAACACAGCAAACGCAAGAGTGTCAGACGGTAAGATTTTACCAAATTACAGTAACAGCACCTACAAGAATGAGCCTGACGGTTTCAGAGGTATTAAATGGGGCACTGATATTTCAACATTGACATATCTAAAAGCGACAAAAAATGATGCGGGGAAGTTTCCTGGTATGGATGCATTCCAGAAAGCTGAAGACGAATTATCCATAGGCGATGTTAAACTGAAATCTGTAACATATTATTTCTGGAAAGGAAAATTTGCGGGTGTTAGGATCGTCGTGGATAGATTTAGACCGTCTGGAAATTTAAATAAATTATCCGAAATCCTTGTCGGCAAATTCGGTACTCCCGCAGTTGGATCCCAGCCGGACTTAATGCCGGGCAATCCGCCCGTTTACTGGCAAGGTAAAACAACGACTATAACTCTGGGACAACACCCTGTGTTAGTCTGGTGTTATCTTTGGTTTGAATCTCCACAGATCATAAAAGAATATACAGAAGAGAGAAATAAAATAGCGGCTCAAAAGGTTGAAGAAGAAAGGCTCAAAAGAGAAAAGAAGGCGCGAGAGGCAAAGGGATTTTGACTTTTCTTAAAAAAGGAGGTTTATGTGAGACTAATATTATTATATGCAGCATCTTCCTTAATATTCTTCACCTCCGGATGTGGAAGAGGTTTTTCAGATACCGTTAGCAGTTTCATATCCTTTTTGTTTTTGACTTCTATTGTTGTAATTGTTTTTGCGGTTGTAATTTATAACAAGCTTCAGCAGCACGGTCAACAAGTAAAAGCGGGGCATGCAAATGTACTGACTATGATTCAGAAGAGGGCAGACCTGGTAAATAAACTTATGGACATTGCCAGGGAATACGGAGCCCATGAGAAGCTGACACATATCACGGTGTCGAATAATTTGGTCGACACCTTCCAGAAGACAAACGAGGCCATTACAAGTGTTTCAGCGCTGGCCACCCAATATCCTGACCTAAAGGCCAACGCTACGTATCAAAAATTGATGGAACAGATTCATAGTATAGAATCGGATATCCAAATAAAGAGGGAGGCATACAATTCCGCTGTGCGCGGGTATAACTCATACCGCCTTCAAATTCCTCAGGTTCTTATTGCCCCAGCATTAGGATTTAAAGAAGCGCCTTATTTTGACCTTGAGAATATTCAGGCGATAAAGGAATTTCGCACTGACGATGGTGAAATGCTCAAAAACGCCATTTCTCAAGCTACCTCTCGCGCCGTGGACCTGGCAAAAAAGGGGATAGAGAAAGGCATGGAAAACATGGAAAGAGCAAAATCTCAAAACAGCAAATTCTGTCAGAAATGCGGAGCAAGAAATAACGTCACTGCTAAATTCTGTGAATCATGCGGGACGCCTTTTGAATAGTAGCGGTCTCATATATATGTTAGCTGCAATGAGACTTATAAATAGACGCAAAATCGCGTATATGCCTTAATAAAGTGATCTGTAAGGTCTAACAATCTACTATGCAGTAAGGCAACTCAGACTTTAAGGAGGGGTATATGGGTATTCCTGGTTTAATAGTCTTTAGTATTTCCGTTGCTTTTATGATTAGGTTGCATAATCCACGTACTTACCGGGGAATTTAAAGGTAACAATAAGATTGTCTGGCTTTTGGTAGCCCTTTTTCTTCCTGTTTTAGGATCTTTTCTTTATATCTGTATTGGGAGAAAACAACGGCTGACTTTGCCTGCTGCCTCTCAGTCATAGCAGCACTTAAATGTACTTTTCTACGGATATGCTGTAATAGCTACGGGGTTTGGCAATGATCAGGTTCGGGCGTTCAAGGCACATTTCAAAACAGGAAATAACTTGAATTAAACAAAAAACAACTATCTTTCCTTTAAAGGGAGAGATAGTGTTTTTTATTGAGGGAACTGCTGAAAAGTGATCGGGCAATAAGGTTTTAAATTTCCCTTCATGAAAATTGGAATGCTATGCTTGTTGGTTTCAGTTAAGATGTTATCAATCCATTGTTTTTCCGGGATAGCCGGGTTTAGGCCGGTCTGAGCTCCCACGATAATCCACTCAAAGCCTGAAAGATTAAATGAAATTTCCCCCAAAAGAGGCTCTATACTGAGAAACCTGACAGGGGCTTTGACATAACGCAAAATATCGGCGCGCCGGATGTCCTTATCTGAATTGACCGTCGTGCCAATCCACGCGTTTCGTGGGAATGCAAACTCGTTAAATCTCTCCGGATTCTTGGTAAGAAACATGAACGTATGCCAGGGGCACTGACTTACAATAACAAGAACGCTTTCAATCCAGGATCGCGGGACCCATTTACCCATAAGATCGCCGGTATCGACCGTGAAAATCCTGCTCGGGGTCTTAACCTTTAAGGGCTCTTTCAGTCGATGAGGATAATAAGTAGGATCGTAGCCGGCGGGATAAATCTCGCCGGGCCGGGCCACATGGATATCGCCGGACTCCCTTGATTTCCAGTTTTTCTCGAAAACAAACGAGCCGCTGCTGTCCAGATACTTGGCGCCAAACCGGTTTAAGACCGCTGTCTTTTTTACCGTGTTGTAACAATATACGTTCCTGCAGGAATGAAAACAGCCGGTGACAGGATTCCACGAAAAATCACACCACTCGATAGAAGTTTTATTCATTTTTATAGTTTAGCATGAGAGCAGCTTTATATTTAATATTCAGCGCTCACCGCCAAGTCCTAAATCAGGGTTTGACGGCTTTTGTTTTTGAGCTGGAAGAAAGAACAAGTTAATCGTGGAAAAATGGAAAAACATCGAATGCTAAACTTTAATATGGAATAAATTATCAAAAGAGAAAAATAACAATTGTTCCTTTACAGTCGGCCACCCGGCTAAACCAATAAACAATCTGGAGGGAAACATATGTATATCAAAAAAGAGGACTTTAGCTATTTCGAAGGTCTTTACAAAACCCTTGATGAGGAAAAGAAGAACAAGTTCCTGGATATCCTTAAAAAGGCCGGAAGCAAGAAGATCGGTCAGGATGTTGGGAAAATCAATGTTGTGGATGACCGCATCTTTGACGAGCGTGGCATCGAACCCGGGGAGTTTATAACAAGGACGATGATTAAGAAGGCATACAAGGAAGCCAAGGAGGCCAGCTAACATGGGCAGGGACTCTGCCAACCCTAAACAGCAGATGCTGCTTAGTGCCCAGGTAGAACCAGGAATGAAACAGATGAAGACGGAACTTAAAGCATCAGATAAGGTTGATACCTTTTTTGCGCTCGGCTCAGTCGAACTCAGGAATGCCAAAAACCAGAAAGTTTATCTTACTGTTATTCTTAGCGACAAAAGCGGCCAGATCAGCGGGTATGTCTGGAACAATCCTGAAGAGACAGCGGCCCGACTGAGCGGCGCCGGGTACGTACATGTAAAGGGAACGGCAAAGACATATAATGGCGCCCTGAACATACAGATTGACTTCATCAAACCGGCTGCTGACGACGAAATCGACGTTGCCGACTTCCGGCAGGTGGTTCCCGGCGGCATCGAACTGTGGGAGCAGCGGTTGTATGATCATATCGGACTTGTCAGGGACAGCAATTGCGATACGCTCTTATGCTCATTCATTTCTGACGTTCAGTTTTTTGAAGCTTTCAAACTATCGCCAGCAGGCCTGATGGTGCACCACAACTACACAGGCGGACTACTGGAGCATTCCGTAAATACAATGTCTCATGCAGTTCATATGGCGGAACATTACCCCGGACTACTTGACAGGGACCTGCTACTGACCGGCTCACTGCTCCATGATATAGGAAAGGTAAGGGCCATAACCGGCAACATAACAAAGGCTTATACAACAGAAGGGAAGCTTATGGGCCATATCTCAATAGGCCTTATCATGTTGGAAGAAAAGCTGCGTCAGATTAAAGAGTTCCCGGCTGAAACGGGGCTTATGCTTAAGCACATGATACTTTCTCACCATGGCAGCCTCGAATTCGGCAGCCCCGTAAAGCCGGCAACTCCTGAAGCGGTGGCGCTTCACCACATTGAGAACACCGATGCAAAGATGAACCACCTCTACGGTCTTTTCAGGGACTCTGATCCTGAACGGGAATGGAGCTCATACGACAAGTATTTTGCCACTGAGATATATCAGAGGAAACCTTTAAAGGAGACAATTGATCAGGTCAGGGAGATGGCTTTGTGAGCAATTCCAATAAGATATCCTCTCCGGATTAATCCCGGAAAAATGTGATTTTTTGATTTGCTAAGATTAACTATCCACATAATATCAAGGAGGATGCAAGCGTATGACGTACCGGCCTGGAAAGGACGAAAGAGAATATTTCAAAGTGAGGACCCTGTGGCCAAGGATGATTTCCCTGGGCAGAAGGAAAAGACGCAGAAAAGCAACAGATGACAAAAATACAGAGAGGCAGAGGAGAGCATAGCATAGCCTCCTCTCCTTTTGAGCGATCATGAGGAACTGTGGGGAGATATCAAGATGAACAGAAGCGCCGTGCAAAAAATAACAAATAAGAATGGAGCTTTGCTGCGGGTTGCCATATATGCCAGAGTAAGCACGGTGGACAAGGGGCAGAACCCCGAAGTGCAGCTAAAGCCCTTGCGTGAGTATTGTACCGCCCGCGGCCTGGAGGTCTTTAGTGAATACGTCGATGTAGGTCAAAGCGGCAAAAAGGACCGTAGGCCTCAACTCGACAGACTTATGGACGATAGCAGGAAGCGCCTCATTGACTGCATTATTGTCTGGAAGCTGGATCGTTTCGGGAGGTCTCTTAAGCAT
>Ga0074046_10004947_pt1 | contig 10739 bp, 6 predicted proteins | sample BogForMeECP23OM3_FD_94441 | JGI IMG/M metagenome (GOLD analysis project Ga0074046, IMG submission 94441) | Bog forest soil microbial communities from Calvert Island, British Columbia, Canada - Bog Forest MetaG ECP23OM3 | ecosystem: Environmental > Terrestrial > Soil > Wetlands ...
ACACCGGAGAGGAGGTGGTCGGATGACAAGTTCTGAAAGTCACAGTAGTACCAGACCAGGTGAGGTGGCTGAGTCTTAGGGCGGTTGCTCTAAGCGGAGTTCTCGAGGAACCTTTGGTCGGGGGAATCGGGAACCATCTCTCGCAAACAATCCGTGAATAGGGGCTGATCCGCCGGGCACACGCTGTGCCCGGCACCGGAGTGAGCGAGGGGCCACGAGAGTGACCACCTCAGTCAATCCCAAACAGTCCACCGGGCAGCCCGCAGGCTGAAAAGCTTGCGGGCTGTTCTTTATTCAGGTGTCAGGTCCAAGGCCTCAGGAAAACTGCAACGCGCGTGCCCCACTCGACTCGAGTGCCGATCTCGAACTGAAGACAACCCCAGTTGACATCAGGAAATAGGCACAAAAGACTCGCGAATTGCGGTAGTCTATAGCACCGGCAACCGACCGGTCGGCTTTGAGATTCGGGATGTCGGAAACTGATCGCTGCGGATGACAAGCACTACCATTGGCTCCCTCGAGACCTGACACCTAAGACCTGAGACCTTCCTATGGATGACAAGCACTACCGGGCCCGCATTACCAAGCGCGCGGATTTTGCGCCGGATCTATGGATGATTCGCATTGATCCCGGGGCGGAGTTCAGCTTTGCTCCGGGCCAATACGCGACGCTCGGGATTGAACGACACGCGCGGCGACTGGAGCGTCCCTACTCGATTGCTTCTTCTCCCCACGAAAAGGAATTGGAATTCTTTTTTGAGCTGATCCCGCACGGCGAGACCACGCCGCCGCTGTATGACCTTCAGTTGGGCGATGAAGTCTTGGTGCGCAAAGTTGCGAAGGGCAGCTTCACATTCGACAGCGCACAACCGGAGCGCACGAACCACCTGATGGTGAGCACCGTGACCGGAGTCGCGCCTTTTGTCAGCTATGTGCGAACCCTGTTCCAGGACTGGAAAGAGGGCAGGTTCGCTGGCGACCACAAATTATTTCTGCTGGACGGCGCGAGCCGGTCGTGGGAGTTCGGTTATCGCGACGAACTGGAATACTTCTCGAAACAAGCGCCGTGGTTTCGCTGTGTTTTCACGGTCAGCCGTCCCTGGGAGGACGAGAGTTGGAAAGGCGAGGTCGGCCGCGTGGACGAACTGATTCGCAAGTACGCCGACCAGTGGGGATGCACCGGGGCGAATAGCATCGCGTATCTGTGCGGGCATCCGGAGATGGTCGAGCACGGGAAGGGTATCCTGAAGCGGATCGGTTTCCAGAGAGAAAACTTAAAAGAAGAAGTGTATTGGGTGCCGGCAAAAGCGGCTGGCGAGTAGGGAAGTTCTCAGTTCTCAGCGAGCGTCTCTCAGCAGCGACGGAGCGCCGGGCGTCCCCGCCCGGCCACGATGTGCGTCGGGAAACCGCTACCCGCTGTTCGCTCCTCGCAGGCCGTGAGACGCGGCAAGCCGCGTCTCTTCGATACCCAACCCGGGAACTGAGAACTACCCCACCGCTCCATGAAAAAAGATATCCGTGTACTGCCGCACAATCGCCTCGCCGGTCAGCGGGCCGTCGGGTTTGTACCACTGATAGATCCAGTTGATCATGCCGACCAGGGCAAGGGCGGCCGCGCGCGGCGTGACCGGCGACGGGGAATTACGCTTGCGCTGCACGTCGGTGATCAGGTTCTCGACGAAGTGCAGGTAATCCTTCTTGCGTCCGTTGATCTTGCGGCGGAGCGCGGCCGGCAGCGGATGGTTCTCGTGCAGCATGACCGTAATCTCACGGTCTTCGGGACTGAGCACAACCTGGATGTGCAGCCGGATCAGCGTGCGCAGGCGCTCTTCGGCTCCCGCAGCGCTGACCCCGTCGATGTGGCGCACCACATTGATGACCCGTTGCTCGGTGATGTCCATGGCATGCGACATGATGTTGTACAGGATCTCGTCCTTCGACTGGAAGTGGTGATACAGGCCGCCCTTGGAGAGCTTGAGCGCAGCTGCCACATCGTTCATGGATGTGGCATCGTATCCCTGCTGCTGAAAAAGCCGGGCGGCGGTGCGCAGGATTTCCTGCCGAGGTTCCTGCCGGGGCTCGTGACGAGGTTCGATGGCAGCTTCGCGAAGCATCACTACAGATGGTATCGCGAAATAGGGTCCCGGCTCTACAAGCGAATCTCGCGCCTGGTTTGGGCGGTGCGAAGTACCCCGTGACCCGCGAACAACTTCCTCCGTTACCGGGCTGGAATTTCTGTGCGTGGACAAAACTGCTTCATGACGGCCTCAGGCGGCCACAGCTTCGCCATGGCGCTGCCAGGGAAGGGCCGCCGCGCTGGCACCCACAAAATCCAAAGGGTCGGTTGTCCTTGCACTATAATGCCGAGCAACCTATGGCCCTCACCTCTGGCACGAAACTCGGCCCCTATGAAATTCAATCGCCGCTGGGCGCGGGCGGCATGGGCGAGGTGTACCTCGCCCGCGACACGCGCCTCGATCGCACCGTCGCGGTTAAGATTCTGCCGGCGCATCTTTCTTCCAATCTCGAGGCCAAGCAGCGTTTCGAGCGCGAAGCCCGCGCCATTTCTTCTCTGAACCATCCCAACATCTGCACCCTGCATGACGTCGGCCACCAGGACGGGACCGATTTCCTGGTCATGGAGTACCTCGAAGGCGAGACTCTGGGCGATCGCCTCATGAAAGGACCGCTGTCGCCCGAACAGGTACTGAAGTATGGGATCGAGATCTGCGAGGGCCTGGAAAAAGCGCACAAGAACGGTGTGATCCACCGCGACCTGAAGCCAGGCAATATCATGCTGACCAAGTCCGGCGCCAAGCTGATGGACTTCGGATTGGCCAAGGCCACGCCGGCCGAAGCCCCTCCTTCATCCAGTTTGACCATGACGTTGTCCCGGCCGTCGGCGGATCAGCCCTTGACCGCACAGGGCATGGTGTTGGGCACCTTCCAATACATGTCGCCGGAGCAGTTGGAAGGCAAGGAGGCCGACGCGCGCTCCGACATTTTCGCACTGGGAGCGGTGTTGTACGAAATGGCCTCGGGCCGGCGCGCCTTCACGGGCAAGAGCCAGGCCAGCATTGTTGCCGCCATTCTGGCTTCCGACCCGCAGCCCATTTCGGCGGTTCAGCCCATGTCGCCGCCTGCGCTCGACCGCGTGGTCAGGACCTGCATGGCGAAGGACCCCGACGACCGCTGGCAAACGGCCCACGACGTCAAGCTGCAACTGCAATGGATTGCCGAGGCCGGCTCAAAAGCGGGCATCCCCGCGCCCGTGGCGGCGAGGCGGCGCGTCTCGCAGAAACTGGCGTGGACGGTAGCCGCTGTGGCCGCCGCGGCCGCCATCGCCTTTGCCATTGGCTTTGTGTTGCGCGCGCCTGTGCCCGCCCACCCCTTGCGAGTAAGCATTTTGCCGCCGGACCAGCACTCCTTTGATCCGATGAGCATTGCCCTTTCGCCCGATGGCGCCAAGCTGGCGTTTTCGGCAACCGCCGCTGGAGGCGCGCCCCAACTCTGGGTGCGCTCTCTGGATTCGACCTCAGCCCAGCCGCTAGCCGGCACCGACGATGCCGCGTTCCCCTTCTGGTCGCCGGACAGCCGCAGCCTGGGATTCTTTGCGCAGGGAAAACTGAGGATCATTGACGCCAGCGGAGGAGCGGTGCAAACCCTGGCCGGCGCTCCCCAGCCTCGCGGCGGCGCCTGGGGAGCCGATGGCACCATTCTGTACACCCCCGACACCACCTCCGCCATGCTCCGCATTCCGGCGGCCGGCGGAACACCGTCCCACGCGATCGGCGAAGAGAAGGCAGCCGCAAGCACTGGTTCCCCGCGCTGGCCGGTATTTCTGCCCGATGGAAGGCACTTCATCTTTTATCAATACGCTTCCGGCAACCAGGAAGGGGGACGTATTCATCTGGGCGCGCTCGATTCGCAGCAGGACACAATCCTGGTGGACTCGGATTTCCGTGCCCAATACGCCAGCGGACATCTGGTGTTTGTCCACGGCGGGAACCTGATGACGCAGAGCTTCGATGAAAAGAAGCTGAAATTGGCCGGGAATCCCGTGCCCATCGCCGAGCAGGTCCGCGGTGAAACCCGGGGAGCGGCTGCGTTCTCACTCTCGAGTGACGGTAAGCTGATCTTCGCCGGCGGGCAGGCGGCTGCTCTCGACCTGGCATGGTACGACCGCAGCGGGAAGAAGGGCGATATCATTGACAGCGGGACCTTCCAGGACGCCCACATCTCGCCCGACGGAAAGAAGGTCTCTGCGGCGCGGGCCGACGCCGCGGGACACCTGGAGATTTACATCTACGACCTCGTCCGCGGCACCAAGTCACAATTCAGTTTCTCGCAGTCCAGAGATGACGATCCCATCTGGTCTCCGGACGGGAACACCATTGTTTTCGACTCCGGGCGCAACGGGAAGATTGACCTCTATACCAGGCCGGCCAATGGCGCCCGCCAGGAGGAATTGCTCTATCACGACGATTTGGACAAGTACCCCACCAGTTGGTCCTCGGACGGAAAATACATCGCCTACGAAACCATAACCAACGGCCACTTCGATATATGGGTAATGCCCATGTTCGGCGACCGCAAACCCTATGCCTTCCTGCAGGAGAAGTACAACACCCGTAGTCCCGCGTTTTCGCCAGATGCAAAATGGATGTCTTTTACCTCGTTCGAGGCCGGACACCCCCAGGTCTATGTCGTGGCCTTCCCCAAACCCGCCGGCAAGTTCCTGGTGGGGGACGGTGCGGAAGCAGTATGGAGCCGCAACGGCAAAGAGATCCTCTATGTGGATGACCACTTGCGCATGGCCTCGGTGGAAGTCACGGCGCACGGCGATAGCGTGGATCTGGGTAAACCGCAAGTCCTGTTTCCTACACAGTCCGTGGGCACCAACCAATTCGAGGCCGTCGCCGACGGCAAGCGCTTGCTTATGATGCAAGCGCCGGTGCAGAATTCGCCCAGCCTGACCCTGGTGGTGAACTGGCCGCAGGAACTCAAGAAATAGAACCTGCCCTTTCCTGCTGAACTCCGGGGTCCGAGCCGCCTCGGGATAACCCCTGCTTTGCCGCCAACAAGGAAGTTGGCGCTGTTTTTCGGGTAGCATGAGCCGTTTACCTCAGGGGCTAAAGAGGCTGCGAAAAAACGCAGGTTCGTATCAGGGTATCGCTTTACGCCTGTAGAGACGCAGCAAGCCCCGCCCCTTCAAAGCATTTCTCATTTTTAATGGCGTATGACATGGACGAGTACGGGGGTTGACATCGGCAGGTTCAGGTGGGTAGCATTTCCTAAACCGACCGATCGGTCGGTTCTTTGTCTTCCAACATGATTTAGTATCTCAGCCAACATAGATTTCAGCTCAAATAGACCTAAGGAGTTTGCCAGTGGCCACAGTCTTTTATCAAAACGATGCCAACCCTTCAGCATTGAAGGGCAAAACCATTGCCGTCTTCGGCTACGGGTCGCAGGGACACGCGCAGGCGCAGAACCTGCGTGACAGCGGATACGACGTGATAATCGGGCTCGATCCCGGCCGCGGCTCCGCCCAGCAGGCGCGGGCGGATGGAATGACCGTCGTCGCTCCCCCCGAGGCCGCCAAGCGCGCCGACTGGCTCCAGATTCTCACCCCCGACGAGACCCAGGCCGAGTTCTACGAATCGGCCATCAAGCCGCATCTGCGCAAAGGAAAGATTCTCGGCTTCTCGCACGGTTTTTCGATTCACTTCAAGACCATCAAGCCTCCGAAGGATGTGGACGTGGTCATGATTGCGCCGAAGAGCCCGGGCCATTTGCTGCGGCGCGTGTATGCGCAGGGCGGCGGCGTGCCTTCGCTGCTGGCCATTCACCAGGATGCCAGCGGACGCGCTCATGAATTCGCGCTCTGCTATGCCCACGGCATCGGTTCGACGCGCGCCGGCGTGTTGCAGACCACCTTCAGGGAAGAAACCGAGAGTGACCTGTTCGGCGAACAGGCGGTGCTCTGCGGCGGCCTGACTTCGCTGATGCAGAAAGGTTTCGAGACGCTCGTGGCGGCCGGATACGCTCCTGAGATCGCCTACTTCGAGTGCGTGCATGAGATGAAGCTGATCGTGGACCTCATCTACGAAGGCGGCTTGAGCCGCATGCGCTATTCGATCTCAAACACAGCCGAGTACGGCGACCTGACCCGCGGCGAATTGGTTGTGGGAGACGAAACCCGCACGGCGATGAAGAAAGTGCTGAAGCAAATCCAGAACGGCACCTTCGCCAAGGAATGGATTGCAGAGAACAAGAAGGGCGGCAAGAAGTTTGCCAAGCTGCGCGAGGCCGCGAAACAGCACCCGATTGAAAAAGTAGGCGAGCAGTTGCGGGCGATGATGTCCTGGCTGCCGTCGGAGAAGAAGAAAAGCGCGTAACCGGAAGGCAAAGAAGTTCTCAGTTCTCAGAAAAATCTCCCGTCTTTGCTGAGACCTGATAGCTAAGAGCTGACAGCTTCTCTACTTCAGCTACACTGGCACCATCACTCCCATGGACATCGACCTCAAACATCGCAGTCGCAATATCACTGACGGGCGCGACCAGGCTCCGGCGCGCGCCATGTACAAAGCCATCGGCTTCACCGACGACGATCTCGCCAAGCCGCTCATCGCTGTCGCCAACACCTGGATCGAGACCATGCCCTGCAACTTCCACCTGCGCCGTCTTTCGGCCAAGGTGAAAGAAGGCATTCGCGCCGCGGGCGGCACGCCCATGGAGTTCAACACCATCGCCATTTCCGACGGCGAGACCATGGGCACCGAAGGCATGAAGGCGTCGCTCGTCAGCCGCGAGGTGATTGCCGACTCCATCGAACTGGTCTGCCGCGGACAGCTTTTCGATGCGGCGGTTTGCATTGTCGGATGCGACAAGACCATCCCCGCCGCGGCCATGGCTTTGGCCCGCATGAACCTGCCCGGCCTGGTGCTTTACGGCGGAACCATTGCCGCCGGGAAGTATCGCGGCAAAGACGTAACCATTCAGGATGTGTTCGAGGCCGTCGGTGCAAACGCGGCGGGCAAAATGAGCGACGCCGATCTGCTCGCTTTGGAAAACGTGGCGTGTCCGGGGGCGGGCGCATGCGGCGGGCAGTACACGGCCAACACGATGAGCACGGTGATGGAACTGATCGGCCTTTCGCCCATGGGATTTAACGGCATTCCGGCGATGGACCCGCGCAAGGACGAAGTCGCGTTCCGCTGCGGCGAAGTGGTGATGAATCTTCTGAAGCGCGGGATTCGTCCGAGCGATATTTTGACGCATGCGGCCTTCGAGAACGCCATCGCAGGCGTGGCTACGACGGGGGGTTCGACCAACGCCGTGCTCCATCTGCTGGCGATCTCGCGCGAAATGGGGCTGCCGCTCGAGATCGACGATTTTCAGCGGGTCAGCGAACGCACGCCCCTGCTCGCCGACTTGAAGCCCGCGGGAAAATACGTGGCGGCCGATGTGGACGCTGCCGGCGGCATTCCGGTGATCGCCAAGAGGCTCCTCGACGGCAAGCACGTAAATGGTTTGGCGATGACGGTGACCGGAAAGACATTTGCCGAAGAGGCGAACCGAGCGATAGAAACGGCTGGACAGACGGTGATCGCTCCCCTAACTAAGCCGCTGAAGGCCACGGGTGGACTGGTTATCTTGAAAGGGAATCTCGCTCCCGGCGGCGGAGTAGTAAAAATGAGCGGCCACGAACGCGGATCGCAAACCGGCCCGGCGCGCGTCTTCGATTCCGAAGAAGCCGCGATGCAGGCAGTAACCAGCAAGCAAATCAAAGCTGGAGACGTGGTGGTGATCCGCTATGAAGGTCCCAAAGGCGGACCCGGCATGAGAGAAATGTTGAGCGTGACCGCGGCCATCGTCGGCGAAGGCTTAGGCGAGAGCGTCGCCCTGATCACCGACGGACGCTTCAGCGGCGCGACCCGCGGTCTGATGGTCGGCCACGTCTCACCAGAAGCGGCGCTGGGCGGTCCGATTGCCGCAATCCGCGAGGGCGACCGCATCACCATCGACACCAAGATCCGAAGGCTGGAGCTGGAGATTTCCGACGCCGAGATTGCGCGGCGGCTGACGGAATGGAAACCCCCGGCGCCGCGCTACAAAACCGGAGTATTTGCAAAGTACGCGGCACTGGTCAGGTCGGCTGCAGAAGGAGCAATTACAACCCCCGCCCACCAGAATCACTCCCGGCCCTAGACTTTGTTTTGAAGCGGCGCGGCTTTAAGTCGCGCCGTAAGTGGGTTCGTATCAGGGCACGCCTTCAGGCGCGCCGTAAGCTCATCTGCGCTCACGTGTCGCTCGATGAGTGCAATCCCCGATGTTGCGTCATCAACTGCATAGTCTGACGCTGGGAAGTCATCGAGCAGCTTCTCCAGGGGAAGGCAGTCGCCCTGGAAATCCTGTATCCTGATCTCGCGGAGAACAACCTTTATGAACAAGATCAACAAAGTATCTTCTGCTTTTATGGTTCTGGCAGTTCTATCCATCGCAGTGACGTTTGGAGTTGTAGGATGCCAGAAAAACGGCACCCAGGACACAAGCAGCCAGAATCAACCGCTGCAGACCGATCAGTCTCAGGATCCAGCAGCTGCGGCCAACCTGGCCCCAGCGGAAGCGACCCAGGCGCCCAGCACCAACAATCAGCCAGCAAACCCGGCGCCGCAGCAGAACTATCAGCAGCCTGCGCCGGACCAGAACTATTCCAATGAAGATTACGGTGCCGGCGAGGAGGATACAAGCTACGGCCAGCCGGTGCTTGAGGCCACACAACCCCCGCCACCGTTGCCGGAATATTCGCAGCCTGATTGCCCCGGCGATGGCTATCTGTGGACGCCCGGATATTGGAGCTATGCTCCTCAGGGCTACTACTGGGTGCCCGGCGCCTGGGCGCGGCCGCCTCAAGTGGGCTACCTGTGGACGCCGGGATATTGGGGATTTGTCCGCGGCAGGTACCGCTATAACCATGGCTATTGGGGCCGGCATATCGGCTACTACGGCGGCATTAACTATGGATTCGGCTACGTCGGAGTCGGCTATCAGGGCGGGTACTGGAACGGAGATCGTTTCAACTATAACCGTTCCGTCAACAATGTGAACATCACCAACGTTCAAGTGTATAACCGCACGGTAACGAATACGGTCATCGTCAACAACACCACAGTCAACATTACGAATAACCGTTCCAGCTACAACGGGCCGGGAGGCATCACTCGCCGGCCTCTGCCGACGGAAGTCGCCGCAACACGTGAGCAGCGCATTCCTCCGATGACCACGCAGTTGCAGCAGCAGCAGTCAGCAGCACAGAACCGTCAGCAGTTTGCCTCTGTCAATCAAGGGCGGCCGGCCGTTCTTGCAGCGACCAAGCCCATCCCCGAAGGCAAACCGATCGCTCCGGTGATTCCTGCTCGGCCTGCTGCGGCCACGCGACCTGCGCAGCCGAATCGTCCCCAACCGCAGACGACCCCTGCGGCCCAGCCTAAACCACAGGTTCAGACACGGCCTGCTCCGCAGCCACAGCAGACCAAGCCCGCTCCGCAGCAACCGGCCCCGAAGGCGGAAGCCAAGCCAGCTGCGCCGCAGGCTCAAAGGCAGGCACCGCATCCGGCGCCGGAGGCCAAACCGAAGACTCCGCCGCCTCAAACATCAAAACCGGCGGCGCCTCCGCAAGCAGCAAGACCCGCGACTCCGCCAGCCGCGCCCAAGCCGGCCCCGAAGGCGGAAGCCAAGCCAGCTGCGCCGCAGGCTCAAAGGCAGGCACCGCATCCGGCGCCGGAGGCCAAACCGAAGACTCCGACGCCCCAAACATCAAAACCGGCGGCGCCTCCGCAAGCAGCAAGACCCGCGACTCCGCCGGCCGCGCCCAAACCGGCCCCGAAGGCGGAAGCCAAGCCAGCTGCGCCGCAGGCTCAAAGACAGGCACCGCATCCGGCGCCGCAGGCCAAGCCGAAGACTCCGCCACCTCCGCCCAAGAAGCAACCGCCAAGCGAAAAGGACAAACAGAAGTGACCATGAACGCCACTACCGTTCGGCAGTGGCGTTCGCGTTTTTCAAGTCGGGAGATTCGACCGGACGCTTCCGATGATGGAGTTTCTGAAATATCCGATGTGCGTCTGCCGCGCGGCAAGAACAACTGTTCGCCCCCACTCGTCTACTCAGTCCAGAACCGCTCCGGAACATGCTCCAACTTATATCGCGCGATTGGCAGGTTCAAGATAGTTGTCGAAAAAAGGCGTGGCTGATGAAGAACTCTTTTCAGGGAATTTCAACGGTGAAATTCCTTCGTAAGTCATTGAATGTTCGTTCGCCGTAGACGCTGAAATTCACAGAAATTACTGTTTTGGTTCCTTTTTCAACAGCCACAGGCGTTTACGCTCAGAACCCCGCAGCCTACCAGATCAGGCTCCGCTCTTTTACCGACAGATATTGGTTGAGCACGGCGGCTGAAAAGTGGAGGGTGGCGCGTCCAAGCCTTCGCTCGGGCAGGGCCTTTGAGTTTTTTTCATCACATCTGACCAGTGACCGTCATCACAGACTTCCAGCCCGCACCGGTGCGATAATGTTTCCAGATTGGGGCAGCTATCACTGTGTCCGTCTCTCCAAGACGGCCCGCGAAGCTGCCCCAAAGTCATTTTCAGTGCTGTTTTGGAGCTAAGTCCTTATTCCGGAATATTTTGCCTATAAGTCCTTTAGACTCAAAGATTTTGCGGGAATTTCCGCCTAAC
>Ga0074046_10004948_pt1 | contig 10732 bp, 8 predicted proteins | sample BogForMeECP23OM3_FD_94441 | JGI IMG/M metagenome (GOLD analysis project Ga0074046, IMG submission 94441) | Bog forest soil microbial communities from Calvert Island, British Columbia, Canada - Bog Forest MetaG ECP23OM3 | ecosystem: Environmental > Terrestrial > Soil > Wetlands ...
GAAAGAAACGGAGCTGATGGCGAAGATTGAAAAGATGGCGGCGGACCTCGAAGCACTCCGGAAAGCTCCCGTGGCGGAGCCCTACGACGGCCCAGCCATGCTGAGTGGTAGAGCGGCAGCGGTTTTTTTCCACGAAGTGCTGGGGCACAGATTAGAAGGACACCGGCAAAAGGATGAGGATGAAGGACAGACATTCACGAAAAAAGTTGGGCAGGAAATACTGCCTACTTTTTTGAGTGTCGCAGACGATCCGACGCTGAAGGAACTGGATGGTGTGAAATTGTCGGGCACGTATGAGTACGACAATGAAGGAGTGCCCGCACAGCGTGTAGAAGTGATCAAGAACGGCGTGTTGCAGAGTTTCCTGATGTCGCGGATGCCGATCAAAGGATTCGACGTGTCCAATGGGCATGGACGAAATCAACCGGGACTGATGCCCACGGGAAGACAAGGAAATCTGATTGTGTCTTCCAGCCAGACCATGCCCGAATCGCAAATGAAGGAAAGGTTGCGCCAGGAAGCCAAGAAGCAGGGCAAGCCCTACGGCCTGTATTTCGATGATATTCAGGGCGGGTTCACGTTGACGACGCGGTCGTTGCCGCAATCGTTCCAGGTGCTGCCAGTGATCGTTTACAAGGTGTATGCGGACGGCCGGCCGGACGAACTCGTGCGTGGAGTGGATATCGTCGGTACGCCGCTCGCGTCGCTTACGCGAATCATCACTACCGGAGACAAGCAACACGTGTTCAACGGCGTGTGCGGAGCGGAAAGCGGAAGTGTGCCGGTATCGGCTGCTGCACCTGCAATGCTGTTCAGCGAGATGGAAGTGCAGAAGCAGGCGCATGGGCGCGACCGGCCACCGATATTGCCGCCGCCGGGATTTGAGACCGCCACGTCGGGCGCCGGCAAGGACGTAGTCACGCAAGCGGAGGTGAAGCCATGAGTACGACGCATCCCTCCTTGCTGAAAGTGGCGCTCCTCATTTTGCTAGTTGTTCTGTGGATTCCGGGAACACCCACGTTAGGAAAGAGTGATTCCGGAAAGCCAAATGCCAAGGCAGTTCCACCAAATGCAACGGAAGCGGCCCATGCCGCGGCAAAGGGAGATCCGTTGCTTGAAGCGTTATTGACAGAGCTGGATCGATCGACTTCAACGCTCAAGATGGATCAGGTGCAGCGTCCTTATTACCTGGAATATCGAGTGCATGATGTCGAGGAGTACAACACCGAAGCTGCCTTCGGAGCGTTACGGGAAGATCAAAGGAATCATGTGCGGGTTTTGCGCGTGGTGGTGCGGCTCGGAGATTACAAGCAGGACAGTTTTTATAACCAGGGAGTGGGCACCGCTTCGATTCTGACAACCGATAACGATAGCGTCGCCTTGCGCCGGCAAATCTGGTTGTTGACCGACGAAGCGTATAAACAAGCAGCGGATGCGTATGCGGAGAAGCTGTCGAGTTTGAAACAATTCAGCGCGGACCCAAATCCGGTGGACGACTTTGCCCATGCGCCGGTAATCAGCGCGGTAGGCGAAACGGTAAAGCTGAAGGTGGATGAAGACTCATGGAAGAAAACCGTATCGGATTTGACGAACCTTTACCGGAAATACCCTGAACTGCAATCACTGACGGCCGCGGCGCGGTTCAACGCGACAAATGAGTATCTAGTAAATTCGGAAGGCAGCATCGTGCGAGATGGACGGACAACCGCCTCGGTGTCAGTGAGCGGAACAACGCAGGCCGAAGATGGAATGCGCCTCAGCCGAAGCCCGTATTGGGCCGAAGCACTGCCCGGCGATCTGCCGGGTCGTGAGGCGCTATTGAAAGAAGCGACAAACATGCTGGACACGCTCGAAGCGCTGCGAAAGGCGCCGATCGTCGAAGAATCGTATCGCGGGCCAGTACTGTTTACTCCGGATGCAGCAGATGATGTGGTGGCGGGAATGATTGGCGGAAATATTCTGGGGCGAAAGCCCCCCCTCGGAAGGCCAAATCGCACCACGGGTGCATTTGCGACAAGTTACAAAACGCGGATACTGCCGAAGTTTGTCTCTGTGGTGGATGACCCGACGCTGAAGGAATTTCAAGGCAAGAAATTGCTGGGATATTACACTGTCGATAGCGAGGGCGTAAAGGCACAGGAAGTAACGGTCGTAGATGCGGGCGTGTTAGAGAGCTACCTGGTGAACCGGCAACCGATCCGCGACTTCCCTGCTTCAAATGGGCATGGGCGGTCATCACCGGGGACGAATCCGGGGCCTGCAATCGGAACGTTGATTGTGAAAAGTTCAGAGCCCGAATCAGTCGAGGCGTTGAAGAAGAAGGCACTGCAGATGGCCGGGGAGCAATCGAAGCCCTATGCCTATCGCGTGGATACCCTAGGGCCCGGAAATTCGCCACGATTGTTGTATCGCGTCTACGTGAGCGACGGACATGAGGAGTTAGTACGCGGCGCTGTGTTTAACGAGCTCGATATTCGGGCGCTGCGAAATGATCTGATTGCGCTCGGGAATGATCCGCTGGTGAGCAATCGAACAAACGGTATTGGTCAGACGGTGATTGCCCCATCGCTGCTGTTTGACGAGTTGGAAGTAAAACGTGCGGATACAACCAAGGAGAAGCTTCCGGAGTATCCGGCACCGCAATTGAAGAACTAGCCGGTAGATAGATCGCGGGAAAGCTAGCACCAGGAGCACGGAAGGCAAGCTAGCCTTTTTGACTGCGGGACTCGTCAGCAACTAGGTTGACCGGCGATCGGAAAACATGACCCTCCGAGGGTTAACGAGAGGGCGGTGGTCGAAATGGATTGGGATTGGTTTGGTGCGAAACGGCGGAGCGAAAAGAATTGACCTGGATGGCGTGAGGTTTGACACTGGCGAGTATGACGCTGCGAGAACGATTGGAATGGCTGACCCGGATGGCGTTCCTGGTATTTATCCTGGCGTCGGCGGCCTTTTTAAGCGCTATTACAGCGATGCGAATCGCGATTCACGGGCGAGAAACGACGATGCCCAATCTCGTTGGAAAAAATGTTGGGGAAGCGGCGCAAGCGTTGCGGTCGAAGGGATTGCTGCTAAACGTGGCGGATCGCGTCTATAGCGACGTGCCCATCAACCAAGTCGTGCGGCAGACTCCACCGCCCGGAATGTTGATGAAAGTATCGCAGCAGGCGCACGTCGTCCTGAGCCTCGGACAAAGACAGTTGGAGATTCCGTCACTTGAAGGAAATACGTTGCGTGTCTCGCGGATTCAACTGCTTAGGGCCGGGCTACAGGTGGGCGAGGTGTCGAGCGTCGTGCTTCCCGATGCGCCCCCGGATACGGTCGTGATCCAGAATCCCAAGCCGGGCAAAGGCGCGGGAACTCCACGAGTTGATTTTCTGGTAGCGGGAATGCCGCGGGAGGCTTCCTACGTGATGCCCTACGTAGTAGGGCTGAATGAATTGGACGTCGAACGGCGGATGGATCATGCGCACTTGCGAACAAAGATACATTATGTCGATGCGTCGCAATGGCCACATGGAACGGTGATTGATCAGGCGCCGCTCGGCGGATCGCAAATCGCCGTATCGTCGGAAGTCGATTTGACGGTGGCGAATTAGAAATGAACCTTTCCGTTCTACGTACTAGGTGCGGACGGAGCGGGGAGTTCGCACAGAGGACGTAGAGCCGAGCGGAACCGCAAGAATATTCCCGGAACAAAATGGCCGACGAATGCGTTCATCACGCAGGCGAGGTGGTGTGTATGCGGACGATAATGGCGATGGTGTCTGTGGCATTGTGCACGGTGCTGGCGGAGGATATTGGGGGGCAGCAGCCGATCCGGGTGGATGTAAATTTGGTGAACGTGGCGTTCACGGCCAGGGATTCGCGCGGAGGGCTGGTAAAGAATCTCACGAAGGATGATGTGCAGTTGTTTGAGGATGGGGTGCCAGAGAAGATTGAATTTTTTGCAAAGAGTACGGATCTGCCGTTGACGTTGGCATTGCTTGTGGACGTGAGCGGGAGCCAGGATCATTTTGGAAAGCAGCATGAGAAAGATTTACAGGTATTTTTGAAAGAAGTGTTGGGGCCGAAGGATCGGGTATTTCTGGTTTGCTTTGGGAATCACATTCGATTGGTGACCGATTACACGAATTCGGCGGAAGAGATTATTGAGAGTTACAAACTGTTTGATAAGGGGAAGAGGCATTTTCCGGAGTTGGGGCCAGATGACACCCGAGAAGCTGGCACGGCGTTTTACGATTCGATTTATTACAGCGTGACGGAGAAATTGGAGCAGGCCGGTGGACGGCAAGCAATTTTGATGTTCAGCGATGGGGAAGATAACTCAAGTTCGCACAACATGATGACCACAGTCGAAGCGGCCCAGACGGCGAATGTGGTGTTCTACGCGATTCGGTACACGGAGGAAAAGCATGGAAGGCTCAATTCTCGAAACAAATATGGAATCAGCGTGATGGACCGGATTGCGAAGGAAACAGGCGGCATGCATGTGGATGCGAGGGAGACGGACCCGCACGAATACTTTCGACAGATAGCCGAAGAGCTAAGGACCTCCTATGAGGTTGGATATTACCCGTCAAGCAAGAGTAAGGAAGAAGGTTTTCGGAAGATTACCGTGAAGGCCAAGGAGGATGGCGTGAAAATTCGGACGAAGACTGGGTACTTCGTGCGGTAGCGAATTCGCGACTACTTCGTATCTGCTTTGTTGTGCAATTTGGTGCACATGGTCAGGGCGTTGTTCGGATCGACCGCGCTGTCACCTTCTTCGATGTGTTGAATGATACCGTTTTTGTCGATCACGATGTTAGCGCGCTGCGCCCACTCATAGGTTTGGTTCTGCTGATCGTAGCCTTTGAGAATCCCATAGGCGGTAAGCATTTTCTTGTTCATGTCGCTTAGCAGTGGGAATGTAACGCCAATCTGTTTGGCGAATGCGGCATTGGCAGCAGGTGAATCGATGCTGACTCCGAATACTTCCGTATCTGAGGTAGAAATCCTTCCCGAAGCAATTCCAGACTGGACCGCCTGGAGTTGCTTGGTTCAGCCACCGGTAAAGGCCAGAACGTAAACGGCGAGAAAGACGTTCTTCTTCCCGCGATAATCGCTGAGCTTGACCGATTTCCACTGATCGCTCAAAAGAGTGAACTCTGGGGCCGGGTCGCCGACTTTGAGGGTAGTTTTGGCGACCTCATCCCTTTTCTGCGACGAGGAAGGCAAAGGGGCGAAGAGCGGGGTCATGCCTAGAATCAACAAGCCGGCTAGAAAACGTTTCATAAAAGCTCCGAGACAGAGCAACCGGCAAGAAGTTTACCTCAGCGGGGGCGGGGCGCGAAGGGAAAAGATGGCATCACGCAAGTTTTAGGGCCACGGGCACTGCGGCCGAAATCGCGCTTAACGCAAATAACCCCAATTGTGGAGTTTGTCAGAGTCTTCTACCCAGCGGTCGCCAATGTCGGTGCGGTAGTACATGTTGGGGATGAGAATGTTTTTGATGCGGGAGTAGACCTGGGCCTGAGTCTGTTTCATGGTTTGCCCCGTACCTACGACGATCAGGACCACTCCAGAAGTGCCTGCCACGAGCCACTGGCCATTGAGCTGTTTCACATCTTCGATGTGGATGCCTTCCGTGGTGGGGCGCTTGAAAACGATGGCGGCGTTTTTCGAGAAAGAGTTGAAGGTCTCTTCATCGTCGAATGGAAATGGCGGAACGACGATGCGGACGCCAATCTGAAAGCCGCTCTTGGTGCGCCACTTGGGCTCAAGGCCGTTGGCTAATTCCCAGAAAAAATCGCTGATCGGCGTAAGCATACCTTCTTGCTGAATGCTGATCGTCGGGTAACCGAAGCGCGAAGTGAATTCGAGCGGGTAGATACCGTTGTTGTTGACGATGCAGTTGACGTCGATGTAGCCGACATAGCCCTCTTCGGCTAGTTTCGTTTCCATTTTTAACAGAGTGCGATTGAAGAGCGCGTTGGGCTCGCTCCAGAACATGGCTGTGCCCATCTCGCCAGTGGGAGGTCCAACTTCTCCGGGGAAAAGTTTCTTGTGCTCGAAATTGATGTTGATGGGCGTAACGAACTTTTTGCCGTTGAAGAAACCACCGACCGCGACTTCCACGCCCGAGACCCGGCGCTGCAATTGGAAAACTTTTATTTCATCGGAGAAGGCTCGCTTGTAGGCTTCGAGCATGCCGACAACGTCGTCGCCATCTTCTTCTTCGCCCACAAATAGGCGGCGCTTGACGTTTTGCGCTTCCCCGCTGGGCTTGATGACATAGCGATCGGGATTCTTCTTGACGAAATCTATGGCATTGTCGAAGTTGTCGAATTCCTGGTAGGGAATAATCGTGACACCGGCCTTCTTCAGTTCTTCCTGGCCGAAAGAGCGATCGTCTTCAAGATTGTCCGTATACGCTGTGCCGCCGATCACGGGCTTTCCTGCGGCGCGGAGAGCTTGGGCGCGAGCGCCCTGGCCGAGGGTATCGTCAAAAACGACGATGTCGGCCCAGTTGTGCGCGTCCTTTTCCCAGTCTTTGGACTTAGGGACAAATCCGTCAGCGATGTCGCGTTCCTTCTCGTTGTCGATGAAATAGCGTACGTCGTGACCTTCTTTGAGAACCTGCCAGGCAATGTCACCGACAAGGCCAGAGAGCGAAGCAAAAAGGAATTTTCGTTTTTCCATGAGTTGGGCCTTCGCGTTCGGGAAGGCGATAACTCATTGTAAAGAGAGAGAGAAGCAGTGTGTATTACAAAATAGAAATAATTGCTGAGGGAGTGAATGGGTGCGCGGGATCAGAGAGAAGAGGCAGCGCCAAACGGAGATCTGGTATAAAGCGAGCGCTACACCAGATGACCAGGAGGGCTAGGTGAGGAGGTCGCGGCACGGCCAGGCACGGAAAACCCGTAGAGGTGCCGGAGGCATCCCATGGGCGACTGTACGAAAGGGCAAGTTATAGGGTTGGCTGGTCTTTCGTTCAGGTTATACTGGCATAGTGCGAACCGGTTAGGGAGACCAGCCCAAACTGGATTCCGGAGCGCACCGAGACCAAGAGAGCACTAGAGAGAGGTGAAGGGTGAGGCGTTTCGCGCTTCTTCTGTTTTGTGCGCTGATGCTGGTTGGTGCCAGCGTGTGCACTGCGCAAATTCCGATTATTGGAAAGAAGAAACCGGTCGATAAGTCGACCGACACCGCCAATACAGCGGAACCGGACAAGATTCTCTACGACCGCGCGGCCGATGACATCAAGCGCGGCAGGTATGAAGCGGGCCGGTTGGGAATGCAGACGTTAATCAACACTTACCCGGACAGCGAGTACCTGGCAAAGGCCAAGCTCGCGGTCGCAGATTCCTATTACAAAGAAGGCGGATCTTCGAACATCACCCAGGCGATCGCGGGCTATAAGGACTTCATCGTGTTCTTCCCTTTCCTGCCCGAAGCGGCGTACGCTCAAATGCAGGTGGCGATGTGCAATTACAACGAAATGCCGAAAGCGGATCGAGACAATACCCACGCGAAAGCTGCCGAGGATGAATTTCAGATTTTCCTGTCGAAATACCCCAAGGATCCCCTAGCTCCAGAGGCTCAACAACGATTACGCGAAGTACAGGAAGTGCTGGCGGAAGCGCAATTTCGAATCTCCTACTACTACTACATCAAGGGTGATAAGCGCGCGGCTGCGGGGCGGCTAATTCCCCTGGTAAATCGTTATCCGCTCTATAGCAAGACGGACCAAGCTTTGTGGATGCTCGGGGATATTTTCGAGAAAAGTGAGCGGAAAGATATCGCCGGCGGATACTATGCGGCGATCGTGAGGAATTATCCTCTTTCGAAATACGATGCGGATGCGAAGGCAAAACTGGTGGCGCTCGGCGTGCCGGTGCCGCAACCCGATCCGAAAGCCGTGGCTTGGATGACGGCGGAGCAGAATACGCCGCGGCCGAAGGAAGGCCTTTTGCACCGGGGCATCGGAGCTTTGCATTCCGGCCCAGACGTAGATACCGCAGCGCACAATGGAATGCCGCAGATGGAGCCCGAGAGCGAAACCGCATCGGCGACAGACATCTTGTCGGGCAAGAATGTCGTCGGAACGGGACCGGGCAAAGGCGCCAGCAGCATCGTCGGAACGGTTTCGCCTGGACAGTCTGCTCCAGCGGCATCGACAGCCGGGAGTGTGGAAGATGTGAATACTGGCCCGGCGCCAACAACGGAGACACCTGCCAGCACCGATGGCAGCACAGCTTCGCCTGCCCCCGTGGCAACCGCTCCCCCCGCCACCGTAGATGGAGGGGCAGCACCGGCAAGTGGCACGACCAGCTCAACGGATGCGGCAAAGACAGACGGGACGACAGCAGCTCCGGCGACAGACGCGGCGAAGACCAATAATGCTGCTCCAGCAACGGATTCGACCAATACGAAAGAGTCGAGTAGTAAGAAAAAGGGACTTAAAAAACTCTTTCCCTGGTAGTCGTGGGATGACCGAAGATGAGGCATTGTTCGGAAGGCTCGGTGAAGATTGCCGGGCTTTTTGTTTTATGTAGAAGAGGCACGTGGCAGGCGAGGTGGCGAGTACGACATTGTGGATGGCCGTTGGTACAGGTTGCGGTTTAGCTACGGAACCATGTCTACTTCCGACACACCTGCCGCTGTATCGATTGACGGGTGCATGTCCGGATGCTCCAATACATTTTGTAGCATCTCCCCTCTGTGATTGCGTGGGATGTTCGGAGGACGTTCCGGTGGCCAAGATACTGGTTGCGGACGACAACAGTAATATTCAGAAAATGGTTGGGCTAGCCCTGAAAGATCAGGGCATTGATGTCGTCGCCGTGGGCAACGGTGAAGCCGCCGTTCGGAAGATTTCCGATTTAAAACCAGACCTGGTTCTCGCCGACGTGTTCATGCCGGTTCGGAACGGGTATGAAGTATGCAAGTATGTAAAAGACGATCCTGGGCTGCAACACATTCCGGTGATTTTGTTGGTTGGAGCGTTTGATCCACTCGATGAACAAGAAGCCCAGCGAGTTGGCGCGGATGGCGTATTAAAAAAACCCTTTGTCCCCCCCGATCCACTGATCTCGATGGTGAAGTCAGCGTTGGCACGTGCCGGCGTGGCGCTTGGCAATGCTCCGGTAGCAGATAAGACCCCGGAACCGGCCAAGCGGAGCGGTGCGGAGTTGCTGACTCCTGCGGCTGCGAAACTGGCGGCGCTGAGAGAGGCGACGAAACCTGCCGAAGCTGAAGCTGAAACAGATGTTGAAAATTTTGCGACCCGCCCGGAGCAAGTCAAGATACCGGCAGGCAATGAACCATTGGCCTTCGGAAGTCTGCTGGAAACACCGGAACCGGAAGATGACGCCGCGTTCATTCCCGCGAAGCCTCCAACGGAATTGGCAAGCGGAACGAACGACTGGGCAAAAGAGGCTGAGGACGAAGAGATTGAGGAAGAGGAAGAAGAATCCAGCGGGAATAGCTGGCGGCCCGGAGGTGATCTGGATGGAAATTCCTTGCCGGCGGCTGAGGCAGCAGACGTGGAAAACCGCGTGGTAGATTGGCGCGAAGCCGCGTTTCATGGAAATTCTCCCTCGAAACCGAGCAAATCACGTGGATGGGCGCCGGCAATCGATGAACCAGTTCATGCCGAAGCAGCGAGCTCCGTGGGTGTGACGACGCTCGAGGCTGTGAAGCCCGTGGAAGAGCCGGCGTTCTCTGGCGACGCGTGGGCTGCGGCAATGGCTGCGGGTGTGGAAGAGAAAGCGGCGGAATCCCAGGAGGCAGTTGCGGAAGCGGCTCCGGCGGCTGAAGCGCAAGTTTCCGAGCAATCGCAGAGGAAGGAACTTTCATCAGAGGTTGCTGGTCTGCCCGCCGCAGACAATGGCTGGTATTCGGTAACCGCGAGTCCGTGGGAAGTAGAAGCAAAGAAGGCAACGCTGCTCGCAGCGACCTGGGACAGCGGTGCAGCGGAAGCGCGTGCGGCCGATAGTGCGGTCGATGCAACGGCGGGCACGGCAGTAGAAGCGACTGCTCGCCACATCCAGGAAGAGATTCGCGAAGTTGTCCAGGAAGTCGTTGCCGAGCCCCGGAGCGAAGAATCTGCGTCTACAGCTGCGCAGAGTGTTGAAGTGGCCGGAATCCAAGAGGAGACTTCCGCAGAGCCCGCAGTATCGTCAGGGGCAGAAAATGTGAGTGGCACCCAGGCCTACGTAGGGACGAACGTGAACGATACGCAGGAGATTGAGTCGATTCTGCCTGTCGAAACAAAAAGCTGGGAAAGTACTTGGGTGACAGCACCTGCGGAAGCCGTGAACCAGTTTGCGGAAACGCCGGAACAGGGGCTTGCGGAAGCGGAACACGGGGTAGAGCATGTGGAAGCCCCCGCGCACGAAACTTCTCACCGAGACGTGGTGACAGAGCCTGTTGTTGAGGAAGTTGCCTACCTGCCCGCTACAGAAACGGCAGCAGAGACTGCTGGCGCTCGAGAACCAGCAGCGAATATGGATGAAGTGGTGGCGCGAGTCCTGGCGCGGATGAATCCAGATATGCTGCAAAAAATGACCAGAGAGCTGTTGAAACCGATGATTGAAGCCATCGTCCAGGACGAGCTGAATTCAAAGAAGCAGTAAAACACCCGCGCAGTTAGTTGGAAACAATTTCATAGACAAGCCATTGACGCTGCTCAGGCAAACGCGTGAGGCAGGCGCTTCAATTCCCCTTGTGTGGAGGCGAATTAGTC
>Ga0074046_10004949_pt1 | contig 10732 bp, 6 predicted proteins | sample BogForMeECP23OM3_FD_94441 | JGI IMG/M metagenome (GOLD analysis project Ga0074046, IMG submission 94441) | Bog forest soil microbial communities from Calvert Island, British Columbia, Canada - Bog Forest MetaG ECP23OM3 | ecosystem: Environmental > Terrestrial > Soil > Wetlands ...
CCCGCGCTCCGCCGCCGCGAGCATCGCCATCGCGCGCGCCTCGCCGAGGCGAAACGCGCTCTGCACGTTGGCGGCGACGAAATGACGCTCGAGGCTCAGCGCCTGGGGAGAGAACTCGTCGATGATGGCGAGAAGATTTTCGTGGATGCGGCGCAGGCGCCCGGGCCCCGGCGCCAGCGATGCGCATCGGATCGTGCCGGCAGTCACGTAGCGTGCGCCGGGACCTTCGACGACGCCGTAACCGCATACCGCACTCCCGGGATCCACCCCGAGTATCCGCATACCCCACCTCCGCAGCAGAACCCGCGCGCCGCTAGGCCGCCGAGAACTGCGCCATCTCTTCGTCGCTGATGTCGAAGTTCGCGGCGACGTTCTGCACGTCGTCGTGATCCTCTAATTCTTCCATCAGCTTGAGCACCTGCTCGGCCCCGTGGCCGGAAACCGCGACCGTATTTTCGGGAATCCGCGTTTGTTCCGAATGCGCGATCGCAAGGCCGGCTTTTTCCAGCGCGTCACGCACGGCATTCAATTTGTCGGGCGAAGTGAGGACCTGGAAGGTATCGCCGTCGCTGGTCACGTCGTCGGCGCCGGCGTCGAGCGCGAGTTCGAGCAGCTTGTCTTCGTCGATGGCGGATTTTTCGATTCCGATCACACCGCGCTTTTTGAACATCCACCCGACGCATCCCGCCTCGCCCAGGTTGCCGGCGCGCCGGGAGAAGATGAAGCGCAACTCCGCGACGGTGCGATTGCGATTGTCCGAGAGCACGTCAACCATTATCGCGACGCCGCCCGGGCCGTAGCCTTCGTAGGTGATTTCCTCGAGCGACGCGCCGCCTATTTCGCCGGTGCCCTTCTTGATGGCGCGATCGATGTTGTCGTTGGGCATCGATTGCTTCTTGGCGACAGTCACGGCGGTGCGCAAGCGCGGATTGGAATTGAGGTCGCCACCGCCGAGTCGCGCCGCGATCGTGATTTCCTTGATCAGCTTGGTGAAGGCGCGGCCGCGCTTGGAGTCGGTAATCGCCTTCTTATGCTTTATCGAACTCCATTTCGAATGACCCGACATGACAAATACCCTCGAGCGGGGCCGCCTTGGCGGGCAGGTCCCGGCGAAGCGGAGATTATCATAAAGATTCGTCCAAGGGGGAATGGCGCGGAGGCGATAGCGCCGCGCTGGGCGCGGGTGAAAAGCCTGGGTGCACGACCGCCCGCTTCTGTTATCATGCTGGGGCGAGCGAGCCGATGAAGGGACGATGTTTGGGGTGAGAGCTTCGATTTTGGGCGTGATCGCGGCGCTGTTTGCCGCTGGATGCTTCTATCCGCCGGTTACACAGCCGCCGCCGGACGAACAGCAGGAAGTGGTGATTCCGCTGCCGTACGATCTCGCCTGGGATGCGGTGAGCACGGTCATCAGCCAAAATGCGTTCCACGTCCAGGCGCAGGACATGACCAACGGGATCATCGAAGCGGTCGGTCCGCGCTTCACGCTGCACGACGCCGATTGCGGAAAGATAAAAAGCATCGTCGGCACTTACACGGCCGAGCCGGAGCCGAATTCGTCGTCGGTGTACAATTTCCTGGTGCGGCCACGGGGTCCGGAAGCGAGCATCGTCAAGGTGCGCGCCACGTTCAACTCGTCGGTCAAGGTCCCGTTGCATCAGGCCACCGACGTCGATTGCGTATCGCATGGAATCCAGGAATCGGATCTGCTCCGCGAGGTATTGGTCGCGGCGAAGCAGACCCATCGTCCGGCGTACGCCAGGCCGAACACTGCGCCGCAACCGGCTGCGTCGTCAGCCAGGGCGCAATCGTCGGCGCCGGCGGCGGTGCGGAGTCAACCGAGGCCCCCGTCCTCGATTGATAAAGCTGAAAGCGACGTGCCGCCGTCGATGCGAGGGTTTTCGCTCAACGGGCGTTCCAACATGCCCGATCTGCCCGCGCCCCCGCCGAATTGATGCCCAAGGTTCGCGCGGGGTTGATATTCACGCACGACCGAAGCACTGGACAGACGCCACCTGGTCGCTCGTCATTCGCGGCATGGGTTTAGTTTGCTGATTTTGCTGCACCCGTTTGCTTTTCCAGCGCCTCAAGTATGGCCTTCATCACTTTATTTAACGCTTCTCGTGATTCGTCATCCACTCTTCCTTGTGCCAACAAGTCCTTCACTTTTTCCGCAACGCGGGCCTTCACAAAGCCAATCTGGAATTCTTTTTGAAACAGGACAGTGTAACGTTTCGTGCGCTTGTCACCAGTGGCCTCGGGAATCCCCACTATTCTGCCCGGATAAGCCGCCAGTACTGCCTCGTGATAGAACCTCTCACTCAGAATATCTTCTAGTTCAGCGTCGCGCTGAAATTCGATCGCTTGACCTAGGCCGATGATTTTCTCCGCCGGTATACCTTCCCTCTTGAGGTTCTCCCCTAACTCCCTCCCTCGACTATCGTGATCAAGAAAGACAACATATGGCAGGCGCGCTTTCTCGTAAAACTTCGGCAGGAACGAACCGGTCTCAGCTATGCTTCCGTTCACACTTGTCTTGTGTCTGTTCTCAGGATCTAATTGCAACGCAGCCCCTTCCAGAATAGGCTTGTCAGCCGCCCCCTCTACCAAGACGTTGGTTTCGTTTACGATCAAGCTGTTGACGAGACTCGACCCGATGGCGGTGCGCACGGGTTCTAAGAGGTCCGTGTTTACCCCGCCCTCGAACCGAAGCTTGGCCACTTTTGTTCCGATCGCGTTTCCGAACCGTTCGACCTTTCTGACTTGCTCAAGACGATACGGATCGACCATCGCGGGCGAATGTGTCACGTAAATCACCTGCGTGTTTTGAGATTGCTTCTGCTCAAGGAATCGTTTCACGTCATGCTGACCATCGGAATGTAGTTCTAGTCCGGGATTATCCAACAGGAGCACCCTCTCGCCACCGCTAGCGGCGTCGGCAGTTAGGGCACTGTAGAAGGACAGATACCATTGAAAACCGTCGCTACGTGCGGAAGGCGGTATTCGATTTCCATAAGTATCGTCAGCTACAAAGACCGTCAAATTGCCATTGCTAAAGCGGAAGGAAAGAACATATTCGGCTTGAGTCCAGAATTCATTGATTGCACCCGAAATCTTGTTCGTATAGTAGTCCTCGTACGCTGATCTCCCAGAGGCATCCTTTGCAAGGTCCTGAATCTTCTGAATCGACAAACCAGCGGCCTTACATAGGTTGGCCATACCTCGTGAAGTTTTGGTTGGAGCCATGATAAACGCGGCGGTGGGAACTTCATCCGGAATCCGGTCTGAACCGGCTTCATGTAGAGCGAAAACCGGGAGATGCGAAATCAGCAGAACCTTGGGATCACGGGCCAATGCGTCTGCAATCTTCGACTTGACCGCCAGAAGCTTCTTTTGCACGGTCTCGAAGTCGGCTTGAATCGGCGCGTCTTGGCCGGGTAATCCCTTCAATCCGGCGATGAAGGTCTCCACAAGATTATTTAAGGTCGCTGAATCAGCGAAGTTGCCGTTTTGGAAATCATTGATGAGCTGTTCTGCTTTTTCCGCGCTCGGCGCAAAAGCAGGTTGCCGCACGGCGTGCTCAGAAAGTGTCGCGCGGAGCGCGTCAAGCTCGATCTTTTGCTCAGCTACAGGTTGGGCTATGGCAGGTGGGGCGAAATTCAAAGCAGCTACGACACCGTCTGCGTCTATCGTGGCGTAGTCGTAGTGACCGTCTAGGAACTTAGTAATCCTGAGTTGCTGAACCGCCTCGACATTTCGCACCACCTCAACGAGTTCCGCCTTATCGTCGGGCTCGATGGACAACCATACCGTAACTACGGGGACCTTTGCTTGGTCGCTTTCCGCAAGGGCAGGTCGAAGATGGTTGGGCAGATCACTGGGCTTATATTTGTAATCGGGGTTGAACGATAAGAGTCCTCTGAGGAGATTTGTCTTTCCTTGTTCGTTCTTGCCGATAACGACCGTGACCCCGGGTTCCACGTCGAACTCTTCGCTTTTCACGATCGAACAGAAGTTCTCAACTAAGGCACGCCGCAGTTTCATTGTTATTGATGCCTCGCGGTGCTAATTGACCAGTTCTTTTCAGGTCAGGCGCCGTCCGCCCATTCGTAAGCACGCTAGCGCAAAGCGTTCGCAGCCGCCAATACCCAAATTAGGACGCAAGCCTGGCGGCTAGGTGCCGGGGCGGTCGGGGATGAGCGCATCGGCGGGGACGATTTCGTTGTCGGTGGCGCCGGGGATTTTCCAGAGCAGGTGCAGGTAGGAGCCGCCGCTGGTATTTCGCTCGCCGACCTCAATCCGATGCGGCCCCTCGGTGAGGTGGATACTGCCAGCGTCGTGACCCTTGCTTACCAAGCCCGGATCGCGAATCACCTGCGTGCCATCGACCGTGACCCATCCCGAATCGTCAACATCGATCGTAAACTCGTAGTCGCCGGTCGTTGGTGCGATCAGCTGGCCTCGCCAGATGTCGCACGACGGAAACGGCATCGCGCCCATCTCGGCAATATCATCGAAGTCCAATTGCCGATCGACTCGCACAATATGCGGTGGGTACTCGCCGCATTGCTCGCCCACGTAGTACCTGCCCAGTAATCCCTGGCGACCGCTCTCCACGAACGCCTGCATGACTCGCTGATTCATCGAGAGCAGGAACACGGCCGCGATTCCCATCGTCGTCGCGATTTGCGTCAGGCGGCGCGACGCGCCAGTTCCCCATAGCCCGAGCGATTCCGACAGATCGAACGTGCCGAAGATCCAACACACGGCCAGCGGCCAGAGCTGAAACGGGCCGGGCAGTCCGATGAGTTTGCCGAGGTTGAAGGCGACCGAGTCGCGGACGATCATGCCGCCGCCGAAGAATGCGTCGCGGTTGGTGGCGAAGTCGCCGCGCATAAATTGCTGAAGGGCGAAGTCGCGCACCGGGTTGTCATATTCGTAGGGAAAGTGCGGATTGGTCGCAGTCGCCATCAGCATGATCGCGGCCGACAGCGCACCGATCGCGCCGAGCAGGTAGTCGCAGGCGGCGGGAAGAAAAGCGAGCGCGAGGACCATGAATGGAACCGAGGCGACAATCTGCCGCGGACCGGTCGCGGTGCCGCCTCCCCACGATATGATCGATTCACCGTACGAAGCGTTGAACAGGAACAGCACGACGAACGAATAAACCGTGACAATGAATTCGGCGCGCCATCGCTTCAGCCGCGCGAAATAGCCGACGCCGAAAATCGACAGCAACAGCACGGGGTTGCAGAAAAGCAATCCGCGCTGCGGATCGACCAGCACGTTCCAGAGAATGCGGACCTTCGGATAGGTCAGACCGACGAATCCGACCGCTTGCTCGGGGAATTGACGATTTTCGGCGGGCGAGAGCTTGAACGCCTGGTAACTGAAGAACAACGGATTTCCGAAAGCGCCCCAGTTGTAAGCGAGCATGATTGCGACGGTGATCGCGGCGCCGGCGGAGAACGCCGCCAGATGCTTCCAATCGGACAGTTTGAACAGGGCGTAGATTCCGATCGCCGCGGAGACCAGGAAGACCGGGTAATCGTTGAGCACGGCCCATCCCGCCAGAAAGCCGGCCGCAAGCGCGCGCCTCGACGATGGGAGCGTCTCGAACGTCGCCAGCAGATAGAACGCGGTGAAGACGCATACCGCGGCGACGGGTTCGCCGGTGAGCTCTGTCGCGTACGGAAATGCGATCGTCGCAAGGCCGAGAATCAGCGCGACGCCGGCCGCGCGGCCGTCCGAAGCGCCGAGAAATCGCGCGAAGCGAAACATGACGACGCACAGCGCCGCGATCAGCAGCCCGGTCGTGAACACGGTGGTCAGGTAAGTGACAAAGGCCCAGTACAGCGGCTCATGAGCCGCGCTCAGAGGCATCAGCCCGATTCGGAAAACCATCCACGGGATCAACGCCGTGTAGGACGTGCCGGGCGCCTTAACGGAATAAATATGGCCGTGGAAGGTGATGATGTCGGCGGTGTTGAAGCCGCAAAAGTCGTTGATCCACAGCGCCCCCTTCTCGATCATCGAGCGCATCAGGTCGAAGCGGCACGCGATGCTCTGGTCGGAGCCCTGATAAAAGTAGGCGTAGGTGATGAAGGGGATCACGAAGACCGCAGTCTCGATTTGCCGGACGCGATCCTCCGGGGCGATCGCGCGAGGAGAGTTCGCGGCGGCCCACTTCATCGTTTCTTCGAGCGCCCCGACATGGCAGCGCGAAACGTGTTAAAGATGCGAAAGTCGTCGTCGCCGAATATGCGCCAACCCACCCATGCGATCGCCGCCAGCGCCGCAAACGTGACCACCAGCGAGATTGGCGAGCCAATCGGCGCCGGAGCCGCCTGTTGCCGAATCGCCAGCAAGTCGTAAGTGGGAGTCGCGCTGGGCGGAGGCGCGTCAATCCGGACCAGCAACGCATTTCGGAAGAATGCCTTGCCGGTGTTGAGGCTGCCGAAGCCGCCGACTCGCAGCGCTACGTCGATGTCCGCGCCGTGTCCCCCGACCTTGAGGTACAGCGTCACGGTCTGCCAGTCGGTGGTGCCGTGGATGTCGGCCGACATGATGCCGTCTTCCATGACTGAAATGGTCGCGCCGCTTTCCTTGGCGCCGACATTTTCGGTGCGGAGATCGACGCTGAGCTGATACCATCCCGGTTGCACAGTCAGCGACTGCATCCAGCGCCCGTCGTCGGCCTGGAGATTGTCGATCTCCAGCTCGCTGGGCTTGTCGGAATACGAATGCCAATGGGCCTGGAACGCGTCCGGTTTGTTAACCCAGGCCTCGGTACGCCACAAATCGGGCTGATCCTCGGAGCCCTTGGCGAAGTCGCCATTGATCAGCAGGTTATCCGCGGCGGCGGCGCGGCGCGGTGCGGACAGGCCGGCTGCAAGCGTCGCGCCAAGAAAAACTGCGCAGAGCAAAATCGCGCGGCGGCGGCGATACGAATGCAGGTAAGCGATCATATCCAACTGCGCAGCCCCGAGGCGCTCAGCCACATCCGCGCGTAGTATCCCTCGCGGCTGATCGGCATGCCGACCCAAATCGGAAAGTAGTACACGAACAGAATCAGCGCGACGGCCACGAACACGCTGGCAACGTAGCGGCCCGCGCACCGAGTCCGCAGCAGAAACACGAAGTAGGCGACGACTACGAGGGGAAAAGTGAGCCACGCCCACTTCAACGGCATCCCAAGGAAAAAGACCGGCGTCATCGTCAGCAACAGCGCGAAATGCTCCCACGGCTCGGCGCGCTCCTTGAAACATTCGCCGAGCAAAATCGCCAGCGCGAGGTATCCGAAGTAAACCGAGGCCATGTAGTGGTAGAGGAAGAGCGTGCGGCCGATCCAGGCCCAGATCAAGAGAAAGCTGAGGTAGCCGATGACGAGGAACCAGCGGGTCAGGCTCGGGCGCTCGAGCGCCTGCACGGCGGTGATCGTGATTGCGGTCAGCGCGCCCCACCAGAGGAGAGGATTTCCTCCGCCCCAGACGGTTTGCACGTCACCGGTCTTGGGGAAGTTCTGCCAGTAGGCGATCGGGCGCAGCATCAGCGGCCAGCTCCACCAGGGCGACGAGTACGGATGGGTGGCGGACGAGACGCTCTTCTCGTACCAGACGATGTCACTGTAGTACTTGAACAGATCCTCGATTCCGCCCCACCAACCGAACCAGTAATGCGGGAAGAACACCGCCAGGTATGTAATCGCGGCGACAGATCCAACGAGCGCGACCGCGCCAACGCTCATCGGCTCGAGGAGGCTTGCCAGCGATGGCATCCGCCACGCGATCGCCGCCGATGACGAGCGGCTGCGCCAGAAAATCTCGGCAACGCGGATTGCCAGAACTGCGAGAACGATCAGCAGGATGTGCGCGAATGTTTCGCCGAACAGGTAAAGCGCGAATCCGAGGACAATACCGATGAGAGAAATGAAGACCGCCGAGGTCCAATCGAAGAGATCGATTCCGACCGGGACCAGAGCTGGCGCTTTGATTTTCTTTGCCTTGGATTCGATTGGTGCGTTCGACTCGACCGGCGGTGGAGGCGGTACGGCTTTGGGGCGATCCCTCGCGAGCACATAGAGAATGAAACCCATCACCAGCAAAAAGGTTATCGCCGGGATGTAGAATTTGCTTGCCAGGCACAGGCCCAGCGCCAGACCGATCCACGGCAGGACGCGCCGGCGCGCGCCCGGATCGGGCGTTTGCGCGAATCTGAAAAAGAGCAAGTACGCGACCGCCGCACAGGTAAGATAGACAATGTCGATGACGGCGTAGTGCGAGTCGACCAGATACATCCCGTCGCAAAGGATGATCGCGCCCGCGATGGCACCGACCAGCCGCGAGCCCGACAGGAGGCGCCCGAGCAGGTAGGTGATTGCCACGAGTGCTGTCCCAAGCGTCGCGTTGCCGACCCGCCAGCTCCACGGATGATCGCCAAAAATGAGAATGCCCGCGGCGATCACGAGCTTGGCCAGCGGCGGATGAGGATCGAGGAAGGACTCGCCGTGCAAATAGTGGCGTCCTTGCGCGACGAAATGCACCTCATCGAAAACGATCTCGGCGGGATGCCCAAGGTGCCAGAAGCGCGTGAATCCGGCGACGATTAACAGCGCCGAGATGATGATGGTATCGGTGGCGATCCATGCGGGCGCGCCGGCCGGTTCTTCAACGTAATCCTCGACCTGCCGGGGCACGGCGAATCTCCCGAAGAACGCAGCGACGGCGGCGCTCACCCCACTTGCGCCCTGCAGCCGCGTTGCGCCGTAGTAAACGGCCGTCGCGAGCGCGACCACGTTGAGCAGCGAGGTCGCCATCGCGAGCCCGTCGCGCGCGTCCAGGAACACCACGGTGTTAAGCGTGTGCAGGATGTAGGCCAAATTGATCAAGCCGGTGATCGAGATAACTACGAAGACTGCGAGCATCTCGGGCGCTTCCAGAGCCAACGGCACCGCAAGCGCGATCGCGGGGTAGAGGTAGCGCTCGTGCATCCTGGGCGCAACCATGAAGAATCCAAAAATCGCGATGAACGAGGCGAACATGAGGCGCGTGGGCGTGCGGCCGCGCCACAAGATCCACGCAATGAACCCGTAGAGCGGCACCAACAGGCTCATCCCGAGCGCAAAGTACGATACTCCGGCGAAAGTCTCCGAATCCGCCTGGCGCAGTCCGCCGATCAGCGCCATCAGGTTGAATGCGTTGACTGAAGTCTCGTGGTAGTAGGCCGCGGTGGAAGTATAGAGCTTGATGATCCAGTTCCACTCATGGCCGATTTGGAACGGCGCGATGCCGATGATCGCGACCGCAATCAGCGCGACTCCCGACCTGATCCACGTCGCGAAGTCGGCCTCGAGCATCGTCCAGACGCCGAGCACCGGCAGCATCATCAATCCCTGCGGCTTGACCAGCACCGCGATCGCAGCGAGTCCCCATGCGATCTCGTACTGCCGGCCGAGAATCGCCGCGATGCTGAGCAGCGTGACGAACGTCATGACCGAATCGCTTTGACCCCAGACGACGGTGTCGAATAGCAGCGCCGGATTCAGCGCGACCATCAGCATCGCGATAAAAGCCATCGCGGGCCGGCTGCCACGGCGCACGAACGCATACATCACAAGCGCGAGCGCGAGGTCGGCGACGATCGCGGGACTCTCGATTATGACTCGGTAAAAATCTCCCGACGCGCCGACGCCGTGCGCGATGAGTCCGACAACCCAGAGCGCGTACAGATAGCCGGGCGGATAGTCGAGGAAGAATCCCGCTTGATAGGTGTGCGCGGGACCGAAGGTTGCGATTTGGCCCGCCCACGCCTGGTAATCGCCAACGTCGGGGCCGAAGCCGGGAAAGAACGGCATCACCGCGAGCTTCACGGCGGCCAAACCGCCGAGCACGAGCAGCGCGAATGTAAGCCCGGAGTCGCGATCGTCGATGAGCGGGCGGAGGTAGTCGATGAGCGCGTAGGCGACCAGCGCGATCAGAATCGCGCCGGCAACGAATCCCGCCAATTTGCCGCTGGGCGCTTGAGGAGCCGATGCGGCCGCGATCGAAAATACCGACAACGCGGCAGCGGCCCACCGCAAAAATGGCGCCCCCGCAATCCACCGCCGAGGACTGTCGCCCGCGACCTTCAACGCTCGATCATCCTGCTAATCCCCATATCGCGCGCCGCTAAGATAGCGGTTATTGAGGCCGCGATGAACAGCCTCGGGCGGCAGGCCCGGCCGGGCCACGGGCAGCCAGCGCGCGCGCAAGCTGGCTGGCGACGCCGTTGGGACGCGGTCTATGATGCGAGACTGCGGCGAAGGAGAACGCATCGATGCGACTGATCCATACCGTCTATGAGCCCGCCGGCGATGGACCTCATCCGACGCTAATCGCGATGCACGGGTTCGGCGCCAACGCGCTCGATCTGCTGGGACTCGCGCCGTATATTGCCGACGGCCGCTTCATGGTGATTTGTCCGCAGGGTCCGATGGAAGTGCCGATCGGTCCCACGCGCGGCTACGCATGGTTTCCGATTCGGGTGGGCGCTTCACCCGATCGCGGCGCAATCGACGACGCGAACAAAATGGTGACCGGGTTTCTTAATGAGGCGCTGCAGAAGTATCCGTTCGATAGAAAAAAACTGGTGGTGCTGGGGTTCAGCCAGGGCGGCATGATGGCGTATCGGCTCGCGCTCAGAAATCCCTCGAAGTTCGCGGCGCTGGTGGCGCGCTCGACGTACTTTCCGCCCG